>ORJL011699214.1_pt1 | contig 63695 bp, 66 predicted proteins | sample 1779941 | NCBI WGS metagenome assembly ORJL01 (sample SAMEA104232317, study PRJEB22302) | groundwater metagenome | biome: forest; feature: aquifer; material: groundwater | place: USA | collected 2011-08-07 | depth 5.8 m | reverse complement strand
GCGGGCAAGGGCGTGTGGGGGCGGGGCGGCAGTGCGGGAGAAGGGCGCGAAAAAAGATGGAGCGGCGGGTTTTAGCCCGCCACAAGATGGTGGAGTAGCAGGCTTTAGCCTGCGCCAAAGTGAAGAACAACAAGAACCTGCTCTCCCCGCCCGCCTCAAAAAGAAACCCAAGGCCATCAAGAAACTCACGCCAAACGCCATGGTCAAACGCCTAAAATTCGGCAAGTTTCACATTTCATGTTGTCTGGATCATTATGGTTCGGAGAGACCCGAATGTTTTACGGAGGGGACGGTGATATATATCAACCGCGACCATCCGTTATATAGGCGTGAATCCCGCACTGCCGCGACATATACGATGTATATCGCCCGTTTGCTGACGCAGGAGGTTGCGTTGATGAAGGACGTTCGAAACCCCCGCCGCGTCTTCGAGCTCCAAAGCCGCCTCCTCCGCGACGCATTTTCTGAAACTTGAAACCTGGAACCTGGAACATGGAACTTGAAACTTGGAACTTGAAACTTGGAACTTGAAACTTGGAACTTGAAACTTGGAACTTGAAACTTGAAACTTGGAACTTGGAACTTGAAACTTGAAACTTGGAACTTGGAACTTGAAACTTGGAACGTTGGAACATTGGAACGCTGAAACTTGCGATGATATCCAGAGAAATTAAAAAGATACAACAACGCTTGGCCAATGAGAAATTGCGCAATATCAGAGCTGTTATTCTCTATGGGTCATGGGTGAAAGGAACCGCACGTGAGGACTCGGACGTCGATCTGTTGGCGATCTATCGGCGAAGGGATAAAAAGACGTCTGCCACGGTGAACGAACTTGTTAACAATATAGATATGGACAGGGATTTTACGGTCGTTCATGCGTTGCAGAACGATTTTATAAAAGAGAAATGGCCGGTCTATACGGCCGCAAAGGCTGAAGGAAGGGTGATCTTCGGGGATATAGATCTGTCAAGATGCGATACGCCTCCGCCAACAAGATATTCCGAGTTTTTCAAGACATCCCGCGATTTCGAATCACGCAAGGTCGAATTGGCCGAAAAATTCTTAAAAGGCGGCCTGACAAGCGGGGTGATCGATCATTGTTTCATAGCCTCCAAGCACGCAGTCCAAGCCGCCCTTGCCATGAGGGGCAAGGGGTTTTCAAGTAAGATGAATGTCCTTCTCCCGTTGGCAAAAGAGTGTTTTGGCACGGAAACAGCCCAAAAACTCCGAAAACTTTACGAACTTTATAAGAGGTCAGAAGCCATCTTTACTGACATCACCAAGAAAGATGCAAAATTAGCGGTGCGATACGCAAAGGATGTGCTTAAGGTTTATGACCCCTGTCCGGCGGCTTGTAATTTGAAATCTTAAATCTGAGATCTGAAATTCCCCACTTGGAACATGGAACCTGAAACTTGGAACGCTGGAAAATTAAACATGGCTGGAGATTTGCAATGTTTCCTCGTGGGTGTGACATTTTCTTTCGGCTAGAACATCCAACCATTGCCGAAATACGTTCCATTCTTGAGTGGACAAACAAGAACAGTTTGAGAACCGAGGTCAGTTGTTTGGAAGCTTCAAAAAGTTTTCAAAGACACGTTGCGGATAAAAGTCTCAATGAGATCTTAGATCATGTTTCGCGAAGCGCCAAACCTTTTTTCCGAGTGATTCTCAGAAAAAACTTTAACTGGTTTTTGACTTTGTCTGGCAAGAGACACATTGAGGATGTTATCGAAGTCGGGCTCAGGGGGGTTGATATCGGCCATAAGGAATATTTTATACAATGTTTTCTTAAGAAGGAATTGCTTGTTGACCTTAGAAAAAAGTTCAGACTAATTAAAATATAATGATCAGTGAGAATTTCATAGAGGTCACGTTCAACAAAAACCCCCGCTGCGCCTTTGAGCTCCAAAGCCGCCTCCTCCACGACGCATTTTTGGAGAAATGACCGGGTGCATGCGTGCAAAAGGCAATGAATTTTAAAAAATTGATATCACAAGGTGAGTCGGAGACTTTGGAGTTCAAGAAGACCGTTGGTGAATGGAAAGAGGCGGTTGAAACCATCTCTGCATTTGCCAATATAGAGGGCGGCAGGATAATTATCGGCATTTCCCAAACAGGCAAATTGCTTGGCGTGGAAATAGGAAAAGGGACTATAGAAGACCTCACCAATAAAATATCTCAGAACATAGACCCCAAAATCCGCCCTCGTGTCACAATGGAAAAAATGGATGGCAAATCTCTCATCATGATTGAAGTCAAGGAATCATCCGACCATTTGGTTTTGGCCTTCGGCAGACCGTATAAACGCGTCGGCAGATCGAGCGTGCAAATGTCCAAGGACGAATATGAAAGATCGATTTTGGAGAAGCATAAAGATAAACTGCAGTTTGATAGGCAGGTTTGCAGAGGGGCAAGCCTAAAAGATATTGATGGTGAAAAAGTAAAATGGTTTTTGAAAGAGGCGAGAAAACAGAGGGGTTTAAAGATATCCACAGGCGCTGAATTGAACAGTGTGTTAAGACAATTGAGGTTATTGCAAGATGGTAAATTGACGAATGCCGCCCTTTTACTTTTCGGGAGGGAGACCCAATTTATACAATCCGAAGTAAAATGTATCCGTTTTAAGGGAAACGAGCCTGTGAAGCCCTATATTGATTTCCAAACTCTAACGGGAAATGTTTTTGATTTAGTTGACCAGTCATTGGATTTTGTTTTGCGTAATATAAAAAAATCCATTTGGTTGTCTCCGGGAAAGGTTCAGAGAGAGGAAAAATACGAGTATCCAACTGAAGCCATAAGAGAAGCTATTGTTAATGCTGTTGTTCATAGGGATTATCTATCGCCGTCCAAAGTGCAGGTAAGGGTGTTTGATGATTATATAGAAATTTGGAATCCCGGGGAGCTGCCAAAGGGTTGGACGGTTGAAAAATTGAGGCAGGAACACGAGTCAATTCCCAAAAATCCTTTGCTGTTTAAACAACTTTTCTGGGTTAAGTATGTTGAAGATGTTGGCGGCGGCACTCTTGATATTATCAACGAATGTAAAGAATGGGATATAGCGGAGCCTGAATTTAAGGACACAGGGACCGCAATGATCGTAACCTTCGGAAAGCCGGTTTTCACACCTGAGGTTTTAGCGAAGTTGGGACTAAACGAAAGGCAAATGAGGGCGATGGAGTATTTAAAGCAAACAGGGAAAATATCAAATAGAAGTTATAAGGGGCTCTTTCCGGGCATTACCGATAAGACCATTTATAGGGATCTTCAAGATTTGGTGAGAAAAAGTATCGTTAAGTCGATTGGAAGAAAAAAGGGCAGGCATTACATCCTTAAATGATTTCGGACATATTTCGGACATATTTCGGACATAAGATGTGGTTAGTGACCCGATCATGACCCGATGCGATAGGATGCTGGCTGTTTCAACGGATCGATCTTCTATGCAGAAAAAGGGCTCAAAAAAGGATTTTTTCAACAAACTGGCGTGGAACGATGTTGATGAATGGGCTGGGGATAAAAACAACATCCGTAAAGACCGGTTTATTGAGATCCTCGGCGGCATGAGCGGCAAGGCGGTCGTTGACTTAGTCCTTAGCCTTTTGCTTTTAACCTTGGAACCTGAAACCTGAAACCTGAAACCTGAAACACCGTTCATCCTGAGCTTGTCGAAGGATAAATATTTGTAATCTGAGATCTGAAATTCGCAACCTGAAAAGGGAAGATCACTCACGGGTATTTGAGTTCCTTTACGATCAACGAACAGAACTACTGTTCGAACCCTGATGGGTCGTATGGGGATGATAAGAACATGAACATCTCGCTTAGCAAAGTTCTTGGTTCCGGGATGAGATTTTATCATGAGTACGATTTTGGCACCACCACCGCACTGGTCATTAAAGTTGTTTCAGAACAAGAAGGTGCAATGGGAGGGAGATCTATTCGTCTTCTAGCCAGAAATGAGCCGCCTCCTCCGCGACGCGTTTTTGGAGAAGTAACTATTGGACGCAAAAGCGATGAAGCATAAACCAACAAAAATCCCCAAAAGAATTGCCAAGTATTTTTGGGATTGCGATTTTAAATCGCTTAATTGGAGCGAGTATTCATTCTTCATAGCTGAAAGGATCTTGAACTTTGGCGATGTTGTATCAATTCATTGGCTTGTGAATAAGGCCGGGAGGAGATTTTTGGTCAAGGTGGCGGAAAAAAGCCGCTCTTTAGATGAAAAGACCAGAAATTTCTGGTTGACGATCTATGGAAAATAAATTCAAAACGAATATTTTACCTAAGAAGCAAAAAAACTTGTTCGAGTTCCTGTCCGCGCAAAAATGGCTTGATACGTTTTACCTTGCCGGTGGGACCGCCTTGGCGTTGCAAATAGGGCATAGACGATCCATCGATTTCGATTTTTTTACCAAGACTTCCTTCGATCGAAAAGAGATCATTAGAAATATGACAAAATATGGGACCTTCGAGCTGTTTACCGAAGGAGCGGACACCCTGCATGGTTCGCTGAACGGCGTGCAAATATCATTTTTCAGATTGGAAGACAAACTGCTTCAAAAAACCACAGGTAATAAGCACTTGCACGTTGCAGGCACTCTGGACATAGCCGCGATGAAATTAAATGCCATATCCGGCAGGGGAACCAAAAAAGATTTTATCGACCTGTACTTCTTGATGAGAGAGTTTGCTTTGCCGGAATTGTTCAAAGGGTATGAGTCGAAATATGGCAGGTCCGTTTCAAACAACTATCATTTGTTAAAGTCATTGACTTATTTTGGAGATGCGGAAAAACAGCCCATGCCAAAGATGCTCGTTGCCGTATCGTGGAACCACGTGAAAGAAAGCATAATAAGCCTCGTAAAAAACGAGCACATTTTTTGAAAGAACGTCAATTTGAAACCCGGAACCTGGAGCACCGATCATCCTACCTGCCCGCCGGTGGTTTGGAGGGAGCTCATCGTGAGCCTGTCGAACGACGAAGGACGGCGCTATTAAATGATTTATGAGCGATATTGAACCCAAACAAAGAGAGCCATTTCACGAACAGCATATCCTCTGGCCGCTGACCACGGGGTACACGGTCCTTTACCTGGGCCTCATGGTTGCGGACTTTGCAATGCGCGAGAAGTTCACCATGCCGGCGGGACTGATGGTCATCTACCTTGCACTGCTCGCGGCATATGCCGGCGACAAGGAGGTCAGCCGTTGGATGGGGCGCGACCTGCCTTCCAGATGGGGTTCTATTTTCATCTACGCGTGGTTCATCTTTTTCGGGGCCGCGTATCTGGTGAAAACGTTTTTCCCGTCGTTCGAGCTCCCCGCCGACCTTTCAAAGGTTTGCCTGCAGGTGCTGGCGATATTCTTCGGCTCCAAGGTTTCCGGCCGGATATATTCGATGCGCGCCGGAAAGCAGGAAGGGAACGCGCTCGAATTCGCCGGTTCCGAGGACAAGGTCATGGCGATCTTCGATCAGACGGACAAGGTGCATAACAGCGATGTCTGCCGTCTGCTCAAAGTTTCTTCCTCCACCGCCCGCCGGGTCCTTCAGGGCATGGAGACGAAGGGCAAGATCACCCAGCTCGGCACCTCCGGCAGAGGGACGTGTTACGTGCTGGCAAAGCAATAAATTTGTAGTTGCCCGATTTATCGGGCCAGAATTCGGATGATAGTCCCTCTGCTTACTCGCCGAAGTAATAGTGGCGGGGGGGGGGGGGGGTAGAAAATATGAAAAACCTAGTCACCGGCGGCGCAGGTTTTATCGGTTCTCACATCGTAGATGCCTATATTAATGATGGGCACGAGGTTGTGGTTATCGACAATCTTAGCACTGGCAAGAAAGAGAACTTGAATCCAAAGGCCAAGTTTTATCAGTTAGATATCTGCAGTCCCGAGGTTGAGGAGATATTTAAGGCAGAGCGGCCGGAGGTTTTAAACCATCACGCCGCGCAGATTGATGTCCGCAAGTCAGTTGCCGACCCGACCTTTGACTGCAAGGTGAATATTCTGGGCTTCCTTAACCTGATGGAAGCCGCACGGAGGAATGGCGTCAAAAAGGTCATATTTGCCTCATCAGGCGGGACGGTTTATGGCGAACAACGGGAATTCCCCGCGACCGAAGATCACCCCACAAATCCAGTGAGCCCCTATGGCGTAGCAAAACTCACATGTGAAAAATATCTTCATTACTATTATGTGCAATACGGCATTCCATATATTGTTTTTCGCTACGCCAATATCTACGGTCCCCGCCAGAATCCCCACGGCGAAGCCGGTGTGGTAGCGATCTTTATAAATAAGATGCTCAAAGGTGAACAACCTATTATCAATGGCGACGGAAAGCAGACGCGGGATTATGTTTATGTAGGTGATGTGGCGGAGTTAAACCGCCGCGCTGTCAGTTGTGATGTCATTGCGAGGAGCGTGAGCAACGAAGCAATCCCCTGCAAGGGTACGAGCATCTTCAACGTAGGTACCGGCATTGAAACGAATGTAAATGAGTTGTTTCACCTCATAAAAAACATTGTGGGTATAAACATGTCAGAACAACACGCCCCGGCAAAAAAAGGAGAACAGGCAAGAAGTTCGATCGTTTCAAAACAATTGAATTCAAAGCACGGTTTCGCTCCTAAGCGTAGTTTGAAAGACGGCTTATCAAAGACGGTAGAATGGTTTAAAACTTTATGATCTTTGTGACCGGCTGTGCCGGATTCATCGGTTCTTACGTTGTAAAGGCATTATGCCTTGCCGGCAGAAGTGTAATAGGAATTGATAACTTGAACGATTATTATGACGTAAGGTTGAAAGAATGGAGACTTGATAATTTAAAGCATTATAAGAATTTCACATTTATCAAGGGAGATATCGAAGACAAAGAGGCCATGAGTGATATCTTTCGCTCAAATCGCTTTGATGCCGTCATTAATCTTGCCGCTCGAGCCGGGGTAGGAGCAAGTTTAAAAGATCCGTTTATTTATGCAACAACCAACATTGTGGGTAATCTAAATCTTCTAGAGATGTGTCGAAAATATAATGTTGAAAAATTTGTTCTAGCTTCGACTTCAAGCCTTTATGCCGGAAAGGAAATGCCCTTTAAAGAGGAGATGTCGGCAACCACGCCAACTTCACCATATGCCGCAACGAAGAGTGCTGCGGAGGTCATGTCCTATACCTATCATTATCTTTACGGAATAGACGTGTCTGTTTTGAGATTCTTTACCGTCTATGGGCCTGCCGGGCGCCCTGACATGAGTATTTTTAGGTTTATAAAATGGGCAATGGAGGGCAGGCCGGTTGAGGTCAATGGCGATGGCACGCAAAGCCGTGATTTCACGTATGTAGAAGATATCGCGGAAGGGGCTGTGGCAGCGCTAAAAAAAGTGGGTCATGAGATAATCAATCTTGGCGGCAACTCCCCGCACTCGTTAATTGAAGTGATCTCGTTGATAGAGAATACATTGGACAAAAAAGTAAAGGTAACGAATAAACCGTTTCCCAGAGAAGATGTAAAAGCAACTTGGGCGAATATTGATAAGGCAAAGACTATTCTGAATTGGTCGCCAAGGGTTTCGCTATCAGAAGGTCTTAATCATTCAATTGAATGGGCCAGAGATAATCAGTTTTTGGTAAGCCAAATCAGAATTTAGAATTATATTATGAAACTATCGTTTATAGGAGCGGGTTATGTCGGTTTAGTCACCGCGGCTTGTTTTGCCGATTCCGGCAATGAGGTTGTTTGTGTTGATAAGGATTTTGCCAAAGTTGAGAAGTTGAAAATGTGCAAAATGCCGATTTATGAACCCGGGTTGCATGATATTGTTGAACGCATGGTCAAGGAAGGCAGGTTGTCGTTCACGACCGACCTTTCGACGTCTCTTAAAGATGCATCCATTTGTTTTATTACGGTGGATACTCCGCCAGATGTTGATGGTTGTGTCGATTTGACCAACGCCATGGCAGTGGCTGAAAATATCGGCGAATTGATGGAGCATGAATTGATCGTTGTCACAAAAAGTACGGTTCCCGTTGGGACCACACTCAGAGTCAAAGAGATCATTGTAGGAAAACTAAGGAAAAGGGGTCTGGATGAAGGATTGGTCACAGTAGTTTCAAATCCAGAGTATTTAAAGGAAGGTGATGCCGTAAATGACTTCAAAAAACCTTATAGAGTTATTATCGGTGTTGAGAAAGGGAATGATGAGGTTGTCGAAAAAATGCATCATTTGTTTAGCCCCTTTATGAGAAAATCAGATCGGTTTATTGTGATGGATATTGCAACGTGCGAATTGTGTAAATACGCGTCTAATTCTATGCTGGCGACAAGGATATCCTTTATGAACTCGTTGGCACGTTTATGCGAGAGGGTTGGTGCGGATATAGAATTATTGAGAACGGGCATGGGCAAAGACCCAAGGATCGGTCCCGAATTCCTGTTTGCCGGTGTTGGATACGGAGGTTCGTGCTTTCCTAAAGATGTGAAAGCATTGATACAGATGGGAAAAGAGGTGGGTCTTGGACTTTCGGTTGTTGAGAGCGTTGATAGGGTCAATGAAGAACAGCGGGATTGGTTCTGGAATAAAATTGAGAAAATAATCGGCGAAGAAATTGAAAAGAATACCTTTGCAATATGGGGTGGCGCCTTCAAGGCAAATACTGATGATATAAGATTTTCACCAGCTCTGTTCTTTATAGACAAACTATTGGCAAAAAATGTCAGGGTCAGACTTTATGACCCTGTTGCTGTGGATAATATTAGATCTATTTATGGGAATAAAGTTGAATTCTTCAACAATGCATACGAGTGTTTGAGCGGTGTGAAGGCTCTTATAATTACGACAGATTGGAACGAATTTAGATCTCCTGACTTTGCTAAAATGTCGGCATCGATGAAGGATAGAATCATTTTTGACGGCAGGAATTTATATGATGTGAACGAAATGCGTAGAGCCGGATTTCAGTATGTCAGTGTCGGCAGAAAAAATGTTTAAAATGATTCCTTACGGTCGGCAGGACATTAAACAGATTGATATTGACGCAGTGGTCGATGTCCTGCGTTCAGATTTTCTAACTCAAGGCCCGGTTGTTCCACATTTTGAGCAGGCTGTTGCCGCACGGGTTAAGGCCATGCACGCCATCGCAGTCAACAGCGCCACCTCGGCGCTTCACATCGCTTGCCTGGCGCTGGGGCTTGGAAAAGGCGATCTGCTTTGGACCGTACCCAACACTTTTGTAGCCTCGGCCAATTGTGGACGCTATTGCGGTGCTGATATTGATTTTGTCGATATTGACCATTTTACTTGGAATATGAGCTTGCATTGCCTTCGGGAGAAACTTATCAAAGGCAAGAATAAAGGTCGTTTGCCCAAGGTGTTAGTGCCAGTACATTTCGCTGGCCAGCCCACAGAGCAGGAACAGATATGGAAACTGGCTCAAGAATTCGGATTTCGCGTGTTGGAGGATGCATCTCACTCCATTGGTGCATCGCGCAACGGTGAACCTGTCGGGAGTTGCCGCTGGTCGGATATCGCCGTGTTTAGCTTCCATCCAGTTAAGATTATCACTACAGGTGAGGGTGGCATGGCACTTACCAATGACGATGAACTGGCCAGACGCATGGCCATGCTACGTACCCACGGCATTACCAGGGATGCCGTTCGTTTTCAATACTCCGGCCTGGAGGTAGAAAGTGCTTTTACAAACACACAGCCCAATGACAGTACATCCCGCCGTGAAATCGGTCCATGGTATTACGAACAACAAATGCTGGGTTTTAACTACCGCATGACTGATATTCAGGCCGCATTGGGGCTAAGCCAGTTGGAACGGCTGAACAATTTTGTTGAGCGTCGCAATGCCCTGGCCTGTCGCTACAAGAAATTACTTCAGAGTCTGCCGTTGCAACTACCGGCTGTCCAGCCCGAAAATCGTTCCGCATTTCATCTCTACGTGGTTCGACTGAAACGCGATGTTGCCGGCAAGTCCTATTTTCAAGTCTTTGAAGAATTACAAAGGCGAGGGATAGGCGTCAACCTCCACTACATGCCGGTACATCTTCAACCCTACTATCGTGAACTTGGTTTTTCGCCGGGGCAGTATCCTGAATCGGAAGCCCATGGCGAGGAGGCTATTACTCTGCCACTGTATCCAGCACTTACGGATAATGAGCAGGATGTGGTGGTGAGTGCGTTAAAAGAGATATTGTCATCTGGATGCGTTTGCGGATGCCCAGAAGAATTATGTGGATATTAATGAGAATCCATGTTTGATAGGGGTAAAAAGAAAAATGATACGGCTACGAGAAATTGGGCCAGATGACAAGGAGATGATTCGGAAATGGCGAAATATGCCTGAAGTGATGAAAAGTGGATATAACCAGCATGTGGTGACTAAGGAGGAACATGATAGTTGGTACCAGAGGGTGCTTTATGATTCTTCGTGCAAATACTGGATTATCGTATGTGATGGAGAAGATGTTGGTCTGGTGAGTATTAACGATATTGAAAATGCGCATAAACGGTGTAAGTGGGCTTTTTATGTTGCCAGTCCAAATATGCGAGGTAAAGGCATAGGAAGTTATGCTGAATATTTTGTGCTTAAATATGTTTTTGAAGAGCTTAAGTTGAATAAACTTTATGGTGAGGTTTTGTCTTCTAACAAATATGTAATTAACATGCATAAAGGATTCGGCTTTACAGAGGAGGGATTGTATCTCGAGCATGTTATCTTACATGATGAGCCTCAGGATGTTATAGCTGTGGCGATGTTTCGTTCGAAATGGCTGGAAATTAAGCCTAGGGTTGAAGAACGTTTGCGGAAAAAGGGCATACTACTATGAGTCAAAGGACGATGATGAATGTGCTATATTGGAAAGATGAGGAGACTTTTTTTGAAAATTGCCATTATTCCAGCACGCGGTGGAAGTAAACGGATTTCTCGAAAGAACGTTCGCGAATTTGCGGGGAAACCCATAATCGCCTGTTCTATCGAGTGTGCTCTACAAAGTGGTTTGTTCGATCGAGTGATAGTTTCAACGGACGATAATGAGATATCACGGGTTGCTTGTGACTTTGGCGCAGAAGTTCCATTCAAGCGCCCTCAAGAACTTTCGGGCGATCACGTTGGCACCACCGAGGTCATTGCCCATTCAATTAAGTGGTTGCAGGAGCGCGGAATAAGACTTTCTGCGGTTTGTTGCATCTATGCCACGGCACCCTTTATTCACCAAGAGGACATCAAGGCAGGATTGGATATCTTAAAAACAGGCAAGTGGCAGTATGTATTTTCAGCAACGACTTTTGCTTATCCAATTTTTCGATCGTTTCAGATGAATATCGACGGTGGGCTGAAGATGCCTTTTCCGGAACACTTCGATGCTCGGTCGCAGGATATTCCCGAAGTTCTGCATGATGCCGGCCAGTTTTATTGGGGTTTGCCTCAAGCATGGCTCAATGATGTCAAAATTTTTGATAAGGCATCAACAATTGTGAAAATTCCGCGCTGGCGTGTGCAGGATATAGACACGGAGGAAGATTGGGTCCGTGCTGAGTTGATGGCGAAGTACTTGTGTACGGAAATTTAAGATAGGACAATGTATATGAGCAAACAATTTAAGACGGATCAGGAATTATTTTGGGCTGGTGAGTTTGGTGCGGAATACATCAGCCGCAATCAGGGTGCCGAGTTTTTGGCGTCCAACCTTGCGTTTTTCAGCCAGGCCCTTCGATTTGTTCAAAGACCTAAAGATTGTATTGAATTTGGGGCTAATATTGGTCTGAATCTCAGAGCACTAAAACTACTATATCCTAATCAACAGCAATTTGCCATTGAGATCAACGCGGATGCTGTGGCCGAGTTGCGCAAAATCCTTCTGCCGGAAAATGTTATTCATGGATCTATTTTAGATTTTTCGCCTCAGCGAACCTATGACCTTGTGCTCGTGAGGGGTGTTCTAATTCATATTAATCCCGACTATTTGCCGCAGGTTTATAAGGCGCTTTATCAGGCAATGGGCCGCTATCTACTTGTTTGCGAGTATTACAATCCAAGCCCGATGCAAATAACTTACCGTGGACATAGCGACCGTCTTTTTAAGCGCGATTTTTGCGGTGAGATCATTGACAGATATCCCGACCTAAAACTTCTCGACTACGGATTTGTCTATCGGAGAGACCCTAATTTTCCACAGGATGACATGACATGGTTTCTAATGGAGAGGAAAAGCTGACAGATGTTGCAGAAAAATATGCTTCTTTTAAGAATGGAGGCAGGAAAAAATATTGGTTTTGGTCACGCCATGCGTTGCTTGGCGCTGGCACAAGCGTGGAAGGAGTGCGGCGGGCGGGCGGTCTTTCACATGGGAGGCGAGAGCTTCCAGATGATGGAAAAGTTTCTCCGTGATCAGTTTGAGGTTATTTTATTTAGCGGTAATTCCGATTCCGGGAGTCAGGAAGATGCAGTAGCGACTGCGGATCTCTCTAAGAAGGTTGGGGCAGAGTGGGTCGTGGTCGATGGTTATCAGTTTGATAGTGGCTATCAGTCCTTGCTCAAGGCGTCTGGTTTACGATTGCTTTGGATTGATGATTATGGACATGCGGCTCCATACACCGCCGACATTGTTCTCAATCAGAATACGTCGGCGGATGAGGCTATGTATTCTAAGCGTTCGCTCGGAACGCGCGTTTTGTTAGGGCCTCAATATGTCTTGTTGAGGAGGGAATTCTGGCGTTGGAGGGATTGGCGGCGGACTCATAGGCCCAAAGTCAAAAAGGTTTTGGTTATGTTTGGCGGTGGCGATTCGACGGACATAATCCGAAATGTGATGAATGCACTGGAGGACCTTTCTGAAAAAAATGAGATGGTCTTCACCGTTGTTTCCGAATTCATGTCAGCGAAGAGCCCGGATACAAATAATGTGGAGATTAAGAGTTATCTGCGGACACGTTATCTTAAAAGCATTGAAGATATGTCACCGTTGATGGCGGAGGCAGACTTGGCCATATCTGCGATTGGGAGTACCTGCTGGGAGATGGCTTTCATGGGTTTGCCGGCCATTGTCTATTACATGGCTTTGAATCAGGAGGGTGTAGCGTATACACTCGATCGCATGGGGGTTGTAAGAAGAGCTTATCATAATGATCCATTTAATCGGGGTGAACTGGTTGAAATGGTTCGTGATATCTGTAATGACGCCGATCTGCGGCGACGCATGAGCGAGGCTGGAAGAAGACTTGTTGATGGAAGAGGCGGGTTCAGAGTGGTGAAGATCATGAGGGAGGTTGCTACATGAACACTGTCAAGGTTGGAAATAGAACGATCGGGCATGGTCATCCCTGTTTTATTGCAGCGGAAATAGGCATTAATCATAACGGGGATATGGGACTCGCACATCGCATGATAGATGCCGCAGCGGATGCAGGGGTAGATGCCGTCAAGTTCCAGAACTATCGCACTGAAGATTTTCTTTCCGATCGCTCACTGACATATGAGTATCAGTCACAGGGAAAACGTGTTGTTGAGTCTCAATGGGATATGTTCAAACGCTGTGAACTTCCTCTGGAACATCTAACACAGCTAAAACAACACTGCGATGATCGTGGCATTATCTTTTTCAGTACTCCAACGGGCAAGGATGGAGTTTCCGATCTATTGCGAGTAGGTTCGGGTCTCATTAAGAACGGTTCTGACTATTTGACGCATCTTCCGCTAATCCGCGAAATGGCACGCACCGGAATTCCTGCGATTCTGTCGACGGGTATGGCTACATTGGCCGAGGTTGATGATGCGGTGAGAACATATAGAGAAGCTGGAGGTAAAGATCTGATTTTACTCCACTGCACCTCATCTTATCCTACGCCACCTGACGATGTTAATCTACGCAAAATACCAGCGCTGGCGGCTGCGTTTGGCTGTCCCGTTGGCATGAGTGATCATACTGAGGGGATTACTGCGGCGGTTGGCGCGGTTGCTCTTGGAGCTTGTTTTATCGAAAAACATTTTACCTTGGATCGAAACCTTTTGGGACCCGACCACTCATTTTCCTCCGACCCCTGTGAGATGAGTGAGTTGGTGAAGGCGGTGCGATGTCTTGAGACTAATCTGGGGACGAGCACTTTCGGACCGGCTCAATCAGAAAAAAAATGGAGAAATGAGAGTCGCGTGTCCTGTGTTGCCGCGCACGATATGCCTGCGGGGTATCGGATCGAAGAACAAGATATTGCATTTCGAAGACCATCAACGGGTTTGGAGCCTAAATATATTTTTGCTCTTATTGGAATGAAGCTTGTTCATTCCGTAGCTACTGGCGCTCCCTTGAATTTCAAGGACATTCTTTTGGCGTGATTGCTGTTTCAGAATATATGGATTCATCACTTAATTTTAATGAGGTTTTTTGTCTTTCGCGTCCCGAGCCCATTGCACACAATCGGTTAACCTATGGCGAGGAGGAGGAAAATGCTGTTGTTTCCACACTACGCAGCGGTCGGTGGGCGATGGGGCCAATGGTGGAACGTCTTGAAGGGGCGCTTGCCGATGTGGCTGGATCTTCTCATGTTGTCTGTGTTGGTTCAGGGCTTGCAGCGTTGAGGTTGGTATTGCTCGGGGTTGGTGTTGGTTCGGGCGATCGCGTTTTAGTCCCGGCTTATTCATGTGTGGCGCTTGCGAACGCTTGTTTGGCTATTGGTGCTATTCCCGTTCCCGTTGACGTTGATGAAAAAGAGTGGAACATCGATCCTGAAGGCGCGAAGGATGCGTTTAAACGGCATAATCCAAAGGCGATCATAGCCGTCAATACGTTTGGCTGTCCGGCCCCAATAGAAAGGCTTACGGAAATTGGCATTCCCGTTATCGAAGATTGTGCACATGCCTTTGGTTTTGCTGTGGGTGGATGCCGACTTGGTTCTCGATGCCATGCCGCCGTTCTTTCATTTTATGCTACCAAGCTTATTGGTGCAGGAGAGGGCGGCGCGGTGCTTACCAATTCTGATGAGATTGCTACTAAGGTGCGTGAGTGGCGTGATTATGCCGATAAACCGATGGAAGCGACGCGATTAAATGATAAGATGACCGATATAACGGCTACGATTGCATATTGTCAACTTAATCGCCTTCCCCAGATGTTAGCCAAGCGGTGTGAACTTGCACAACGCTATGATGCATTGCTGAAGGCCGTTGTGGGGCCAGTGAAGAGGTTTCGGCTACCTACATGCGGTGGCGAACGAGCTTGGTACCGTTATGTTGTCAATCTTAAGGATCGTAAGGCGCATGATGTGTCGAGAGCTATGCGTGCATATGGGGTGTTTGCAGAAGCCCCAATAGAAGATTGGCGTCCTGATCCAGTTGAAACTCCCGTTACAAGCCATGCTTACGAACAATTACTATCGCTTCCCCTTTATCCGTGTTTGACGGATGAAGAGCAGGAGCGTGTTGTTCAGGCTTTTATTTCTTCATGCTAGGTCGTCGAAAGGAAGAAGATATGTCGGATCATCCCGAATCAGAAGTGTTTGAACGCATAGGAAATTATTATGATAAATTGGTGAACAAATATGGGCGCATGCCTGAAGCATGTGATTATGGTAGGGCGGTATCCCAGCTTATCAAATTTCGGGTTTTATCGGATGTGTTGTCTATGTCTGGGATGAGCATGTTGGATGTGGGGTGCGGATTCGCCGATTACTATGATTTTTTGAAGCAAAAATACGGTGACTTTACGTATCGAGGTGTCGATCTTTCGAGAACTATGATCCAACAGGCAAAAGAAATTCATCCACATCTTGATCTTCGGCATGGCAACGTTCTCAACGAGCAAGGGGAAGACAAATATGACATCGTCAATGCGAACGGGATTTTCTATCTCCTTGGAGACATGGCTATGGAAACCATGCAATTGATCATCGATAAGATGTTTCGCCTGTCACGTAATGCGTGTGTCTTCAATTCGTTAAGCGCGTGGGCGCCATCAAAAGAATCGGGTGAGTTTTATGCAGATCCATGTCAGACGATGGCGTATTGTAGGACGCTAACGCCGTGGGTTGTCTTGCGGCATGATTATCATCCCAGAGATTTTACTGTTTATCTTTATAAGGCTCAGCAAAAATGAAAGTTTCAATTAATCAGCCAGCTTATTTACCATGGTTAGGGTATTTCCATCGTATCGCGGCCTCTGATCTGCACATCGTTCTAGACCATGTGCAATTCGAGAAGAACAGTTTTACGAACAGGAATAAAGTGAGGACAAATGAAGGGTGGTGCTGGTTGACGGTTCCACTTCAGACGAAGGGTTTTTATGGCGATCTAGCGATCGAAAGCGTGAATATCGTTGAAGACGATGGCTGGAGACGGAAACATTGGGATACGTTGCGCATGAATTATGCAAAGGCCCCCTATTTTTCTGATCATGCAGCTTTTTTTGAAGATATCTACTCCCAAAAATGGGAACGACTTTCAGATCTTCTTAAGAAAACAACATCATATTTGCTTCAGGCGCTCAATATTACAACACCCGTTAGATTCAGTTCGGAGATGAACCCACAGGGGAGTAAAGATGAGTTGGTGGTCGATCTATGCCGTATGGTTGATGCTGAACTTTATATTTCCGGTGCGCTTGGCCGTAATTACATTAGAGAAGAATTATTTGGGCGAGAGAAGATCAGAGTGGCATATCAGGACTATCGACATCCGGTTTATCCCCAGATTCATCAGGGATTTGAACCCGGCATGTCAGTCTTAGATCTTCTCTTTAACTGTGGTCCTGATAGTCACAGGATCATCATGGAAGGGCAGGAGGTGTGTCTGTGAGAGACCTAGTTATCGTAGCACACCCTGATGATGAGGTTCTATGTTGCGGTGGTACTATCGCTCGGAGAGTGTCGGAGGGGCATGATGTCGGCGTGGCTATTCTGGGCGAGGGTGTAACTTCCCGTTTTGAGAATCGGGATGATGCCAATTCCCATCTTCTGAAAACTCTTCGTTCTCAGACGAAGCGCGCAATGGAACTTCTTGGTGTAAAAGATTTTTTTCAGTATGAGCTTCCGGATAATAGTTTTGATTCGATTCCGCTGTTAAAGGTGACCAAGGTTGTTGAAGAGATCATTGAACGATTTAGACCCGAGAGGATCTATACGCACCACATCGGAGATCTTAATATAGATCACGAGATTACATGTCGTGCGGTGTTGACTGCAACTCGGCCAGTCTCCGGGCAGTGTGTCAAAGAAGTTCTGTCATGCGAGGTCCCATCTTCAACGGAGTGGGGTTTTGGGAAGCTATCCCCATCCTTTCAGCCAAACGTCTTTGTTGATATCTCTAGAACGATTGAGCAGAAGATCCAGGCAATGCTGGTTTATGAATCGGAATTACGTGCGTATCCTCATCCGCGATCCGGTGAGGCGCTGAAGGCGATCGCCCAGAAGTGGGGTAGCACCGCAGGAGTAAATGCGGCAGAGGCATTTATGCTGATTCGCGCCATTCGTTAGAAAATTAATAATTGTTGATTCCCATAATTATGTTGAAACCTAAAGTTCCAAACAATAATCTTTTGACGTTGTTGATTCGACTCTTTCGACACACTAGTCATAGACGTCGATATCAGTTCATGATGCTACTTGGCTTAACTCTGATTGGCTCCTTCGCAGAAGTTGTTAGCCTCGGTTCTGTGGTGCCATTCATTGGGATTCTAACTCAGCCAGAGAGGGTTTTTAATCATCCATCCATGGCGGGTGTCGTGAGAATGCTTGATATGACATCGCCGAAAGACTTGGTGATGCCCCTTGCTATAGCATTTGGTGCGGCGGCATTGATTGCTGGGGGGATACGCCTATTATTGTTGTGGATCAGTCTTCGGCTTGCGAACGCAACTGGCGCGGATTTGAGTATAGATGTTTATCGCCGGACATTATATCAGCCTTACCATGTTCATGTGGCCCGTAGTAGCAGTGAGATCATCAGTGGCATTACTCAAAAGGTGGGAGCCGCCACAAGTATGTTGATGTCTCTGATAAGCGTTTTCACTTCAGCGGCATTATTTACGAGCATTTTGATAACATTGCTTGTGATCAACCCAATGATAGCCCTCGTGACGTTCATTGGTTTTGGAACAGGTTACGGAATTATTGCGTGGAAAACACGTAATCGGCTAGATCGTAATAGCCGGTGCATCGCACAAGAACAAACACAGGTGGTTAAGGCTCTACAGGAAGGACTTGGCGCTATTCGCGATGTATTGCTGGATGGCACCCAATCTGTTTATTGCGATGTTTATCGTAAAGCCATTCTACAGTTACAACGCGCATATAGCGAAACTTCTTACATAAACCAGGCTCCACGTTTTGCAATGGAAGTTCTAGGCATGGTGCTGATCGCCGTCTTAGCGCTTGCTTTGAGTAACCAACCGGGTGGTGTGGCAGCAGTACTGCCGGTGCTCGGGGCATTGGCTTTAGGAGCCGAGCGCTTGCTTCCCCTGATGCAACAACTGTACGGCAGTTGGTCGGTCGTAGCCGGGAGCCAAGCTTCGCTAATTGACGTACTTGAGTTGCTTGATCAACCCCTCCCAGAAGATGTCAATCAACCGGAGCCCATACCACTTATATTTCAGAATACTATAAAATTTAATAACGTACGGTTTCGTTACAGTAGTGAAGGACCGTGGGTTTTGGATGATATCAATCTGATAATTCCAAGGGGAGCTCGAATAGGTTTTATGGGTAGTACCGGTAGCGGCAAAAGCACGGCACTGGATTTACTGATGGCGTTACTTGAACCTACAGAGGGAATGATTTTAGTTGATGGTAAGTCCATCGGCAACGAATGTAGGCGTGCATGGCAGCGCACCATTGCCCACGTACCACAAAACATTTACCTAGCCGACACAACTATTGCCGAAAATATCGCCTTTGGTGTGCCGCCAGAGCAGATTGATGTGGACCGCGTCCGTGAAGTAGCTCAACAAGCTCAGATTGCCGAATTCGTCGAGAGTCGGCCGGAAGGGTACAATGCATTTGTGGGCGAACGTGGCATACGCTTGAGCGGCGGCCAGCGGCAACGTATTGGTATTGCCAGGGCGCTTTATAAACAAGCAACGGTGCTTGTCTTCGATGAAGCGACCAGCGCGCTTGATAGCGCCACAGAAAAAGCTGTAATGAACGCCATCGAAGATCTTAACCGCGATCTCACTATTCTAATTATTGCACATCGGATCACCACCCTCCAAAATTGCGACACGATCGTGCAGTTGGAACGAGGGAAGGTGGTTGAACAATGCTCTTACGAATATCTCATGAGCAGAAATCTTAGCAATCAGAATTTGACGGCCACTGAAACATGATGGTGCTGTCTGGTTAGACAGAAGGACATTTTTTGGTTATGAATATCCTATTGTGCAATATAGCGCTTAGACAGCGACCAGGTGATTTCCCTCCGGTTGCATGTACGAGTCTATGTAATGTTTTGATAAGGGAAGGGTACAATCCTATTTTTTATGACATAGATGCGGGGCGGCCAAGTTTGGAAGATCTAAATCGGTACTTTGAAAAGGAGCGGTACGATATAGTGGGAATAAGCGCTGTTGTCTCTACGGGTTATGAATATACGAAAAAACTGGTCAGTATAATAAAAAAGAAATCGCCGGAAACACAGATCGTGCTCGGGGGAAATCTTGCGGCGGCCTATGAGATGCTTCTAAGGAAATGCCAGATAGATGTGTGCGTCATTGGCGAGGGTGAGAAGTCACTGTTAAATCTTGTGAAATATTATGAAAAATATCGGTCGTTAGAACCAAAAAACGGTGAACTGCATAGAATAAAAGGCATCGCATTTTTGGAAGAGGGAAGAACGTGTCAATTCACGGGGCCAGAGATCCTCATGAGAAGTGAAGAAATTGGAGATGTTGACTACGAACTGCTTGATAGGTTTTCCAATATCAATCAATATATCGTGGACCCAATGACGATTAGTGACTTTGCAGATGATCCAAGAACTTACGAAAAACATCGCCAAGGGAAAAGGATGGCAACGGTTCTGACAGGAAGGGGGTGCGTCAATAGATGTACATTTTGTCATAGGTGGATTAAGGGTTATCGTGTGTTCAGCGTGCAGAGAGTTATTGCCACGATGAAGGGTTTGATCGATAAATACAATGTGGGCTTTTTTTGTTTTAGCGATGAATGTTATGGTGAAAATAAAAAATGGCTGGATGATTTTATAGAATCTGTTAAACCTCTGAATATCTTATTTCAAATAGGAGGGGCGAGAGTTTCGATTATAAAACAGGATCATTCACTTATTCGAAAATTGAAAGAGGTCGGGTTGACAGCGATAAATTATGGAATGGAAAGCGGCAGCGATAGAATATTAAAGGTAATGGAGAAGAATGCAAACTCTGGCGAAAATCTTAAAGTTGCACAGTTATGTGCGGAGGCGGGTGTTTTTACCACAATTCAACTGGTCGTTGGTATGCCCGGAGAAAACGATGAAACGATCAATGAAACAATCGATTTTGTTAAAAAGGCAACAGGGGATTTGCCGTATCTCCCTAAGTTAAGTGTTAATTATCTGCAGGCCCTGCCAGGAACGCCAAGTTATGAATATCTTCAAAACCAGGGATTAGTGAATAAAAGTGTAGAAGGTGAAGAAGAATACCTCTTGCGAGCATCTGATATAAATGCCGCTGGTTTTGGCCACTATATTAATGTCTCTGAAGAACCGCTATCTAAAGCTATGCTTTGGAAAAAGAAAATTATGATATTATCAACGATCAACTGGCTTAAGAAACATGGTTGGGCATTTCCTGATTCTACCGCCGCTAGACGGTGTGAAGGTGAAGTTACAACTGTACCTCTTATTGTGAAAGTGAAATCATTTATTACAAAGAGCATTATTATATACAGAATAATAGATCTTTTCGGATATCTGTTTTGGAAAGTTGTTCAATTAGGAAACTTATATTCACTATACGGATTTAAAAAGACATTTATTATTTTGTTTGGTTTTGAAGACGAAGACGACCGATCGAGATTTAGAATTCAATCTATTTCCTTGAGAAAAATAGTTGAAAATTAAATGAAATTTATAAAACAAATCATTGCTCGAGGTATGAACCATCAGCTGTCAAGGCTTGATGAGTTTTACCAGCGCAACGCTGGAGAAGAGTGCTATATTTTTGGTAATGGTCCATCTCTAAAGTGGATGGACATTCATCAGTTCACCGACCGGATCTCTATTGCGGTAAATTTTTTATTCTTTCATAAAGAAGCAAGCGCTCTTAGAATTCCTTATTGCGCCATTATTGAGCCTTATTTTTTTTGGCCCATAATGCCATATGGGTCATTTTTGAAACCTAAGTTCTGTAGACAGCGTATTCAACAGGAATGTCGCAAATCGATAATACAAAACCCGAATACTCTTTTTTTTCTTAATGTTTCTAATTATCCTTTCGTTCGATCTCCCAATGTAGTTTATGTTTGTCGCCGGTATAAACCTCCATTTGAGACAAAAAACCCGTTTAAAGATATGTTGGATTATTGCTATGGCAGTTTTGAATTTCAAATTGCCCTTGCCATTTATCTCGGATTTAAAAAGGCATATCTAGTTGGTAGTGATAAAACCCACATTCCTTCAAGGGGTCGTCACTTCTATGATAAGGGAGAGGGAACTATGGAGGAGATGAAGGATTTTTTCCGGGAGTATATAAACTACGCCAAGCAATATATCGATTTGGTTACTGTTACCTTGGATGGTGTCAGTGATACTATGGATTATATCACATATAAGGACCTGACTGGAAAAGAGCCCGCTTATCGAGAGAATTATGAAATCGTTGATAGAGATAAATTGGAGAGATTGGCCACATGGCCTGGGTATTCGATATTTTGAAATGAGCTAATAAAAATGGAGATTAAATGGATTCGGAACGCGTAATTGCAATTATACCCGCAAGGGGAGGATCAAAGTCGATCCCCGGGAAGAACATTATTTCATTCTGTGGCAAGCCGCTCATTGCTTGGAGCATAGAGTGTGCACTCCAGAGCGGTTGTGTGGACAAGGTCTATGTGACGACGGATGACGTGGAGATCGCCGAGGTGTCGAGGCGGTATGGGGCGGAGGTCATCATGCGTCCGGCCGAGCTCGCCACCGACACAGCATCGTCGGATGCGGCACTCTTGCACGCAATTGCTGAAATTGAGAAACAGAAGAAGGTTGATGTCGTTCTGTTTCTTCAGGCGACATCGCCGCTTCGTACATCAAACGATATAGCGGACGCGGTTGCCCTCTTTTTTAAAGAGAGGGCCGACTCTTTGTTTTCAGCTGCCAAACTTGACGATTTTTGTGCGTGGAAGAAGGATGGAAACGAATACCATAGCGCTACATTTGATTATCTAAACCGAGGGCGCAGGCAAGACCGTGAGCCATATTTTCTGGAAAACGGCTCACTTTACTTGTTTAAGAACGAGTTGTTTAAGAAGAATAAGAATCGAATGGGGGGTAAGATAGCAGTTTCCCTAATGCCATTGTGGAAATCATATGAGATCGATAATGCTGATGACCTCGAGACCTGTGAATACTATATGAAACGAAAGATATTGGGGGGAGAGCAGCAAAATATAATATTTGATAATATTGAGCTTGTGGTCTATGATTTTGACGGTGTATTCACTGATAACAAAGTGACACTCAGTGAAAATGGCATAGAGAGTGTTGTTGTGAATCGTGCAGACGGGTTGGCCATAGATCTGTTAAAACAACTCGGTATTAGGCAGATAATTATTTCTACGGAAACGAACAGCGTGGTTGCCGCCAGGGCGAACAAATTGAAGCTCCAAGTTATGCGGGGGGTAGAAAATAAGAAGGATGTGCTTTGCAGGTATTGCATGGACAATAGAATTGACTTGAAGAAGGTTGTTTACGTAGGAAACGATATCAATGACTATGAAGCGATGACGAGCGTCGGGTATCCCGTTTGTCCTTCGGATGCTGTTCGGGAAGTTAGAGAGATGTCGAAACTTGTTCTGGGGGCCAAGGGAGGTGAAGGTGTTGTCAGAGAGTTATTAGGGTATTTCAACCATTAACAATAAAAAGGAGGATTCATTATGTCGTTAAATTCGTATGAAGAGAACAGACAGCAGCCGTTCATTATTGCCGAGATCGGGATTAACCATAACGGTAGCATTGATATTGCCAAACAGTTGATCGACGTCGCCAAGGATGTTGGTGCCGATGCTGTAAAGTTTCAAAAGCGCACTATAGATATTGTCTACACCAAGGAGATGCTTGACTCCCCGCGTGAGAGCCCGTGGGGAAAAACTCAGAGGGCTCAGAAGGAAGGCCTGGAATTTGGAGTTGATGCATACAGGGAGATCGATCGCTATTGCCGCGAGAAAGGCATCGAGTGGTTTGCCTCCGCTTGGGATTTGGAGAGCCAAAAATTTCTGCGCCAGTTCAATTGTAAATATAATAAAATTGCTTCGGCAATGCTGGTTTACGAGCCATTGCTTCGTATGGTAGCGGAGGAGAAAAAACACACATTTATCTCTACTGGCATGAGCAAACAGGAAGATATTGACCATGTAGTGGCTATATTCAACGATGCCGACTGTTCATTTGAACTCATGCATTGTGTCTCCACTTATCCCATCAACGACGAGGAGGCCAATCTCAATCGCATCGTGGTCCTCCGTGAGCGTTACGGTTGCGATGTTGGCTATAGCGGCCACGAGGTTGGTTTGGCCGTGTCCTATGCCGCTGTTGCGTTGGGTGCTACATCACTGGAACGCCATATCACTCTGGATCGTGCCATGTACGGTTCTGATCAGGCCGCTTCGGTGGAACCCGCAGGTTTTCAGATGTTAGTGGGTGCGGTTCGAAAGATCGTAAAAGCCATGGGAGATGGCGCGATCGAAATGAACAAGAAAGAGGCTAGTGTGGCGCAGAAGTTGCGGGCGCATATTCCGGTCGGAAATTAAAAAGATGAAAACATCGATACAAAATGATTTACAGAACGCCCTGTTCGTCCATCACGCGTTGGCGGAAGACATGGTTCTTCATGGTCGATTGGTGGAGTTGGCTGACTGGTGTCTAGATGCCTTGAGGAGTGGCGGCAAGATCCTCTTTGCGGGCAATGGCGGTAGTTTCGCTGATGCGCAGCATTTAGCGGCAGAGTTTGTTTCGCGGCTGCAGTTCGACCGCGCGCCACTGCCATCTATTGCATTATCAACCAATAGTTCATCTATGAGCGCTATAGGGAATGATTACGGTTATGATCAGATATTTGCCCGTGAACTGCGGGTTTTGGCCGGTCCACGCGATGTTTTTATTCCAATTACAACTAGCGGGAACAGCCCTAACGTTCTGGCGGCAGTGGTGGTAGCTAAGGAACTTTCCATTCGTACCGTAGGTTTTACCGGTGATAATGGTGGTAAGTTGGCTGTTTTATGCCCTTGTTTGCAGGTGCCCTCCTCTCGTACAGAACGCATTCAGGAATGCCATATTATGCTTGGACATATTTTGTGTGGGCTGGTTGAAAATGCCTATTTTAAGGGGAGGATCAGTTGAGCCGGCGCAATCCACTTGGTGTGATGCAGGGTCGCCTGCTGCCTAAATATCGGGGGCGCTATCAGGCTCATCCGGTGGGCTACTGGCAGGGCGAATTTTCGAAGGCCGCTGCCATGGAGTTGGATTGTATTGAATTCATTTTGGATTATAATGATGCTGAGGACAATCCCTTGCTACTGCCCGACGGCCCGAATGAAATCATTCGAATTTCGGAGGAGACCGGAGTAAAAGTCCTTACGGTTTGTGCTGACTATTTTATGGAGGCGCCTCTGCATCATCAGAATGACGAGATAGCTAGCAGAAGCAAGTCTATTTTGGAACGTCTGATACATAACGGTAGGTCTTTGGGACTTAGCGACATAATTATTCCATGTGTGGACCAATCATCCATGAGGGGTCAGATTGCTCAAGATATGTTTGTGGAACGCTTGAGGCCATTTTTAGAGCTGGCCGAAGTCTCTGGTATCAACCTTTCTTTAGAGACCGATCTAGCGCCCGGGCCCTTTGCAGAATTGTTGAATCGTTTTGATAGCCCTCGTATTACTGTGAACTATGATATCGGCAATAGCGCGGCCTTAGGTTTTGATCCTGTCGATGAACTGGCCTGCTATGGTAAATGCATTTCTGACATTCACATCAAGGACCGCGTCCGTGGCGGTGGTTCGGTTGTTTTGGGTACCGGCGCGGCGCAGTTTGATCGCTTCTTCGCTGCCTTAGTGCCCTTTAATTATAAAGGGCCTTTCATACTACAGGCCTACCGTGATGATGAGGGGGTTGACGTTTTTGCGCAACAGTTGGCGTGGGTGCGACAACGATATTTTAGGGAGATTCTATGACAACGCAGAACGCAACGAAAGCAGGATTAAAATTCAACTTGGGTGCCGGGCCAATCTGGAAGCAGGACGGCTGGTATGTGTTGGATCATAAGTTAACTCGTTCAACCGGCAATGCCATTGCAGGTGATGCGGCTAATATCGATCTTCCGGACAACTCGTGCAGTGTAGTGTTTTGCTCTCATGTCTTCGAGCACATACCTCACTATCGCTTGCCTTTGGTATTGAGTGAGATCAATCGCATCCTTGAACCGAACGGATTATTTAGAATCCTAACCCCGGATTTAGAACGTGTCTGTCGCGCATATGTTGAGAGGGATGAAAATTTCTTTAAAAATGCAAAAGCCGAGGACGAATCTCTAAGGCTTGATCTGGGGTTCGGCGGAATGCTGATGAATTTTATAGTATCCCCCGGACAAGACACGATACTGCTCGATCGCAATCTTAAGAATTTTATTGGGGGGTATGCTCATGTGTATTCTTATGATTTTCAAATGTTAGACATTATGATGTCCAGGCTTGGTTTTAAATGTCGCAGGGCATCCTTTAATGATTCCGAGGTTAAAGAATTGCGTGAGCCCATGCATGTATCCCAACTTCCGCCGGTTTGGCAAAATTTGAATCAGGAATTTTATAAAGCGAACAATCTTGTTCATAGGCTCGTTAATGGAAAGTATGAGATCAATTTTACAGTTAGCGGGTTTGACAGAGATCCGCTCACATCATTGATAGTTGAAGCCCACAAGGAATTCCATATCGACAAGTCAAAGGCCAATGCGATGTTCAACGAGACATCGGATAATTATAATCGCTATGGGCGGTCATTGCTACAATATCCGGACATTACAACAAAGTTGAACAACTTTGGTATAAACTATTGAGGGGTTATAAAATGAGTTTAGAACAAGATGGTGGACGAGTTGTTTTTATGAATGGCGATTTTGTCCCCGAAGCCCAGGCAAAGGTCTCAATTTATGATTCGGCACTGATGTTCGGTGATATGGTCTTTGAAATGACCAGGTCATTCAATAAAAAACAGTTTAAACTTCGGGAACATTTGGAGAGACTCTATGCCGGCGTTAAGATATTGCGTATCCCGGTGAACATGAGCATGGCTGAAATGGAAAAGGCTTGTTACGCAACTATTGAAAGAAACGACCGATTATTTACTGCCGACGACGAACACCGTCTGATGATCGATGTTTCCAGGGGGACTTTGGGTATCTATCAGGGGGTTAAGGGCTTACACAAAGGACCGAACGTTATCATTGCCGATTTTCCTTTACGTTGGACCGTTGCTGGCATGGGGCGGTTATTCGATGATGGTATCAACGCCGTTCTAACTTCGCAACGAGCCATACCCGGTACGTTGTTGGATCCAAAGGTAAAGAACCGTAGTCGTATCCATTATCTCATGGCTAATATCGAAGTTTCGAACGTTCAGGGCGAAGACAATTGGGCTTTATTGCTGGACCCGGATGGTTTTATCGCAGAGGGAACAGGAGATAACTTCTTCATCGTCAAGAATGGTGTCATTATTAGTCCAGAGGGCCGCAACATACTGCGTGGTATTTCTCGCGCCTATGTTATGGAAGAATTGGCTCCCCAACTTAATATGAAGCTGTTGGAGAAGAACATTGAACCTTATGATGTATATACTGCTGATGAGGCTTTTATGACAGGGACACCTTTCTGTATGTTACCTGTAACTCGGTTTAATGGCCTGCCGGTGGGAAATGGAAGTGTAGGGCCCGTTTTCAAAGAATTGTTAAGTAAGTGGTCAACCAATATTGGTGTCGATATCAAACAGCAGATCGAGACGTGGAACTTAACCGATGCTCCGACCAATTCCGATGCTCCCACCCCCTACCGGTTTAAGAAATAGGCCACAAAAAGACGATCACAGTTATGAATCTCGAACTTAATAATAAACGCGTTCTCGTTACCGGCGCATCTCGCGGGATAGGACTAGCTATAGCTGAAGCCTTCCTGCAAGAGGGTGCAAGAGTTGTTCTTACTGCTCGTACTTATGCTACTTTGCAGGAAACGGCCGGTCGGTTGTTCAAAAAGCATGGAGCTGATCGTCTGCTTACTTTGTCTTTCGATTGTGCCGACGAACCAAAATGGTCAGATGCCTTAAAGAAGATCAAAGATGCATGGGGTGGTTTGGATATTGTGGTTGCCAATGTCGGAGATGGTCGCAGTGTACCAGATGCGTTGCCCGATGCGGAGCGTTTCAATAAGGTCTGGCGTACAAATTTCACCACATCGGAAGTGACAGCGCGAGCCACTTTGCCTCTATTAACGGAAAATGGCGGTTGCTTGTTATTTATTTCGTCCATAGCCGGGTTAGAGGCTATCGGAGCGCCAACGGATTATTCTGTTGCCAAATCGGCGCTAGTGGCTCTGACCAAACAGCTGGCTCGCAAACTGGCGCCACGAGTGAGGGTTAATTGTCTGGCTCCCGGCAATGTCTATTTTCCGGGTGGTAGTTGGGATGACAAAATTCAGACCGATCCAGAGCGGGTAAAGATGTTAATCGAAACCTCTGTGCCTATGAAGCGTTTTGGTACACCCCATGAAATGGCTGATTCCGTGGTCTTTCTCTGTTCAGATCGGGCCAGCTTTGTTACCGGAGCATGCCTTGTGATAGATGGCGGTCAGACAGTGAGCCTTTAGTGAGGAGCGAACATGAGCGATAAATTATTTTCTCTGAAAGATAAAGTAGTAGTTATTACAGGCGCTGCGGGGTTGCTTGGCCGTCAACATGCTGAAGCCGTTGCACGTGCAGGGGGAACACCGGTATTATTGGATCTGCAGGCAAAACCGGTTGAGGCACTGGCCGCTGATCTTAGCACACGCCATAAAGTGCCTGCCAGCGGCTGGACGGTGGATATTACCCATGAGGATGAAATCTTGGCAAATTGTTCCGCATTGCTTGAGCGGTACGGCCGCATTGACGGGTTGGTGAATAACGCCGCCAATAATCCGAAGATTGAAGCCAATGACAGTAAGAATTTTTCACGGCTCGAAAATTTTCAACGCTCTGTCTGGGACGCCGATTTGGCTGTGGGTCTTACAGGTTCTTTTCTTTGTGCCAAGCATTACGGTTCGGCCATCGCCCGAAAGGGTGGCAGTATTGTCAATATTTCTTCGGATCTAGGACTAATTGCCCCCGATCAGCGCCTTTATCGCAAATCTGGCCTATCGGATGACCAACAGCCAGTTAAGCCTGTGACATATTCAGTTATTAAGGCTGGCCTCATTGGTCTCACTCGTTATCTTGCTACCTATTGGGCGGATCGTGGTGTCCGTTGTAATGCTCTCTGCCCTGGAGGGGTTGAGAACAACCAAGATCCCGCCTTCCTCAAAGAAGTGTGTAGCCGAATACCTATGGGCAGAATGGCGCGACCCGATGAGTATCAAGGAGTGCTACTTTTCCTGTTGTCTGAAGCGTCGAGTTATATGAATGGTGCAGTTATCAGTATAGATGGAGGAAGGACGGCATGGTGAACACACCTGAAATGAAGTGTTATCTGTGCGGATGCAGTTCCTACCATCGCCGCCCCGGACGGGTTCGCGACGCCGAGGATTTGAAAATACTCGAATGTGATAATTGTGGCTTGGTTTTCTTGTCGCGCACTCGCTTATCCGAAAAATTTTATGAACAATCAGGCATGCATGGCGGTGATCCGCGACCGGTGGATGCATGGCTTCGAGAGACAAATCGAGATGACGAAAGGCGCTATCAGTACTTGAAAGAGGCTATTACCAATAGTGAGTTGTTGGATTTTGGTTGTGGTGTTGGTGGATTCCTGCTCAAGGCCCGGTTGGTAGCCAGACAGGTTGTGGGTATTGAATTGGAGGAGCGCCTACAACCGCACTTCCGTGCAAACGGTTTAAAAGTGTTTCATGGCATTGACAATATCCCTTCGAATGAACGCTTCTCCATGGTGACGGCTTTCCATGTAATCGAACATTTGGAAGATCCGGCTCAAATGCTACGTTCCCTTGCAACCAGGTTACAAAAAAAAGGGAAAATTATTATTGAGATACCGTCCTCGGCTGATGCCCTGCTCACGTTATATGAAAGCGTAGCCTTTTCTGAATTCACTTACTGGAGTTGTCATCTTTACCTTTTCAATTCTGCCAATCTTTATTTGTTGGCAAAAAAAGCAGGACTAAAGTTGGACTATGTCAGCCACATTCAGCGCTACCCCCTTTCCAATCACCTACATTGGCTTGCCAAAGGGTTGCCCGGCGGTCATCAGGTGTGGAGCTTTCTAGATAGTAGTGAGCTTGATCGCGCTTACGAAGCCAGTCTGGCGAGTTTGGGTAAAACAGACACTTTGATTGCGAGTATGAGCTTATGATACAGCGTTTTTTAGTCACCACCGCCGATGAGCGCACTTGGCCGACTGATCAACCTATACTATTCCTAGGCGAGTGGTGTCGTCTCTATGACCGCAAGAATGTTTGGCAGAACATGGACGCTGAAGTTGTACCTTATCATTGGGATGATCGTCAGAAATTTCATCGTGATTATATTTATCTGCGAGGTCTTTATGAGGAATTGCTACGGGAATTGACCGAGCAACTGAATTCCATTCATGGTGTCAGGTATTCCCTGCGTTACTGGCGTATTTTGGTTGGACCATGGCTAGGTTACTTCGTGCAGATGCTGTTTGATCGTTGGTCAATGGTCGAGCGAGCAACTAGTAGCTATACCGTTTCCGGAGCGCGTGTGCTTGATATCCAGACGGAACGGCTGATTCCAAATGATACGGATCATTTTAATAAGCTCTTCATTGGCGATCCTTGGAATGAGATGATTTATGGTCAGTTGCTACATGATTTTACCTCTGTGCACGTAGATAAATGCCTATGCAGTTTTGCGGAGGAAAGCGCAGTGCCAGCGATACCGACGTTGCCAGTTACTCGGTGGCTCAAAAGCAAACTAGCCAGTACTGTGTCATATGTCTCACAAATCCTTAGCAATGATGACGATTTTTTTACACATTGTTCCTATCTTCCACATAAACAGGATTTTCTTCTTCAATTACGAATGGGGCAGATGCCCAAACTCTGGCGTTCATTTGCGACGCCGAAAGTTGATGTGAATTGGGCCAAACGCCAGTGGAAAATGGATCAGTCAGGTGTAGAAGGCTTTTCGAACATTGTTCGGGCGATGATTCCAAAGCATATTCCGGCACTTTATCTGGAAGGTTATGATCTATTACAAGAGCGGTGCACTGCGTTGCCTTGGCCCAAAAGCCCCCCCGTTATTTTCACCAGCAATTCTCATAATTCAGACGATCTCTTCAAGGGATGGGCAGCAGATAAGGTCGAGGATGGATCTGTTTTAGTAGTGGGACAGCACGGTGGTATTTACGGCACGGCTCTGTGGAATTTTAATGAAGATCACGAAAATGCGATTAGTGACGCATGGCTTTCATGGGGCTGGGAGGGCGTAGGCAATAACAAGACCGAGCCCGTATGCAATTTAAAAATGATCGGTCGTCATTTATGCTGGAACCCTCAAGGTAGTGCGCTAATGGTTGAAATGATGCTGTCACGATACAGCGATTTCATGTTTAGTGCGCCGATTTCTTCTCAATTACTCGACTATTTTGAAGATCAGTTTCGTTTTGTGGCGGCCTTACCCCATGACTTACGCAGACAGTTGTTGGTGAGGCTTTTCGGTTGTGATTACGGCTGGTGTCAAAAACTGCGCTGGAAAGACCGTTTTACAGATATTCACCTTGACGATGGCGTGGCGCCTATCAAATCGCTGGTCGAAAAATCACGGCTCTATATCTCTACTTATAATGCTACGACACTTCTAGAATCGCTTTGTATGAACGTGCCGACTATCATATTCTGGAATCCGGTTTTCTGGAGCTTGCGCGACAATGCCATCCCTTACTTCAATAGGCTCAAAGAGGTGGGGATTTTCCATGATACCCCCGAATCCGCTGCCGCCAAAATGGTAGAGGTCTGGGATGATGTTCCTTGCTGGTGGAGTCAGCCGAAGATTCAGAAAGCGAGACGATATTTTTGTGATCAATTTTCACGTACTGTTGATAACCCGATTCAGCTCTTAAAACAAACCTTAAACAAGGTAGCCTGTCAGGCTCGAAAGGAGAGCAAATGATAAAAATAGGAGTAAACGGTTTCGGGCGTATTGGTCGTGCAATAGCAAAGATAAATGGTCTAAAAGAAAGATTTAGATTGGTCGCTATCAACGATGTTGATCCTTATCTTGATAATCTGGCGTATCTTTTTAAATACGATTCAACATATGGGAAGTTTAACGGTTCTGTTGAGTGGGGTGCAAACAGATTAATTATAAACAATAATCCTTCTGTGTATTCTTCAAATAAAGATATTTTAGAGGTTGATTGGAAAAAAACTGGAGTGGATATCATAATTGATTCAAGTGGAGTAAGCGCAAATATAGAAAAAAGTAGGATCTTGATAGCCATGGGAATTGTAAAAAAAGTTATTATAACTCATTCCTCCGACATTGTAGACAAAGAAGTTATTATGGGAATTAATGATGATCAGCTTCAACCTGAGGATAATATTGTTTCTAACAGCATATGCGATGCGAATGCAATAGCTCATGTACTTAAGTGGATTGACGAAGAGTATGGAATTGATTCTGGTTCAGTTACTACGTTACATCCGTGGTTGTCATATCAAAACCTCGTTGATGGGCCTTCTTTATCACGATCCAAACCAGGTGTTGTCTGGAAGGATTATGCATTAGGTAGGGCAGGCTCATGCTCTCTAATACCAAAAAACACTACAGCGGTTGAAGCAACTGAAAAGGTGTTGCCTGGCATAAAAGGCAAGTTGCTTTCCTTTTCATATAGAGTTCCAACAAGTATTGTCGCCAGTTCAGATATTACATTGAAACCAATTAGGTGTCCTAATAGCGTTCAGCTGAAATCATATATTGAAAGCAGGATTTTATCATCGCCTTACGTTGGAGCCAATCACGAATCGTTGGTTTCAGTTGATTATTTAAAAGAAGAGCTGAGCACTATTGTAGATTTTCAATGGTTGAAAGTTGCTAATGGTTTAATGAAAATTATCTTATGGTACGACAATGAATGGGGCTACAGTTGCCGCGTTTTGGATTTAGCAGAAAAATTGTCCAGAGTTGGCTGGTTATGATCTTATGATTCTGTGCCTTGATTTTGATGGAGTTATTGCAGATTCTATTAATGAGACATTAGTAGTGTCGACTAATGCATACTATGCAAAAGATCAATCAAATTGGATAGATATAGATGACATTGATCCCAAAATAATTACGTGCTTTAAGAAGAATCGCTATCTTGTTGCACCAGCAAGAGATTTTTATGTGATACATAGAATTATTGAAACAGACGGCTATTTTGATAGATTTAACACATTAAAAGCAGATTGTAGTAGTGAGATTTTGGACTTTGAAAAACGATACTTTGCATTTCGCAAGTTTCTTCGAGAAGAACATAAGCAAAAATGGCTCAGTTATCATATTCTACATAAGCCTGTAGAAAAATTAATAAAAAGCTTCACTGGAGACAAATACATCATTACAACCAAGGACTTGCAATCAGTTTTGGAATTGTGTGATTATTGGAAAATCACAAAGTTTATCAAGGCATTCTATACGAAGGAGAACCTTAAGAGTAAGCGGCTGGCGTTAATTGATATTTTCAGAAAAAGTGATAAGAAGTGGTCAGATTTTATATTTGTCGATGACAATGTTGAGTATTTTGAAGAAATGGGTGATATTTCTCCGATTAAGTGTCTTGCATTATGGGGTTATGTAAAACCATCATACATAGCGCCGCCAGATATAAAATGCTGTTCGCTTGATGAAATGGAACCCCATGTATTTAGGAAAATTGTTGCAGCTTACCAGAATTGTGAAATATAAATTGAGGAGTTTTCTATGAATCGAAAAACGGTTATCCTGGTAAATCTTTCAAGCGATCTAACGCAGAACAAACAACACTTCTATCAAAATAGAGGAACGAACTATTTAAATATTGGATTAGTTGTTGTTGGCACTATTCTTAGGAGGTTATCTTATGAAGTTAAAGTCATTGATATGGCATATGATGAAAATTACAAAGAGTTATTGATTGAAAGCCTAAAAGAAGATGTTGCGTTTGTTGGATGTTCGGTAATGACATCACAGGTGCCAGCTGCTTTAGAAATTAGTAAAATGATTAAATGTATAAATGAAGGCATTCCCGTTGTTTGGGGTGGCCCCCACCCAACATTATTTCATGTTCAAACTGCTTCGAACAAAAATGTTGATGTAGCTGTGGTCGGCGAAGCTTCAAAAACTTTACATGAATTGGTTGTGAGATTGGCAAACAGAGAAAGCTACGATGGCCTGAAAGGTGTTGCATATAAAGAGGCTGGAAAAATTATTTTCAATGCCAATAATGAATTAGATGATATCGAAGAGATTGGCGAATTAGACCATGGTTTTTATGATTCAACAAGATATGTAAGAAGCTCGCTGTTTTCACCACCGATGAAGCGTAATGAGGTAATCGCATATCCTATACTTACGGGGTTGGGTTGTTGCTTCAGTTGCAAATTCTGCATAAATTATTTTTTAAAAAAGAGGTATCGACATAAACAACCCCAGCAAATTATTAATGAGATTAAAAAACTACAGTTTCAATATGGTGCAAATGCTTTTTGGTTTATGGATGAAGACTTTTTTATTAATAAAAAGAGAACCATAGAACTTTTCAAACTAGTAGAAAAAGAAGGCCTTAAATTTAGCTGGCGTTGTTGGGTTAGGGTTGACCATTTTAAAGAAAATTATTTAGATCTAGCGACAGTAAAGTGGTTGGGCAATCTTGGATGGGTTTGGTCATCTATGGGGGCAGAAAGTGGCAGTGAATCTACCTTATCTAGAATCGGTAAAGGAATAAAGCCAGAGCAAACTATAAATTCCGTAAAATATTTAAAAACGCTCGGTTCAACACATTGGTCGAGGTATTCATTTATTATTGGATTACCAGGTGAAGCTGTGTCGGATATAAAGAAAACGTTCGTTTTGGCTACGAGAATGAAAGTTTTAAATCCAAGATCAGATATTACCATTGCTTATTATCGGCCGTATCCAGGCTCCCCATTATCAGATGAATTAATGAAATATGGAAAATTAAAATATCCGGATCATTTGGAAGATTGGGCCAAAGTGTTTTCTAAGGAGGGTTTTATGGATGAAAGCCAATCTCCTTGGATATTGCCAGCAGAACAAAATATAATAAAAAGATTGTTTATGTTTTTTAGCTTGGTTAGAAGTTATGACGATATTGCGGTAAGTAAAGTTCAAAGGGCAAAAAACAAATTACTACGTTTGCTGTCTAGAATCATTCTTTGGAGATTTGAAAATAATATTTTATTTTTTCCTGTTGAGGGATTTGCTTTTAACCTTTTTAAAAAAATCAAACACTATTTATTAATAAATAAAAATTCAAAAGCATTGGTCAGTCAAAATGGAACAATATGAATCAATTTAAAATTGTAATTGCCGAAGGTTTGCGACAATCGATATATGAAAAAAATATCGGACATATTTGTGAGCATGTTTTAGGCTCGGAATTTAATATCAAGAGATCAAACGCGTTGAATGAGGAAACGTTATTTGATGAAATTGGCGGGGCCGATGCATTAATTATCCGCCCCGGTTTTGTCTTAGGTAAAAAAACAATAGCCAATTTGGAAAAGTGCAAATGCATTGTAAGTTTGGGTGTTGGTTATGAACATATTGACATTAAGGCCGCAAGCTCACGTGGAATAATTGTTTGTAATGTGCCTGATTACGGCACCGAAGAAGTTGCAGATATGACTATGTCCCACATCCTTAACTTGGCGAGAAAAGTCTCTCATTATGATACTTATCTGAAAAGAAATTGTAGTGAATGGAATTGGATGGTAGGGATACCAATCCATAGATTAAGAAATAGAACCCTTGGTATTATTGGATTGGGTCGTATTGGAACTGCTGTGGCATTACGTGCAAAAAGTTTTGGTCTAAATATTTCCTATTATGATCCGTATATACAAGAAGACTATGGTAAAAACGTGGGAATACATCGTGCGATCTCTATGGATGAAATGTTACAAATATCTGATATAGTGACAATTCATACCCCGCTTACTGACGAAACAAGAGGAATGATTGATAATAGTTTTTTTGGCAAAATGAAAAAGGGATCTGTTCTTGTTAACACGGCTAGAGGACAGATATTTCACAGCCTTGACACTATTATGTGGGCGCTAAAAAACAATTTAGTACATGCTATTGCAACAGATGTGCTACCTAAAGAACCTCCAAGTGAGGACCATCCACTTCTTGTTGATTGGAGAAAAGGGGATGCTTGGATCAATGGTAGATTGTTAATATCTCCTCATGCAGCATTTTATTCTGAAGATTCTATTCGAGAGCTGTGTATTAAGGCCGCTATTTCTGCAAAAAATGCATTAACAGGTAAACAGGTGTCTAATATATTAAATGCAACTATTACAAAGGAGGATGAAAATGGCGCAAATCTATTATGATAAGGATGCTGATTTAGATGATCTTAAAGATGATAAGATCGCCATTATTGGCTATGGTATTCAGGGGCAAAATCAGGCTTTGAACATGCGCGATTCCGGCTTGGATGTTATTATAGGTAATATAGATGATAAGTATGCACCTAATGCGATAAAAGATGGATTTAAGCTATACTCTCCGGACGAGGCGGCTCGGCTTGGAACTGTCATTTACATGTTGATACCGGATGACGCTCAAGGATATGTATATGAAAAATATATCAAGCATAATCTTTCAAAGGGGAAGGCAATTGTGTTTGCCCATGGATTTTCTATTAGATACAAAAGAATTATTCCAAGTAAAGATGTAGATGTGATGTTGTTAGCTCCAAGGATGCCCGGCAAGCAAATTAGAGAATATTATTTAAGAGGAACAGGTGCACCCGTTTTTGTAAGTGTTAAACAAGATAGTACAGGGATGGCCAAAAAACGAGTTCTTGCAATGGCAAAAGCTATTGGTGCAACCAGAATTGGATCTTTAGAGGTTGTTTTCAAAGAAGAGACCGAGGTAGATCTTTTTATTGAACATTTTCTTCTTCCTGTGATTGTAAGAGCAATTCGCTTATCTTATGACTCATTGGTTGAAGCAGGTTATAGCAAGGAAGTTGCTTCACTTGAGACATATTCCTCAGGTGAAATTGGAGAATTATTACTGGGCGCCGCTGATGTCGGTCTGTATAATGTGTTTCAAAATAATACATCTCCGACCGCCCAGTTTGGTATGGCCCATTACGCAAAGAAGGTTTTTCCTGATTCTCAAAAAGAAATGATAAAAGAAATTTTAAAGAATATTCAGAATGGTTCATTTGAACAAATCCTAAAAAAGGAAGGCCAGTCAGGCTATAAGCTTTTAAAAGAAACTATTAATGAAAATAATGAATCGGATTTGATGCAAACACATCTGTTACTGAAGAAGAAGATCGGGGAGATTAAAATCAAATAGGAGATTATTATAATGATAGTCGGTCTTTTAGTGGGGAAAGATGTAAGCTTAGGGTTCCCCGGTAAACATAAAAGAGAAATATTAGGCAGGCCGTTGGTTGAGTATCCTATGTTGGCGGCACGTCATTCAAAATTCATTGAAAAATTGTTCGTTTCAACAGATTCGCCCTTTATTTCAGAAATAGGGAAACAATACAACAGTATTATATTGGAGAGACCAAAAGAATTGGCAAAGCCAGATACCTTATTAGAAGATGCTCTTGTGTTTGCATATAAACAGATGTTGGAGTTTGTTAGCGAGCCAATAGACATTGTAGCGCTTTTATTTGGGAATTCACCAATGGTTTCTTCAGTTATGATTGATCAGGGGATCGAACTTTTAAAAAATAAAACACAATTTGATACTGTATTTTCTGTTTCTAGGTTTAATATGTTTGCGCCAACTAGGGCGCATAAAATAGATTCGGAAAATGTTATCCAACCATTCACCGATATGGATTCGTTCAAAAATATATCTTCAATTAGAGATAGCCAGGGTGATTGTTATTTTTGTACACTGCAAGTGCAAATAATGCGTGCAAGGTGTTTTACACATATGGACGAGGGTCAATTACCCTACAAGTGGATGGGAAGAAAATCGTACGCCTTGAAGACCGATGTAGGTTTCGATATTGATTATGAATGGCAGATTCCCGTAGCAGAACATTGGTTGCTAAAAAATGGTTATACAAAAACTATTACGCCGTATTCTTGATCCATTCCTCTTAAATTACTAACTGTTTCTTACTTCTTCCAGAATTGGGGTTTATTATGTGTGGTTTAGCAGGCTTTGTTGGACCAGATTCTCTGAACAAACAAAACATCGTTGAACAAATGACCGATGCTATTTCTCATCGTGGGCCAGATGATTCTTCAGTGAAATCGTATAGTTTTTCCTGTGTTGGTTTTAATAGATTATCAATTATTGATTTGTCCGCCAAGGCTAATCAACCCTTTAAATTAGACAAGATTATTGTTTATTGTAATGGTGAAATTTATAATTATGAGAAATTAAGAAAAGAATACAATTTAGACGGATTATGCCATTCGAATTCTGACGTCGAAATTATTCCTCATTTATATAAGAAGCATGGACTGGATTTTCTTTGTTTGCTCAATGGAATGTTTGCTATGGTAATTATTGATGAGGGTAAAGAGGAAGTTCATTTTATTACTGATCGCTACGGGAAAAAGCCGATTTATTATACTCAAAGGAATGATGGATTCTATTTCGCATCGGAACTTAAGTGTTTTTTGACTTGTTTTAGTGATAACGAAATTGACAAACAAGCGCTCGCTACTGCATTTGGCATAGGACTTTTCCCATTGCATATGACCCCGGTCGAGAATGTTTCAAAGCTATTGCCCGCAAATATATTGACAGTTAGAAAAGGAGTTGTTTCAAGAAGGCAATGGTATAAACTTGTTCCTGACTATTCACGGGACAGCCTCTCCGATGCTGAATTAGAAAAACATTATTACGATTGTTTGGATGATTCTGTAAGGTTACGTTTAATAGCTGATGTTGATGTCGGGGTATTTATGAGCGGCGGCATTGATTCAACAAGCGTGGTTGAGTCAGCCCAAAGGCAATACAAAACAAGGATGCATGCATTCTCGGGCATTGTAGCGGGTTGTGAGGAGTCAACTGATTATAAGAATGCTACTCGATTTGCTAAAAGTCTAAATGTTACCGCTCACCCTTGCCCGATAAATAGTAATACATATAGCAACATGATAGTTCCAACCTGTTATGCATTTGATGAAATTCCTTTTGAAACAGCCATTGTCAATTTTATGGTTATAGCTAAAGAAGCCAAAAAGTACGTAACAGTGGTATTAGATGGGGTTGGCGGCGATGAAATATTTTTGGGTTACCCGTGGCATGAAAGAATATCGAGAGTTCCATTGTGGATGAGAAGTCTAATGCCATTTGCCGAAAAATCATTTCAAAAGTTGTTTAAAAAAAGCCCTCGGAATTTTCTTAGATCGCTTGTATTTACAGATGTAAAGAAGTTTGTTTTTTTTGGAAGAAGGTATTTATCTCTTAACGATTCATTGTTGTTATCTCATTATAATCCCGTGGCATTCTGCGATCTATTAGATACGGCATTGCCGGAGTATGCTAATGGTTTCAAAGACGGACGGGATTTGAATTGTCTTGCTTATCTCGAGTTGCTTGGCATGAGAAATCAGCAGCACCGCTTTTCAGATAGAACCTGCATGGCATATTCGATCGAAAATAGAAGTCCATTATCAGATTACCGCTTGGCAGAAATGTTTGGGGGCACTAACGAAAAACGGAAATTAACCGGTGGAAAAAAAGGATTGATGAGAAAAATATCTACAAGATTGCCCCAATATATAACGAGCGCCGAGAAAGACGGCTTTAGCTCTCCTGTTTATTTATGGCTAAAATCAGATCCAAAATTGTTGGGATGCATATTAAAATACATTAATGGAAAAAATGAAATCATTAGCGATCTGATTGGGAGCAAAGTGGTGAAAAAAATAGTTTCCAGATGGAAATGTGGTGAGAATGTTGGTTGGATGGATGGGGTACAGCTACATATGATTCTATGTATTCTAATATGGTATGAATTATATTTTGTAAGAAAGATAACAAAAATGCCTGAAATTGATTTAGTGGATTTTATCCATTCCTAATCACTGAACATTTATAATAGGGTGCTTTCGAAATGTCTAAAATAAGATTAATTAACCTACAAACAATATTTGATAGATTTATTTTTAACCATTCAAATGATGTTTACATAGCATTTAACCCATTCTTTTCGCTAGCCTCGCCAGCTTTATTTGAGAGGGAAAACGGAATAATTATAAGGGACAAATATTATCAACAACGTAATGGTGCAATTCTATTCCATGCGATTGTGTGGTTTTTTAGAAACGTATATTCGCTGATTAAGGTCAAATTGCAGAGATGTATAAAAATGTTTAAAGATGTTTTTAATGCGCCAATACTTTATGGCAACATAAAGCAAGGGACAAAGATACTTTTTGTAACATGGATGAACCAAAGAGATTTTCAGTTGTTTTCTGGCAGTTATAAAGATAGGTTTTGGGGTGATTTGTTTAAAAGTTGTGAGCAAAAAGGGCAAGGTTGGCAGGTTTTGATATTCCCTTTATATAAGCTCGATAATAATGAAGTAGCTAAATATTTAAGTGATAACAAAATAATGCTGTGCGTGAATGATAAAATATCGTTAGGGTATTATTTAAAAATCATATGGCATGGTTTCAAGTTGCTACCGGATATGTTTCATTATAGGTACCCTAAAAAATGGGTTGCGTTATATATCTCATCTTTGTTCAATCAAAGAGCATGTCAATCTTTGGCGTTATATTTAGAATTGAAAAGGTTGGCTGACATTCCAATTGACTTAAAAGTAATTATGCCTTGGGAAGGTCAGCCCGAACAAAAGGCTATATGCAAGCGTTTTAGAGAAAATGGAAATAATGTGTATGGGTATATACATTCATCATTGGGTGATGTCCCTTTTCAATATTTGAAAACTAAATTTGATGATACTTTTTACCCCAACAAATATTATATGCATAGTAAGGATACCATGACTGTCCTCGCGGATTTAGGTTACAAAAAGGCTTCAATGGAAATTGTAAAACCTGTAAGATTTAAAGAGCAGGATGCACATAGTTTTAATGGAAAATGCTATCTTCCTTTCAACCATGAAGATGCGATAAAATATATACAAATAGCAAATGAACTTGTTTCTATAGGTCTTTTTAAGGTAAAGGAAATGTGTGTGCATCCATCTGCCAGCGTTTCTAATAAAATGAAAATGGCTATAGTAAAATTTCCTTATGTTGAGGCATCAGCTGATGTAATTGTTGTCGGCTTTTCGGCTGTAATATTTGAGGCTCTGGAAGCAGGATGTGTTGTTTATCAAATAGTTGAGGATGGGCCTGGAGAGATTGTCGAAGAATTCTATCCATCAATCGACAGAGAAAAGATTCACGATAAATGTTTTAAGTTAAGCCTAAAGCCCTCGCACAATTATAGTTTACTTGCTTTTGACTCAATGAAGACAATTAGTGACTTTTTACAATAAGAAGGGGAGGGCAGTATGAAGGTTGTAATACTATGCGGTGGACAAGGAATGCGCATCAGGGACGTAGCAAATGACATCCCAAAACCCATGATACCGGTGGGAGGCTTTCCCATCCTGTGGCATATTATGAAATATTATTCCAATGGCGGGCATAATCAGTTTGTCCTTTGTCTTGGATATAAAGGTCAGGTGGTTAAAGATTTCTTCCTCAAATATGAAGCACATACGAGAGATTTCACTATTAATCTGGGGAACGCAAAATCTATAGAATATCACAGTAACCATTGTGAGTCGGATTGGAAGGTGACCTTGGCCGAAACCGGCTTGAATACTATGACCGGCGCTCGCATTAAAAAGATAAAGAACTATATGTTTGAAGATGAAAATTTCATGATTACATATGGAGATGGAGTAGGAGATGTAGATTTGGATAAGCTGATGAAGTTTCACGTGACGCATGGAAAGATCCTAACGGTCACAGGTGTTAGGCCTCCCGGGAGATTTGGAGAGCTGATGAGTGACTCCAAAGGGCTTATTACAGAATTTAATGAAAAACCACAGGCTACAGGTGGCAGAATATCGGGTGGTTTCTTTGTCTGTCGTAAAGAGCTGTTTGATTACCTAGATGATAGGGAGGATTTGGTTTTCGAACAGGAGCCCATGCGGAAACTTGTAAAAGATAAACAATTGATGGTCTATGAGCACGATGGATTTTGGCAGCCGATGGATACGCATAGGGATTATATGTTATTGAATGCGCTTTGTGAAAAAGGAGAAGCTCCATGGATGGTGTGGTAATGCAAGATGCATTGGCCCTTTTTAAGGGTAAGCGGGTTGTTGTTACCGGAGATACCGGTTTCAAAGGTTCGTGGTTAAGCCTATGGCTACATGGATTAGGTGCGAAAGTTCTAGGCTATGCTCTTCCTCCAAAACACGATAGCGATCATTTTAAATTACTGTCTTTAAGGGAATACATTAAACATATTGATGGTGATGTGCGTGATATCACCAAATTAAGAACAGCGATATCTGACTTTAAGCCAGAATTTGTTTTTCATTTGGCGGCACAGGCCATTGTGAGACTTTCGTATGACGAGCCAAAGGATACTTTTGATACCAATATTGGCGGTTCCGTTAACATTCTTGAAGTTATCAGAAATACACCATCGGTTAAGTCTGTAATATATGTAACATCTGATAAATGTTATAAGAACAAAGAGTGGCATTGGGGATACAGGGAAAATGATGAATTAGGGGGACATGACCCCTACAGCGCCTCTAAAGCCGCTGCCGAGGTTGTCTTTTCTGCCTATGTAGACTCATTTTTTAGCAAACGGTCGGATATCGGAATTTCGAGCGTGAGGGCTGGAAATGTGGTCGGCGGTGGCGATTGGTCTGCAGACAGGATCGTTCCAGACTGCGTGAGGTCTTTGCAAAAAAACGAATCGATTGTGATACGTAATCCGCATGCCACCAGGCCGTGGCAACATGTGTTAGAACCACTATCAGGATATTTATTAATGGCCGCAAACTTGTACATAAATCCAAAGTGTTTTTCCGGTTCGTGGAATTTTGGTCCGGATGGAAGAGCTATAAGAACTGTCAAAGATCTGGCAGATAAGGTTGTATCATGCTGGGGTAGTGGCAGTGTCCAAGTTGTCGAACAAAAAGGAGCTCCGCATGAATCTGGGTTATTACACTTGAATTGTGACAAATCCCACCAGATCTTAAATTGGCATCCTCGCTGGGATTTTGACCGAACCGTATCTGAAACCGTTAGGTGGTACAAAGAGATATCCTTAGGTAAAAATGCCATGGATATCTCAAAACAACAAATCGCCGATTATCTGGAGGTCTAAATGATTTCAGGCGTAAAAATAACTCCTTTAAAACAAATGTTGGATGAACGTGGAAAAGTCATGCACATGTTAAGGTGCGATACGGAAGGATTCTCTGGCTTTGGCGAGATATACTTTTCATGTATATTTCCAGGCGCAGTAAAAGGTTGGCATTTGCATAAGCGAATGACGCTAAATTATGCTGTTCCACACGGGAATATCAAGTTCGTGCTTTATGACGATAGAAATGAAAGCCCAACAAAAGGTCAAGTTCAGGAGATTTTTATGGGAGAAAGCAATTATAACATGGTTACGGTTCCTCCAATGATATGGAATGGCTTTAAAGGGATAGGTGACCAGATGGCAATCGTCGCTAATTGTGCTTCAATTCCACATGATCCGACAGAAATAGTCAGAAAAGACCCTTTTGATACATCAATAAATTATAACTGGGATATCAAGAACGGATGACTGATAGAATATTGATCACGGGAGGACTTGGTTATCTTGGAGGAAGGGTCTCCAAATATCTTTCAGAAACCACTGATTATGAACTGCGGATAACCACAAGAAAAAACCCTAATGATTGTCCGGTATGGCTAAAGAACGGGGAAATCATTAAACTTGATTTCGTATCTGACAATGATTTCTCGTTACTATGTGAAGGTGTCAAGTGTGTTATTCACTTGGCGGCGATGAATGAAATTGATTGCGCTTCGGACCCTGTTTCAGCGCTTGCTGTAAATGGACTTGGTTCTTTAAAATTTCTTAACGCGGCTCTTAAAGCAGGTGTTAAAAGGTTTATTTATTTTTCTACGGCTCATATATATGGAAGCCCGCTTCAAGGAATAATAAACGAAAAAAGCTGTCCTCGTCCGGTTCATCCGTATGCTATTTCTCATAGAACTGCCGAAGATTTTGTATTATCAGCGCATGATAAAAAGGCAATTGTCGGCATTGTCTTAAGACTTTCGAATGGTTTGGGATGTCCGGTCTCTTCTGATATTAATCGTTGGACGCTTCTGGTCAATGACCTGTGCAGGCAGGCGGCAACAACAGGAAAACTTATTTTAAAATCATCAGGTATTCAAAAAAGAGATTTTATCGCTCTAACAGATGTTTGTAGAGCAGTTTCCCATTTGTTAACCCTTCCTGCTGAAAGATGCTTGGATGGGTTATTTAATCTTGGGGGAGAATGTTCGATGAGTATTAATGAAATGGCAGGACTCATCGCCGACAGATGCAATAAAGTGTTAGGTTTTATGCCGGAAATAGTTATGCTAAAGACGAAGGATAACAATATTTCCATGCCATTGGAATATTCCATCGATAAGATTAAATCTACAGGTTTCGAGCTCAACAGAAATATTATCGAAGAGATCGATTCAGAATTAAAATTTTGTAAGGATAAGTTCTGCGCCAATTTGTTATGAACGAAGGCCCTTTAGTTTCCATTGTTATTCCCACGTATAATCACGGGCACCTTATGAAAAGGTGTCTAAAATCTGTGACTGAACAAACCTTTAGGAACTGGGAAGCTATTATTATTAATAATCATTCTGATGATAATACGGTTGAAGTAGTTAAGGGATTTAATGACCAACGAATTCATCTTATAAATTTTCATAACGACGGAATAATTGCGGCTTCACGAAATGAGGGGATAAGGCGTTCAAAGGGACAATATGTAGCATTTTTGGATTCCGATGACTGGTGGCATCCAAAAAAGCTAGAACTTGCAGTAAAATATCTTAGGAATGCGGATGTTGTTTTTCATGATTTAGAGATCAGCACACCTAAAGAAAGAAGGATTTTAAAGAAGATTAGGGGGAGGCGATTACACAAACCAATTTTTGTAGATTTGATGAGCATGGGTAATGCCTTATCTAATTCCAGCGTTGTTGCGAGAAAAGATATTATTGAATCCGTGGGAGGATTGAGTGAGGATAAGTCGCTAGTCGCCTCCGAGGATTTTGACTTATGGCTTCGTATGTCTAGGGTGACAGAGAGATTTCATTATATTCCCCAAAGTCTAGGTACTTATTGGATGGGCAATGAAAATGTTAGTACTATTTCTGAAAAGGGGATAGCAAGAATTGAGGCGGTTTATGATAGACATATAGGGTTTCTGTCGGGAGAGGACAGGCAACAGGCAGAAATCTTCAAAAGTTACTTGATCGGAAGAATCATGCAAAAATTGGGTTTAGATGACGATGCCTTGAAATTTTATAAAATTGCGATACGAATTAAGAACATTGAGTACAAACTAAGAACGGTTTGTTGCATATTATGCTTATTTTACAATCGCGTCCTGGCGAAAAAATAGAAATTATTAAATGAATATTCTAGAAGATACTGTAAAAATGAATTATTGTGATGCTTTCGTCTATGCTATGGGGTTGCAGACACTGATCACCTTTGCCCCACTATATCTTTTTAGTTTTTTAGCAATGTTTTATTTCATGGTGAGGTCAAGGATTCGTTTTTATACAAACCTCGATTCATTGGTAATGCTTTATATAGTGGCAGGTGTCATATCGTTTATAGTCAATTTTATCCCTACGATTCTTGACCTTGGCCGCTATCATCCGACCGCTCCCCTAAACTATATAAAATCATTCGTAGTTTTTTTAACCGCATTCACCTATTTTGGTGGGTACAGATTTGATGTCAAGTCCTTTGCCATTATAAGCTTCATTGTGATAGTACCCAGCGCGCTTTCGATATTCCTTGGCATTGATGCCGATGCAATTTTCATATCAAATACGCGTGGAGGATCGAGTAGTCCACTTGTCGCCGGTTGGCCACACAAGTGGGTCATATTTGTTCTTATTGGTTATTTTTATTTTTTAACTTATGCATTGGAGACACAGAAATTATGGCAATATGCCGTTACGGGTGCATTTCTGACTCTGATCATGATTAGCGGGACACGCTCAGCGCTGATCGGCCTCGTTATCGGGCATTTCCCGTTTATAGCTCGGTCGAAAAAACTTGCTATTGTTTCCATCATCATACTTATCGGCATTGGTGCAATATTTTATATATATTATGATCAGCTACAGGGTTTATTTAGATTTGCGGATACAGTGCAAATGGTTGATGGGAGCAACGATGGTGGCGATAAAGAATCGTCGCTGGCACTTCGAGTGAATGGACTTTGGCCTGCCATTATCGAATCAATTTCAGGCTGGAGGCTTGCCCTTGGATGGGGCCATATTGGTGTCTCTTTCATTCCTTATTCTTTTTTCTCGAGTTTGAGTGAGTTCTTGTATGGAAATGCTTCTTGTGAGAGCCAGTACTTCGATGTTCTTCAAAGACAGGGATTCGTTGGCCTGATCCTCTATATGTCAATTGTTATTTCAGGAATAATATATGCAAATAGGATGGTCCGCATGACCAAGGGAAGTCGGATTTGTGCGTTCTGGCTGGGTAGTGTGGCATGGCAGATAGGAGCCATGTGTCAAGGGGTAACTACGGAAACGATGCGCTTGCCATTTTATGCTCTATTTTACCTTCTTTTTTTAGGGATGTTGTCCAACCAATATCGATTGGCCAGAGATAACGCATTGAAGTAAATGAAAATCGCCCTTGACTATGCCTTTACACTCGCAGGAGGGGTTATCCCCTATTTTCAGGAGATGATGCGCCATCTTCCGTCAACCGATATGGTAAACGAGTATCTCATCCTGATCACGCGGCAAGGGGAGGATATGGTGAAAGACCTGTTGCCTGCCCCCAACATCCACTATCTCCGCATCGAAAAGACGATTAGTAGCAAGTATCGCCTTTATTGGGAACAGGTGTGCCTACCCACTTTGTTGGAGCGTTACGGCATCGATGTTCTTTTTTCATTTAATAATTGCGTCCCGTTGCGCAGAACGCGCTTTAAAAAGGTGATGTTACTCGGTACACTGGGCCCGTTCTACGACGAATTCATCGATTACCACGATTTCTTTTCTCGCAAGGAGCTCAAGCTTCTCAAAAAACTGGTTGTCGCTTCCATGAAGGCTTCAGATATTACCGTTTTCGAATCGCACTTTACGGCCGATCTCATCAAAAACAAGTATGGTTTCAAGGGGCGTTATGTGGTGAACCACCATGGCCGCTTCGAGGTAAACCTCGCCGATCTCACCGAAGAATCGGTCACGCGGGTGACAAACAAGTTCGGCATACGGAAGGATTACTTTCTTTACGTTTCCTACGTGCGCAAGTATAAAAATCTGGATCGGCTTATCGATGCCTATGCATCCACAAAAGGGAAGATGCAAAAGGAAGTTGATTTTATTGTCGCCGGTTCCTCTTTTCCAGAGGGTTATGTGAACTCTCTTGTCGCCAAGTGTCGAACAAAGGGGATTGGCGATTCATTCCACTTCATTGGCATGGTGGATCGGGCCACCGATCTGGGTTCGTTGATGGCCGGTTGCTACGCCTACATGTTTCCATCAAAATATGAGAATTTGAGCTACGCCTTGATCGAGGCGCTCAGTCACGGTCTTCCCATCCTCACCAGCACAGGCACCGCCATGCCGGAAACCTGTGGTGATGCGGCGCTCTATTACGACCCCGAAGATACGCAAGGGATGGCAGATTGCATGCTCCGCGTTGTGAATGAGCCGGGGTTGGCAACTTCATTGCGGCAAAAGGCTCGTGAACGCGCACCGCTGTTCCGTCTTCCGAAGGACGACATCCTGTTCAATCTTGAAATATGCAAAATGGCGCTGTCAAAGGAGATATTACCACGTATCAAATCCAATCAGGAGCGCCAACCGGATAAACACATAAGTTCATACAGGCTGGGAATTGATGCTTCAAATATTCGTACTGGTGGTGGCTTGACACACTTAAGCCAGCTTCTGGCCTTTGCAAGACCGTGCGAGTTCGGAATCGGAAGTGTAGTTGTGTGGGGCGGACGGCAAACATTGAAAAGCTTGCCCGAAAAAGACTGGCTAGAAAAGATTCATGTGACTTCGCTGGATGGCGCTCTTCCTATGAGGATTTTTTGGCAACAACTTATGCTACGGCGGTGTTTGAAAAAAAATCATTGTGACATAATTTTTTCTCCCGGTGGAACGCTCCCATTGCGTATTCCGATACCGAGCGTTGTTATGTCGCAAAATCTACTCCCCTTTGAGCGCGGAGAAGCGAGAAGATTTGCCCTGGGCAGTTTCATGAGGACAAAAATGTCACTGTTGCAGAGATCGCAATCTTCATCTATGAAACGTGCGGATGGCCTGATCTTTTTAAGCAAATATGCAAGGGATACTGTGTTGCCCGTTTTGGGTAATATCAGAGGCATGACCACAATCATTCCTCATGGGGTTGAAGAGAGGTTCTTCAAAGAACCGGATCCGGCACGGCCTTTTTCTATGTATACCCGTACCAATCCGTTCAAAATACTTTATGTGTCGCACATAGATGTTTATAAGCATCAGTGGCATGTCGTTAAAGCTATAAGTATGTTGAGAGATGAGGGGATGCCAATTGAGGTCAATTTTGTAGGAGGGGCCTACAGGCCGGCAATGAAGATATTGCAAAAAATGGTTGCAGCGGTGGACAGTAAAGGTGAGTTCGTGCGGTTAGGGGGACTGCGGCCGCATGATAAGATGCATCTTGAATACAGTAGAGCCGACGCCTTTGTTTTTGCATCGAGTTGTGAAAATATGCCCAATATATTATTGGAGGCTATGGCGGCTGGATTACCTATAGCCTGTTCAAATAGGGGGCCGATGCCGGAGGTGATTGGTGAATCTGCGGTCTATTTCGATCCGGAGAAGCCCCGAGAGATCGAACAGGCTTTAAAAACATTGGTAGAGGACGAGCAACTGCGTAGCAGGTTGGCCGCAGAGGCAAATAAGAAGGCCAAGGCCTATTCATGGCAGCGGTGTGCCGATGAAACCTTTGCGTTTATTGCACGCATTGCCAACAAATAAAATGTTCTTGAATATTACAAAAAATAGTATCAAAAGTCATGAACTAAACAAAAGAAAGGCGGGTTCTTAAAATGAGCAAAATATTTGTAACCGGTGGTTTGGGGGCGGTAGGATCTTTTCTTGTGTCCGAATTGAGAAAAAGAGGGCATGAGGTATGGTTCTGCGATCTGCGGCATTATCATGATCCCAATTACCTTCGCTGCGACATATCGCATTACAGGCAGTTGGAGAAGATCGTCGAAGAACATAAATTCGACTATATGTATAATCTGGCCGCCGAATTTGGAAGGTGGAACGGAGAGGATTTTTACGAGAATCTTTGGATGACCAATGCAGTAGGGATGAAGAATGTCATAAGGCTCCAAGAAAAACACGGGTTTCGCCTTATTCATACAAGCAGTTCCGAGGTGTATGGCGATTATGAAGGTGTTATGAGCGAAGATGTTATGGATAAGCATGAGATAAGGCAGATGAACGATTATGCGATCACTAAATGGGTCAACGAGATGCAGATCATGAATTCCGCCCAGATGTATGGGACGAAAAGCGTCAGGGTCAGGCTTTTTAATACATATGGTCCAGGGGAAAAATATAGTTCATATAGAAGTGTTATTTGTTTGTTTGCTTACAGAGCTCTTCATAATATTCCGTACACGGTTTATTTAAATCATCGCAGGACCTCTACGTATATCACTGATATGGTTGCAACCCTGTCCAACATTGTGAACAATTTCAAACCCGGAGAAGTTTATAATATCGGTGGCACGGAATGTCATGATATAAAGCTTTGTTCAGATCTTATTTTAAAATATCTAAATAAATCTGATTCTTTAGTTACATATAAGCAATCGGAAAACTTCACGACCAAAGATAAGGAAGTGGATGTTACCAAAGCATTGAGAGATCTTAAACATAGTCCAAAAGTTGTTTTGGAACAAGGGATACCTTTGACTGTCGAATGGATGAAAGGAGAATATAAAAATGACAACTAAAATAGTTGTTATCGGAACTGGTTATGTGGGGCTACCGGCCGCCGTTATGCTCGCGCACGCGGGTTATGAAGTGGTCGGAGTGGATATCAATGATAATATTGTTGAAGCCATAAATAACGGGGTGATGCATATCAATGAAAAAGAGCTTCAAGACATTATGTGCCATGAAAATGTTAAGAAAAATCTGAAAGCACAGAGACAACCGTGCGATGCCAATGTTTTTATCATTGCTGTGCCTACACCGATCAATAAAAGAAAAAAAGTTGCCGATATGAGTTATGTTAAGTCAGCAATGGAATCTATCGTGCCTTATCTTAAAAAAGGCAATCTAGTGATACTTGAATCTACGGTTCCGCCGCTTACCTGTAAAGAGTTGATAAAACCCATGATAGAGAAAAGAGGTTTGCGTGTTCCCGAGGATATCATGGTTGCACATTGTCCGGAACGAATTTTACCGGGGAATATATTTAATGAGATCGTCAACAATGATAGAATTATCGGTGGAGTAGATACGAGGTCTGGTAATGCGGCAAAAGAGGTTTACTCGTGCTTTGTTAAAGGGAATTTATATATGACAGATGATGTCTCTGCGGAATTATGCAAACTTATGGAAAATACGTATAGAGATGTAAATATTGCATTGGCAAATGAGTTTTCAGCAGTTGGAGAGACATTAGGCGTTGATATTAAAAAGGCGATAGCCCTTGCCAATAAACATCCTCGAGTAAATATTTTAAATCCCGGAATAGGAGTAGGGGGGCACTGTATACCTCTTGACCCATGGTTTATAAAAGAGGTTGATCCGGCAAATTCCTCATTGATCTTTGCATCCAGACAAATAAATGAACAAATGCCAGCAAAAACAGCTTCTAAAATACGAAAGGCTGTAAAACACATCAAAATGCCCGAAATGGTCCTGTTGGGGGCTACATATAAACCCAATACGGATGATTTGCGTGAAAGTCCTGCCCTAGAGGTTTACGATCTACTTTTAGACGATGGCTATGATGTGAAGTTATATGATCCATTGATCAATAAATATTCTTATTCTTCTATTGAGGAAATTGTAAAAGGTGTGGACTGTGTTGCTGTATTAGTTGAGCACGATATTGTCATGAAGGATATCTTGGAAAAAGAGAACCAGATCAAAGAACTGATGCGTAATCCAATCATTTTGAGATTCTAGTAAAAAATGCGAATTCTGATTTTAGCTCAATGGTTTTATCCGGAACCAATTTACAAAGGCCTTTCGTTTGCAAAGGAACTGAAAAAACGTGGACATGATGTTTGTGTTTTAACGGGTTTTCCTAATTATCCCATGGGGATGATCTATTCGGGTTATAAGATGTCTTTTTATAAGAGAGAAACGATCTATGGTATAAAAGTTATAAGGGTGCCTTTATTCCCAAGTCACGATAGAAATGCAATAAAGCGTATATTAAATTATGTGAGTTTTGCATTATCGGCGGCGTTTTTAGGTCTTTTTCTAATTCCAAAAGTAGATGTGGCCTATGTGTATCACGTACCTGCTCCGATAGGATTCACTGTTTGGTTTTTGAAGCTTTTTAGAAGGATACCTTTTGTTTATGACATTCAAGATATCTGGCCCGATTCCGTCATGCAAAGTGGCATGTTAAATATTCCATTTATAGAAAAGGTCCTGATTTTTTTATGCATGTTGGTTTATAAAAGGGCATCACATATAATAGTGTTATCAAATGGATTCAAAAAGATTTTAGAAGAGCGAGGCATAGATTCAAAATACATTACGGTCATTCCCAACTGGTCCGATGAAGATAATATTAAGCCGCTTCCTTATAATACCGAACTTGCAAAGAAATTTAGTTTGCATGGTAAATTTAATGTTATGTTCGCAGGAAATATGGGATGCGCCCAAGGCCTAGACGTTATACATGCTACTGCCAAGTTGCTTGTTGATTATACTGATATACAGTTCGTATTAATTGGCGATGGTGTTGAAGTCTCAAAAATTAAAGGAAAACTTAGCAATAGCAATCTGGGGAATGTATTATTTATACCAAGACAACCATCCAGTTATATAGCGGAATTCTTAAATGTGGCTGATGTTCTATTGGTTCATTTGATCGATCATCCATTATTTAGAATTACCATTCCCTCAAAGATCCCAGCATATATGAGAGTTGGTAAACCAATACTTATGGGTGTCAAGGGTGAGGCGGCAGAGATCGTCAATAGTACAGCATCTGGATTATGTTTCCATCCGGAAGATCCGACTTCGCTTGCTAATGCTGTTATTGCATTGTACAAAATGACAGATGACGATAGAAAGAAAATGGGTAGCAATGGCATGTTTACATATGAGCACAAAATGAGTCTGCATAGTGGAGCTTCTAAAACAGAGGTGATATTGGAAAAGTGCACAAGATTGGGAAAATATACAAGAAAGGAAATAAATATATGTTAAATGATAAAGTAATCCTTATTACAGGAGGAACTGGTTCCTTTGGTAATAGATTTAGTAGGAGAACTCTTGATGAATATTCGCCCAAAAAAATAATAATATATTCAAGGGATGAATATAAACAATATTTAATGAAAAAACAGTTTGCCGATCATGAGAGTAAAATGCGTTTTTTTATCGGAGATGTGAGAGATAGAAATAGATTGTATAGAGCATTTGAAGGTGTTGATGTCGTTATTCACGCCGCCGCACTGAAACATGTGCCGTTAATGGAGTATAATCCAATTGAAGCCGTAAAGACGAATATTCATGGTGCTGAAAATGTTATAGATGCGGCGATAGATAGCAGATCTATCAGAACGGTCGTTGCCTTATCAACCGATAAGGCAGTCAACCCAGTTAATTTGTATGGTGCCACAAAGCTGGTGTCCGACAAATTATTTACTTCGGCCAATGCCTATGTTGGTGAGAAGAAAACCACGTTCTCGGTTGTACGATATGGGAATGTTGCCGGAAGTAGAGGGTCCGTCATTCCATTTTTTAGAACGCTACTTGATAAAGGAGAAAGAACATTTCCGATCACGGATGTTCGAATGACCAGATTTTGGATCACTTTGGACGAAGGAGTTGACCTGGTTTTTAAGGCGATCAATGAAGCAAAGGGAGGTGAAATATATGTCTCAAAGCTACCTTCTTTTAAAATCGTTGATCTGGCAAAAGCGATCAACGAGGACATTGATATTCAGACGGTTGGCATTAGAGAAGGAGAAAAACTCCATGAGGTTATGATCACGGAAGAAGATTCCAAATCCACTTATGAGTATGATGACCATTACATTATATATCCAAATTTTGATTGGTGGTGCACAAAAGATCATTTTAAGGATGGTGGTAAGCTGGTTCAAGATCGTTTCAGATATTCATCGGATAATAATGAAAAATGGCTTACGGTAAAACAACTAAGAGATGCGTGCGATAAATTAGCCTATAAGGGGGATAACTGAGAATGCATCTTCAGGATAAAAGAATATTGGTTACAGGTTCCGATGGCTTTATAGGGAGTCATCTGGTCGAAAGCTTTTGTCATTGTGGGTACCAAGTTCGGGCTTTCGTTTATTATAATTCCTTCAATTCATGGGGTTGGTTGGATTCTTTACCAAAAGATATTATCAAAGATGTCGAGGTAGTAACTGGCGATGTGAGAGACGAGTACAACATCAGAAATGCGATGAAGGAAATTGACGTTGTTTGTCATTTAGCCTCATTGATCGGTATTCCATATTCATATAATTCACCGTCGTCGTATGTTGATACGAATATAGGAGGTACTTTGAATGTGCTTCAGGCCGCTAGGGATAATGAAGTTGAGCGTGTTATCATTACCTCAACCTCCGAGGTGTACGGTACCGCTAAATATGTTCCAATGGATGAAAGCCATCCGTTACAGGCGCAGTCGCCTTATTCTGCTACAAAGATAGCCGCTGATAAATTAGCTGAATCGTTCTACAGAGCTTACAAAACGCCCGTTGTCATCGCCAGGCCATTTAATACCTACGGTCCGAGGCAATCAGTGCGAGCAATCATCCCCACTATAATATCCCAAATCATGAGCGGCAGTGGAGAGATTCATCTTGGTAATGTCAGTCCGAGACGTGACCTGAACTATGTTACAGACATATGTGAAGCGTTTGTGGCACTGTCAAAGGGTGACAACCTGATCGGTGAAGAAGTGAATATTTGTAGCGGCAATGATATATCGATTGGAGAGCTGGTTGAGAGAATTTCATCTATAATGGGTAAGAGGGTGGCCATCAAGTGTGATGACTTGAGAGTTAGGCCAGATAAAAGTGAGGTCGAAAGACTTGTTGGGTGCAATAAAAAAATTGGAAGATTGGTGGGATGGCACCCAAAGGTATCGCTGGAAGATGGGCTAAAGAAGACGATCGAGTGGTTTTCCGAAAATAACGCTTTGATAAAGTCCAGGCCAGATCACTATAGCATCTGAGGGGCAAACAAATGAGAGCTATAATACTTGCAGGTGGTAAGGGTACGCGACTGGCACCGTATACCTCCGTTCTTCCTAAGCCATTAATGCCCGTTGGCGATATGCCTGTATTGGAAATTGTCATAAGGCAGCTGGTCAAATATGGTTTTGAACGTGTTACCATTGCCGTGAACCATCAGGCGCAAATAATACAAGCCTTCTTTGAGGATGGTGCTAAATGGAACATTAAGATCGATTATTCTCTGGAAACCGTTCCGCTTAGTACCATGGGGCCGCTGAAATTGATAAAAGATCTACCCGAAAATTTTCTTGTGATGAATGGCGATGTTCTAACTGATGTCGATTTTGCATGGTTTTACGGAAAACATATAAAAAATGGCTCTATTTTTACGATACTTTCAAATCAAAGGATCCTAAAGAGCGAATACGGTGTTCTGGACATCGATGTGGACGGAACGTTGAAAGGCTTTCGCGAGAAACCTGAATTTCAATTCGATGTTAGCACCGGAATATATATGGCGAACAGGACCATATTAAAATTCATTCCGGATCATGTACATTTTGGCTTTGACAATCTGATGATTAGCTTGATGAAGGATAAAAACCCGGCAACAGTCGAAAGATATAGCGGTTATTGGCTCGATATAGGAAGGCCCGACGACTTTGCTCAGGCCAATGCTGAATATCACACAAAGATCAAAAGTATCTTCTAACAATAAACTATAAAATGCCAGATGTGATGATGGAAATAATCGAAAGGCTTGCTCCGTTAGATCGGGTTTTTTGCTCTGACGGCAATGATAAGGCGATAAAAATTCTCAATGAATATCTTGCTTTTAAGCCCATTAAATATTTACCGGAAAACGAATTTAACGGTTGGACTATTTCGCCTTGCTGGAACGTCAATAGGGCGGTTATCACTGACGAAAATGGCAACGTGTTGCTTGATGGAACAAAAAATGTTCTTTCGGTCATAGCTCTTTCTCGTGCATTTTCTGGCAGGATAAGCGTTGGAGAACTTAAGAAGCATTTGCACTATGATCATCGAAATGATGATGCCATTCCATACCACTCTCGCCAGATGTATAGGTGTTGGGATCGTGATTGGGGTTTTTGTGTTACCAAGCGTTTTTATGATTCATTGAACGGCACTGATTATATTGTTGAGATTGAAACTGATGAACGGCCTGGTGATCTGCAGATATTGGAATACACTAAGAGAGGTGAGTTTGATCTCACCTATTATATTCTGGCTCATCTTGATCACAGGGGTATGGCAAATGATGATCTCTCTGGATGTGCGGTTGGTATAGAATTGATGAGAAGGTTGTCATCGATCAAGACAAAACTTACATACAAGCTTCTTCTCGTTCCGGAGATCATTGGTTCTGAATATTATTTGCATTATACTCAAAGTAGCAAGGAACAAAGAGCGCTGGAAGGTATCTTTCTGGAGTCGCTAGGAACTGACACACCTTTGGGACTACAGTTATCCTTGAACAAAAATAGCGCGACAGAGATGATTCTGCAGGATATCATGTCAGAACGGGGACTTTCGTATCGCACGACGGGATGCGGAGAGATAATAACGAATGATGAGTATGTGTGGGAGGTCTATGGGATACCGATGCCAAGTTTAACTAGACATCCGTTCCCTGAATATCATTCATCGCTTGATAATATATCCATAATCTCCAGCTCTGCATTAGAAGAAAGCGTTGCGATCATGACAGACTTTGCGACTAAGTTCGACAGGGAGAAGTTCATTTTTAAGAACTTTACTGGAAATATCTGTCTATCCAATCCTAAATACGATCTGTATATTGATGATAGCCAAGAAGCCTTCGGGGAATCATTGGATGATCATGCGCATAAAATGCGAAAGCTAATCGGAATGATACCCCTTCTTCATAGGCCGGTAAGCGTTTTATCTCTCGGTCGCATATGTGGACTCAAGATGGTCGAAGTAGAGGAATGTCTTGAACGATGGCATAAAAAAGGCCTATTGCAAACGCAGTAACGAGCATTGAATTGGAAAGGATTTTTAGTATGTGGAGAATACCACTTTTTAAGCTTGATTACGATGAGAGTGAATTTGAGTCAGTAATGCGAGTTTTGAAGAGCCAGTGGCTAACGGCAGGTGATGTTACATCCAATTTTGAGAACGAGTTTGCGAGTTACTTGGGTAAGGGTGTGCGCGCTACTGCAGTATCAAGTGGAACCGCGGCCTTGCACCTGTCTTTGTTGGCATGTGGCATCAAGCGAGGGGATGAGGTGATGGTGTCCGGACTTTCTTTTGTAGCCGGGATTAACGTCGTAGAGATGGTTGGAGCAAAGAGCATTTGGGTTGATTGCACATCCCACGATGATTGGAATCTGTCGGTGGATGATATAAAGAAAAAGATGACCGATAAGGTGAAGGCGATCGTCTTGGTCCATTATGCGGGTTACCCATGTAACATGGAAGATATCATGGAGTTTGCGCGTTCACATGGCGTGCACGTAATTGAGGATGTAGCCCATGCAGTAGGGGCCGAGTATTGCGGTAAAAAATGTGGCACAATCGGTGACATTGGTTGTTTCAGCTTCTTTTCAAATAAGAATCTTTCGACGGGTGAGGGCGGAATGGTAGTAACCTGCAACGATGCCCTTCAGAATAAATTAGTTCTGCTCCGCTCCCACGGAATGACCTCACTTACCATTGAAAGGTATAAAAAGAAGGGTTTTTCGTACGATGTGATGTTCCCCGGGTTGAATTATCGGCTGGATGAGATAAGATCGGCATTAGGTAGGGCACAATTAAATAAATTGGACCGTAACAATAAGAAGAGGTGTGACCTTACGCTTTATTACAAGAAGCGTCTAATGGGTATTGGCGGTATTTCTGTTCCATGGAAAAAGATCCAGTTAGGAGTAATGCCTTCATATCATATCTTTCCGGTCCTTTTAGATGCAAGTAAAGAAAGGATTCGCATCATGGAGGCGATGAGAGAGAAGGGTATTCAGACGAGCATTCACTATCCATCTTATTCTTCCTTCTCATATTATAAGGATTACGGCCTGCAGGAGATCGAGGTTGCAGATGATATTTCAAAAAGGGTCCTGACGTTGCCTCTGTATCCCTCGATGGCCAATGAAGAAGTTGATGAGGTTTGTCGTGTTTTAAAGGAATCTCTCGAATGCTGAAGATCAACGTAATTTCAGACAAGGATTCGTGGATCAACCATTATATTCCTGAGCTTGTTTCTCATCTGGAACGACTTGGACATAACGTTCGTCATATCCAGGAGCCTAAAGATATTCCAGAAGGGGATGTTCTCTTTATATTAGGATATTATTCGAAGATAGAACGACGTTCGCTCAACCTCAATAAACACAACCTGGTCGTGCATGAAAGTGATCTGCCTAAGGGGCGTGGTTGGTCTCCGCTGTTCTGGCATGTCCTAGATGGTGTTCATGAAATCCCCATTGTGTTATTTGAAGCTGGCGATGAGATAGATGCAGGCCCGATATATCTACGGGGCACTATAAAATTGGATGGAACTGAGCTAAGGGATGACTTGAGAAGGAAGCAGGCGGAGAAAACAATAGAGCTTTGTGTGAGCTTTGTAAGGGATTATCCGGAAATTATCTCTCGGGCAGTGATGCAGAAGGGGTTTCCTACGTATTACGCTAAGCTGGGAAACGAACAGTCGGAGCTTGATACCAACAAGACACTGGGGGAGCAGTTTAACAAGATCAGAATGGCAGATAATGAGAATTATCCTTTGTTCTTTGTATATAACGGGCAGAAATACATCTTAAAAGTATTCAAATCCTAGAAACGCGTCTAATACCATGTACAGACCTTCAGAATCCATTTTTATTGTAGCCGAAATTGGCGGAAACTTTACGACGCTGGAAGAAGGAATTCGCTTGGTCGATGCTGCTATTAAGGCTGGAGTGGATGCGGTCAAACTCCAAACCTATCAGGCAGATACTATTGCGACGAGAAACTGCATGTTTGAAATGGAGAGCACTGGAAAGATATCACAATATGATTATTTTACTAAATACCAAACCTCAATTGAAGTTCAAGCTGGCATCTTTGAATATTCACGTTCTCACGATATCCTTTGCTTTTCGACACCATCACATGAAACCGATGTTGATCTTCTGATGAAGATGGAAGTGAAGTTGATGAAAATAGGTGCAGATGATGCGAACAACATCCCTCTGATCAGATACATTGCACGTACCGGACTTCCTGTCATTCTGTCTACCGGAATGTGTACTATTGATGAAGTCCGTAAGGCTGTAGAAACGATCGAAGCCGAGCATAATGACAAGATAGTCATTCTTCATACTGTATCCGGCTATCCTACACGGCCGGAACACGTTAACCTTGATGTTATAAGAACGTATAAAGAACGGTTTTCACGATACACTATCGGTTATTCAGACCATACATTGTCTCCAACGGCCTGTGTTGCTGCAGTAGCAATGGGGGCGGATGTCCTTGAACGGCATTTTACGTTGGACAAATCAGCGGATGGCCCTGATCATATGATCTCATCTACACCAGAGGAATTTAAGCTTATAGTTGATATGTCTAGAGAGATATTTCAAATGCGGGGGAAGGGCGAAAAGAATCCTGTAGGTCCGGAGATATTGAATCGACGAAATAACCGTAAAAGCGTTGTTGCGATATCTGATATCAAGAAAGGCGAAATGTTTTCCGGGCGTAATATTGGCATCAGGCGTCCTGGATATGGTTTGGGACCGCGATTTATAGACGAATTTATCGGTCGATGCTCAAACCGTGATATAGAAAGGGACGAACTACTGCAGGTGAAGGATATAATAAAAGGTCTTTAATCTTGTCCTCTAGAAACTTGAATAATAAGCGAGTACTGATCAGGGCTGATGGGTCCCATAGTATTGGCCTTGGCCACGTATTCAGAATGCTGGCGCTGGCTAGAGCGCTACGTTCAGATGGCGCCAATGTTAGATTCGTTTCAAAGGACGATGTGGTCTGCAACAGGATGATAACCGATGCGGGATTTCACTGTGTTAGTTGCCTAGGCGATTCTGTGGACGATGTCTTAGAGAATGAGATCTCCATTTCTGACCCACACCTTTTGATTTTCGATGTGCTTAAAACAAATGATACAACGCTGAAAATGGTAAGATCGAACACCGACGCGAAGATGGTCACATTTGATGATGTCGGAGCAGGTCTTCAGCATGCGGAAGCGGTGATCAACGGTATTGCCTTTAGCTGGGGGGTTTATGAGAGAGAAAGATGTAATGCGAAAGTTTACGAAGGACCGCAATATATTGTTCTCGGAAGTGGGATCGAGAGCTATCTAGACAAGAAACGGGAGCCCAGAGTTGATGCCAATAGAATTATGGTAGCTTTTGGAGGATCAGATACACATGGACTGACAGCTCAAGTTCTTAAAGCATTGAATGGCGCTTCCAAAAAGCTCAGTATCCGTATAAATATGGGCCCTGCCTTTGACGAAGGTTCCCTTTTTGTCGATGCAGTAATGGGTTCGCCGCATGATATCCAGCTGTGTAGGAATACAAGTGACATTTATGAAGAAATGATGAGGTCTGATCTTGTTATTTGTGGTGGTGGTATCATGCTTTATGAATTAGCCGCGTTGGGTATTCCATCTATTTCCGTTGCTACAGAAGAACACGAGGAGCTTAATCTTAAATATTGGTCAGCTATTGGAACAATCCTTCCCATTGGTGCGCGTACGGATATAAGCGAGAGCAAACTCGTTGGATGCGTTATTGGGTTATTGAATGATTCTGAAGCTAGAATAACCATGTCCGAATGTGGGCGCAGAACCGTTGATGGAAAGGGTCTTAAGCGTGTTGTGGATATAATTGACGGGGTAGTGGAATGAAACGGGTATGCATTCACCAACCAGACTTTGCACCCTATCTGGGATTTTTTCATAGGCTTTTGCTTGTAGATATTTTTGTTATGCATGATGATGTTCAGTTCTTAAAAGGAGGGTGGCATCACAGAGATAAGATAAAGACGGCTTGCGGTGAAGCGTGGCTGACAGTCCCAGTGAAGAGAGGTGGTTTTCAAAGAAAAATCTATGAGGTTGAATTAAGTAAAGATGATTTTTCACGATATAAAAGGAATTTGGATCTATTACGAGCAAATTATGGTGCTGCCCCGTTCTTTAAACAATATTTTCCTAAAATTAATGAATTGTATCTTTCAGGGCATTCAAAATTAGTGGATTTGAATATGGACTTGTTGATATATTTTTTTTCTGTGTTTGAAATTTCTGTGCCATATATTAAAGCTTCAGAACTTAGATTAGATGGCAATGGTAATAATAAAATAATTAATATACTGAAGTCGCTTGGTGGCACACATTATTTGTCGGGGACCGGTGCAAGGGCGTATCTAGACGAGAAGCTGTTTGAGAAATCCGGGCTGGTGGTCGAATGGCAGGATTTTTTTTCACCTGTTTATCCGCAGCTTTTTGGCGATTTCATCCCCAATCTATCATGTTTGGATGTTGTGTTTAATTGTGGGCCAAAGTCATCGGAGATACTGAGGTCATGTCTAAAGGAAAAGTCGGTATAATTATACAGGCGAGGATGGGTTCGAAGCGTTTACCTGGAAAGGTTTTAAAAACGCTGGCCGGTAAGCCCATAATACAGTGGATCGTTGAACGATTGCTTACATGTAAAAAAGCAGACGCACTGATCGTTGCTACAACTGTTTCAGAAAAGGACCTGAGTTTGAGGCTATTTCTTGATGGATTAGGTATTGAGGTTTATTGCGGATCTGAGGAAGATGTTCTGGATCGGTATTACATGTGTGCGCTTCAGCACGGTCTTGATGTTGTTGTCAGGGCAACTGGTGACAATCCATTTGTTGATCCATTGGAGTGTGATCGCCTGATAGATTACTATTTTGAACATAACCTGGATTACGCATCTGGCATTTCGGAAACAAATGGCTACCCAAAGGGCGTAGGGGTTGAGGCGTTAAGTGTAAGATCATTAGAGATGTCGTGGCATAAGGGCCTATTACCACATCACAGAGAACACGTTAATGAGTTCATCATGGAGAACCCATCTCTTTTCCTGCAAAAAACGATGCCTGCACCTTACGACAAATGTTATCCATTAGTTTCAATGACAGTTGATGATGAGGCTGATTTTAAAAAAGCGAATTTCATTTACGAGTATTATCTTAGCAAGAAAATGGATGTTCCACTTTCAATTGCCGACATTATGACAGATATGAACAGAAACGGAGTACAATTATGATGAAAATATTGGCCATAGGTGCCCACTTTGATGATGTTGAATTGGGATGCGGGGGGGCGTTGGCTAAACATCATGCTATGGGTGATAAGGTGTTCATATATGTCCCGACCATATCCGGATACAGTGATCATAATAACAATTCTGTAAGAGGGAAGGAGGAAGCCCTTTTGGAAGGAAAGAAGGCGGCTGAGATCCTTGGAGCAAACCTAATTGCCGGTTCTTTCGAGACCTGTAGACTTGAATTTGTGGAAGAGCTTAATGTTGAAATACTTAAGATCATTGAGAAAGAGAATATAGATCTCATATATACCCATTGGTGTGCTGATATCCATCACGATCACTTTGCCCTTGCCAGGGCTTCACTTCATTCTGGTAGGCACGTTAAGAGAATATTGCTCTACAGGAGTAATTGGTATCATTCATTCGTGGATTTTAGGGGTAATTTCTATGTGGATATAACTGACACTTGGAGAAAAAAAGAAGAGGCGATCAAGGCGCATGCTTCAGAGTACGATAGAGTGGGTGATAAATGGCTGCGTTTCTTTAGAAATGAGGCGGAAAACGCCGGCCAAAAAATAGGGTGTCAATTAGCAGAAGCATTCGAGGTGGTAAAATGGCTCATTTGAAGGGTAAAAACATTCCAGTTAATAAAGGAAATTTCAACCTTGATACCGAGGAGCGACTTCGGGGTTTTGATTCAATAAGAGGTTTTGGATGGGATGAGGAATACCGCAAGTATAGAAAGTTATGGTATGATCTTCCAAAGCGAACTGAGCTTAGTGACTACCCTCTTCATGTTGATCTTGAACTGTCGTCAGTGTGCAATCTTCATTGCCCAATGTGTTTTAATAGAAAAATGAGTTCTACGGGAGGAGATAAGACCTGTTTCATGGATGTAGGGCTTTTTAAGAAGATCATCGATGAGGTGAGCAGCCATATATATTCAATACGGTTGAGCCTGCGAGGGGAATCGACGTTACATCTACACCTTATTGAATGCCTGGCATATGCAAAGCAGAAAAATATACCTGAAGTATCAATGCTGACCAATGGTAGCAAGTTGACCGACCGGATGATCCGGGACCTTATTGATAGTGGTATCGATTGGATAACGATATCGATCGATGGGATTGGAGATATGTATTCCTCCATAAGGGCACCGCTCACGACGGAGTATATCACTGACGTGTTACGTAAAATAAAGAACTACAAACGTAAAAAAGTTGTCGTTAAGCCTGCGATCAAGGTTCAAAGTATCTGGCCTGCGATCAGGGATGACCCGACACAATATTACCAGATGATGGCCCCTTTATCGGATCTGGTCGCATTCAACCCATTGATCGACTACCTGAGAAATGATGACATAGGTGATATTGTCTACGAAGAAAATTTTATATGTCCACAACCGTATCAAAGACTGGTTGTTTTTTCAGATGGTAGTGCGACTGCCTGCACGAATGATGAGCATGAAGAAAATGTAGTTGGAGACACCGTCAAGCAGACGATTCGTGATATATGGCATGGAACTGTTCTTCAGGGCCTTAGGGATTGGCACAAGGGAAAAAATGGTTTTCAAAAGATCAAGCTTTGTCGGACATGTTTTTACCCTCGTAAAACATATATTGCCGAAACCGCCGTTGTTGATGGACGTGATATTCATATCTACGATTACATAAACAGAACTCAGGAAATTGGCAAATAATCCATGGATACTTAACGTGGATGGAATATTATAAGAGAATTATGTTTAGCATAAAACGGAAAGATTAACGATTGGAGGTTTAAATGAATAAAATAAAAATATTGGGCGGCTCTACAAGTGTAGAAAAAGATAATAGATCAAAATTCTTGAACTATTTTAAAGAAGCTCCAATTCCAGACAATGAATTACTAAGTAATCTTGGTCTGTTTTTAAATAGGCAAACGTTATCCAGGATTCTTTTTATGCATGATCTATACAAAAAGATTATAAACATACACCCCGGCGGCCAGTTGAAAAGCGGCCAGTCGTGGCCACTTCAAAAGCGGCCAGTGGCGGGATGCGTATTTAGTTAGTCGATCGCCGTATTTTTAGCAAGTCTCATATTTGCCTCTTTAAGCCTGTAGCTCTGCCCCTC
>ORJL011568839.1_pt1 | contig 63893 bp, 49 predicted proteins | sample 1779941 | NCBI WGS metagenome assembly ORJL01 (sample SAMEA104232317, study PRJEB22302) | groundwater metagenome | biome: forest; feature: aquifer; material: groundwater | place: USA | collected 2011-08-07 | depth 5.8 m | reverse complement strand
GGACGAAGGGCCCGCGCCCGGCGCCGGAAAACCTGCCGTAACCGCCCCCATCATCCGAGCCGTTCACCGAATAAAGGCCGGCGAGATCTCCCTCGACCGAGCCGAACTGGGAACCGGTCAGGTACGCGCCCTCGAAAGAACCGTCGACGAGACCGTCCGCCCAGCCACCGGTGCCCGTGGCGAACCAAAAACCCTCGTCGTTTCTTTCTTCGAAACCCTCACCGTTGTCGTAAAGAATACGCCCGAACGTGCCGTAACCGCCCAGCGCCGCTTCCCATTCGCTGGCGCCGTACGGGAGACTGAATCCGTCGCCTTCGATGAAGAAGTCGATGAGACCGAACGTCGGCGTGCGGTCGAGGCTGTTGTCGGCCAAACCGCCATCCCAGGGATAGAGGAAGTAGGTGTACGCGTCCCAATCCGCCTCGCCGTGGAAGTAATTGTTGTTCTCCGCGTCGGCGTTAAAATCACCGTTCAGCTCGAATTCCTCGAAAGAACCGGTATAGATGTTGTCGCCGTAGCCGAAATACTCGACGTCGAGCCAGTACCCGATTTCTTCCGAGTGCGCCACGGAAAGAACGCCCTCCACGCGCCACAGGTCGCCGAGCTCTTCGTAATAATCGCCGTCGGCGTTGCCGCGAATGATGCCGGCCTTGCCGTCGCCGTCGGTGTAAAGAAGCGCGACCGAACCCCTCATCCTGCCGTCGGCCCAGAGACCTTGCGTGCTCCCCCAGAACGCGCCGCCGTCGTACGTGGTGTAGTTATACTCGTCGTAATTGACGCTCTGGAAAGGCGTCGACCAGATGAGGTTCTGGTCCCCGTCGCCGTAGGTCCAGTAGTCGCCCATGGCCAAAAACGCCGAAGAGCCCCCTTCGGCGTTCCAGGGAGACGTGATCGCGCCGATCCAGCCGTATTCCTCGCCGTACCAGCTAAGCTGGCCGTAGTTGCCTTCGGACTCCAAGCCATAAAGACTGCTCTCTTGGTAGCCCCAATCGCCGTTGAAATCGATGTAGCCGCCGGTAAATGTTCCCAGCGCCTGGCCGACAAAATATCCGTCATTGTAGTCGTAATATTCGTCGTAGAGACCACTGAGCTCACCCTGCATCGTACCCATCTGATGACGCGTCAGATAATCGCCGTCGAGCTCGCCGCTGAAACCGTAGTCGCTCCAGTCGCCCGTCGCGGTGACGACCCAGTAGCCGTCGTCGTATTCGTCGCCGCCGTCACGGTAGCCGAACGTCCCCTCATCGCCGCCGAAAGCCGCGAAGAACGTGTCCGATTCCTCGGGGTTGTAGTACTCGCCGTCTTCGAAACGTATACTGAAAAGACCGGACGCGGGCGTGCGGCCCTCGCCGTCATACGATTCGAGAAAATACGTTCTGGAAAAGTCGATTTCGTACGGATCAAAATATCCGCCGCTGCCCTCTTCGCCGGCGAAATTTCCGGTCGAGTAAGGGTTAAGATATTCCTCCATGACCCAGTTATCGAGGTTGGCGGCATCGATGCCTTCGCGCGAACCGGTCTGCGTGGCGGTCAGCGTCCCGTCGATGGACCACATTTCGAGATCCGTATAATAGGAACCAAGCGCGCCGCCGCGAAGAACGCCGACGTTGCCGTCGGGATCGACGTAGAGCGCCGCGACGGAGCCGTTGATGGCGCCGTTACGCCAGAGACCCGCGGAGAAGCCCCAGAATGCCCCGCCGCCGAGAGACGAATCGTCGTCTAATTCAACGTTGCGGCTCTGGAACACGGAGTTCCACAGGATCCCGTCAAGATCGTCCACGTCGTAGCTGTCGGTATAGAAACCACCCATCGCCACATACGACGCCGGCACATCCCAAGGCGCGCTCACCGCGCCGACGAGACCGTATTCTTCTCCGAGCCAAGCGAGATAGCCCCCGTCGTTGTAGTAAAGACTCGTCGCATCGCCCTCTTCTTCGCTCCCCCAGATGCCGGAGAACGCAAGGCGGCTGCCCTCCCATGTCCCGATCCCGGTCGCGGTCCAGGCGTTACCATCATTATTATTGTAGGCACCAAGCATGTCGCCGGACATCGTGCCCGTCTTCGTCGCCGTAAGAAAACGGCCTTCGAGCGTGGCCGAAACGTCATTGTTCTGAAGCGTGCCGTTGACGCCCGCAAGCCAGTAGCCACGGTCCCGCTCGGCGCTTCCGTAGTCGCCCGAATAAGACACCTCAGGGTTTTCTTCGGGATCGGGCGGCGCGCCGATGAGGTCGGCAAGTTTCTGCGTGGAAGGATCCCATGTGCCGGAGGTTGATTCGCCGGTCCAATAGTCGTAACGGGACCAGGTCCCATCCGAATAATAATACTGTACGTAATACTCGCCGTTGGGATCGTACTCATAAACGTACCCGCCGTTCTGAGTGTAGTCGTAATAATAAGAGCGGCCATTCGACTCTCCGCCGGGATAATAGTAGTACTGCGCGTAATGCTCCATGACCGGATTATAGACGCCGAACGCGTCGTTGCCGCCCATCGTCGCGGTCCATGTCGTCGCGTCGCCGGGATTATCGAACCGCCCGTAGATTTCCTGCCCATAGATGCCCCAGGGGGCGGCCTCGCCGCGCTCGTAATTCACGAACGACGCGGTGTAAAGATTGTCGTAGGCCGTGATCTGCGCATCGGTGCCGTCAAAAACCCCCGAAAGCTCCCCGTCGTCCTCGGTCATCGAAAGATTCGTCCACAGGTCGGCCGGATCGATGCCGAGGTCATCGGTCATCTTGCGCCGCAATATTTCGCCCTGCATCTGGAACATGTCGAGGCCCAAGTCCTCGTAAGATTCGCCTTCGAAAGCCCCTTCCAGAAATCCAGCCGAGCCGTCGGGAGCGATGTAGAGACCGGCAAAACGCGCCGCGATAGAATCATCGTGCTGATTGCCGCCGAGATAGCCGTAGAACGCCCCGCCTTCGTACGTGGTCGAGTCGTTCTTGTACGCGTTAGTGCTCGTCAGATCGTCGAACCAGACGTGATCATCGCCACCGAAGGTATCGATCCAACCGATCAGGATCGTCGAGGCGGATTCATTTCCGAACAGCGTGTCGGCGCTGCCCATGTAGGCCTCGAGATAGCCGTCATAACCGCCCCACGGATCGGTAAGCCAGTTACCGAATTCCGTGAAGAAAGTAAGCTGTCTTCCGACGAACGTGCCTACACCCGCACCGCTCCACGTGCCCGCTTCGGCCAGGTCGGAAGCGCCGAAAATCTCGCCGCCTAGAATTCCCAACTGTGTCTCCGTCAGATACGCGCCTTCGAAGAGGCCATAGACCGCGCCGTCTTCGAGAACGCCGCCCGCCAGGCCAAGCCAGTACCCGTAATCCTCCTGTGCCTCCGGATATTCGGATCCCGAGTCCCGTTGGAAATAACGGCCGAACGCCACTTCGCCGCCGAACACGCCGGCCCAGACGCCCGAGCCGGCCACATCGTTGTAGGATCCTCCGCCCAAGAAAAAGTCGAAAACACCCCAAAGCTCGCTGCGGTCGCTCGAGTCGCGGTCCCAGAGAAAATTCGCGCTGGATTCGTATACCTCAGAACGGATCTGCCCCGTGGGCGCGCCCTCGCCGTCGATCATCTCACCGAAGAAACTGCCATACATGTAGCCCCATTCCACGTAATCCTGGAAATTGGCGGCGTCGAGGTCGGGCATCTGACTGAGCGTCGTCGGGATGACGGCGCCGGTCGCGGTCCACGTGCTGTCCTCGTCGTCGGTCGTGCCGTCGACGAAGCCGGTCAAAAGACCGGCATTGCCGCCAGGTCCGATGAAAAGCATCGCGAGGCTTCCGAGCATCTTTCCCGCGCTCCAAAGACCCGCGGTATATCCGAAGTTGGCGCCGCCATCTGCCGCCGCGTCCGAAATCTCGACGTCTTCGGAGATTTCGCCTTCGGGCACGATGCGGCTCGAAAGCGGCGTGTGCCAGTAAAGCACGGGGTTCTCGGGCTGCTCGCCTTCGGGCTCAAAATCCCCCGACACTTCAAAATCACCGGACGCGGAAAACGACTGCTCCGCATCCCACGGCGCGATGCCAACGAGATCGCCGAATTCTTCCGCCACGCGCACCGGAGTGCCGCCGGCGTTGACGTAGAGACTCGCCTCGTCACGCTCGGAATCGCCCCACTTCGCGATCGTGATAGGCGTCGGACCGTTGCCGTTGTCGTTGCCGGGCGTCTGCTGGACCTGATCGAAAAGATTGTTTTCGTTGTCGTCACCGCCGTCGGGGCCGCCATCGGGGCCGTCGTTCTCGTCGGTGCCGTCGAAAGAGCCGCCCTGATTGCCGGAGTTCGAGGGGGAGTAGCCATACTGCTCGTCACCCCACTCTGCGCGGAAGCGGTCGATCTCTTCCTGCGTCGGGATGTAGGGGCCTGTGGATTCTCCGTCGGCGCCGATGGATGCGGCCTGGCCGGGCTGAAGCTGGGACTCGACGTTCTTGAGGAGGCCCAGGAGCGAGCCGTGGCCCTGCTCGAAATAGGACGTGACCTTGCCGGGCATGACCTGCAAATAAAGGATGGTGCCGCGGACCGACGCGACGGCTGTGGGAGTCACGACGCGGAACGACGTCTCGCGGCCGGCACGCTTGTCGATGTTGGCGCGCAGCTGTCCGCGGAGGGACTCGAGGACGTCCTCGCGCATGCCTGTCTTCGTATCGACTTTGAGCTGCTTGATGCCCAGGTGCGTGCCGCCCTTCAGATCGACGGTCCGGCCGCTCTCAAGGAGCACGCGCACGGTGCCGTTTTCGCCGGTCTCGACCTGGTCGCCTTCGCCGATCGTTTCTTTAAGGCCGACGCGGTGCCATTCGCGCGCGGTGGCGGACTTGACACGGACATCGCCGGTGTACTTGGTGATCACGGCTTTGCTGAGATCCTTGGGCGCAATTTCGTCTTTCGCGCGCGGCGTGGTCTCGGCTTCGAAGCGCTGCTTCTCGACGGGCAGGAACTTGCGGGGCGCGGCCGGAGGAGCGGAGGCGGACATCGCCGAGGTGTTGCCGGGAGTGACGACTACGACGTCGTCCGGGAAATCGATGCTCTGCGCCTGGATCTGGCCTTCGAACGAGACCAGGTTGGTCATCGAGCGCTGGAAACCCACGACGATGTCGGAGCCCTTGATCGCGCCGCGCATATTGGGCGTGTCGATGAGAAAATTGGCCTGTTTGTCTTTCGCCTTTTCGACGATCGCGCGCACGACGCCGCGGTCCACGAAAAGCTGGGCCTTCTCACGCTTGCCGTCCTGGTCGAACGAATACTGGGGAATGCGCAGCTGGGTGTTCTCGCCCAGACGCACCGTGCTGCCGTCGGTGAAGCGGACTTCGGCCATCGAATTGGATTTCGTGCGCAGCACGTCGCCGGCATGGACCGGTTCCTCCTTCACGACGGGCACGTAATCGAACGCACCTTCCTGTGTGCGGTCGACGCGGCCTTCTGTGTACGTGAGCGTGCCGATCGCGTCCTGCGCATAAACGCAGACGGGCGCGAGCGCCATGATAAGAGAAAGGACGATGGCGATAAATTTCTTCATGACGGTCTCCTGTTTGTCTTCTTTAGAAACGGTAGACCACGCCCGTGCTGTACACGTTGCGGTCGTAGGCGTAAAGGCCGATGTTGGAATCGTGGTTGACGTACGTATAGCGGAACTGAAGGTCGAGCTGCTTCGTGAATGAGTAAGTAAGAAGTGCGGATAAGGTCAGCGTCTCGTCGTCGCGTTTTAAACCGAAGATCGTGTGCGTGGTGTTGAAATTCTGCCAATAGTATTCGCCGGCAAGCGTGCCTTTGAGCTTTTCGGCGAAGGGGTATTGAAGGCTCAGGCTCGCGCGGTGGCCGTCGTAGTCCCAGTTCTCGCCCTTGGTGTTCTCCGAGTCGTATTCGTAGCGCGCGCCGAGGAAGCCCTGGTTATCCTTGAAGAACCAGAACCACGAAGCGCCGGGCGCCCAGCGGAACGCGTCGCGGTCTTCGGACGGAAGCGACGGCGAGCGGAAGAACGTCTTGTCCTGGAGACGGATGGCGGCCTGGAGCATCTGGTTGTCCTGCACGCGCCAGTTGAGCGTCGGCGCGCCCGTGACCGTGCCGACGAAATCCTGGTCGTCGACCCACGTGTAATTATAGGTAAGCGGGACTCCGAAAGACCACGACGCCGCATACCAGGTCGGCGTCAGACCGATCGAGTGGCTGTTCACGTCGAACGCACTGAGCTCGTCCTGATTCGCGTAATACAGGTCATAGTTGATCTTCGCGCCAAAGCGGTCGGTGAATTTTTTGGCCCATTCGGCGTTGAGCGTCGCCACTTCGCGGAAGTCGTCGCCGCCCACATCCTGCACCGTGGTGACATCGCTGGGCTTCAAAACCACGTTGTCATCCCACTCGCCGAATAAACCCAGCTTGAGTTTCCAGGGGCGGTCAGCCTCGCGGCGGCGCTCGATGGCCTTGACGTATTCCTGCGCATACGCACCGACGTCCGTGTTGGGGTCGAGCACAAGCACTTCCCTAAAAGCGGCCGCGGCGGCGTCGTACGACTTCAGTTTGAGGTTCGCCATACCGATCTGGTAATCAGCGGATTGGCGCATCGAGCCGTCGAGTTCTTTGGCGCTTTCGAACGCCTTGATCGCATCGGCGGTCTTGTCGCTCTTCATGAGGACGAGCCCCTTCATGAACGCAGTCTGCGCGGGACGAATGCCCTGCGCTTCGGCGACAGAGATCCACCGCTCCGCTTCGGCGGATTCATTGAGCTGGTAGAGGACTTCGACGAGCTCGAGAACGGCTTCTTTGATCTTGGGTTCGGCGGTCACCGCGTCGAGAAGATTTTGTTTGGCTTCCTTATAACGCTGAAGACGTTTGTAGGTGAGTCCGAGGTAATAAGCCGCACGAGTCGAAGAGGGTTCTTCCTGACGAGCCTGTTTCAACAACTGTTCCGCTTCGTCATTCGATTCGCGCTGATAAAGCGCGATGCCTTGCTCAAGCGTGGAGGCCAGCGCCATTTGAGAAATGAAAATCGAGCTCAGCAAAAGAACAAAAAAACGGGATCGAATTCGATTCAAATCAAACCTCCGGTACATTAGATATTTTGAAGTAGTAGGAATATTGTGAAACGTAACATACGCTTGAGGTTATGTCAATGAGACACCCCCCACTATTGCAAAAATAGTTAAATATTTGCTTGCTTTACATATTCAAAACTCATCATTCCTACTTATTGATAATTCGTAAGGATTTTTATAAAGTCCCAGTGGAAATACAAGTCGCATATGTTGCGGGGCGCGGGAGAGAATATTGAACGGATATTTTGAAGTTCGGCACTATTTTTTAATGCGGCCTTCAGCGAGTTTGACCGTCATGGATTTTCCGTTGCCCCAGGGCCACAGAAGCGCGCAGTGCGAAAGACCTTCGCGTTCGATATAGTAAAGCACTTGATTCGACTCGGCGCCGCCGTATTTTTCGGAATACTGTTTGGATTCCTTCGAAGGATTCTTCCCTGCCGGTTTGAACGCGGGGCCAAAATGCGATTCAAGCACACGCTGCAGAGGCATGACGGACGGGGCGTCGAGTACAAATTCGAGATAATCGTCTGTGTCGCTGCGCGTTTCCTCGAATCTCAAGCGCTTCACTTCCTGCACCAGTTCCTGAAACGTCACGGATCCCCCCTTTTTTAATCTCGAAAGATGAACAGCGCGGTTGTGAGCGCGATCCCGATACCGTACAACACGAAAGCCGGCGCCGTTTCCGGCACCAGATACGGATAGATCATGAGCGCCGCACCGATGCCCATCGCACGAAAACTTTCGCTCTTGCGGCCGTAGTTGAAAGCGACAAAGCCGACCAACCCGAAAAGCACGCCCGCGAGGATCCCCGAAAGGCTCAAATTCAGTCCAAGATCCAAAGGAGGTCCCCGGTTCAGTCCACGTACGGTTTGTCGAGCGCGCGGCGCATGCTCGAGTGCGGGATCACCCAGTGGCTCTTGATGCCGCCGAGCTTGTACGCATGCGGTAATTTACCGGCATTCAGAACCAGGCGCAAATTCTTCCCCGGGATCTTCGGATTGTCCTTCAAGAGCCCGAGCGCACTGAGAATAGTGTTGGCCTCGATAGGCGTGAAAAAAGATTTGTGACGCACTTCGAGCTCTTTGTCGAGCGCCCGCACGATGGCCTGGACGTCCACATGATCGAAACCCATCGCGGTTATTCCTTTTCCAGGCGGCGCATCTGGCGCACGTAGACATCGTTGCCGAGGCGGTCGAGCGCGGTCATCACAAGATCCCCCGTTTTCAGATCAAAGCGGAGCGCTTCGTCGCGGATGTCTTCAACTGCCAACGCGGCGCGCCAATCCTCGCGAAACGAGGGGTTGTCCGGGCGCGTCATGACTAATTGGCCGGTATTAGGAAACTCGTACCGCACGGCGGATGGGATCGTGTCGAAAAATTTGGGGTCGAACGGCCCCGGTTTGACGGGAATGCGCGAATAAAGCATGCCGTCCCGCTCTTCCTGGTACTGCAATAGGTCCTCGCCCGGCGCGGCTGAAACGGACTTAGCGTCGCCATCGGCGAAAAGAAAATACTGCCTCGGGATGAAGTAGGGGTCGCTGCGCTGCTTGTCTTTCACGGTAAAATACGTGCGCCAGGCGACGATACGCCAGAGGCCTTCGATGTCGGCCGGCTGACAAGGCGCCAATACCGCCCCCTGAATCGGCGGAGCAGCTTCCTCCACCAACGGGGATAGCGACTCGTCAACGACCGGCGACGGTTTCTCGGCGACAGGAAGCGGCGCTTCATCGACAGCGGGAGCCGAACCTTCTACCGCCGGCGCGGGAGCCGCGGCCGGTTTGGCCGTGCCGGCGCCCTCGATATGATCGATCTCTTCGTGATAATACGGGATACGGACGCCCTTTACTTCCATCGTGACATACCAATCGGTTTTTTCGACGATGACGCCTTCACGTTTTTGGCCGTTCTTGAGAAAAATGACCTCAGCCCGGAGCGGCGCGGCGGCGCAGAGAAAAAAAGCGGCGGCCGCGAGCGCGGCCGTCCAACGGCGCGAGCGGGAAACGGCATCTTTCCATTTCAAATAACGCTTCTGGCGGTCCGGCGAACGGCGGGGACGGAACGTGCGGTCGATGCGGCGGAGGCGGTTGAATTCCTCGCGTGTTTTCCAGAAACCCACCGCGAGGCCCGCGAGGCCGGCCGCGCCCAGGGCCGTCGTCTCGAGGATCTTCGGACGTTCAACGGAAATGCCGAGCGTGTCGGCCTGAAACTGCATAAGGAAATCGTTGGCGCTCGCTCCGCCATCGACACGGAGAGTCCGGAAAGGCTGATGGGTATCGCGACTCATGAGCTCCATTATATCACGCGTCTGGTAGGCGATCGCCTCGAGCGTCGCGCGCGCGATGTGGCCACGGCCCGTGCCGCGTGTCATACCCACGAGCAGACCGCGTGCATGCGTGTCCCAGTACGGTGCGCCGAGCCCCGCGAGAGCCGGCACGAAATAAACACCGCCGGTGGAATCGACGCTTTTGGCGAGTTTTTCCACGTCGCTTGATCTGCGGATAATGCCGAGTCCGTCGCGCAACCATTGCACCGCAGCTCCGCCAACAAACACGCTGCCTTCCACCGCATATTCGGTGGCTTTGAGAGATCCAATCGACCAGGCGATGGTGGTAATCAAATTTTTGGAGAAGCGCGGCCTGCGGCCCGTGCTTTCGAGCGCAAAAAGGCCGGTGCCGTATGTATTTTTCACGATACCGGGCTTGAAACATCCTTGGCCAAATGACGCGGCTTGTTGATCTCCGACGATGCTGGCGATGGGAAGCGCTTCCCGGGTGATGCGCGGGTGCGTCTCCCCCGCTATTCCACTCGTGGGCACGACGCGCGGAAGGATCGATTCCGGAATATCAAAAATCCGGCAGAGCCGGGGATCCCAGGCGCGCGTGCGAATATTAAAAAGTAGCGTGCGTGACGCGTTGGACGGATCCGTGACGTGGAGCGCGCCGTTGGAAAGCTTCCAGGCGATCCAGGTGTCGATCGTTCCGGCGAGAAGGCGGCCTTCCTTGGCAAGACGGCGCGCGCCCTTGACGTGATCAAGGAGCCACGCCAGTTTGGTCGCGCTGAAATAGGGGTCCAGAAAAAGGCCCGTGCGCGCGTGGATCATAGGCTCGAGACCCTTTTTTTTAAGCGCCTCGCAGCGGGAAGCGGTGCGGCGGTCCTGCCACACGATGGCGTTGTGCAGCGGGCGGCCGGTCCGGCGGTCCCAAATGAGGACCGTCTCGCGCTGGTTGGTGATGCCGAGTGCTGCGATCTTGGGCGGCGGGACCGCGCGCAGGATCTTTTGAAGAATAGCCTGCACACTCTTCCAGATCGCTTCAGGGTCGTGTTCCACCCAGCCGGGCTGCGGAAAGATCTGCGGGAACTCCCGGTGAAAAGAGTTCACGATATTCTGCTTGCGGTCAAAAACGAGCGCTCGGTTGCCGGTCGTGCCGAGGTCGAGCGCGAGAAGGTACGGGCGGCGGTCCATCAGAAGTCGATACCTTTCCGCGCGGGGATGCCCTTGGAGAACGGGTGTTTCACTTCTTTCATTTCGGTCACCAGATCCGCGAGTTCCACGATGCGCGGGTGCGCATGGCGGCCGGTGAGGACAAGGTTGAGGCGGGGCGGACGCGACACGACGAAGTCCACGAGCGTGTCGATCTCAATGAGCCGCGGCCCGTCCGGATCGGCGGCGACGTTGACTTCGTCGAGCACCACAAGATCATATTTTCCAGAATGAGCTTTCTCCCTGGCCGTACGCATCGCCTCCGCGGCGGCGGCACGGTGTTCGCTGATCGGCTTCTGATCACCCATGATCCCGACGAAGCCCTTGCCGATCTGCAGCACTTCGAGACCCTCGTGCCGCTTGGCGCTTTCGAGCTCGCCAAAAACCACGGGCCATTCGCCCTTGAAAAACTGGATCACCAGCACTTTCCACCCGTGGCCCAACGCGCGAAACGCGGTGCCCAAAGCGGCGGACGTCTTCCCTTTCCCGTCGCCCGTATAAACGATCACAAGACCCTTTTCAGACCCGGCCATCGGCCTCGATCACCAGCGACTCGATCACGACTTCGCTGGCCGGCGGAAACTTGAAATTCTTAAGGTCGGACACATCAGCCCAGCGGACCTGCTGGCATTCGATGGGACGCGGCTCACCGGATAGATGGTCGCAGAGATAAAAATTGAGCCAGATGATCTTCTGGTTGTACTTTTTACGGATCTCCATGAGCTTGTGGCGGACGAGGATGTGGATGCCGATCTCTTCTTTGATCTCGCGGCGCACGCAGTCGGTGAACGATTCGCTCGGATTCTTTTTACCGCCGGGGAATTCCCAAAAAGAACCGAATGTGTCATCGGCGTTGCGCTGGGCGATCAGCACTTCGCGGCCGCGGCGGATCACGGCGACACCGCACGGGATCACAGGCAATTTACGGCGCTTATCTTGGGTGGGGCGGGTTTCCTGTTTCATGCTGTCTCCCGGAGCCGCTCTTCAGCGACCGAGGCGATTTTATCATGGTAACCCAGATAAGGACATAAGGTAATTTTCATGCGGCGGTGTTTCCGGCGCGCGGCCGCAACGATCTTGGGAAGGTCCTCCTGAACATGCCTGCCAAGCTGCAGAAAATACGGGAGCACGCGCACGTGGCGGCAGCCGGAGGCCGCCAAAGACAGGAGCGCTTCAGGAACAGAGGGGGAGGCGATTTCAAAATAGGCGCAAACGACCGTCCCGTAACGGCGGCGGCGCTGGATGCGTAAAGCGACTTTCTCCATCGCCTTCTGAAAACCGGCGCGGCGGCTGCCGTGGCCGACGAGTACGACGGCCTTAGACGGTTTCACAAACGTCGCGGGGGATCCAGCCCGAGCTTGCGTTTTGAAGCGTCACATAGACCCAGTCTTTGGTCTGGTCAATGACGCGCGCTTCGGCGCCTTCATGAAGCACAAACGCCTTCGTCTCGCGCGTCGAAGGCCCGTAGCGTGCGGTGACCTCCTTCGCAAGGATGACGGCGCGGGGATCCCTGTGTGAATACCATTCCGCGGCCAACGCGAGTCCAAAGATCAGGACCGCCGTAACGATCAGCGTGCGGACCGCGCCAAAAAATCCTCCCCGGGCCCCTGCCTGTCCGGCAGGCAGGCCGGCAAAAGCGGCGAACGACGCCAGCGCCCATAACGCCAGCGCGGCGGTGAACCCGGCGGCCGCTTCATTGGCCGAAACTTGGGCGGTGATCTTCTCGACGGCCAGGCCCAGGGGGTCCGCCGGGTCCGTGATACGGTCGATCACAGCGCTTTGAACGACCAGGACGTTCCAGCGGGCGTCTTCGTCGCGCGGGGAGATCTCAAGCACGCGGCGGTAATTCAGAAGTGCTTTGCCCTTCTTGCCGGCGCGAAACGCCGCATTGCCGAGATTGTAAAGTCTGGCCGACGTCCGCGCGCCGGAAGCCACCAGCTGCCCGTACCCCTCCTCGGCCGCTTTGAAATCACCCTTTTGGTAACGGGCGTTGGCCTCTTCGAGCGTGATGGGTGCGGCTTCAGCCGCGAAGACCGGCGCCGCGAGAAACGAGGCCGCGAGTATAAAAATGAGGGCGCGGGCGCGGATCATGAGAACCTCACTTTTTCGAATGCCGTGATCACGCGTTCGGCGCGGCCGTAAATTTCTTTCATTTCCTCGGGGCCGTGTTCGACGCGCGCGAACCGCCCGAGAGAAAGATCGTCGAAAAGTTTGCCAGCCTCGATCACGGCGGAGGCGCCGGCTTCCCCGGCATGCAAGCGGATCGTTTCGAGCGTCACCGACTGTGTCGGAACCCCGAGCCGGTCCCCGAAATATCCGTAAAGCGCCTTGGACGTTTCGGCATAAAAACCGTCGCGATCGCCTTTCCTCATCCGCGCGGAAGCGGATTTAAGGCGCGCGCGCGCGACGCGGTGCGAACCTTTCGCGCGCGACGAGCCGGCGGCGAAAGCGAGGGGATTCTTCCCTTTCGATAACGCCATGAAAAAAAGTCCGGCTACAAGCAACAATGCATTGATCACCCAATAAAGCGGCATGCGGTAATAAATAGGTTCCGCGGGCGCCGTGTCGGTCGTTTTGATGAAGCGGATATCCTTGCCCAGCACCGCCACCTCCTCTTTGTCGGCGGGAGGCACGCCCGAGGCAGAGGCCGGCTCTTCCTCTTCGACCGCGCCGGGCTTCACGGTGATCACTTGCGGAGGCGTCTTTTCTTCCTTGTACGCGCCGGTCTTCGGATCGAAATAAGCGAAGCTGAGGGACGGCAGGGTGAATGTCCCGGCTTTCTTCGGTACGATCACGGTCTCCGCCACTTTCTCGCCTTCCACGATCAGCCGGTCTTTTGAAATGTTGGTCGCCGTCGAAGAATCGTAGGTCTTGAAATCCTCAAGCGGCGGCAACGAAGGCATTTCGAGCGTGTTGATATTGCCGCGGCCTGTGATCTTCACGCGGAACGTGACCGGATCGCCCTGCTGCACGCTCGTCTTGTCGACGGAGGTCTCGATGCGGTAGTCGCCGACCGTGCCGCGGAACGACGCCGGCTTGTTCTCCTCGGGCAGCGCCTTCACGGTCAGGGCGACCTTATCGGCGGAGATGCTCTTCTGCACAAGCTGCGCGTTGAAGGGCGACGGGAACGGACGGCGGCCGAAAATGTTGGAAGAGAAGAACCGGTCGAAGTCTTCCTGTCCGCGTACTTCGACGACTGCGGAAAGCACGCCCGGGTCGATGGTAAAAACACCGGCTTCCGTCGGAAAAATGGATATCTTGCGCACATCAGCGACGACGTAACGCGCCTCCTCGAACATCTGTTCGGTGCGCTTGATGGTCTTCTCCGGCGGAAAATCCTCCGACCAGAAACCGGTGAGGACAGGTTCCTTTTCAAAGCCTTTGTACGTGGCCGAAAGGCGCGTGTACAGCGTGTACGTCAACGTCGCAGGCTCATTGACGTAGACCTCATCCTTGTCGAGCCAGACCTTCACGAAAATATCGTGGTCCGGGACGCCGCCCTGCGGCAAGGAACGGGCGTTGGGCGCGGAAACGGGTCCTTGCTGCGCGAACGAGAAAGGCTGTTGCGTGGGCGACGCGCCGCCGAACGGGGTCACCTCCACGTCGACCGAGGCGATCTTGTACGTCTTGCCTTCGATCTCGACCTCAAACGGGCCGATCGTCTTCCGGCCGACAGAATTGGCGATGAGCACATAGCTGAAGATGCTCTTCGAACTCGACCGGCCGTTGATGATGGAAAGCTCCTGAGAGTGGCCCTGAGAGTAGGATGTAAAACCGTCGAGCGCGAGGAAACGGGGTTTGGCGATACGCCCGGCGGCGTTGGTGATGATAAAATCGAGGGTGAGCTCTTCACCGATAGCGACACGCGAACGGCTGAGAGAAGTCTCGATGGCCACTTCGGCGCGGAGACAAGGAGCGGCGCCCAAGAGCCAGCACGCGGCGGAAACGAATAAAGCCGCAAAACGGAATGCCTTCATCGAGATCCTCACCAATCCTTTTCGGCCACATGCCGGACACGTCTGGCTTTTTCACCGGAATCGCTCATACGGAGCGTTTGTTTTTCCTGGTCTTCAAGTGCGTTTAAAATTTGTTCGGCGCGGATCTGGCCGGGGGTCTTGGGTTCCGGCTTTTCTTCGGCTTCCTGAGCGGCCGCCTCGGCGGCAGCCTGTTTTTCCTGCGCTTCCCGGGCCTCGCGCTCCGCCTGCTCGCGAGCGTCCTTTTCGGCTTTGTCTTGCGCTTCCTGCGCGGCTTCCTGCTGGCGAGCCTCCTGCTCTTTCTGCTCCTGTTTCTCCTTTTCAGCCTTGGCTGCTTCTTGCTCCTTCTGCTCCTCGTCCTGCTTCCCGTCCTTCTCCTGCCCTTCGGACGGCTGCGGCTCCTGCTTTTCCTGGCCGTCCTTGCTTTCTTCTTCTTTTTTCTGTTCGTCCTTCTGTCCCTCCTGCCCCTCTTTCTTTTCTTCCTCGCTGCCCTGATCTTTTTTATCCTGAGATTGACCTTGCTGATCTTTTTGCTGCTGGTTCTTTTGATCTTGTTGATCCTTCTGATCCTTCTGATCCTTCTGGCCCTGCTGGTCTTTATTCTGATCCTGCTTTTGGTCTTGCTTCTGGTCCTGTTGCTTCTGTTGGTCTTTATTCTGATCCTGCTTTTGATCTTTGTTCTGGTCTTGTTTTTTCTGATCGTCTTTCTTCTTGTCGTCTTTTTTCTGATCCTGTTTTTTTTCGTCGCGTTTGGTCAAGAGCTCCAGGTTGTACTTGGCATCGCGGTCCTTCGGATCGAGCCGAAGCGCCTGCTTGTAAAACTCGACTGCCTTTACCGTGTCGCCGCGGCGCACCAGCGTGTTGCCGAGATTGTAAAACGCCTTTGCCTGAAGCGCCGGCGTTTTTTGGGTGCGCGCGGCCTTGTCGTAGGACTCGAGCGACTTGCCGAAAGACTCTTCTTTATAATAAGCATTGCCGAGGTTAAATGCAATCTCCGGGGACGCCGGATCGTCCTTTTGAGCGTCGAGATACGCGGCCTCCGCCTTGCCGACCTGCCCGTTCTTGTAATGACGGTTGCCTTTTTCGTTCTTGAGCGGCGACAGGAACGCAAAACCGCAGAGAACCGGGAGCAGCGCTGCGCATAAAACAGCCCGGGCTGCGGGGTTCACCCCACCACCTCCTTGGCCGTGTATACGGCCGATTTGCTTCGCAAATCGTTGCAAGGAGGTGGGTGGGGTCACAGGATCTCCTTTTTACGCCGCTCGGACAGCGTCATTTCGGCGAAAAGAAACAGGATCGCCGCGAGAACGAGCCCCTGGTAATTTTCCTCGTACTCGAAGGACCACTCCGAACGCGCGGCACCCAGCGTGATACCGCGCATGTCGCGCACCAGCGGCTCGATCGCCAGATCCCCGCGCGACGAACGCTGATAGGTGCCGCCCGATGCATGGGCGATCTTCTTGAGGAGCTCTTCATTCAGCTTGGAGAGAACGGTGCGGCCCTCGCGATCCTTCTTGATCCCTTTGCCGCTCTCGTCCGGGATCGTCCGGCCTTCGGGCGTGCCGACGCCGATCGTGAAAATACGTACACCCTGCTCTTTCGCCCGGCCGGCGGCCTTAATGGCGTCTCCTTCATGGTCTTCGCCGTCGGTGATGAGGACTAGCGCCTTATGGCCGGCCGTCTTGTCGGGGAACGCCTGGAGCGCCACCTTGATGGCGTTGGTGAGGATGGTGCCCTGAGTCGTGACGAGATTCGGGTTGACCGTCGAAAGAAAAAGTTTGGCGGCGCCGCGGTCGAGAGTCAACGGGCATTGAATGTACGCGTCGCCGGCGAACGCGATGATGCCGATGCGGTCGCCCTTCAGGCGATCGATGAGCGCCGACAGCTCGAACTTCGCTTTTTCGAGGCGGCTCGGGGCGATGTCCTTGGCGAGCATGCTATTCGAAACGTCGATGGCGATGAATACGTCGATGCCGCGGCGCTCGACCAGCGTCTCTTTCTTCTTCCAATGCGGCTGGCACATCGCCAGGATCATGCAGAGCGCGGCCAGGAGCACGAGCGTACGTCTTAAGAAGCGTTTCCGCCCGTCGAACGAGCCCACGAGGCGTTCGATCATCGCGACGTCGCCGAAACGCTTCATCTGTTCACGCTTCCGGAACGAGGACACGAAAAACGCGGCTGCGATCGCAAGCAGCGTCCAGAACCAGATGAAGTTGTAAGGCATCCCCCAGTCCATAGATCCCCTTATTTTAAGGAAGCTTGACGCGCACGAGCTGTGTCCAGGCGAGCTCCGCCAAAAAAATCAAAAACGCCGGCCACAAGAACATGAAAAAATGCTCTTCGTAATGCGTGAAACGCTCGACCTTCACTTCGGTCCTTTCAAGGCGATCGATCTCGGTGAAAATATCGTGGAGCCCCCTGGAATCCTGGGCACGGAAAAAGCGTCCGCCGGTCGAGTGCGCGATCTGGGTGAGGATCTTTTCATCGATGTGCGTCTGGACCTTCAGGATACGCGTGCCGAAGCGCGGATCCTGGATCGGCAGCACCGACTCACCCTCGCGGCCGACGCCGACGGTATACACGCGCACCTTGAACTCTTTGGCGAGCGTCGCCGCCGTCAAAGGATCGATCTCCCCCGCGTTGTTGACGCCGTCCGTGAGAAGGACCACGATCTTGCTCTTGGCCTCGGTGTCCTTCAGGCGGTTGACGGCGTTGGCGAGGCCCAGACCGATGGCGGTGCCATCCTCAAGCATCCCCAGCTGAATACGGTCAAGAAGCGCAAGCACTGCTTCGTGGTCGACCGTCAGCGGACTCTGCGTGACGCTCTGTCCGGCAAAAACGACCAGGCCGATACGGTCCCTGGAACGGCCTTCGATGAACCGGCGCGCTTCTGCCTTGGCGGCTTTCAGCCGGTCGTCCGGATAAAAATCGAGCGTCGCCATGCTGCCCGAAATGTCGAGCGAGATCATGATGTCGATGACTTCCTGGGAAGTTTTTTCTTCGCCCGTGCCCGTCTGCGGGCGCGCGAGCGCGGTGACCAGAAGAGCAAGCGCGATAAGCCGCAGCGTCGCCGGAAACACGCGGCGAAGCGCCGGCCGGCGCGCGCCCGCGCTTTTCACCAGACGCACATTTGAAAAACGCAGCACCGCTTCCTTGCCGATCGATCCGCCCAGATAAAGAAAATACAGTATGACGGCCGGCACCAGGAGCAGGAAATAGTGCGGATCTGCGAACTTCACCTTTTCGTCTCCTTTTCTTCAACGGGCCGGGTCGATTCGACGACTTCCAAAAGCGAGGCACGCGCCCGTTCTCCGGCGACTTTCGCCGGAACCTGCTTAGCGAACTTCGCAAAGTCGGCGGTCTCGAAAAGTTCGCGCACGCGGTCGACGATACTCTTCGGAAGCCCCATTTGTTTGAGCCGGGCCACGGTTTCGGAGCTCGTCAATTCAAGCGCTTCTATCCCGAAACGGCGCTCGAGATAGCGCCGCAAAATATCGGCAAGCTCCGCATAATACGCTTTCACCTCACCGGATTCGAGCCACCTCTTTTTCTGGAGGCGCTCGAATTCAAGCATCGCGCGCTCGTGCGCAGGCAAAAGAGTCTCCGGATCGATGGCCGCCCGGCGGCTGCGGCGGCGCACCACAAGAACCATGAGCAGCACGAAAAGAAGACCCGCGACCGACCCCAGAACGACCGTGCGAAAAACCTTAAAATCGAGCGAAAGCGGCCCTTTGATGGGCTTAATATCTTCCTTACCCGTGAGTTTTCCGGCTACACTCCCGATCTTGACGGAGACCGTCGGCGTGGGCACCCGGCCCGCTTTTCCGGCACCGTCGTTGTATGCCAGGGTGAACGAAGGAACGGTCAAGTCACCGGTCTGGAACGCCGTCACGGTGAGAATAAACGTCTCCGTAACGCGGTTTTTGCCGGTAGCAGCCGGCGATATCTCCACGCGCTTGAGTTCAAACGGCTCAAGCTTCAGTTTGTCCGACGGAGGTTCGACGGTATATGCCTTGGGCCGCTCCACGCGCACGATGAGCCGGATCTCGTCGCCGACCGTCCCCTTGGACGGGACCGCGCGGACTTCCGCAGAGACCGGCAAGGCGCCGGCCGGAAGCGCCCCCAGCGGCAGGAGAGCGGCGATCACGAAAAGGATCTTCCTCAAACGCATGGCGGGATTAAAATCGTGCGCGCCGCTCGCGCGTCTTGAAGAAACGGATGAGCGGGTCGATGTATGGAGTGCCGGTTTCGACCTCGATGCGGTCGATGCCTATGGAAGCGAAGAGCGTGTCGCGTACGGCTTTGCGCTCTTCCCACTGGCGGTGATAACGGTCTTTGAAGCCGCGGCCGGGCCTCAGCGCAAACACCTCTCCGGTCTCCGCGTCCTCGAGGTCCACCGTCGCATCGAGCGACGGAAATTCCTTTTCCGTGGGATCTTCGATGACGACCGACACCAGATCGTGTTTCTTATGAGACACCTTGAGCATGCGCTCGTACCCTTCGGCCAGAAAATCGGAGAAAAGAAAGACCGTCGAACGCTTCGTCACGACATCATTGAGCATCTTGAGAGCCGCATTGAGGTCGGTGCCTGTGCGCTTGGGGCGGAACGTGAGGATCTCGCGGACCACGCGCAGCACGTGCTGGCGGCCCTTTTTCGGCGCGACGAATTTCTCGACGCGGTCGCTGAAAATAAGAAGCCCCACGCGGTCGTGGTTTTTTACGGCGGAAAAAGCGAGCAATGCGCAGATCTCGGCGGTGAGTTCGGATTTGGTGCGGTCCTTCGTGCCGTAGAGGCCCGAGCCGCTGGCGTCGACGATCAGCATCACCGTGAGCTCACGCTCTTCCACGAATTTTTTCGTGTACGGGTGGCCCATGCGCGCCGTCACGTTCCAGTCGATGTCGCGGATATCGTCCTGGGGGTCGTATTCGCGGACTTCGTCGAATTCCATGCCGCGGCCTTTGAACACGCTGTGGTATTCGCCGGCAAACACCGTGTTGACCAGACGCGACGTGGTGATCTCAATGAAGCGGATCTTGGAGAGGAGTTCCTTGGAGAGCATGGCCGGGGCCTTCCCTTTCTTAAGGGACTTCGATCTCGTCGAACACGCGCTGGACCACGTTCTCGGAGGTGAGCTCCTGCGCTTCCGCCTCGTAGGTCGGGATCACGCGGTGACGCAGCACGTCAAGACCGATCGCCTTCACGTCTTCCGGCACCACGTATCCGCGGCCCTTGAGAAACGCATACGCGCGCGCGGCGATGTTGAGATTGATCGTCGCGCGGGGGGAAGCGCCGTAGCGGATCAGGCCCTTCAGATTTTTGAGCTTAAACGCCTCCGGGTCGCGAGTGGCGCAAACGATGTTCACGATGTAGGCTTTGATCTTATCATCGATATAGATGTTCTTCACGACGTCGCGTGCGCGTAAAATATCGTCAGGGCGGACCACCGGATGCACATCTACCGGCGCTTTGCCGGCGATGCGCTCCATGATCTCGGCTTCTTCGGCGCGCGTCGGATACGTGATGTGCAGCTTCAGCATGAAACGGTCGACCTGCGCCTCGGGCAGCGGATACGTGCCTTCCTGCTCGATCGGGTTCTGCGTGGCGAGCACCATGAACGGCTCTTCGAGCTTGTAGGTCTGCCCGCCGATTGTGATCTGGCGCTCCTGCATGGCCTCCAAGAGCGCGCTCTGCACCTTAGCGGGCGCGCGGTTGATCTCGTCAGCGAGGACGATATTCGAAAAAAGCGGACCCTTCTTGGTGACAAAATCGCCTGTCTTGGCGTTATAGATCAGCGTCCCCAGAAGATCGGCCGGCAATAGATCGGGCGTGAACTGAATGCGCTGAAACTGTGTGTCGATGGCGCGCGCGAGCGTCTTCACCGAGAGCGTCTTCGCCAGGCCCGGCACACCTTCCAAAAGGACGTGGCCCTCGGCCAAAAGACACACGAGAAGTCTTTCCACCAGGTACGATTGTCCGACGATCACGCGTCCGATCTCAGCCTGGAGGGCCCGCATCGACGCGCTTTCTTTTTCGACTCGTTCAGCGATCTGCCGTATGTCCGTCATGCTCATGGAGCCGTCTCCTCCTCAGAAAATTATTGAACGTGTATTATAACGTGTTACTTGCTCGAAAGCACCTTGAAGGACTTCTGACCGAAGATCACGTCGTTCACATAAATGCGGAATTCGTAATCCCCCTCGTGCTCAAATTTCACCGCCATCAGATTGAACACCAGCTCATGGTCGCGCGAGCGGTCCTGGATCGCGCAGCCTTGGATCGGGGCGCGGTTGAGCGGCTTTCCTTCCTGAAGATCGAAAAGCTCGAGCAGGAAATCGAACGTGCCTTCGATCTCCCGGAACTGCACGTACACGCTCATCGCGTTGTGCACCGTCGGGAACTGCGCGGCTGAAATACGGTCGAATAGGCCGATCAGCGACCGCTTGTGAGTCCCCTCTTCCACGATCGTCAGATCGCACAAAAGCATCGCTTTCAGAATGGGCTTCAAGTGCATTTTGTTCCTCCGTGAGGATGTTCGACAATTTGTTTGTGGAGGGCGGCGCGCGCCTCCCGTCTCTTCTTGCCGTCGGCGTAACGCCTGCGTTCGTCATCGGTCTCCGGGATGATCTGAGGCACTTCTTTGGGATGCCCCGCATCGTCCAGGTGGACCATCGTGAAATAACACGAATTGGTATGGCGCTTGACGCCCGTCTTGAAATCTTCGGCGAAGATCTTAATGCCGACCTCTATGGACGAGCGCCCCGTGTAATTGACGGAAGCTAAAAATGTGACGAGATCCCCGATGCGGATCGGTTGGCGGAAATCGACCTTGTCGACGGAGGCCGTGACGCAGTTGGCGCCGGCATGACGCGCAGCGCACACGTAAGCGACGCTGTCCGCGGTGAACAGGATCGTGCCGCCGTAGACGAAGCCCGCCATGTTGGCGTGCTGCGGGAGCATCAGCTGGCTCATTTCGGTGCGGGAGTGGGAAACGGTCTTCTGCATGAGCGTGCCTTTTGTTGTGACGCTTAGAGGCGGCAGTAAAGTCCGCTGTGGAACGCGCCTTCTTTAGCGTGTTTTTCGGTGAAATCGATCACACTCTTCATCATCTCGACCGCGAGGACCGGATATTTTCCGGCGGCGGTCTCGCCCGAGAGCATCACGAAATCGCTTCCGTCGAGGATCGCGTTCGCGACGTCGCCCACTTCGGCGCGCGTCGGGCGCGGGTTCTCGTTCATGGATTCAAGCATCTGCGTGGCGGTGATCACGAATTTCTTTTTACGGTTGCACTCTTTGATGATCATCTTCTGCGCCATCGGGATCTCGTAGATCGGGATCGACACACCGAGATCGCCGCGCGCGACCATGATGCCGTCGGAGACGCTGAGGATCGCCTCGAGGTTGCACAAACCCTCGTTGTTCTCGATCTTGGCGACGAGCTTTTGCTTTGAGCCATTTTCTTTGACGAGCGCCCGTAAGCGCGCCATATCGCCCTCGTCACGGACGAACGATTGAGCGATCCACTCCACCCCGCACTCAAGACCGAACGCCAGGTCCCTCTCATCCTTCTCGGTGAGGCCTTCGAACGGAGCGCGAAAACCCGGGATATTGACGCCTTTGCGCTGCTTCAAGAAACCGCCGGTCACCACCTGCGCGTCGAGACCATCCTTCGCGTGGCCAAGCACGACGAGCTCGATATTGCCGTCATCGATAAAGATCTGGGCGCCGGTACGGATCGCCACGAGCGAGCCAAGATAATCGAACGGGATGAGGCCGGGCTTCCCCAGCACAGCGCGCGTCGTCAGCCGCAGCCGATCGTCCGGACGCAGCCGGATGCCGCCGCCCTCTTTAAAATGACCGACGCGGATCCGGTAACCCTCGAGATCCTGGAGTACCCGGATCGGACGGCCCGCCTTTTTGGCGGCCTTGCGGAGAAGGCGGATGCGGTCGCCGTGCTCAGCATGTGTGCCATGGGAAAAATTAAAACGAGCGACGCCCATGCCGGCATGGATGAGCCGCTCGAGCACCGAAAGCGACGAACTACTCGGACCGATCGTGCAAATGATACGTGAGCGGGGCATGAGGGACTTTCTAGCGCCCCTCGGGGGGAGATTGGCGCATGCCGATCTCAGCGCGGTGCCTGGCGATCGCCGTGCAGAGCGGCCTGTTGTCGCGCAAGGTCACCGCTCCGGGGTCCGGGGGTAAGAGATGGTTTTCGGCCAATGCGCGCTTATATTCGGCGACAGCCTCTTCGAAACGTCCATCGGCACGAAGCGCGTCGCCGCGATGGCGATACGATCCGGCATCTTCTGCGAACGCGGAGGCACAAGGCACGGCGAACCATAAAAGCAATAAAAAGGCCTTTTTCATGAGAGCGCCATTATACCACTTTAGGGCTTTTCAATGAATGAGATCATACGGCCCGCGGCTTCATTTTCCTTGCGAAACGAGTAGAAATCCCGGTTGCCCGCGACCGTGCAGAGTTTGGGGTCGAAGATCCTCCCCGGCCGGACGCCCAGCGCCAGAAGCTGCCGGCGGTTTTCACCGGCAAGATCAAAATAGAGCGTGTTGCGGCGGCGCTGCAGGACCGGGGCCTTGAAATACGCGCCAAATTCCTCTCCCACCTCATAATGCGCCTTCCCGATGCAGGGACCGAACGCCGCATAGATGTCCTGCGGGGGGCGTCCCGAGCGCTTGCAGAGAAGCCGCATGGCCTTTGCAACAATACCGGCGCGCGTTCCCCGCCAGCCGGCGTGCACGAGCCCCACCCAGTCTGCGGCGGATTTTTTACCGGGGATCTTCTTCGCAACACAGAGAAATACGGACAGACAGTCCGCGGTCAGGACCAGAAGCGTCAAACCGGGAATGTTCGTGACCACGCCGTCGGTCTTCGAAAAATGGTAAAAACCTATTTTGCCGTAACGTTTCTTGTCCTCGAGAACAGCCACGGTGTCGCCGTGGACCTGGTTTAAGACCGCGTAGCGGCCTTTTGCAAAAAGCTTCTCGAAGCGAATTTGGGTGGAGGGATCGAGCCATTCATTCGAATTTTTAAGAACCAGCGGAAAACGTTTCGTGGTGAAACCGGCGTGCACGCCGAGCGCCTTCCATTTGCTGAGAAGGATAATTGGCTTCACGAAGCGACTTGGTCGAATGAAAGATCCAGCACAGGCAGCGTCTTGGCGTCCTTGAAATCGAAGTGCCACCATTCGGTGGAGATCCCGCGAAATCCCTCGGCCGTCATCGCCGCTTCGAGAATGGTGCGGTGTTCGACCGCATCCTTCGGCGCCTTCATGTAATCGCGATGCGCGCGCTCTGAAAATTCATCGTATGCCGAGGGCATCGAAAGCTCCCGGCCTTCCGCATCGACGAGGGTCAAATCAACGGCCGCGCCGCGGTTGTGGTTGGAGCCTTTGGCGGGATTGGCGATATACCCCTCGACCGGAAAGCGCGCCCACATTTTCTTCTGCACCGAAAGCGGGCGGTACCCGTCGAACACTTTTAGCCCCATCCCCTTTTTCTCAAGCGCCTCCTGCACGCGCGAAAGCGCCGCGGCGACTTCCGGCCTCAGCAGACAGCGCGCCTCGGGATAGAGCGTTTCTTTCATGAAATTGTCGGGCGTCGCGTACCGGATGTCGAGACGGATGCGCGGGTCGGCCTTGAGCACGTCGATCAAGGGGATCTCCTGAGAGTCGGTTTCCCCGGCGTGGGCCGGAAAAAAGAACCCTTGCGCCGGCGCGAGCGCCAACGCAAGGGCCAAAAGAAGCCGGAAACGGTTATTTCGCAGCCTTGCGCTCCTTGTACTTGCGGTCCTGCTCCTGGAGCCAGCCTACCGGGTTGATGGCCGGGGCCTTCCAACCGGAGACGCCTGAGCGATCCGCTTCGTTCTTCCAGAACTTCGAAGCCTTGCTTTCGCTGCCCTGCGCAGCCGCACCGCCTGAAAATGCCTTCGGGTTCTCCTTGTTCCTGGCAATAAGCTCGGCGCGGTGCGCGTGACGCGCAGCGTCGGGGCCGTTAGTGCGCGAGCCCGTCTGGGCGGCGCCGGAATCGCAATAACCGTTCGCGGCCACCAGTGTGAAAGCGGAAAACAGAACCAACAAAGCAACTTTCTTCATAGATACCTCCCGTTATGGTCGTTATCAAACGCCTTCGGCGCTCGTTAAAAAATCCTTCGTCCCCATTATAAATCCTTCGTCAGCATTAGAAATCCTTCGTCAGCGCTCATAAATCCCTCGCCAGCGCTTGGGCGCTTCCTCAGGATAAATTCGCACGGCGGATTTTCCGCCACAGAGCCCAGCGGATCTGCCTACAAGGCGTCGTGGACGGATCCGCCGACGCCTTGTGGTGGAGACGTCGCTCAGCTCCGTAAATCCGGTGCTCATTTAAAAAAATCGCGCGCACTCTGCTTGCCGGTGATCTCCTTGTAGTCTTCATAATCAATGAACGTCAGATCGGGGCGGCGGTCCTTGATGCGCTTGACCGTGCCGCCCCTGGCGACGTCCAGCTTTCCGGTCTTGCGTGAAGCAATAAAGCGAAACGTCGTCCCGCACTTTGGACAATCCCGCGTCTGGGCGTAATTAATCCCCAGTTCCCGGCAGTTCTGGCAATCCGCCGTGACGTCGCCGACGATGAGAAGGTGCTTGGTGATCTCCTCGATCACGCACGACTGCCAGATGCGGATGTACATTTAGAACAAGCTCGTCGGAAACACGCTTTCGGTTTTTTTCTTGTCCTTCATGTCCTGGATGGCGCTGCCCCACGATACCGGCACGTCGTAGATCTGATAATCGCGGTTCGACTGGAATTTGATCATGCCGTGCTGGATGCCGTATTCATAGATATCTTTCGTGATACGCACGTCGTCGATGCAGTATTTTTTGAGCTCGTCCATGCGGCCGTCGGCGAAAAGCTTGAGCGCGTCGAAACCGGACCCGGACTTGGATACGTTGAGCGTGGCGCCGGCGACGCTGTTCAGGCTGATCCGGTGGCCGCGCACTTTTTCGAATTCGACGAGCAGGTCCAGTACGGGCAGGTTTTTGACGGGTGTCAGAAGATACGGCGCGAGCACCTCCATGTCAAAGTCCCGTATGTTGAAACCGATAATGAGATCGGCCTGCTTCAGGATCTCTTCGAGCTTCAGCATCTCCTTCTCTTCAAAAGCCGTGTACTCTTGCGTCAGCGAGTCGTAGATGCAGACGACGGAAACTTTGAGAAGGTAGAGTTTCTTGCGGTCCACTTCATTGAAGCCCTTCTGCGTCTCGACGTCGAGAACGATGAAGCGGCCCCGAGTACTCACCCCACCACCTCTTTGTGGCGATTTGCGAAGCAAATCGGCCCCACCACTTGTTTTGCCGTCGTTGACGGCCGATCTGCAATACAGATCGTATAAAACAAGTGGTAGGGCCAAAGAGGTGGTGGGGTCATAAACGGCGCTTGTTCCCCGGAGGAACGGCTTGAGTGATCGCGCCGAGGGAGGCCGATGTGACGAGCATGGCGTATTTGGCGAGCACACCGGTCGGCGCCTGGCGCGGCTTGGCCATGGCGGCCTGGACGCGCTTTTTGATCTCCTTAGGAGACAGCTCGACGGAAATCGTGAGTTTCTTGGCATCGATGGAAATGATGTCGCCGTTTTTCAAAGCCGCAATAGGTCCGCCAGAAGCGGCTTCAGGAGCAACGTGGCCCACAACGAAGCCGTGCGTTCCTCCTGAAAAACGGCCGTCCGTGATGAGCGCCACAGAGTCCGCAAGACCCGCGCCGACGAGTGCGCCGGTGACCGAGAGCATCTCACGCATGCCGGGACCGCCCTTGGGTCCTTCATAGCGGATCACGATCACATCGTTGGGTTTGACCTTCTTGGCAAGAATGGCATCGAGCGCGGCTTCTTCCCCTTCAAAGACCCGGGCCGGACCGCGGTGAGTGAAAATCTTGAGGCCGCCGATCTTCGCGACACAGCCCTCGGGCGCGAGGTTGCCGTGCAGGATCACCATCGGACCTGTCGGATAAAAAGGATCGGAGAGCGGCCGCACGAGCTGGTGGTCGCTGAACGGCTTCACATCGCGGAGATTTTCGGCGACGGTCTTTCCCGTCACTGTCATCTGGTCGCCGTGCAGGATCCCCGCATCAAGCAAAAGACGCATGACCGCAGGAATGCCGCCGCCGCGATTCAGGTCGGACATCACGTACTTACCGCTGGGCTTGAGGTTGGCCAAATGCGGCACTTTCTTAGAGATACGGTTGAAATCCTCAAGCTCGAGCGGGACACCCGCTTCCTGCGCGATCGCCATCAGGTGAAGCACGGCGTTGGTGGAACCGCCGAGAGCCATGACCAGCGAGATCGCGTTCTCAAAAGACTTCTTTTTTAAAATTTTTCGCGGCGTGAGCCCTTCGGCGACGAGCTGGACGAGCACTTCGCCCGCGCGGCGCGTATCGGTACGCTTCTCGGCGCTTTCGGCGTCACGCGACGAGCTGAACGGCAGGCTCATGCCCAGGACCTCGATCGCGGAAGCCATCGTGTTGGCCGTGTACATGCCGCCGCAGGAACCGGCGCCGGGGCAAGCGCCGCACTCGATCGCGTGGAACTCCTCTTTAGTGATCTTCTGCGTGCCGTAGGAACCGACCGCCTCGAACATGCTGACGATGTCGACGTCCTTACCGTCCACATGGCCCGGCTTGATCGTGCCGCCATAAACAAAGATCGCGGGAATGTCCATCCGCGCCATCGCCATGAGCGCGCCGGGCATATTTTTATCGCAGCCGCCGATGGCCAGGATCCCGTCGAAGCGCTGGGCGTTGGAAACCACTTCGATCGAATCGGCGATGACTTCACGTGACACGAGAGAATATTTCATGCCCTGGGTACCCATGGAAATACCATCGGACACCGTGATCGTGCCGAACGTCAGCGGAAACCCGCCGCCTGCGCGAATGCCCGCACGGGCTTCGTCGGCAAGCTTGTCGATGTGCATATTGCAAGGAGTTAGATCGCTCCAGGCGCTCGCGATCCCGAGAATAGGCTTGTCGAAATCTTCGTCCTTGAACCCGACCGCGCGCAGCATGGCGCGGCCCGGCGCACGGCGGTCGCCGGCCGTGATCTCAGAGCTGCGTTCGTTGAGGCGTTTGACTTTATTTTTGCGCATAGAAATAGTCATGAAATTATAACACTTTAGAGGGAGAGTTCAAGAAAAGCCATAAATAGAGACGGGCGGACTATTTCGGACGGATCAATTATTGCGCGGGGTTTCCTCGACGTCGTGCTGTTTCAAGGGGAGAGGCATTCCGGACAGTGGCATCGGGGATCGGTTGTAGTTGACAGCCGAGGAGGCCATCGCCGTAGCCTGGTTGTAACTGACCACCGGAGGCAGGCTGATCTCTTTGAGCCGCTTGAGGAACCGCGCACGGTCCTCGGTGGTGACTGAAGGTGCGGAGTCTTCCAAAGCCATGGCTGGGGTTGTCAAACCCGCAAGGATCACTCCAAACAAAAACCCTCCTATCACTATAAAGGAGGGCTTCTTAAAAGCTTTTTTCACTGCGGAGGCTAAGTCAGCTCGTCTCATCCGGTTATGACTCAACCGGATGGACACCTTTTGCACGTAATCACCCCCTGCTGACGATAATATGGCCTATAGCGGAGAGAAAAGCAAGGGCTGTTAGATCAGGCAAATTGAATCATATTAAATGTTACCGAAAATAAAATAAGAGGGATTCGTCGACTCATTAATAATGTTACCTAAATAACCGGAGCATTTATGAGCACACCGCCCGTAAAAACAGGCGCCCTGTGATATAATCACGTGCTGGCAGCCTGACCGAGCCTCCTTATATAAATGGACCTTCTATGAAAAAGACCCGCACATCACGCACCGAGCACGCGGAAAAAACCTGGAAATTCGCTCCCACGGGCCGTTCCTCGAAAGTGGACGAGCGCGTGGAGTCTTTTCTCGCTTCCTATTTCGCGGACACTCCCGGCCCGGTCCTTGAGCTTCCCAAGGCGTCCCTCGTCCTCGATCGCGCGGGCCTGGCGCGGGCGCTTTCCCTCCCGCGTCTGGGCGATGAATTTTCTTCGGAACACGTGCATTCGTACCGTCTCAAACAGGGCGTCCTTCACAATCCGGTCAGCGACCGCCGCACCACGCAGGGCGTGTTCCACATCACCGAAGGCGGTCTCCCCGTCCCCGACGACAAGATCGCCGTGTCCAAAGACACGTTCCGGACGCTCTTTCATGCGGCGGTACAGCCTCCGGGCACGCACCGCCGGCTTCCGTTCACCACGGCCGACGACCGGCCCATCGAGTGTTTCGTGTCCCTGCTCATTCATCCGGTCGTGTGCCCCGCCGTTCCGGGATTTATGCCGGAGAAACGCATGGAAGTGCTTTTTTACACGCCGGGCAGTCTTGTCAGCAATCTCGATTTCGTGGAATCCATTTTTGGAAACGCGGGCGATCCGTACGCGCCGGGCGACAAGGCAATACTGCATCCCGAAAACTGGACGGGCCACACCGGCTGCGTGATCCTGGCGCCGCATCTGACCAAACTCACGAAAAAAGAAGCCGGCTTGCCGCACGTAAGCGGCGCAACCGCCCGCCAGCGCCGGGACGGCATGTGCTGGAAAGATGAAAAGGAGCTCTACAACAACGGAGGAGCGTTCAAGATCACCTGCCGGGATGCCCGGGGCGTGATCGTGACCCTGATCGCGGATAATTATTTCGGTTATTGCAAAAAAGAAGTGAAGACGCAGATCAGTTATTCCGCCAACCTGTTCGGCTTCGCCGAAGAAGAACACGCCGGCGGCGCGGTGGCGTTTGCGAGTTACGATCTCGGCGATGTGTTCTGGGACGACGGCCGCTACCTCGCCAACGGGGCGAGCCTGGAAAACACCCTCGAAACGCTGGGCCCCAAAGCGGCGGAACTCCGGCCCGAGGGTTACGCGGTGGATGCGGCACACCCCGGTATTTTTTACGTTCCCAAGGATGCGAACTTCAACCTCTCCAAAGAATGCGTTTCGTGGAAAAAAGCCGACGGCTCCACCGTCTCCATCGGACTTCTCCTGAATCACATGTACGTGCTGCCCAACGGCTACAAGGTGCAGTTGGAACCGCCGGGCCGCCGCGGGACCGTCTGGCGCCTCATCGGCACGCTTCCCGAAGGCACACTCTGCCACAAACCCTGCACCGTCTCGGGGGGAGGAAAATCGGAAATATCCAAATCATTGGCCGACGCCATCCTCGAGGGGCCGCTTTACATCAACGACCTGAAAACGGATCTCGACACCGTCGAAGCGATCATCGCGAAAGATTATGCCGGCCGTTACCGCGACGCGGCGCGCACGGCCAAGCCGAGCAGGCCCATCCTGAACCCGTCCCGCTCGCTCGGCTCCGTCATCAAGCTTTTCACCCCGTCGCCGGATTATACGGACTCGTACAACGCATGGCTCGAAACGATCCCGCCGCACGTAAAAGATCTCGTCTTTTTTCTCAAGCGCCACCACAAAGTTGACTGGGGCGCCGATTGGCGCTCCCGTTTCTCGGTCGATCTCGTCGACGGGCAATCGGGCCATGAACTCAAATACGCGGGCCGGCGGGCGCGCACGCAGTTCCTGCGCGTGGGCCACGACGAGGACGGCTCCTGGAGAGTGTACAAATTGCGCCAGGATTTCAACGCGGCCAACAAAGTGCAGGTCGAGGACGACATTACCGCGTCGGTGGTCGTGCCGCGCCGCATGCTCAAGGGCTTGAACCCGCGCTTCCGTCATGAGAGCGTCAAACTCGTCCACAACTGCGAACAGCGCTTATTCCAAAGACCCGACGACGCCATCCACCGCGGCCGCGACCGCCAGGCAGAGCTTGACCTGACAAATCCCGGCGCATTTCTCTCCAATTTTGAGCCGCTAACCACGGCCGATGCGCATACGCTCATGGACCATGCGATCGGCTTTTCGCGATTCACAGAACCCGTGCGCCGTCTGGTCGAAAGATTTTCTTCCGATCCGGACACGCAGTTTTTCGCTTCGCCCGCGCACCCCCGGCTTGTGAACGGACAACCGTCAAAAAATCCGCGCTATCTCCAGGACCGTCCGGACTTGACCAACGCGCGCGGCACTTACCTCGCCGCTGTCGCGACACGGCTCTTCCGCCGTCTGCCGCACGGACAGCCGGTGCCGTTTCCGGTCAATGCGGTCCTTTCGGGCCGGCGCATGAACATCCCCGACCGCGCCCACGGCATCCCGCCCCTGGCCGTCTACGGACCGATCCATTATCAGGAATTGCCGGAACTTTTTCTCGATTTCATCGCAAGCGTCACGGGCAAATCACCTTCGACCACGGGTTTCGGGTCCGAGGGCGCGCTGACAAAGGGGCCGTTCAACGCGCTTCCGCCCATCATTGATCTCAACAACGCGCTCGTCGGGTTCATCGCCTGCGGTTACGCGGGTTTTAGTTCAGCGGCCGGATATGTGGGCCCCCGTCGGCGCGTGGACCACGACGTGAGCCTGCTCGTGCCGGAGATCTGGTGCCGCATGAGGCCCGAGGAACAGGAACCCGATTACCTCATCGCCAACGGCCATCTCGAGCGCGTCGAGAATTTCAAATTCGAAGGGCGAACGATCCATGCGAGCATGCTCGGCTGGCGCATCAACGAACGGTTCGTGCGTGATTTTCTGGGAAGGATCTTCGTGAACCCACACCAGGTGTTCGATGCAGAAATGCTCCGTCCAGAACGCACCGACACAGCACTTTTCGCAGAAGCGATCGATAACCTGGCCTCCACCCAGCGGGAAGTGGCGCGCCAGTATTTCGAAGACGGCAGTATCCGCCAGGCTTGCCCGCCGCTGAAAGCCCTGCTTCACGTGATGAAAGACGGCCAGTTCGAGGGAAAGACCATGCAGGACACTGAACTCAGGCGTCTTTTTACGCGCGGCCACATGATGGGAAGCGACTGGTACCGTGCCCGGCTTGAAACCGCTCAGAACGTGCAGACACGGCTTTGGAAAAAACACGTCGAACGTCTTCAGGGTGAAGCGGCGGCCGGCAAGACCGCCCGCACGCTCACCGGGCGCCTGAAGCATGCTCAAAAGGAACTCGCGCTCGTGCGCTCCCCCGGTTACCTCGAGACCATCACGGGGACCATCGGCGCCGATCCTTCGATCGTCCTTTAATTTCCCTTCGGGAGATCCAGAGGGTGCGCGTGCGTCTTTAGGTGGGACATGCAAAACTCTTTGCTGCAGCGGCTGCAGACGCGGAAGTCCGCATGCCGGTCCTTGAGCTCCGTCAGCCCGCACTCGTGGCACAGATGGAACGCGTCGAGGGTCTTGACGGCCGCTTCCGCGACACGGCGCTGTCCGGTGCGCACCTGACCGGCGATATCCTTACGGAAGATCACGAGAAAATTAAGCACCGACGCCGCGATCATGACCCGCGTCGAGATGTCTCCCATAACGAACTGGAAAATATAAAAAAACCAGGTGATCGCCGCCAAGACCTTCACCCTCACCGGGATCACGAAAAATAAATACAGCTCGTAATCCGGATAGAGGAATGCGAACGCCAGAAACACCGAACCGGCCAGAAAAATATTGGTCGCCGCAGAGCCGAGGTTGAGGAACGAAAAAGCAGCCGTCGCGGCCGCGCCCAAGAGCATGAAACGCGTGTAACGTTCATCCCCCCACGACTCCTCCAGCGCGGTCCCCATGATGTAAAAAAGATAATACGTAAAAAATGCAAAGAAGGGGTGCGTGTCGAGCGGGTAGAAGAGGAACGTCGCCAGACGCCACAACTCTCCCTGCATCACCCTGTCGGGAATGAGCGGTAGATCGGCCAGGAACACCGGGTTGAATGACCCGAGAATGTAGCATGTCGCCGAGCCCGCCGCCAGACACAGCGTCAGACGAGGGATGCAGAAGTGGGCTAGGATCCTATCGTAGATTTTCACGCGCGAGAACTTTTTGGGCGCCGACGGTCCCGCGCGATCTCATGCGCACGACGTCCCGGGGAGAAAATCCGCACGCGACAAAAAAAGCTCCCCGGCGAAGGAGTCCGACCGGGGATGTTTACCCGCCGGCAAGGATCACCCTCGCGTCCAGCACACTGGCCCCTTTTCCTGCTTCATAGGAGCTTAAGGGATTGATATCGATCTCACGGATCATCTCGAAGTCGCAAGCCAGCTGCGAAAGACGCTCGAGACACTCGGCGAGTTTGGCGGTGTCGCGCGGCTTTTGGCCGCGCACGCCCTGGAGGATCGGATACGCGCGGATCGATTCGATCATAAGATTCGCGCTGCGCTGGCGCAGCGGCGCCAGACGGAACGTGACGTCTTTGAGCACCTCCACGTAGACGCCGCCCAACCCGAACATCACGGCGGGCCCAAGCTGCGGGTCGCGGTTCATGCCTGCGATCACTTCGACGCCGCCCGGCGCAGCCATTTTCTGGATGAAAAATCCGTCCACGGCGTCTTCGGAGAGCGACGCGCGGACTTTGTCGAGCATCTTCCGGCAGGCTGCTGATACCGAATCAGCGTCCGCGAGGCCGAGCGCCACCGCGCCCCAGTCGAATTTGTGCACAATCTTCTCAGCCACAAGCTTCACCGCCACGGGAAATCCAAGCTTACCGGCTGCTGCGGCCGCTTCGTCGGCCGTGCGGACAAACGCGTACGGAAGCACGGGGAAACCCGCCGCCTCCAAAACCCTCATGGATTCGTGGGCAGGCAATACGGTCCGCCCGCGGGATACGGCATCCGTCAAAATTTTTAAAATGACTTCTTTGTCCATTTGGAAACTTCTGACCGTTGTGCGGGGGCGTGTGGTCCATTTCCGGTAGCGGTACATCGCGCCGAGCGCGCCCGCCGCACCCTCCGGAAAACGATAATGCGGCACCGGACTCTGTTCTAAGATCCGCTCGCCCGCCGAAATGTCCGCGATGCCCATGAAACACGCCAGGATCGGCACCGGGCTTTTCTCGGCCGCACGCACGATGACCCGCGCGGTTTCTTCGATCTCGGTCATCGCTTGCGGCGTCAGGATCACCAGGAGACTGTCCACGTTGGGATCCGCGGCGGCAAGCTTGATCGCCTCTTCATACCGGTCGTGACGCGCATCCCCGATGACGTCGACGGGATTGTGGACGTTGGCGGTATGCGGAAGGACTTTTTTCAGAGCCTCGACCGTGGCCTCATCGAAATGCGTCAAAGACAGTCCCGCGCGGATACACGCATCGGTCGCCATGATGCCGGGGCCGCCTGCGTTGGTCACGATCGCGACCCTGCCTCCGGCGGGGATGGGCTGCTTTGAAAATGCCTCGGCGAGACTGAACATCTCCTCGATGCTGTCCATGCGAAGAATGCCGGCCTGGGCGAAAATGGCGTCGTAGACTTCGTCCGAACCCATGAGAGAGCCCGTGTGCGACTGAGCCGCTTTGGCGCCCTGAAGCGTGCGGCCTGATTTGATGACGAGGATGGGCTTCGGCTTCTTCAGGTCACCGGTGATCTCGCTCGCGATGCGGATGAAGTTCTTGCCATCGACCAGATCCTCGAGATACATCAAAATGACGCTCGTGCCGTCGTCTTCTCGGAGATATTCGAGCAGGTCGTTTTCGTTGACGCTGGCTTTGTTGCCGAGACTGACAAACTTCGAGAATCCGATGTTTCCGCCCTTGGCATAGTCGAGCACCGCCGTGCACAGTGCGCCGCTCTGGGAGACGAACGCGATATTGCCGGCACGGGGCATGCTCCGCGCAAAACTGGCGTTGAGAAGAAAACCGGTATCGGTGTTGATGAGGCCCAGGCAATTGGGACCCAGAAGCGTGATGCCATGGCGTTCCGCGGTCTCGATGACTTCCGCCTCAAGCACGCGGCCCGCTTCACCTATTTCCTTGAAACCGGCCGTGATGACGATGGCGGCGGGACAATTCTTCTTGCCGCATTCAATGAGCGCCGCGGTCACGGCATGGCTGGGAACAATGATCACAGCCAGATCGAAACCCTCTGGGATCGCCGTCACGGAGGGATAGCAATGAAGTCCGTGGATCTCGGTGGCGTTCGGATTGACCGGATAGATCCGGCCCGTATAGCCCCCCGAGATCAGGTTTTCGACCAGCGCGCCGCCAACGGTTTCCGGGCGGCGCGACGCGCCGACCACGGCGATGGAACGCGGCTCAAACAGCGCTTTGACACAGCGCCGGCGGGTCTTTTTCGAATTAGCGACAGGAGCGGTTGCGTTCATACCATCAGACCTTTCCTAAGTAGGGAAATATTATACCGCATCCTCAAGCAGACACCAAAGAAGCCGTTTCAAGCGCCAAAACGATCCGATCGGCCGTCCCGAAAGCGTGATGAATACAATCGGGGATGCCCGTGCCTTCATAGGCATTGCCGGTGACGTAAAGGCCCGGAAAATTTTTCAGGTCCTCGTCGATCGCGCGGACCCTGTCCTTGTGTCCCACGTGATAAGCCGGCAGCGATTCCGGCCAGCGAGCCACCGAAGCGCTCAGCGGATCCCCGGTGATCCCGAGCGGGCCTGCGATCTCGGCGGAAACCTGCTTACCCAAAGCGGCGTCGTCGTTCCCGTTCAACGCCTCCCCCCGTACAAAAGCCCTCACGAGCACCACGTCAGGATCCTCGGAGCGGCCGTCGAATTTTTGACTCGCGAAGGTGCACCCGATCACTTTCTTTTTTACGTGACCCGCAGTCACGTATCCGGCCCCGGTGATCCGGTGGCCGACATCCGCGCGGCGGTACGCCAGGTTGACCGTGGCGACGGTGCTGTACGGAGTCTGGCGGAGTTTGCGGCTCACCGCGGGTGCTGTGGATTCCAAGATCTTGAGCGCCTGCGGGCCCGGCACCGCCACGCACACGGCGGCGGCCTCGGCGAAAGACCCGTCTTTAAAATAAATGTTCCAGCGCTCTTTTTTTTCGAACCGGATCACGGGCATGGAGGTCTGGAAGGATACTTTGGGCATCTGCTCCATGAGCGTGGAGGTCAGCCGGCTCATCCCGCCGCGCAGCGTGAGAAATAAACTGTAACGGGCGCCGCTCGCTGAGCTCACCGCGCGGTCTTTTTTCCGCATGAGCGCACGGATGACGCTCCCGTGCTCACGCTCCATCGTGCGAAAATGCGGGAACGTCGCGTCAAGGCTCAGGTCGTTCAGATCCGCAGAGTAGATCCCGGAGATCAAAGGCTGGGCGAGGCGCTCCAGGATCTCGGCGCCGAAGCGCCGGCGGACGAAACTCCCCAGACTTTCGTCGCCCTCTTCTTTACGCGCCGGTAAAAACCAATCCATCGCAGCGCGAAGTTTACCGCGAAAACTCAGAAGCGGCGTTCGTGCCAGATCCGTCAGACGCGTGGGCGCCATCAGATAGAAGCCCTGGGGGACAGGAAAAAGTTTTTTATCGAAAAGGATGAAACTTTGGCGAGCCACTTCGTTCGTGCTGATGAGTTCGTTTTCGAGGCCAAGTTCTTTGCACAACTCCAAAGCCCAGGGCTTCACGGTGATGAAGGACTCGGGGCCTTTTTCCATTAAAAGGCCGTCACGGCACTCGGTCTGTATCACGCCGCCGAAATGGGGGCTGGCCTCGTACACGGTGATCTCCAGCTCGCCTTCTTGGGCGGCCTTCGACCGCGACAAGCGATAAGCGGCCGCCAAACCCGAAATCCCTCCTCCGATGACGGCGACTTTCTTCATGCGATACCGGCCGCCTGAGGCTGATAGGAGCAGCAAGGGTCTTCTGCGAGGTAATCCCCTGTGAGCGCATGAGCCCGGGCACGCGAACCGCCGCAAATATCCTTGTATACGCAGATCCCGCATCTGCCTTTCAGGAGCGACGTGTCGCGCAGTTCGCGGAAGATCGGAGCGTCCCGGTAAATTTCGCTGACAGACTTTTCTCTGATGTTGCCGCCCACGATGGGCAGAAACCCGCTGGGCATCACGTCCCCGCGGTAATTGATGAAAAGAAAACCTTTTCCGGAATTCACGCCTGACGGCGCCCGGCCGATCGCTCCGCGCACTTCCTGCCGGAGCGGAGCGTCGGGCATCTCATGCTTGGAGATATCCGCGGAAGCACTCCCCTCTTCGAGCGCCCGCTCGTAGCAGAAACGGCGGTAATGAGGCGCTTCGGTGACCTTGATCACAAACCGGACTTCTTTGCCGAGCGCGTAGATCTTCGCGAAAGTCTCTTCGAATCGGTCGGCCGTCATCAAAGGCAGTTCCTGGCCGCGGCCCATGGGCACGAGAAAAAAAATCTCCCAAAATACGATCCCGAGGCCGCGGACGAGCGCGATGAGCTGGTCGAGGCTGTCCTGGTTGTGGACATTGATAAGGGAGTTGATCTGGGTCCTGAGGCCGATCCGGTTGGCGATCCGCACGGCTTCCAATGTCTTTTCAAACACGCCCGAGACCCGGCGGAAAGCATCGTGTGTCACGGGGTCCGCGGAATCCAAGCTAAACGCCACCTGGTCCAACCCGGCGTCCTTCATCTCTTGAAGCCGTTTTTCCGTCAAGGCGGGTGTCACGGCCGGGATGGCTCCGACCCTGAGTTTGCGGGATTTGCCGCGGCGGATCAGATCCAGTAGGTCCGGGCGCTTGAGACAATCCCCGCCGCTAAGAATGAAGATCGGTGTCCCCGAATCTGCGACCTGATCGACCAGCCGCAGGGCCTCTTCGGCGTTCAGCTCATCCGGCGCGGGCTCCGGCTCAGCCGAAGCGCGGCAATGGACGCAGGCCAGGTCACACGCGCGCGTGCTTTCCCAGATCGCCAAAAAGGGTCTTTTTGAAAAATCGAAAGCGGTGTGGTTTTCCATGAGTCCGATAATTATACGCTATTCGGCACGCGTTGTTCAATTTTAAGCTAAATGGGCAGCTGGGGGGGGTTAGGCCGAACGGTCGACGTTCATGCGGTACTGCAGATAGCGTACCGCCAGGTCTATGTCCACGGGAGCCACGGGAGCCAGCGCGTGCAGGAGGATGGTCTGGAAATCGGCGGCGTTCTGCACGATCGATCGAAGGACGTCGGATGCGATGTCGCGGCCGCTCATCGCACGCCATGCGATCGCGATGTCGGCAATGTCGCGAGAACCGGGTGACAGATCGGCGGCGGCAAGCGCGAGCCCCATCTCAAACACCGCCCGCACAGCGGGAACGTCATTGTCAGCAAGGCGGCGCATGGGCAAGAGTCGCTCATCGGGACGCAGAACAGGCTTAGCGCTGTCGCGTGAAACGCCGGCGATCCGGACACGCGCAGCGCTTCCGGAGGCAAGCGCGGCTTCGATGACCGAGGGCACTGCACGGCTGTCAAAAAGGCCGCCGGCACTCATGAGCGCGGCAACCTGGGCGTTCTTCAGCGCCCTGTCGATACGGACGGGATCGCCGGTAAGCTCGAGAACACCGTCCGAACCGTAGGACTGCTGGGCCTTCGCGAACTCGTCGGCAAACGCCGTGAGTTTGGAATCGAATGAACCATCGGGAATGGCATCAAGATCGAGCGCGATGATCTTCGTGGTGACTGGACCCTCAGCGGCGCGGACGCGCACGGCCGCGAGCGCCTCATGAACGGCCTTCGTGACCACGTCCTCCATGGAACGCAGATCCGACATATTGAGCTTGGGAGCGGCGACCGTTTCGGCCTGGCGGTTGTCGTCGATGACGATGGGCTCAACGCCGGCGGCGCGCGCCTCGACACGGTGGCCGGAAACAGCGAGGCGGAAAATAGTGGTGCCTTCCACTTCCCTACCGGTTTGGCGATCGATATATGGGAGTTCGACTGCAAAGTCACGCCCATCGGCGTCCTTGCCCCGTGCCGAGGTCACGCCGGCCACGAGCGCCCTGAGCGACGGCAACACGCGGGCCTGGATGGGCTCGCCCTCTTTCACGGCAGACAACCGGGTGCCCAGGCGGTCAAGACGGTGGACCTTTTCGGGAAGCTCGTCATCGGGACCCTCGCCGGAAGCCAAGCGCACGGGGATCTCGGCGAGGTTCGCAAACGTTTCCTGCATTTTCAGGATAGCCAACCCCTTTGCGCCGTCTTCGGCGACGCGTCCGCGCATGAGCGTGTCGACGAGGTAACTGACCGCGCGCCAATGAGAAAAATCATCGGATTCGCGAAGTCCAAAACGGTTATAGCTTGCGAACAGGTTCACCGTTGGGGTCCCGTTTTTCATCGTCGGGATGAAGGCGGGGTTCACGCCCATCAGACGCGTGAACGGGGGCGCGTGAGAAGGATTCCCGTCGAGGAACATATGGCCCCGATACGCGATGTCCAGTGCGACGTACATGAGAGCGATGCCCGGGTGAAATTGATGAAGCCCCATTTTTTCAGGAAAAGCCGTGTTGATCGTCTCCTGTCTTCCGGAAACGCCCTGCATCATGATGATGCGCAGGTCGTCACCCTGCGAATCCAGGCCGATACGGAAAAAGACGCCGGCCAGCGGGTCGACCTCTTCTTCGTAGAGCCGGTCTTCGCCCATGGCCAGATACAAACCGTGCGTGCTTTCTGCCAGACCGAACTGCATGCCGACAAAAAAAGGTGTTCCGGGCACATGGGCCTTGATCACCGAGCTCTTGCGGACAAATTTCGGCGAAAACATGGACATCATGCGGCGGATGTTGCCGCCCGCCAGACGGACCTTTTCTTCATCCGATATCCCGGGCGGGACCGTATAGGTGTAATTGTCGCGAAGCGCCGGAGCGCTGCGGTAACTTTCCAGGTATGCCTGCAGGAAAGCATCGAGCGTCTCCGGAGAAACATTCTGGATCCGGATCTTATTGGAGACGAACCAACGGAGGAGCCCCGTGAACTTCTTGTCCCGGAGGCCCCAACGCTCGGACAGCGCCCCGGTCCACTTCTTGACGTTCGAAGCAGACGTCACCGCGGTCATGGGCGAACCGTCCGACATTTGCGCAAAAAGGTGATAGAAAAGCTTCCGTGTGAGCGCCGGGTCGGACGGGAGTAGAGGCGCCGTTGATACCGCCTGGCCGCGGCTGTCCACGCCCTCAGCGTACCAGTCGGCAAGACGCTGGATCTCGTCCGGCGTAAAGGCCCACGCGTCGGAGAGCGCGCGGATGTTGGGCGACGCGGCGGCAAGAGCGGCGACTTCTTCTCGTGTCGCCAAACGCGTGCCGGCATTTTTAAAATAACCCTCAATGAATGCTTCCACATTCTCCGGCTGTTCGCCGGAAGCGGCATCCAGGATGCTTTCAACAAGGAGGACCGCCTGGTCCATATCGTCTCCCAAGGTGGCGCGGATCTTAGGCAGGATCTGATGAAGCCCCCTTGCGCCCTCATTTCCAAGAAATTGATGCGTAGCTTTTTTAGCCGCTTTTTCGAAATCTTTCCATGTCATCTCATGAGAAACAACGCTCGCTTCAAAGTGTATAAAAAAATCAAAAACACTATCACCCTCGCGCGCCATCCGTGGACTCATAAAATCCACCCTGGGATACAGGGCAGCGTACAAAACACGGAAACCGCCCGACGCAGCCCATGCACTGGCTTTTTCGCGATAAGCCGGAGTAAGCGAGCTCTCGGAAGGAACATCGAGTATTTTTTCACGGACCTCGGCAAAAACCCGAAGCGCCTCGGCAGCCAGCTCGGCCTGCGCCGCCGCGGCATTCTGCCCGAGAAGCTCCGCAAGCCAGCGCACCGCTTCGCGCGCCAACAACGCCTGCTCATAAGCGGAGCGCTCGGCGTAGGCCTCTACAAATCGCGTCTCGTTCCGGGGCGGGACAAAGGCCGAATCAAAATCCTTGGGCACCGAACCGACCAAAAGGTCCTTGGCGCTCATCGATTCCGAAATATCCGCGCCCACCCCAGAGCACAAACCGACAATGCTTCCGAGATTTTGAGCCGCCCTCTGGACGATACGTGCCGACGCCGCGGCATTGACGGTGCGGATCCGGGCAAGATAAGCCTCGCGATCGAACTGGCCGTCCGCCGGATCCCATTCTGCGGCGGCATAGGATTCTCTATAAGCCTCAAATAGAGCGCCGAGCACCGAATCGATCGATTTTTTGGTTTTGGCGCTTTTGACGGCCGCCATGCTGACATCACCGGGAATAAGCGAGCGCGCCTGGACAAACCCGTATTGTTTCAAAAATTGTTTTATGGCTGTTTCCAGGTCCACGACGCTCTGGCTTCCTTTGGTACCCCGGAGAAGGAAATTCGAGCTCAATCTTTTCAGGAGCTCCTGCGCAAGTTCGGCGCCGGTCTCCTCGGCATAAGTCTTTAAATAACTATGCACGCCGACCTCTCTTCCGCGAAAATGCAGACCGTTCACTTCAACGATCTGGACGGTCGTGCTGATCGGAAAAAGCTCCGAACGCCCCAGCTTTCTCCAAAGCTCATTCAGCCGTAAAACGGCCTCCAGGTCCTTGTAGGCCGGAAATGCCGTGAGCGAATAGTGGGGAATGTGCGTGAGCAGTTTTCCATCATAGAGCGTCACCGGCCATTCACCGTCGTTGCCCGTGCCTTTATTTTGGACATATTGTCCGGGAGCCAGACGCACCACGGATGAGCGGCTTTGCGTTTTGCTTTCAGGAAGACGATTGGCCTGCCAATAGGCATCCTGGGCCCAGGGGATCCAGCTGCTTCCCTTTGTTTGCTGAGATGTTTCTGTCGTGACCCAATAGGCGTGTGAACCGAATTCGTCGACACTTTCTCCAGCCAGCGGATCTGTTCTCAGGATGTCGTCATAAACTTCAAGCAGATCACGATCGGAGCGTCCGATCAACTCGCGCGTGATATCCTTTGCCCGGGTTACGGCAAAATAAGACGCCAGACGTTCCGACAAGCGCGTCCCGACGGGAGACACGGCCGTCGCCGCGGGGAGCCAAGCGGTGAACGTCGAACCGATTCCGGGGGTCGATTGGATCTCCAGAGTTCCCCCGATCCTGTCCAGGATCTCGCGGGCGGCGACGAGCCCCAGACCCGATCCCTTTTCCTTGGTCGTGAACTGGTTTCGAGCCAGAAGACGGTCCCGCAGCGCGGCCTCCATGCCTGTGCCGTTGTCGCTCACAACGAGCGCGACGCGAGGGGTGCCGTCGGTCGAGGGTTGGAACGAGACGGTCACTTCGAGCGGCCTCTCCGGAGATGCCGCGTCGCGTGCGTTTCCGATAAGGTTGGCTGTGAGCGACTGAAAATCGTAAGTGGACATATCGACCGGCGGCGTTTCCGCGGCAGAAGCGAAATTGGCGTCGATCGACCAGCGATGGCGGATACGGCGCACGTAGCTATCCAGCTCGTGGGCTGTCACGGGGGCCGGTGTGAACGCATCCGCAACTTCGCGGCGCGACGCAAGCACGCTTTGGAGAGCGACCCCATCATCAACAAACCTCATCGTGCCGTTGATCTGGGCGATCGCTGCCCTCGAACCGTCGTCGATACGGCGCATGGTCTCGAGGATACGCCCGTTGATACGATTCTGGTCCTCAAGATAGCTTTCGAGCCAGGCGACCATATAGGGGGACCACGCCGGACTGCGCGCGGGATCAAAGCCGGCCATCGCTGCCCTGAGGACCGGAAGCTCCCTTGAGAGCGGTGTGCTCTCGTTCAATAGCGCATCGAGGCCTTCCTCGACAGCGGGAGTTTTTTTCTCAAGAAGCATCTGTTTGAGGTAAGCAAGCGGGTAGCCGACATGGCCCATGTCATGGACAAATGCCGGACGGCTGACTTCCGCCAGAACAAGACCGTTCCGCGCAGGGCCCGTGGGATCAGCGGCCGCCCGCTCATAGAGGCCGCGCTCAAGCACCGCCGAAAACAAAGGCAGGGCCCATGTTTTGGCGTCAGGCGTCGATAGGTCCGCCAGATCAGAAGCCGGCACCCCGAGACTCGAGGTCAACTCCGCCAGGCCCTCGCGTTGTTCGGGTCCGAGTGGAAGCGAGGCCCTCGCCATCAAGACGGCACGCTTCCAGGGCCCTATCTTTTCAGCGGGGAGAGCAAGGCGCGTGCCCTTCCTCTCCTCTTTTTTGCCTTCAAGTTCCTGTGTCAGCAATACGATCCTGCGCAGCGCTATTGCGCCGGTGCTCGACGCCCGCCTCTCCGGACTCAATTGCCGGTTCCCGCCAAGATCCGGCGTCTGTAAATAATCAAGCGCCTGCACGATGGGCCCGTCCGGCGCGGAAAGCGCACGCAGGCTTTCAAGAGCAAGGTTGACCGAAATGCCTTTGAACAATGCATTCGAAGTGCCAAGCGCGTCTTCCAGATTTTGAGAAGCCGACTCGAACAGAGGCGCCGTTGCCGACAGGTAGCGCGTGAATTCCGCATCCTCATGTAAGATCACGAGCTTCTGCGATTTCCAACCCGCCAAAGAGATTTGCTCCTGCATCACCTGATTTCTGACGCGTTCGATGACGGCGTCGCTGGGAAGACGGGCGCCAGCGGTTGTGATCCCGATGTGTTCCGCGACCAGCGCCTCGAATTCAGGGTCCGTCTGAGCGGTGCGGAAAATATCCAGCAGGAGCTTTTTAGTGCCTTTCAAGTTGGTCGCGATCATTTTCCTGACCGCCGGCGTCTGCTGATACGACGGCAGCTGTTTCAACACAACGCCGGGATCGCTCAGCACATCGAAATCCGGGTCTGAATTAAAAATAGCTTCGGCGCTCATCGAGCCGAAATCCGCGCGGTCCTTCTTCAACCTGAAGTAATTCACCATATACTGGCTGCACCACTTTGCGAGCGAGATATTTTTCGTGCGGAAAACGGTCTGCATGAAGTTCTTGTACGATTCAGGAAAGCGTGTTTTAAAAATGGCGTTCAGCCGGTTGTTGATCACATCACGGCGCGTCAATTGGACTGGAGCCTTCTCGGCTTCCTTCGGCCAGCGGAATTGGTCGACGAACGCCTCTTCGACGCGGGCCTTCACGTCCGGCGCCCCTTTCACGATCCTGCTCTTCTTGAGCCATTCGACGAACGCGGTGCGGCCGGGCGTGACACGCCCCTCGCTGAGAAAGCGTTCAATGGCGCTGACTTGGGCAGTGGCAGGTTTCTCGACGCCCGCAGCCGCGAGCGCTTTTAAGATAACGCCGCGCGCCGTATCACGCGTCAGCACAGGTCTATCCAGCTCTGCCCTTTTTTCATCGATGGCTGCGGACAAGGAATCTACGGTATCCATGAGCTCCGAAAATGCGGCGTCGAACAAATCCGTTACCCTCGGGTCAGAAACGATCGCTTCGAGCGCTGAAACCGCGTCATTTACAGCCGTCATCTCTGCCTCTGCGCCGGGGATATCGTCGGAATCTAGCCGTGATCTTACGGATTCGATCCCCGTTTCGATACGCCCCGTAGCCACGCCGAAGAGCTCCTCCGCGGGTGTCAGCCGGGCAAAGTCCTCCGTGACGGCGGCCACGAACTCAGGCCTGCTTTTCATGGGATCAAACCGGGTCGCCCGTTGAAGTTCTCCGAATTTGGCGACGAGTGAGGCCGTCGTCGTATCGCCGGGCATCACTATTTGAGCGGTCGACAACGGCTTTTCGGGGTCGCTTATTTCAAGAGTAAACCTTTTAAAATTGATTCCTGCCGGCTCAAAAGCAACCTCCTTCCACACACGCGCTGTCAACCGTCCCTGCGTGCCCGGAATAAGGAATTTCTGCTCGTCCGCGCCATCCGTCAACCGTGTTCCGGCCGCCGACTTTATTGCATCCAGTGTCGTCGCAGCCAATTTCTCGCTTAAGCGGCCCCGGCTTCGATCGATCCGACCCTCTAACGCGCCCAATTCTTGTGCAGTGAGCACGCGCGGCACTTCCGGGCCGAGAAACTTGAGCAATATCGCCGCAGCCCTTGGGACAAATTCCTTGGCGCTCCCGAGAGCCTCCTGCGCCGACAAGATGAGTTCTTTGAGTTCCCCGTCCGTGATCGGTCCTTCTCTCAAGACAATGAGCGGAACCGTCGTATCCCCTTGCTCGGTCGTGTCGTGTGTCGGCGGATAGTCTCCGGGAACTTCAGTGTAAAAATGCAACGGGTGGAAAACCTTTTCCTTTCGTCCCTGAAGCTTGCTCATTGCACCAAGAAAATTTTTCATCGATTCGTTCATGTATTCCCGGACGTGAAAGCGGACAAAAACGTGTGCGCCCGGCGCAGCAGCGGCGCTCATCACATCAGCAATACCCCGCCCGGAAGCTCCGTGTGAAAGAGGCGCGTTGGCGAAAATAAACTGCGCTTTGCCGTAAACCTGTTCGGTGCGGACAAGGCTATTTACCGGCATATTGTCCGCAGTCATGTCTTTCGGTGAATAGCTGGACAGAGGCGGCGCATCCACCTCTTCGAATGGATAAGAGCCGTCGGCGGCGGGTGTGGTTGAAGAGATCCTCTCCATCTTCAAAGCATCCACAAGGTACACCTCCGCGATACCGAGCGCCGGCACCGCCAAAATACTGGGGATCACTTTATTGATGAAGGACTGACCTAAGCGCTTCTGCCCCGCGTCATTCCTCCTGACGCCCGGGCCGGTCTCAACAATGAACAAATTCCTGTTCTCACCCGCATAGTGGGCCACGAGCTGTCCCGACGTCATCTCCCCGACGTGATTGGCCGCCGAAAGACGCGTACCGAGCGTACGGACCACGGCGGCCGCTGGTGATACAGCGCCGGTTTCGGAGACCGTCGGCGCGCCGTCGTAGTCGAGCAAAACGCGCGAGGATCCGTCCGTCACCGTCGGCTGCGCCTGTCCGAGTTCATTTTCCAGGAGTTCCGAGACGCGGAAAGGCTTTCCCGTACTCTCGTCGAGCAGCGTCAACTGTTTCGCCGGCACGATCCCCCACCGGGCGGCGGGAGCGGCGGGCAATGTGGCGGAAGCGGCCCGCGGCAGAGCAGCGACCTGACGTAAAAGTATGTTTTCGTATTTTTTGAGGTTTGTTTCTTTAAGGACCTGCGGCGTCACGACCAGGTATGAAATACGGCGTTCACGCAGAAGCTCTTTCAAGTGCGGCGTGTGGAAACCTCCTGTGACGAGGATGCCGCAAGATTCGCCCGTCTCGTCCATCTTGGCCGTGAGGTTGCTCACGAACGCTTCGTCGCGCGCTAGCGTGAGCTCGTAGAATTCGACGGCCTGGCTCAGCGCGCCGTCATAGCGCGTCTCGAGGAACAGCGCATCCTCGTAATGCGAACCCAGGTCCATGATCTTACGGTTCAAGAAACCCGCCGCTGCCGTGGCGTCGTAAGACGCCCGGTCGCGCTTCATCTCGTCGAATTCGTCGGTTGTGAGCGTAAGGTCCAGGAGCTTGCGAAGCACTTCCTGGGCCCGGGCAATGGCTAAAAGTCTTTGTTCATCAGGCGCTGCGGCGAGCACTGCGAACACGGCAGACTCCAGAGCTTCCTTCTCGCTCACGATCTGGCGTGAACTTAGTCTGTGCGCGCCCTTCAGGTAATGCAGGTAGCGCATGAGGTTGGGATAATCGGAACGCTTCCGCACCTTTTCTTCGAGCATCGCGTAGAACGCGCGCTGCGGTCCGCTTTCCTCCGCTTCAAGACGCATGGGTCCCTGTTCGCTCGAGAGCTCCAGAAGCACGCGCTGTTCGTCGGCGCCAAGCGACGCCACGAGGCGGATCTGCTCTTGGCCGGCTTTCACGAAATCTATCGACGCTTCCAGCCGCTTGAGACGTTTCAGTCCCGACAAATGCGGAAATGCGTCGAGCCGTATGTTCAGACGCTCCGCGCGCTGGAACAACGCCTCGAAATACTCCGTCAGGGGCCGTTCATTCGCCAGGAACGAAACACGGACCTCGTCAAAATTCCGTAACTCCGGATTATAAACTTTCGGCTTCAGCGTGCGGACCGCGCGGTCGATCTTATCCAGGTGAGCGTGCAGGAACAGCCGCATTTCGCAGAGCGACCGGTAAAGTTCGATACCGCGGAAATAGAGCTTCTGGTCCTCGATGCCCCACAGCTTGAACGGTTTGTCCGACGTCAGGTCCAGAAAATCCGGCCCCTGGATATAGCCTTTCGAAAGAAAAGACCGGGCGACCCGTTCGCGAAGCGGCCGGGGCGCACGGCGAAGATACGAGAGGGACAGGTCGCCGGTGCCGGCCTCGAGAAAGACGTGACGCGTCAGGCCATTTTCGAGAATGATCTCGATCGTGCGCGCGATGTTGCGCTGCGCCGATTCGTTGGTGTGCGCATCCTGGATGAGAACCACGGTTTTTTCTCCGCCGGGAGCGCGGTAGGACTCTTCGACAGAGGCGAGCGAGCCTGGAAATTTGACAGCGAATGCGGGCAGTGGCATGAGCGCGGAGGAAACATCGACTCCGGCGAATGACACCTCTTGAACGGTAAACGCAGCCACGAGCAAGAAAGCGATCCCTTTGACGGCAATCTTGCTTAATGGTTTTCTTTGTAAAAGACTGTTATATGGACTCAAATAAAAAATTCCCATTTGCAATAGAGAATTCCTGCTTGATATACATTTTTACACCTTTGTACCGATCCCACGGTAACCTGAGGTAACTCAAGTATGCCTTATGGGATAGGTCAATTCAAATCATGGCGGGCAAATAATATTAAGCAATTTTAATCATATTTAACCATTTGGGGTCCATCAAAAAAAGCCCCGGAGCGCCGATCCCCACCAGCTAGCCCCGAGGCGAAATTACAAACTTTTTGTCTGTCGTATATAGACACTACCTGTCTCCATCCATGAAATCAAGAGGCAGTTAGAATATGCCTTTCACAAGCTTAATGTTTAAATAAGGTTATGCATTCGTTAGTCGATAGAAAAGATTACCTAAGACTTTCGAGTCCTGCTTAAACCTGATGAATCTTTGTGTGCTCTTTTTGGCTTATTTTAACTAAAATCCGGTCATTTTCGGGGGTCGGTACCCCCGCTTCACGGCCCATCCGGGAGATGGCACCGTTGAGCGCAGCAATATCGGTACGCTTACCCTTTCGAAGGTCCTGGAGCATGGAAGGATAATGAGCAGCCGTCTGCGGGATCAGCCGGCCCTCCAAAAGACGCACGTATTCATCCGCCGAGGCGGGTTCGAGACGCACGCTCTTAGCGGCCGCCACCGCATAACACTCCCGCACCACGCGCCGCATCGCCTCGCGTGTGTCCTCTCTTTCCAGGATTTTACCGTACGGCATTTCTTCGAGAGAGCAGATGCCGTTGAGCGCGCAGTTGTAAACGACTTTCGCCCACAGGACGGGCAGGATATCGCCGACAGCGATCGCCGGGATCTTTGCCTTCGAAAAAACATGCGCGAGCTCTATTGGTGAAAGAAGCGGCTTCACACCGCCTGGCCTGCCTGCCGGACAGGCAGGAGCAGGACCAATAGCCACGGGATCGGACTGGACGGTGACGCGCGCGAGGCCGGGCTCGACCTCCACACCGAATATAAGCCGGCTCACGAGAACTTGTTCGGCCGGGATCCGCGCAAGTATCGTCTCGGCGTTTCCGAGACCGTTCTGCAGCGAAAGGAGGGTCGTCGCCGGACGCATGAGCGGGACGATCTCATCGACCGCGCGCGCTGTGTCATACGATTTTACCGTCAGGATGATCAGGCCAAACGCTGTCCCGCGCGCCGCAGCGTCGGAGGCCGACGTGTAAAGATCGAAGGCTTTCGACGCATAATCGCCCCAGATGCCCGTGACGATAAGCCCCTTCTTCCGGATCACATCCATATGCCACGGACGCCCCAGGAGAGACACGTCATGTCCTGAACGCGCCAAAAACAGGCCAAGCACACTGCCGACGCCTCCGGCGCCGAAGATCAGGACCTTCACCCCACCACCTCTTTCCACGACGGTAGGGGGGGTCACCCCACCACCTGTTTCGTCCGCAAAGCGGACCGGTTGCTTCGCAATCGCGGAAACAGGTGGTGGGGTCATGCAATTCCCGATTTTTTATATTTGGTGCGGTCAAAAATTCCTGCCGAGAAGAACGCTTTCTTTCTCTCGACGCACTTGTTGCATTCGCCGCAGTGCTCATACCCCTTGGGATCGATGCAGGAAAATGTAAGCTCGAGCTGGATCTTTTTGCCCAAAAGGAGGACTTGGTCCTTTTTCATTTTCTGGAACGGCGCGCGAACCTCTATCGGCATGCCGAGTCCCAGCGACAAGAGGTCCGACATTTTTTTTAGGAACGCGGGCGACGCGTCGCTGAACGGATTCCCTTTTAAAATGCCGATCTCTATGGCCCCGAGATCGTTGACCGCGGCGTAGCAGCCCGCCTGAGACAAAAGCATGACGTTACGTCCTGGAAGATAGACGGATTCATCGCGGGACTTGGTGCCGGGAACGTTGGTGCCGGTGACGCTCCAATGGCGGCCATATAGAGGGCGGGCGTCGGCTTCGAATGTGACAAGCGGTTCCAGATTCGGCGCGCGGAGGCTGCGCAGATATTGCTTGAGCCAGAACATTTCTGCTTCTTCCCAGCGGAGGTGGTTGCGGACATAAATGGGAACGACTTTACGGTACCGCGTCAGCGCCTCGGCGACGAGGACCGCGCTTTCGACGCCTCCGCTGACGAGGACGCAGGCTTTGCCTTCCACTTTAGCTGACGGAGCCGGGATCATCCAGGAGATGATGCTTCACGTTTTTACCTTCCTCGATGAAGATAACGTCCTCGCAGATGTTAGTCGCATGATCCGCAATGCGCTCAAGATTCCGGGCGACGAGGATAAGATCGACGGCGCGTGTAATACTCTTGTGATCTTCCATCATGTATGTGAGGAGCTCACGGAAGACCTGGTCATTGATACGGTCGACCTCATCATCGTCCCGGCAGACCTCCTGGGCAAGTTTGGCGTCGTGGTTCACGAAAGCTTCAATGCTGCTCTTGATCATCTTCTGGGCAAGCGCGGCCATGTGAGGAATATCGATGAGCGGCTTGAGAGGCGGCTCCTTGAGCAGGAAAACGGCGGTCTCGGCGATATTGCAAGCCTGGTCGGCCACGCGCTCAAGATCGCTTGTGATCTTGACGACCGCGATCAATAAACGCAAGTCCCGCGCGACCGGCTGGCGCAAAGAAAGAAGACGCAACGCCTCGTCCTCGAGCTCGACGTCGATGCGGTTGACTTTATCCTCGAGCGAAAGAACCTGCGAAATATACGCGTCTTTGCGCTCAACGAGCGCCCGCACGGCGAGGCCCGTCATCTCCTGCGCGAAGTCCGCCATCTGCAGAAGTCTCTGCTTTAAGTGCTTCAGTTCTTCATCAAAATGCCTTTCCATGGATCTCTTCTCCCGAGGCGCGCGGCCTTTTGTTCAGTATACTCGCCCGCGGCAAAATGCCGCAAGCCGTTTATCCGGCTCTGCCGGTGATATATTCTTCCGTCCGTTTGTCTCGTGGATTTCTGAACACCTGATCCGTTCTTCCGAATTCCACGAGCTCCCCCAACAGCATATAGCCGGTATCGGCGGACACCCGTGCGGCCTGCTGCATGTTGTGCGTCACAATAATGATCGTGTAGTTCTTCTTGAGCTCCTGCATGAGCTCCTCGATCCGCGCCGTTGACATCGGGTCGAGCGCCGAACAAGGCTCGTCCATCAAAAGGATGTCGGGCTTTACGACCAGAAGCCGCGCAATGCAAATACGCTGCTGTTGTTCGAGCGAGAGATTCGTCGCCAGGCCGTCGAGACGGTCCTTGAGTTCGTCCCATAAAAGCACGGAGCGCAGGACCTCTTCGGCGATCCCATTGAGCACGTTCCGGTCCTTGGTGTAGAGATGGTGGATGCGCAGGCCAAATACGATATTCTCGAAGACCGTGAGCGGGAATGGGTTTGGTCTCTGAAAGACCATGCCGACTTTTTTGCGGAGCTTAAGGAGATCCATGCCGGGCTTGTGAATGTCTTCACCGTCCAGCTCGACTTTACCGGTGACTTTCACGCCCTCGACAAGGTCGTTCATCCGGTTGAACACACGCAAAAGCGTCGACTTGCCGCATCCGGAAGGGCCGATGATCGCCGTGATGCGCTTTTCGGTGATCCCAAGATTCACGTCCTTGAGCGCGTGGAATCTCCCGTAATAAAGATTAAGGTTGTTCGTCCGGACGATCTCCCGCGGATCCATCAGCCGAACCTCCCGGAAATATAGTCGTCCGTTTGCTTATCTGACGGCGCCGTGAATATTTTTCCAGTAGGACCCTTCTCAATGAGGCGCCCCATCAGAAAAAAAGCCGTCTCGTCGCCCACACGCGCCGCCTGCTTCGTATTGTTGGTGACCAGGACGATCGTATACCGGCTCTTCAGTTTGATCAGTGCATCCTCGATCTTTGCCGTTGAGATGGGGTCCAGCGCCGAGCATGGCTCGTCGAACAAGAGCACTTCCGGGCTTATGGCGAGCGTGCGCGCGATACAAAGGCGCTGCTGCTGGCCTCCGGAGAGCTTCATCGCCTGCTCGGCCAGACGGTCTTTGACTTCATCCCAAAGATAAGCGTCTTGCAGTGATTTTTCGGCTGTCTCCTCAAGTATCCGGCGGTCGCGGATGCCCTGCCGGCGCAGCCCGTAGACAACGTTCTCGAATACCGTGAGCGGCAGCGGGATCGGCAGTGCGAAGATGATGCCCACGCGGCGTCGAAGCAGTACCGGATCGCCGTGAAAAATATCCACGCCGTCCAGCAAGACCTCTCCATCAATGCGGACGTTGCGGTCTTCGTGCAGGCGATTGAGCGTCCGCAAGAGCGTTGTCTTGCCTGAATTAGCCGGACCGATGACGCTGAGAATGCGGTGTGCCGCAATATCCATGGTGACGCCGTCGAGCGCGGTCTTCCCCGCGAAGAAAACTGAAAGATCTTTGATGGCGATCTTCACCGCCCCGGCGCTGTCCTGATCTACCATTTTTTCTTGGTCCTATAGTGGGATCGGATCGTCACGGCGATGAGATTCATAAGCAGCACGATCGACAAAAGGACGAGAGCGGTGCCGTAGCGGATCTCCACGCTCACATTGGGGACTTGCGTTGAAAGGACGTATAAATGGTAAGGCAGCGCCATCACCTGATCAAAAACCCCGCGCGGCAGCCGCGGCAGGTAAAACGCCGCCACGGTAAAAAGGATCGGGGCCGTCTCGCCGGCCGCGCGGCCGATGCCGAGGATCGTGCCGGTGAGAATACCGGGAAGCGCGTGCGGCAGAACAGCATGACGGATCGTCTGGAGCTTTGTAGCGCCAAGAGAAAGACTCACTTCGCGGAAAGACTTTGGAACGGAATCAAGCGCCTCGCGCGCAGACGTGATGATCACAGGGAGGATCATGACGCCGAGCGTCAGTGACCCGGCCAGGATCGAAGAACCGAAGCGAAGGAACGTCACAAAGAGGGCGAGACCAAAAAGACCGAACACGACCGACGGAACGCCGGCGAGATTGATTATAGCCAGCCGGACGATGCGGTTCATGACGGTGTCCTTGGAATATTCGCTCAGATAGATCGCCGCGAAAACGCCGAGCGGCAGCGCGAATAAGATGGCGCCGAAAACAAGGTAGAACGTCCCGACGATCGCAGGCATGATGCCGCCCGCGCGCATGCCGGACTTGGGCATCGCCGTGAGAAACTCCCAACTGATCGCCGAGGCGCCGTTTTTCACGATGACGAAGATCACGATGACGACCGGCACGATCACCAACAACGTCGAGAAAAAAAGGAGCGTGAACGCGACGCGCTGCGCGATACGCGGAGAAATGTTCACCGGCGCCTCCTGTGGAGAAAGAGGTCCGAAGTCATGTTGATCGCGAACGTGATGAGGAAAAGCACGATGCCGATCGCAAAAAGAGCGTAATAGTGTTCGCTTCCCTGTACGGTCTCTCCCATCTCCGATGCGATCGTGGCGGTGAGGGTCCGGACCGGCTGGAAAAATGTCTTTGGAATGGAGGCGGAATTCCCGGTGATCATCAGCACAGCCATCGTTTCTCCGACGACCCGGCCGATGCCGAGCATCACCGCCGCCACGATGCCGGAAGACGCCGAAGGCAGGATCACCCGGTAGATCGTCTGCCATTTTGTCGCGCCCAGCGCGTAAGCCCCTTCTTTGTACATTTTGGGCACCGAATGCAGGGCGTCTTCGGCGATAGACACGATCGTAGGCATCGCCATGAACGCCAGGATCACGGAACCGGAAAACGCCGTAAGGCCTGTTGGCGCTTTGAAAGCGATCTTCACCCATGGCACGATCGTGACCAGGCCGATGAATCCAAGCACCACGCTGGGGATCGCCGCAAGGAGTTCGACGCCGCACTTCAAGGCCTCTTTAAGCCGCCCCGGGGCCACTTCAGCGATATAGATCGCTGCGCCGATACCCAGCGGGACCGCGATGAGCGCCGCGCCGAGCGTGACGACGAGGGACCCCATGATCAGGGGCCAGATCCCGAATTCCGGCGGCTCCGAGATCGGATACCAGCTTTTTCCGGTGATAAAACCCCACAGGCTGTACGTCATCAACAGTTGAACCCCCTCTTTCGCGAGAAAGAGAAAGATGAGGAGCACTATGAAGATGGACGCGAAGCCGCTCGCGTGGATCAGAAACTCTGCGGCGGCTTCGCGAATTTTGCGTCTATCAGGCATCTTTTAGGCGTTTTTGATGGGAACAAAATCCGTTTTTTTGACGATCTCCTGGCCCTGAGGAGAGAGCGCGAACTCAAGGAACTCTTTCACCGCCCCTTTAGGCTCGCCATTCGTGTAAAGAAACAGCGGCCTTGAGATCGGATACGTCCCGCTCACGACCGACTCGATCGTCGGCTTCACCCCTTCGGAGGCGGCATCCCTGGCGACGGCGATCTCCTTGAGCGAGGGGTTGTTGTAGCCCATCCCGAAATAGCCGATCGCCGCTTTGTTGCTCCCCGTCTCATCGGCGATCGCCTGGCTCGACGGCATGAGCAGCGCGTTCGGCGAGAATTCTTCCTTCGACGCCGTGTCGCCTTTCCTCAGGACGTGCTCCTTAAAATAGACATGCGTTCCCGAATTCACCTCGCGCGACAGCACGACGATCCCGAGCTCCGGGCCGCCGACGTCCTTCCAGTTCTTGATCTTGCCGGTAAAAATACCGGCGAGCTCGTCGAGCGTGAGCTTCGAAACCGGGTTGTCCTTGTGGACAACCACCGAAAGTCCGTCGAGCGCCGGTCTGTACTCTTTCGGGTCGATGCCCTTCTTTTTGGCCATCTCGATCTCTTTAGCCTTGATCTCTCTCGAGCTCATGGCGATGTCGCAAGTCCCGGAAATAAGGGAAGCGAAACCCGTCCCCGAACCCCCTCCGGTCACCGCGGCGAACGACCCGGGCTTCTCGTTCATGAATTCCTCGGCCCACGCCTGAACGAGATTCACCATCGTATCAGAACCTTTTATTTGAAGCGAATCGTCCTTGGCGACTGCAGAAACCGGAAAAAAAGTGGCTGCCATAAGCCCAATAAAAAAAATCGATTTGATGCGCATAAGTGCTCCTTTATTCAGAATGAATAGGAAATGCCTGCTTCCGTTTGTCCAGGAAAGTATAGGAAAGAATCTTGAAGGAGCAATGAGGAAAATATGAAGTTTTTGTGAAGAAAGTCTAGGCGGGAAGCGTGATGACGAAAGTCGTACCTTTGCCGGACGCCGAACGCCGCGCTTCAACGCGGCCGCGGTGGCGCTCGACGAGGCGCTTCACGATGGAGAGCCCGAGACCTGTCCCGCCGGATTCGCGCGAGCGGCTTTTATCGACGCGGTAAAAACGCTCGAATACCCGCGTGAGCTCGGCCTCAGGAATGCCGATCCCGGTATCGTCCACTTCCAGGCGCACACCCTCCGGTTCACGCGAAGCCCTTACGGTGATGCGGCCGCCGGGCTCGTTGTATTTGATCGCATTGTCGATGAGATTGGACAGGATCTCCTCCATCGCCTTCGAGTCAGCCTTGAACCAAAACGGATCGGGATCAAATTTTCTTTCCAGGCAGATACCCTTCGCCCGGAGCGCCTGCCCGAAAAGGCCGAGCGCATCGCCCAGCAGCACACCCAGGTCCAAAGTCTCGCTTTCAAGCGTCCGGCTTCCCGATTCGATGCGCGAGAGCACCAAAAGGTCCTCGATGAGCCGGTGAAGCTTCATCGAGTGGTCCTGGATAATACCGAGGAATTTCATGCGGTTCTCGGCGTCGTCGATGGCGCCTTCTTTCAATGTCTCGATAAAACCGAGGATCGATGTGAGCGGGGTCTTGAGCTCATGGGAGACGTTGGCGACGAACTCGGAGCGTGATCTTTCCAACTCTTTGAGTTTCGTCACGTCGTAGAAAACAGCCACGGCGCCTAGAAATTCGGCGCCTTGAAACACCGGTGAGATACGGATCTCGAATGTCGCCCCGGAGAGCAGTATGGCGTGCTCCATATTCACCGCTTCGCGACGGGACAGGACACCGCTGATCGCCTCGTTCAGATCCGCGTCGCGGATGACCTCCCAAAAATGGAGTTCTTCGGCCTGCGACTTGTCGATGCCCAACGAGCGCGAAAGCGCGGGGTTGATGACGAGCACTTTTTGACGGGTGTCGACCACAAGAACACCCTCGGTCATGCTCTCGAGGATGCCGACCGTGCGTTCTCTTTCTTTTTCCGCGGTCCGCAGATCCAGCCGGAGGCCGGCAAGCGCCGCGGACGCATCGCGGAGTTGGGTGTGGACCCGCGCCGTGCGCGCAGCAAGAAAGCGCCATGCCGACAAACCGCCTAAAACAAAACCGCTTGCCGCCGCGGCGGCCCAGGTTTCAACCGGCAACACCGGCCTCCGCGAAACGATAACCGCTTCCATGAACCGTCTGGATGACGTCCCTGTGTTTGCCGAGCTTGCGGCGTATCGAGCGCACGTGGACATCGACGGTGCGGTCGACCACAAACGACTCGCCTTCCCACGCCCCCGAAAGCAGCTTGTCGCGCGAGAAGACCTTTCCGGGGTTTTGCATGAGGAAGGCTAGGATCCGGAATTCGAGTTTCGTGAGGGAAACGGGCTTGCCCTTGACCGTGAAACTCTGCCGCTCGCGGTCGAGAAGAAAACCGCCCGCTTTGAGCACCGGTGCTTCCTCCTGACCTGCCGTGCGGCCGCGAAGGATCGTCTTCACGCGCGCAAGGAGTACTTTCACACTGAACGGTTTGGCGACATAGTCAGTGGCGCCGAGCTCGAGTCCCACGATCTGATCGGTCTCGGAGCTTTTGGCCGTGAGCATCACGATGGGGATGTGCTTGGTCGTCTTTTCCGACCGAAGGAGCTTGCAGACCTCGAGACCGTCGATCCCCGGCAGCATGAGGTCGAGCACGATCAGGGCGGGCAACTTTGTCCGCGCGGTTTCGAAACCGTCTTCGCCGGTGCGCGCAGTGACGACCTGATAGCCCTCTTTTTCGAGGTTGTACTGGACGAGTTTTACAATATCCTTCTCGTCGTCGATGACCAGGATCGTCGGTTTAGCCATGGGCCCCTTATTTCTTCGGCTCGTCCTTCGTGTCTTTGGGTTCGGCCGCCTCTTTGACAGCGCGAGGTTTTGCTTTACCGAGCAGATCTTTTACCTTTTCGCGCATCCGGCTCTGGATGTCGTCCACGTCCTTGCGCCCATCGATGGTCTCGAACGAAAATTCCTTCGCGAGCTTGTTGTACTCGGCGATCAGGGCGGACTGATAATTCACGAAGCTGTCGAAAAGGTCCTGCCCCATATGCAGATCCATGCCAGCTTCCCAGTAATTCATCCCGCCCGTTTCAATGACACGCGGGATCAGCGTCTCGATGTCGACCTTGAGATAAAGGACAAGGTCCGGAACAAGCGCGAAACCAAAAAGATCCCTGATCCAGGTCTGGTCCGGCTCACGCACGATATCGCGCGCGAATGCCGTATAAATGTAACGGTCCGCCAGCACGATATGACCCGACTTGAGCGCCGGGATGATCTGATTCTCAAGCCGATCCGCGAAATCCGTCGCATACAAAAGCGAAAAGATCATGCGGTCCATCGTGTTGCCGGACTTGGCGAGCTCGATGGATTTATGCATAAGGTTGGAACGCGCCCACCCGGTCTCGATAACCGCGTACCCCTGGACCTCGAGCCAGTTCTTGAGTTGGGCCACCTGCGTCGAACGGCCGATGCCGTCGGTGCCTTCGATGACGATCAGCTTGCCCTTGACCGAAAACGGCTTGACGTATGGCAGACCTTCACCGAAAAATTTTGGTTCAGAGGCCATGACCGCTCCTTTTCATGATACGGTGAACCGTCTCCAGAACACCTTGGGGCGCCTCGCGTACAGTGTTCTTTTCTTGGAATACCCTTTAAGGACGCCCTTCACAGCCTCCCGCAGGATCTCCTGCTGATCATGGATCTCGAGCGTGGCGTCGATGGGCGTGAGCCCGAATTCACCGACCATTTTGCTATATTCGTTGAGGATCTTAGACTGGAAGATCCGGAAAGAATCCTTTACGTCGAGCGAAAGCTCCAGATCCATGCCGGCCTCGTGGAACTTAAGCTGAGAGCGGCCCGAAAGAATACGCTCGCACGCGACCTGAATGGGTACGTCGAAATAGAAAGACAGATCGGGCTTGACCGAAAAACTGTAAAGGTTGCGCACCCATTCGGGGCTCACGCCGCGCACGACGTCGCGCGCAAATGCCGTATACGCGTAGCGGTCGGCGAGCACGATCATGCCCGCCTTGAGCGGAGGAATGATCTGGTAATTCAAGCGGTCGGCGAAATCGGTGGCGTGGAGCAGGCTGAACGTCGTGGGGGTCAAAAGGTTCTTCTTCTTGCCCTCTTTCGTGGTCTCCTTCACGAGCTCCGAAGAATTCCACTCCGTGAAGAAAACCGACAAACCCTCGGACTCGAGCCATTTCTTGAGCAGCATGATCTGCGTGCTTTTTCCGGAGCCGTCGATCCCCTCGACAATGATGAGCTTGCCGGGATATTCGTGCTTCTTCTCGAATGGCGTCACGCGGTCAGCCTTTCTTTTTATTGATCCTGACCGACTGCAGGACCAATTTACGGTTGAAAAGCGCCTCGAACAGGTCAGCGCGTTCCTTGGCTTGCCACATTTCAAGCTCGGCATCCTGGGACACCTTCAGCGTTAGCGAGAGGGCGCTCGGGGTGAGGCGGCAATCCATGGATTTTACCACCCCCGTATAACTCCTGTCCAAGCCGTCGGCGATCCTCAAAAGAGCGCCCAGGACGCTGATGGTCCGGCGGCCCTCTTTGCCCACGAAACAGCCGGATATTGTCTTGGTGACGGGCTTGCGATGGGAGCGCGCCGCCGCTCCCATGATCTCGATCTCCTCGGGGGAGAACCCGTCAAGATTGCTGTTCACGATGAGATAATACGAGTGTTTGTGATGTTTCCTGAAACTCACATAGTGGCCGATATCGTGCAAAAGGCTCGCATAGCGGAGAAGCTCTTTATCCCTTTCGCCGAGGCGATGCAGCCGCGCCGTCGCATCGAAGAGGACCTCCGCCAGGCGGGCCACCTGCTCGGCGTGGGCCTCGTTGTACGCGCAGCGGCGCCCGAGCTGACGCACGCTTTTTTCGCGGATGCCGGTACCGGGCTGGGCGTCTTTGATATTTTTTTTGTTCTTCTCTATAAAATCGAGCACAAGCCCTTCGCGGATGCCTTTGTCGGAGATCGTGATGCGCTTCATTTTAAGCATGCGCATGAGCGTCGTCACCAGCACGCTTCCGGCGACGAGGAGGTCCGCGCGTTTGGGCTCAAGCCCGGGGATCTTGAGGCGCTCCTTAAGCGAGGTCCTGATGAGCCTCTTATGAAATTTCTCGAGCGCTTCCCGATGCAGCGTAAAATTATTGATCAGCTGAAGCTCGCGGGACTTCATCGACTGATGCACCACCAATGCCAGCGCGATCATGGTGCCTGCGGTGCCGATGACCATGGAGAATTCCTGCCGGCGCACGGCCTTTATCCCGAACCTGATCTGGCTTTCAATGTGTTGCTCGAGACGCTTGATCTCTTTTTTGGAGGGCGGGTCGTTCCGGATAAAAAGGTCCGTGAGGCGCGCGACGCCGAGCCTGTAACTTTCGAGGAAGTAGTGTTTTTGAGAATCACCCAGCACGAGCTCCATCGAACCGCCGCCGATGTCGATCACAAGGGCCTTTTCGCCGCGCGTTTCGACGGCCGAGCGCGCCGCCAAAAAAATAAGCCTGCCCTCCTCGCGGCCTGAAATGACCCGCACCTTGACACCCGTTCTCTTACGGAGGGCCTCAATGAACGCAGCGCCGTTGGTCGCCTCCCGCACGGCGCTGGTGGCGACGGCCAGCGTGCGCCGAACACCGCATTTCTTAGCGATCTTTGTGAAACGATCCATGACCGCGAAAGCCCGTTTCATGGCAGCTCCCGAGAGCTTCTTTTTTTTGAAACTGCCATCGCCGATGCGCGTAGCGTCTTTTTCATGGTCGAGAATTTCGAACGACAGGTCCTTCCGGATCTCGACGATGAGAAGGTGTATGGAGTTGGTGCCGATGTCGTAGACGGCGATCTTCACAATCAGTCTATTTTTTGGGCGAACTTGGGCGGCATAAACCACTTAAGCGCCCCGGCCGGGGGATCCGTCCGATAGAGGTCGACGCGGCAGAGAGCGCCTTTTTTAAAGTCGATCGAAGCGTCGGGCCGGCCGGCACATAAACACGAGACGAAGGAGCCGATGCTGGGTTGGTGTCCGACGAGCAGCACTTTTTCGTCGTCTTTGAACGACTGCAGGAGTTTGCTGAAATTTTTAAAATCCGCTTCCGGCTTCAGCGCGTCCGCATACGCTATTTTTCCGTCGAAATCAAGCTCCTTGGCCGTGATCTCCGCCGTATGGCGGGCTCGCAGATAAGGGCTGGACACAATGCGGTGAAACGTGATCCCCGCCTTTTTAAAACCCCGGGCGGTCCTTCCCATTTTCTCGATGCCTTCACCGGTCAGCGGTCGCTCAGCGTCAAGCCTGTATTTCGAGCTGTCCGGGTCGGCGGCGATGGCGTGCCTTAAGAAATATAGCTCCATGGAGCGTATTCTAGCTCAAACGCGCTCGACGCTCCACGGAAATCCCTCCTCGCGCAGGATAATTGTGCAGGCGTCGCTAATTTTGTATGATATCCCTATGGAACTCCATAGAAAAACGGCGCTCGTCACGGGGGCTGCGGTGCGCGTGGGCCGCGAGATCGCTCTTGCTTTGGCCGCAAAAGGCGCCGACATCCTGCTTCATTACCGTTCTTCGCACGCCGAGGCCGAAGAAACGGCGGCTGCCGTGCGCGCGCTGGGTATCCGCTGCGATACTCTCCAGGCCGACCTCTCCGTGCCCGCCGACGTGGCGCGATTAGCCGAGGAAGCCCTGGAAACAGGCCCCGTGCACGTCCTCGTCAATAGCGCTTCCCTCTTTTATAAAACTCCTCCAAATACGGTCACCGAGTCCGACTGGGACACGCTTCTGGATGCGAACCTGAAAGGACCTTTCCTGCTCTCCCTGGCTCTCGGAAAAGCCATGGCGGCCGAACGCGGCGGAACGATCATCAATATCGCCGATTGGAGCGGGTTCCGGCCCTACCGTGACTACATGCCCTATTGCGTGTCTAAAGGAGGCCTTCTCACGCTCACAAAGGCCCTGGCTCGTGATTTTGCGCCCAATGTAAGGGCCAATGCCGTCGCCCCCGGCCCGGTCCTCCCTCCCCCGGACCTCTCTGAAGAGGAGCGCCTCCAGGTCGCCAAAAAAACACTCTTGGGCCGCTGGGGCACGCCGCGTGACATTGCGGCGGCCGTGGTCTTTCTGGCTGAAAACGACTTTATCAACGGCACCGTCCTCGTCGTCGACGGCGGACGTTCCATCGTGTAGCCCGACCAACAAAAGGAAAACCGATGTACAGCGTTTCAAAAGAGATCCGGTTCTGCTACGGCCACCGGCTGATGGATTACAACGGCAAATGCGCGCATCCGCACGGTCATAACGGCAAGATCGTGATCAGCCTTGAAGCTAAAACACTCGATTCACGGGGCATGGTCTACGATTTCGGCGATATTAAGGAGATCGTACAAAAATGGGTCGATCACGAACTCGACCACAGGATGATCCTGATGAAAAACGACCCGCTCGCCGCCATTCTGAAGAAGCTGGGCGAGCCGGTCTTTGAGATGGACAACAATCCAACCGCCGAATCACTGGCCAAGCTGATCTTCGATCATGGAAAGTCCAAAGGACTGCCTATCGCATCCGTGACATTCTGGGAAACTGAAAGCTCTTCAGCCACGTATACGGGCTAAGACTCTCCGCTCCCTGCTTTTCCTAAAATAAAAAACCCCGGCTCCCTTATTCAGGGGGCCGGGGTTTTTTATTGTTGCGTTATTGGTTCTCGGACTTCTCGGCCGGCTCCGGAGCAGTCTGTTCTTCTTCAATGGACTGCTGGAAGAGACGTGCACCAGGCAGCGGCGTCGTAGGCCGCAAAACCGGCGTTGCCGCCGTAGGAGCGGGCTTGAACACCGGGGTTGCCGGGGCTGTGGGCTTTGCTGCCGGAGGAGCTGTCGGGAACGGCATGACCGGCGGCTCGAACGGACGCGCCGCAGGCGTGACGATCGGCGTCGGGATCTTGACCACAGGCACTTCGACGACCGGCACAGGAGTAACGACCGGAGGAGCCGGCGTGACGACCTGCGGGGTAACCACAGGAGCGGCCACGGGACGGACCGCTCTGCGAGTCCACTTTTTCGTCTCGGACGGGCTGACGAGCACGGTCGCAGCGGACTCGATCGGAGCCATATTGATCGAGGGCTGGAAGAGCTTCTCGTAGCGCTTGGACAGCGCATTTCCGAGCATCAGACCGCTCATCGTACGAGTGTCGTTGAAGCCGTTGAACGCAGGCTGCATCGAGATCAGGTTGAACGCCGCGGCAAGGTTCGTGTCGAGCGTCGGGATCGGCGCTCCGGCGACAGCCAGGTTGTTCAGCATCACCAGGCCCGGTGCGAGGTTCGCGATCAGGTCGCCGGGGATCGTGCCGGCGAAGTTCATGGACACCTCGTCTATCTTGCCAAACGCCGAGGCGATGAGATCACCGGCCGCAAGATTGATGCGGATGGGATCCGTGGCCGTACCGATGACGCCGCCCGCTTCGATCAGGGAAGTTTCGTTGGCACGAAGACCGGCTGAGTCTCCGTTGCGGTTGGTGATGTTTCCGTTAACGGCCGTGATCTGGAAGCTGTTGGCGGATATGAACTCGATCACGATACTACCCACCGCGCTAAGCGTTACCAAACCGTTCGAGATAATCTGCCCGAACTGGTTGATGGCGACGCCGTTGATGATGACCGGGCCGTTACCGCCGTTGATGACGGAGCCGACCTGCTGAGTAAAGCTGCCGGTGCCATTGCCGTTGGCGTCCGCGATCAGCGTGATCGCGGCGAGAGCTCCCGCGGCGGTGATGTTGCCTGACACGATCAGGTCATTGAAGGACGAAAGCGTGATCGAACCATTCACCGTCGAGGCGGCGAGCACCGTCATCGAAAGCTCGGCAAGCTGGCGGATCAGGATATTGCCGGCGCCGCCGGTGACAGAAGCATTCGCGAGCACGAAGGGCAGGACCGACGTCACGTCGACGTTGATGTCGCCGGTCGAGGTCGTTGCCGAGAGACGGCGGGCATTGGTCTCGATGGCGCCGAAAGCGTCCGTCGAGAGGCCGATGCCGTTGGCCGCGCTCATCACGAGACCGCCGTTGGCCGCGTCGACGTCGAAAGCGACGTTTTCACCGCCGTCGATGATGCGTCCCGCCGACGTTTGTATCGTGACTGCGGCATCCGTGGCGTTCGTGGTGACCACTCGGCCAAGCGCGATATCGCCGCCCGAGCGCAGCGTGGCGGTGCCTGTGCCGGAGTTCACGACCGTCTGGTCGCCCGCGCCGTACGTCATCGTGAGAGCGCCCGCGTTGTTGCCGTCCAAGTCCGCACGCACAAGGACATTGCCGTTGTTAGAGGTCACGTCGCCTGCGGCGGCCATGTTGACGTTGTTATTGGCCGTCAGGTTGATCGCGCCGCCCGTGGTGAACATGCCGGCGTTGACGTTGAGGTTGCTGGTTGCCTTGTCGTTGGCGCTCACGTTGAGGGCCTCGCCGCCGGCGATGTTGAAGTCGGCGATGACGGTGCCGTTCAGCGTGATGTCGTCACCGTTCACGGTGACTGCGCCGTCGGCCGTCATCGCATTGGCGATCACGTCGGCGTTGTTGTTGCGCTGACCGATCTCGATATTGCGGCCGATGGCCGTGCCGGCGCCGACGGTGCCGTTCAACGTCAGGGCGTTATTCGCGTCCATCTTGGCATCGCGGCCCGCAAGCATGTCCTGGGCGGCGGCCTGAGTCAGGTCGTTGCCGGCCTGGAGGTCGATGTCCTGCGAGGCGTTGAGCGTGCCGTTGACGTTGATGTCATTCGCTGCGTTGGCGCGGATGTTACCGGCAGAAGCCGTCGCGTTCGCGTCGAAATTGACATTGGCGGTGGTCACGTTGATCCCCGCTGCGCCGTTGGCATCGAGCGCGCCGTTGAAGTCCGTGAGACCCGTGCCGGCCGACTGGACGATGGAAGCCGCGTTGATGCCGGCGTTGGTCGTCCAATTGTTGGCCGCCGTGACGAGGAGAGCCGCCAGACGCGTGCCGAGGCCGACACCCGCGTTCATCGTGATGTCACCGGCGTTCGACTCAAGCGTCAGGTTCTGAGCGCCGTCGATCGTCGAGAGGAAGTTGATGTTGCCATTGTTGGAATCCATCGACACGGGGCCTGTGAGCGTCACGCCTGTGGTGAACGTGATGTTGTCCGCCGTCGTGGTGATGTCGCCCGCGGTGTTCACAAGACCGGCGCCGTCCTGGAGGAACGCGCCGTCCAAGTTCATGTCGCCCGCGGCAGCGATGTTGAGCGTGCCGGCGTTGGTGACCGAGACCGCGCCGTTGTTCGTCGTGGTGACGGGGGCGTTCACGTTGATGGCACCAGCGGTAGCCTGGACATTGCCGCTGGCGTTGATGGCGCCGTTGAAGTTGAGTGTGTCGTTGCCGCTCGTGCCCGTGACGGTGACCGTGTCAGCCGTGAGCGCGCCGAACGTGCCGGCGTTCGCGCCGTTATTGTTGTCATCCACATTCACGATGAGCGCGGCGTCATTGATGTTCGCCGAGGCGACCGTGACGTTGCCTTGGGAGTGGATCGTGAGGTTTGAGTCGCCCGTCGAAACGATGTCGGACGTGATCACCGAACCGCCGTCGGAATCCAGCAGCACATTGCCGATGGGGCCCGCCAGCACGATCTGGCCCACATTCGTGGCGAGGTTCAGATCGCCATTATCGGCCTGGATATCGGCATTCTGAGAAATGTTGATCTGGTTCGCGTTGGAAACGGTCGTCGTGGTAGCGCCCGTCACGTCCTGATCGAAGTCGACCGAGTTGAAATTATCGACGAGGATGAAGCCGACCGTCGAGGTGACCGTGCCGTTGAATTCTGCGTGGTCGGTGAGACCCGTTCCCGTGACTGCGATCGAACTTGCCGAGAGGTTGCCCGCGTCGAATGTGTGCGTGCCGTTACTGTCGGAGTCGACG
>ORJL010977201.1_pt1 | contig 64185 bp, 58 predicted proteins | sample 1779941 | NCBI WGS metagenome assembly ORJL01 (sample SAMEA104232317, study PRJEB22302) | groundwater metagenome | biome: forest; feature: aquifer; material: groundwater | place: USA | collected 2011-08-07 | depth 5.8 m | reverse complement strand
GGTTGCCGAGTGAAGCGAGGCGGTGGCGGGGCTTTCGTGGAGCGTACGATTTAGTTTCAAGCCACCACGCACGCGGAGCGTGCGAAGTTAGTCGAGATTTTTGCTAAAGTAGGTTCTAGCGGAGTACAATAGGGGCTCCAAGATATTACAAAGAAGTTTTTTATTCACCTCGCAATGGGCTTCCGTTGAGGAAGCCCATCAAAAAAGACAAAAGGGCGATTGCTCGCCCTTTTGTCGTGTGGCCTAAAAAGCCAGCGGCTACTTACTCCTGCCTTTGCCTCCGGTTTGAGAAGCGAAGTAATCGGATAGCCCTTTCACTTGTGCGTCCGCTTCTTCAATAACGAGTTTGCTTGTTCCGTCGGCGTTTAAGTCAGAGAGGTAGCGGGATGCTTTGGCGTCATTCGTGATGTAGTAGGCCTCGGTGATGACCGATACAAGGTTGCCGTATACCGTCATGCCATAGCCGCCATTTTCCAATCCATCGCTGTTTCCGGTAAGTGGTGTAAGCGCGGCGAGCATTTTCTCGGCAAGGGGCTTGTCTTTCTTTTCGTTGTAAATAACGAGCGTCCCGTCGTATCCATGATTGGTGCTGCCGTTGTGATGAACTGAAACGAGCGCGTCGCATTTGTCGCCTACGCCGTCATTATTCAAGTCAAATGCGGCGCACTTGGCGATAGCGTCGTTTACTCTCTCTCTGCGCGTCGCCAACTGATCTGCTACAATCACATACGCTTGTTGTCCTTCAAGTTTAAGTTTCAGCGCATTGACTACCGATAAGTTAACTTCCGCCTCGGTTATGAGCACGCCGTCAATTACATTTGTCGCTCCGGTTTCTCCTCCGCCGTGTCCGGCATCAAGAGCGATTATTTTACCGTGGAGCGGGTTATCGGTGGCAAAAACTGTACCGCCAGCCATTGTCGCAAGCAGGACAAAAGCGGCGAATGTAAAAATGATCTTTCTCATAGTAATTGATTTCTGTTGTTTAATAATTAGCCGACCTTTTCATGTGTTGTAAATATTTACTTACATCTAAAATATAGCAAAGTTACGTAAACGCGCAAATCAGAAATCGTAAAGAGTATTTTTCTGCGAGGCAGGCGGTAGGCAGGACTTCCATTAGTGAGAAGTTTTTGATAAACCCCGTTAGAAATCGCGAACGCCTGTTTGTATCTTATATATCTGCCCTGCTACAATAATATAGTGTGATATATTGGTATTATCTTTATGAACATACAGAATATAACGGAACGCGTAGACAAGCTCGCTGATAACCTCCGCCTTTTGGCGGATCGGCTTTGACGTTCTCGCGATGAAAGAGGAGGTGCTGCGGCTCGAGGGAGAGATGACAGCGCCCTATTTTTGGCAGAATAATCCCGATCGCGCGAAAGAGGTTTCCAGCCGCGCCGCGTCTCTCAAGAAAGAAATCAGCCGTTGGGAAGAAATGACTGCGGAGGCGGGAACGCTAAATGAGCTTTGGCTTCTCGCCGGCAAAGATGCGGACGAGAATTTTTTGAGAGAATTTGAAGAGCGGCTGGGGCGCGCCGAGAAATATTTCAGGGAGCTCGAAATTTTGTATCTTTTTTCCGGCAAGTACGATCGCGGGAACGCTCTGGTTTCGATCTACGCCGGCGCCGGCGGCAAGGACGCCGAGGACTGGGCGGCGATGCTTCTTCGGATGTATGAGCGCTACGCCGAGTCGAAGGGCTGGGATGTAACCAGAGTGCATGAACATTACGGCGAATATCATGGGCCGTCCGGCTGGGGAGTTAAAAACGTGACGCTTGATATCAAGGGAGAGTTCGCCTACGGCTACCTAAAGCATGAACGCGGCGTGCATCGCTTGGTGCGCATCTCGCCGTTTTCCTCACAGTCGCTCCGGCACACTTCGTTCGCTTTGGTGGACGCCCTGCCGGAGTTCGTGGCTCCCGAGGAGATCGAGCTCTCCAACGAGGATTTAACGATTGATTTTTTTCGCTCATCCGGCCCGGGCGGACAGAATGTTAATAAACGAGAAACGGCTGTCCGGGTAACGCATATCCCGACAGGCCTTTTTGCGTCGGCCCAGAGCGAACGCACGCAGGAACGCAATCGCGAATTAGCAACGGCTCATCTCCGCGCCAAACTTTATCAGCGCGAGATAGAAAAAGCCGAAGCCGAGAGGCGAGGAATTCGCGGCGATCAGGTTTCAGCGGAATGGGGAAGTCAGATCCGTTCCTACGTTCTGCATCCATATCAGATGGTCAAGGATCACCGCACCAATTATGAAACATCGGATACTGAAAGTGTGCTGGAAGGCAATCTGAACGCGTTTATCGAGGCCGCGATTAGAAAACAAGCGGCATAGTCGCGCAAGACGCGGCGCGGCGTTTCTTTTGTCTTGCGCATTAAACTGGTAGAATAGTAAGGTATTGCATTCATCAATAATTTATTCGCCGGAATGATTTTTTTTGATAACGTCTCGAAAATATATTCGCCGACTTCAATTGCACTGGAGGAAGTGACATTGCGCATCCAACCGAAAGAGTTCATCTCGCTCGTTGGGCCTTCGGGTTCAGGTAAGACTACGCTTTTAAAACTCTTAATTGCGGAGGAGCGGCCAACGGAGGGGCGGGTGTTCTTTGACCAAGATGAAATTACGGCCATGCGTCCGAAGGAGCTGCCGTATCTTCGGCGCCGCATCGGCAAGGTGTTTCAGGATTACAAATTACTGCCCACAAAGACTGCTTATGAGAATGTCGCTTTTGCGCTGGAGGCTTCGGGGAAAAGCGCGAGGGACATTTCACATGACGTTCCGCAGGTCTTGGAGCTTGTGGGCTTGACTGATAAGATGAGCCACTTCCCGCATGAGTTATCCGGCGGCGAGTCACAGCGGGTAGCCATCGCCCGGGCGCTCGTCAATCGCCCGGAAGTATTTTTGGCGGATGAACCGACGGGGAATCTTGATCCGGTGAATACATGGGAAATTATTAGGCTGCTTTTAAAAATAAATGAGCTTGGGACTACCGTGATCCTGGCCACGCATGATAAGGAGATCATTGATTCGCTTGACAGACGGGTGGTGGCGCTTGAAAAAGGGAGGGTTGTACGCGACGAAGAACGCGGAAAATACAATAATTAGCGGCAATGCCGATAAGGCGGCGTCAAATAATGTGATGTCCCAATCTATGCAGGCGCGATGCCAATATATGAATTCATACAGCCCAATGCTAATATACGGGAAGTTTTAACATCTGTATTTGCCTATCGGCATCGAGTATCAGCATCACGATGTTTGCAATTATATGAAAGAAACATTCGCAAGAATTATAAAATCAGCAGTCGTCAGCTTTTGGCGCAACGGCTGGCTTTCGACGGCCACGGTGCTGGTTATGGTTTTGACGCTATTCGTTATCGGCGGGCTTTTGCTCTCCAGCGTTCTCATGAACACGATTCTAGACAGTCTTGAAGAGCGTATTGATGTTTCGGCCTATTTTTTTCCGGATACGCCGGAAGGGCGCATCGCCGATCTCAAATCCGAATTCGAAAAAATCCCGAATGTCAGCGCGGTATCTTATGTTTCGCAAGCCGAAGCCCTCGAGCGCTTCCGCGAGCGGCACAAGAACAATCCCTTAATCTTGGAGTCGCTTGCCGAACTTGAGGAAAACCCGTTGGAGGCGAGTTTGAATATCAGCGCATCCGACACCTCGAAGTTTCAGGAAATTGTAACAGTCATCGAAGCCCGCAAAGAACCCACCATCAACAAGATTAATTTTTTTGAGAATCAGCGCGCTATCGAGAGACTCTCGAAAATTATGACAGCAACTCGGACAACCGGCGCAGTGGCGGCGGCGATTCTCGCATTCATCGCGGTGCTGGTGGCGTTTAACACCGTGCGGCTTGCGATTTACACCGCGCGCGACGAGATTAACGTGATGCGCCTCGTTGGCGCCACCGCTTGGTATATCCGCGGGCCGTTTTTGATTGAAGGGGTGATTGACGGAGGGCTGGCCGCCGTAATTACTGCGGCGATATATCTTCCGATAGTTTGGTTTCTGGCGCCGAATATCCAGAATTTTTTGGATGGAATCAATATGTTTGAGTATTTGCTAGAGCATCTTCTTGAGTTTTTTGCGATTCTCTTCGTCGCTGGCGTGGTGCTTGGCTTTTTGTCTTCTATTCTTGCGGTCAGGCGCTACTTGAAAGTTTAACGGTTTTCATCTACAATTCGGTCAATTTATCCCGTTACACCCGCGAAAACTCCTTCTCTCCAGTAGGAAATGAGCGGGGAAGTCTTAAAAAAGGTCAATGAATCCCGTTAGAAGCAGATCGCGATTATATCGCTTACCCCGCTAGATGCGTAATGCACTGAAAATAATTCGATCATGGCTTGGACTGAAACATCACTCACGATCGCGGCTTCTAACGGGATGAAAAACTCCGCACTTTGGTGCGGATGTAACGGGATTTATACAAGCTTGCCAATCGGCGAGTGAGCCTGCCTACGCGGCAGGCAGGTTTAAAGTCTAGTAAGCACCTTTCTAAACCAACTCCCCGAAGTGCGGGAGACATACGATCGGCGCCTGCAAAATGGCGAGGAGGAGACAATGTCTACTTGGACCGTAACCTACTTCGGCTCGCGCAAGAGCCCGAAGGAGCTCTCGGAGGAGGAAGTCGCTTCAGTTCAGGAGGCGCCTCGCTATGCCTACGTCAGGGCCGCTGATGCCAGCGAGGCGATTGAGATTCTCTATCAGCGGCTGCAATTTGATCGAGATCGGCAAGAGCGTATGCTTGAGCCACAGCGCAAGGCTTGGCGCGCCAAGCGCAAAGGCCAACCATATACGCTGCATCTCGCCTACACCGCCATTCATCCTTTCGCCAAGGATGCGTGGAAGGCCGCACCCGGCCGCCAGCCGGTTAACGGCGCGGTGCTCGATCTCACGCGGGAGTAGCGCGGGGGGCGCTCCGACAGTCGTCGGAGCGCCCCCCTCTTATTTTGTGAAAGATAGGTTGACCCCGTTAGAGGTTCGGCCTACTCCTTTTTAGGTGAAAGGATGTAAGGCGAAGCCCCGCCTGCCATCTGCCTGTCAGCCGACTTACATCTTTACTCCGAGAATGAACCCGACTTCGGAGTCAAGAAATAGCTTGTGATATAGGCTCATGGCGGGCAGGCGCTTTCGCTCTCTTTCTAGATGATTTATAAAGACTGCTTCAAAACCTCTAACGGGGTTGAAAAATTCGCACGATAGATTAGATTAAGAAAACGTGACAAGGCGCGTAAACTTTGTAGAATCTGGTTAAAGCAGAGAATGGCTTGATTAAAATATTAAGTAGTAGGAGCGCCTCCCCAAACCTGCGGGATCGTCTAATGGTAGGACTTCGCCCTCTGGAGGCGAGTATCTTGGTTCGAATCCAAGTCCCGCAGGTTTGGGGAGGAACTAAATCTAAACACCAAGTCTTGTAACCAATTCGAGATAGGTTCGTCAGCCTCGCCTAGCGAGTCTAGGCGGGGAGTCCAAGGGGCGTCAAAATGGCAGAATAAAACCATGAATTCAATTTGTATATTCGGAGATAGCACGGCCTGGGGCGCTTGGGACTTAGAAAAAGGCGGTTGGGTAAACCGACTCTGGTTTCATGTGGCAAAACAAAAGGGCGATGATTATGTCGAAGTGTATAACTGCAGCGTCTCCGGTGGCACTACTGATACAATTTTAGAGCGCTTTGAATCTGAAGCTAAAATAAGAAGCGCAGATGCTTTAATATTTCAAACGGGGGGAAACGATGCTTCTTATGAGCATACACCGGGCAATTATTTAGTATCACCCGAAAAGTTTAAGGAGAACCTGGAAGAAATAATCAAGCGAGCCAAGAAGATTACCAAAAATATTATCTTCATGGATTTAAAGAATTGTGATGAATCGAAAACAATGCCAGTATCTTGGATTGATATTTATTACACAAACGAAAATATAAAGAAGTACAGTGCAATAATGCAAGATGTCTGTCGGGAGAATAATATTATCTTTCTTGATATAAATCCCTTGGATAACGATGACTTTGATGACGGCCTCCACCCTAATGCCAAGGGTCATGAAAAGGTCTTTGTCCAAGTTAGGGATTTTTTGATTGAGAATAAATGGATTTAGCTCCGCTCGAGACCCGTCAGAAAAGTAGTGTAAAATTAAGCTAATCAGTCAAGTAAGGCCTAGTCGCTCACGGTTCTAGCCCGAGGAGGCCGAGGTGGTCAGCCATTCGACAAGCTCATGGCAAGCCAAGCTACCGCCTAGCCTTAGATTGTGCTATAAATAGAGTATTCATTCTTAATACATCGTTAAACAATATGGCGAAAACTAATTCCGCGTTCATGAAGCCGATGACTATCAGCGCCGATCTCGCAGAGGTTGTTGGCAAAGGTCCGATGCCTCGATCCGAGGTTGTCAAAAAACTTTGGATCTACATCAAGAAGAACAATCTTCAGGATCCCCAAAATAAACGCAATATCAACGCGGACGAGGCTTTGGAGAAAGTATTCGGCGGCAAAAGGACCGTCAACATGTTTGAAATGACAAAGCTGGTTTCCAAACACCTCTCATAGTGAGATGGAATAAAGTTACCGCATTTTCAAAGACCGCTACTACGCTTCCATGGTTTAACGTCGTCCCTGCCTACCAATGGAGCGGGGACTGGTTATTAAATCCGGTATCGACCGTATAGATTACGATAAAAATCAGTTATATTCTCTGGTCTAATTCGCGCGAATAAGCGAATAGATAAGTTCTACTGTCGCAAATTATAATTCTCCCTGCAACTATCTCTGCGGCTATCTTCACAATTATCCTCGCAACACATCTCTAATTCGTGCGAATAAGCGAATAGTATATAGTGTATAATGTAGCCTCGATAATTCGATCTGCCGTCAATACTGATTCAGGGAACATGCGGCGAGAACTAACGAACAATCACCATACTATCTGATTTCGAAACGGCCCGACCGAGGAGCGTCGAGGTATAACAAAATTATGGTTACTTTATACAACGTAACATCATCCGACGGATTTATTGCCCGCAATGACGGCAGCGAGGATTTTATCCCGGATAATTTGTGGCCGAATTTTCTTAATCTTTGTCGAGAGTACGGAACATTGATAATGGGCCGAAAAACATACGACGCCGTTCAGCGATATGGCAAGGAATTTTTCCAACCGTTTGAGGAATTACCGATTGGGAAAATAGTGATAAGCGGCAACCGGAGTTTCCACCCAAAGAAAGGATATATTGTCGCGCACTCACCGGAGGAAGCTCTGGCTCTGGCGCCAGATGCATTGGTATCAAGCGGCCCGATATTAAATAACTTTTTGCTAAAGAATGGCTTGGTCAAAAAAATTATTCTTCACGAAGTTCCGATTGCCATCGGAGAAGGTATCAAGCCGTTCGATAGAGAAGGAGTTATGTTGATTCCTATGGAGGCAACTCCTAAACTTGCCGGAGTAAAAGTATATGAATATAGCGTAAGCACTTGATACGTATAGCAAACTTATGTAGTTCAATTGCGTTTTTGGCGGGGGATGAACCCCGTTAGAAATTCTATTTCTAACGGGGTGAAGATGCTCCCATTTCTGTTATAGGATTGAATTGGCGAGCCGGGCGATAAGGAGTAGAGTATCATATACCGGTTTTAATATGCGTTTTATTCTCATCTCGATTTTTACGGTGTTTTTTGCGGTGGGGGCGCTGGTAGTTCTTGTCGGCCGCACAGCGGTTCCGCCAATGGTGGAAACCGAAAAACGGCAGCTCGTCGGAGTCTTGCCGCTTATGCGAAGCGCCGTGAAATTGATGCTCGCAGGTCCTGCGCCGGATGCCGGACTCAAAAAAATCAAGAATCTTTCAGGGCTTGACGTGACCATTGTCAGCACTGCCGGCGTTATCCGCCAGACGACGCTTGAGGGCGGGGGACTTCGCGGGAGCAGGCTTTCGGTCGGCGAGAAAGGCGCCACGATTTTTGAAATGGTCTCGATTGCGGAGGCGCCGTCGTTTATTGTTTCCACGCCGCTCGAATTGGACTTTTCTCCGCTCGGAGAATCCGGCGCGCGTGAATTTCAGCTGGTGATTTCAAAACCCGACAAGTTGGTTGGTAAGTTTTTCGACGAGCTTTTCACTAATGTTGTGATCGTCGGATTTTTGGGCATTGCCGTGTCGGTTCCCGTCGGCTTCTACCAGCGCAAGCGATTGAAACTGGCGCGTTTTAATCTCACTCCGGTTTCGGAGGCGCTCTCGGCGATCGCGCGCAATGATTTCGGTTATCGTTTGCGCGAAAATGCAGGCGATGAGGCGTTCCAGCAAGCGCAGTCCGCATTCAACCATTATATGGAAGAGATGTCCAAGGCCGCGTCTTTACAGCCGCGCTCCTTGGATCGAGAGCTTCATGAAAAAATACCGGATCAACCCGCTTCTTCAGTTTCAATCGGCGCGGCGGAAAGAGCCTTTCGGGTGGCGCTCGGTTCTATTGAAGAGGGAATTGTGATTGTTGAAGAGTCCGGCAAAATCGCCGCGTTTAACCGCAAGATGGAAGAGCTGACGGGGCTGGATGCGGATGTCGTCGCCAATAAGCTGCTTACCGATATTTTGGCGTTTGTGCGCAAGAATGGAGAAGAAGCCACGGGCGTTATTCCCAGAATATTATCAACCGGCGTCTCGGAAGTGTTTCCAGAAGACCTAATGTTGCGCCGGCGCGACGGAGCGTTTGTGCCGGTGGCGGTAAAGGCCGTCGCGATCCGCAAGGATTTGCGGGGCGCGGTAACGCATCTTGTGGTGGTGGTGAACGCCAAAGCGGCGCCAGGCGCTCGTCCGATTGTTATTGAAAAGAAACTGCGCTCGAAGCTTGTCGAGGAGGCGCAAGCGGAAGCGGAGAGAAAAAGTTATACCCCGCCGGCAGATATTGCGGCGCTGGCGGAGACAAGTTCGGTTGTGCCAGTTGCGGAAACGCAAATCACGGCCGCGGCGCCGCACAAGGATTCAGAGCAGCTGCCGGCGGTGGCTCGAGAGAAACTCCCCCTGGTGCCGGAAAATATTCTGGAGACTATAACAGAAAGATACGAACAGGACACCGACGGCTACGGCGTCCCGCCGCCCAATTTGCCGACTTAAGACAACGATGTCGGGTTTTAACTTGCAGACGCGCCGAACCTTCCTTTATACTATGCCCGGTAGTGAAAACTCGATAGCGCGCCTATGGCGCGCAAGAGTTTCACCCGAGTGGCGCGAAAATTCGTTCAGGGGATAAGATGTCAAGTATAAGCATGAGAGTTAAATAAAATCGAGTTTCTACTACCGGGTATGGAAGCTTAATAACTAATTCCTAAAATACTATGGTTAAAATTGGACAACCCGCTCCCGAGTTTACGCTTCAGGGAGTGCTCAACGGCAAAGTTTCAAATTATTCGCTGGCGAAGCAAAAAAGCAAATGGACGGTGATATTTTTCTATCCCTTGGATTTCACCTTCGTCTGCCCGACGGAGATTCACGGCTTCAATAAGCACTTTGACGAATTTAAGAAATTGAAAGCCGACGTCTGGGGGGTTTCGGTGGATTCGGTGCATTCACATCGCGCCTGGATTGAACAGGAGTTCAAGTCGCTTAAGTTTCCCTTGCTTGCCGATTTCAATAAAGAAGTAACGAAGGAATATGAAATAGATATTGAAGAGGCCGAAGGCACCGTGGCGCTTCGCGGCACATTTATCGTGGATCCGGAAGGCGTGCTTCGCTACGTCGTGGTTTCCGATAACAATGTCGGGCGCAGTGTAGAGGAAACCGTGCGTGTTTTGCAGGCGCTCCAAACCGGCAAACTGTGCCCCATTGAGTGGGAACCGGGAGAGAAGACGTTGAATTAGCCAATAGTAACTAGCGAATAGGAAATAGCGAAAAAGGAATTGGGAGTCCCAGACATTACTCAAAATAATTCTGCGGAATTAAAAAACGCCTCGGCCCAAGTGCTTCTTGGGTCGAGGCGATCGCAGGGCCTCTGTTCGCTTGCGACGCTAGGCGGTGTTGTTGGCAGCGGCGGCGAGGAACTGCTCCTCGCGCTCAATCCGCTCGCGGACTCTCGGCAGGATGTCCTGCCCAATGATGACGCAGGCTTGCCCGTAGGAGTCGCGAGCCTTGCTGACCCACTCGGCCCGTTGGCCGTCATTCACGGCGCGGACTCGGTCGAGGAGCGTGTCGGCGTGATGGAGGAGAATCTCGACAGAGAGCGCCGGGCACTCTTCGGCAGTGATTCTTCCATCTCTCATCGCCTGGATGCTGACGTCAAGTTGCTGCAGCCGCTGGTTGATGTTGTGGTCTCCGGCGAGACGAGCCATCTCCCCATGGAAAGCGGTGAGTCTCGTTGCGTCCTTCCGACCGCCAGTACTGTTTCCGATGTAGATGTCTGCGGTATAGGTCAAGCGGTATCTCCTCTAGATGAGGGTGCACTGCAGAGCCTCTGCGATAGCATCTGTTATATCCCCGAATGACTTTTTAAGCAAGCGCGACTGTATCCGCTTACACTTTTTCACGGCCGCGGAAAAGTGAAGGTGTATTTGCGGAGGAGACTAAATTCGGTTAGATTTAATCTTGAAAATTTATCGCAAAGCCATCTTGTTTTTATGTCTGAAGACGCCAGACGGCATGTATATCTCGATTACGCCGGTGGGACGCCGATGGACCCGCGGGTGAAGTTAGCCATGGAGCCGTATTGGGAGGCGGAATTCGGCAATCCCGCGGCATTGTACCAAAAAGGGAGAGTCGCGAAAGACGCAGTTGATGCGGCGCGAAAAACCATCGCGCATGTTTTACAAGCTCGCGAGCAGGAAATTATTTTTACCGGCGGCAGTACCGAATCCGATAATCTTGCTATTGGCGGGACCTTGCGGGCGTTGAGACCCATTTTAAACGGGCCGCCCGTTGGCGAGCCTCGCTATTTGAGCGGTCGGGGACATATCATTATCTCCGCGATTGAGCACCATGTCGTTATTAACGCCGCGACGGCGCTTGAAAAAGACGGCATCGCGGTTTCGCGGGCGCCGGTTGATCCGGAAGGCATTGTTATCGTTCGCGAACTTGAAAAATTGATCCGTCCGGATACGGTTCTGGTTTCAGTGATGTATGCCAATAACGAAATTGGAACCATTCAACCGCTTGCGGAAATTGCCAAAGTGATCAGGCGGGTCCGCGAAGACCGAAAAGCAAAAGAAAATCCATTGCCGATTTATTTTCACTCGGATGGGGCGCAAGCCGCGGGATTTCTTGATTTGAACATTGATCACTTGGGAGCGGATCTTTTTGTAATTTCAAGTTCCAAGGTTTATGGCCCAAGGGGCATTGCCGCGCTTTATATCCGCCGCGGCACGCGGATTGCGCCCCTGCTTTTTGGCGGCGGGCAGGAGGGAAATCTGCGCTCGGGAACCGAGAATGTTCCGGCGATTGTTGGATTTGCCACAGCGTTAGAAATTGCCGAAGAGCTTCGCGTGTCGGAAAGCGCGCGGCTCGCCGAACTTCGCGATTATTTTATACAACGTCTAACAAAAGAAATCCCCAAGACAATTTTAAATGGGCATCCGGTTAAACGCTTGCCGAATAATGTGAACGCCACCTTTTTGGATATCGAAGGCGAGGCGGCGGTCTTGTATCTCGACGCCAAAGGAATTTCAATCTCCACCGGTTCAGCTTGCACCTCAATCACGCTCGATCCGTCGCATGTTATTCTCGCGCTTGGGCGTCCCTATGAGCACGCGCACGGGTCGTTGCGATTTAGTCTAGGCCGTAAGACAACCAAAGAAGACATTGATTATGTAATGGGAGTTCTTCCCCAAGTTATAGTGCGGTTACGCCAAATTTCTCCAGTCAACATGGAGGTGGGGCAGGATCACATCTCGCATCCCGAGGCCTTTGCTGGTCAGGGCGCCAAAGTTAAAGCCAAGGGGAGAACTTATAAATAAGCGGTAGAGTAGCCTTATTTAAGAATACACATTCATTAACCTATAGGTTAATGAATGTGTATTTTAAGCGGAGTGCGGGAGTTTTATAGAGTTGTGGATAAAAACTCTTGCTTGCGTCGCCGTTTGACTTATACTAGCTACAGTTGCGTTTTCGCAATACGCCTCGGCGCCGTCGTGCCGGGATGATTTAATTAGAACTTTATAAATTAAAACTTTATATGCGAACAAAACTTCTTAACACGGCAAGAACCGCCGTAGTCGCCGGGGGTGCTGCGGTTTTGGCGATAGCCTTCTCCGTATTTGCAACAACCATCGGCACTAATGTTTCGGTTGATGGAACGCTCACAACAACCGGCGCGGCTACATTTAACGGCAACACAACACTTGGTAACGCCGCCACAGATATTAACCTTTTCACCGGCACTCTGCAGGCGTCCACTACGGCGTTATTCACCGGTGCGGTGACTACCTACGGCAATACAACTATTGGCGATGCCGCCGCCGACACCTTGACAGTAAACGCGACCTCGACTTTTGCAACGGCTCTAACGGTGAGCGCTGGCGGCGTTTCGATTACAGCGGGCGGCTTAACGGTTGCAAATAGCGCCCTAGTTTCAACTGGTCTAGGAGTTGGGACATCAGCGACGACAACTGCTGGCGCGATTGAAACTTCTGGCCCAGTGCAGTTCGGTACTGATCTTTCAGTGACCGACGATGCAATAGTTACGGGTGGTCTCGGTGTCGGAACAACCGGTACTACCACGAATGGCTCTTTGCAGGTTTCGGGGGCGAGTCAATTCGGTGGGATAGTGTCTGTATCTCAAAGCGGCACTTCGACCATCTCTATAAATTCCACCAGCGGCGCCGGGAAGGGAGCTTGCTTGGAGTTTGAGAGCGCTTCGGGGGCCGCAACCTTTCGTCTCTACGCTACCTCCGCGGCCGTCGCAATCTTCGAGTCCGGCACGTGCCAGTAGTTTTACTTGACAACTTAATCTTATAAACCCTTCAATGAAACGATTTATTGCGCTCGTATCGGTCTTGTGGTTTATTCCGGCTATAATTTTGGCAGCTAATGTTGATGTAGAAGAAGACGTTACCATTACGCTCCCCGGCGACGGATCATCCTACACTCTTACGGGCGATTCTCTCTTCGACTCTTTCGACGTGAATTCAGCCTCAATTGCTTTTACAATGTCCGGCGGGCATCGCGTGGTGCTCAAATCTTCCGCCCGCACTCTGTTAGGCAATACCTTAAACACCAATACTCAATGCGGCACTTCCGAGTCCAGTGTTCTCTTGGAGTTGCCCACGGGATCTGTTAGCCAGACAGTGACCATAACTCCCTCCGGGAACTGCAGCAGCGGTAGCGGCGGCGGAGGCGGTGGTGGCGGTGGAGGCGGTGGTGGAGGTGGAGGCTCCACTATAACACCCTCGACTGTGGCAACCGGTAGTACTAATCAGCAGACGCTTGGATCACTTCAGGCACAACTTGCCGCACTGCAACAGCAGATCGCGTCTGCTGGCGGCGGGACTAGCGGCGGCTTTCTACGTGATTTGTCGCTGGGATCAACCGGTGATGATGTAAAAGCATTGCAAAAACTACTGGCTGGCGATCCATCAATTTATCCGGAAGGCACTGTGTCGGGATATTTTGGTCCTCTGACCGTATCGGCCGTTAGGCGCTTTCAAGCCAAGTACGGATTGCCGCAAGTTGGCCGAGTGGGGCCGCAAACACGCGCTAAACTCGGAGAAGTTTCTCCGGGGACATCAACTGCTCCCGCGGGGGCGTCCACAGCTGTTACTTCCGGTGTCACAAGCTTCGCTCGGACGTTAAATCTTGGCGACCAGAACGATAATGTGCGTATGCTACAGCAGATACTCGCGCGGGATAGCGAGGTCTATCCTGAAGCGATAGTTTCCGGTTACTTCGGCAATTTGACTGGCGCAGCAGTCAAGCGATTTCAGGAGAAGTATGGCATTGCCACAGCCGGCGAAGCCGGGTATGGAACGGTTGGTCCCAAAACTCGCGCCAAATTGAACGAGCTTGGACAGACTCCTTAAATCCGCGATCAATTTTAGAATTGATGTGACAAAACCGTCCCGAAGTGCATAGGGACGGTTTTGCTTATTGGGAGTGTTTCTAGATTCGCCGCAGGCCCAGATTGCCGGTATTGCCTATAAATAAAAATAGTTCTTATATCAACTTTTTCGCGAGGCGTGCGGCAGCTTTCCGCCAGGACTTACCGTCTGTAGTGTCAATGGTGGCGGCGATAGATGCCGCGATGGGTTTTAGTTTCCAGTTGCCGCCGCTCTTGGGATTCCAGATGTAATGGCGGGGCGTGCGGCGCCAGAACTCGCGAAGTTTTACAACAGCGCCGCGTTCGCGCTCGCTCCCGCGCCAATTGGTTGTTGCACCGCGAAAAAATAGACTCGGTGCGTTATATACGGTGCGGCCGATCATGATATCGCCCTCGGCAATCACACGAACATAATAGATTCGCGCGCCGGCTTTCCGCAGAAATGCCGCGGCTGATTTTCGTCGAGCTCCGTCAACGAAATCTGAATCAATAACAAGGTTGCCTCTACGCGCGAACACTTCGCGCGCGGCCGCCTCGGCAATTTGGCGTACCTTATCGTATCCCGCGCCGAGATCTCGGAGCTTCATACGGATCGCATCTGCTTCGATCACCGTGCCGCCGATTTCCGCCGCAATAGCACGCGCGACGGAGCTTTTGCCAGAACCGACAAGGCCGATCATTACCACGGCCACGAGGCGCTTGGTTTTGCGGCGTGCGATTTTAAGGCCGCGCAAAAACTTGAGATATGCCATTGTCTCTTTTGGGGCGAATTTTTTCATGATCTTATTATTACACATATTATAATACACGATCGTGTATGATCTGTGTATTTCGGTTCCAGTATTGTATTCCCCGTATTTTTCGGTGTGCTATACTAGTTCCACCATGGATGAAAAAGGGACTCAAGTGAAGGAGCCGGTGGATGTTATCAATCAAATTACTGGCGAACGCTGGTACTATTCCGATATTGTAAAGGAGCACTTTTTCAATCCGCGGAATTTGCTTTTGGATGATCCGAAAGAAGGGGAATTTAATGCTTCGGGGATTGTGGGCTCGCCCGCGTGCGGAGACGTCATGAGGATTTGGATGAAGATTGATCCGGAGACCGAACGCGTGATGGATTTAAAATGGCGTACATTTGGCTGTGGGAGTGCAATTGCCGCGACTTCCATGTTTTCAGTGATGGTAACAGAAAACGGCGGCCGGACGCTGGACGAAGCGCGGGCGATTAAGCCCCAGCATATTATGGAGCGCTTGGGCGGATTGCCTAACCGAAAAATCCACTGTTCGGTTTTGGTGGATAAGGCGTTTGATAAAGCCGCCAACGACTATTATAGAAAAATCGGCAAATACGAAAAAATTATTGTCGAGGGCGCGAAGGTAATTGACGCGGCCACGCAAACCACTGACAAGGATATCGAAGAAGCGGTTTTGGAGGGCGCGATGGATCTTGACGCTGTTCAGCGAAAATTAAAAGTGGGCATCGGAAATCCGGATGTGATTCCGGAAGTTGAACAGCTAATTCGATTTTACAGAGAAAAATACTACGGATAAAAGCTCTTTTAATTTTCGCGCTTGGAGGCGTCGTTCAGGTTGTGGTGGGGCTGATTTTCCCTACTGTACAATTCCATAGAATTGTCCTGTAGCTATCCATTGATTGATTCGCGTGCTTGCCCGAAGACGGGAACTTCCGCTTCGCGGAGAGTTCCTGCGTCCCTCTTCGCGCCTGCCTGCCGGTAGGCAGGGCAGGCAGGCGCCCGAGTGTTTTAAAATGAGGCGAGATGCCCTTAGTGGGGGAGAGAAAAGAAAAACCCCACACATTGCAGGACAACGTGTGGGGCGCGAGTACAGTACCGTGATCGGGAGAGTTGTTACTCATATAGCACTGTGATCAGAAGAGTCGCTGCCCAGACCACGACCGCGGGGATGATGCCGTCTAAAAAATACGCCAGTGTTCCGAAGCTGCCGCCTATGAGGAGCGATATAAGTCTCCTCCCGGAGATTTTCATCCTTTTCTCCTTTACCCCGTTAGAGGTTTTAAGGCAGTCTTTCTAAATCCCCAAGAATGAGTGCGAATCGGCTTCGCCTTAGATTCTTTCGCCCCAAAAGAGACCTGGCCGAACCTCTAACGGGGTTTACGTTGGGATTTGTCTGACTGCATGATAGATCAAATGGAAAATCAAGCAACGACTCCGCGGGTGGGAAGAGACAGAAAACCTCTCGACACACCGCACAGGGCAAGCCGATGGAGAAAAATTCCTTTATGTGCTGTTTTTAGGGAGTCGGTCCACGGTTTTACCCGCTTCGCTACAGCCATGGTGGGGCGGGTAGCTGTGATATTTCGCATATTGTCTCGAAGTTCTCAACTATACACTATTCCCGCGATCGCGGGAATAGTGTATAGTTGAGATTTCGCACCGTCATAGGAGGCGTATAGATTATTACGTTAATTGTTACGTTAGGCGGGATGATGCTAGATCGGCGGATAAAAAAGCCGGCCGCGAAGTGTGCTACTTCGCGACCGCGGAGGGTGCGTCTCAAGGTGTGTTCTTTGGCGCTTGGAGATCGCGGATCGTCTCTTCGAGAACGATCTCGACCGGGCGCTTCCTCTGGCGTTTCGTTGCCGCTAGCATCTTCGACCATTCGCAGATGAGGTCGCACCAGGAACCGAGCCACGCAAGGAGCACGAGCGGTCCCCCGAAGAGCAGAAGTGCGAGAAGTCGCACCTTATCGCGGGGGGTAATCATATCCCGCGGATTTCCTACCGACGTCAGCCAGGCCAACATGCATGCGATGTTGATCCCGATGTAAAGAGCTGGAACGACGACCCATACTACAGCTTCGACGGCGAACTGGTTCATTTTCGTCGCCTCCTTTGGTGTCGGATAGTAGATTACACCGTACCTCTGTCTCGCGAGTTGGAATAATACATGCCAGCCACGGCGGCGATGAGCAGTTCGATTGCGAACAGCAGATAGAAGATCAGCGCCACAGCGCTTGTCTTTGTGTCGAAGAAAGCGAGGGGCAACATGACGGATCCGATTAGAGCCGCGTGGACGACAGTCGTAGCGAGTAGCCCCAGTAAGAATCGGCGACTGCCCCTTTTCATATATTCCACGAGCTTAGTCATGCCTGACATCTGGGCACCCAGGAAAAGAATGAGGTAGAACTCACTTCTTGTTCTGGGTTCGGCGGGAGTTCGCTGGAGCGAAAGGAGCAGATTGATGTTCGTAATCATGAGCCAGAGGACAATCAGCGCGCCGATCAGAAGAACGCCAACCCACGGTTGCATAGCTAGCCTCCTTTAGTTTGACCACGTTATGGTGATCGAAAAGCTGGTGTTAAAGAGCGGACCCTGTTGCTGGAAGCATAGAGCGTAGCTCCCTTGGGGGTTTGGATTTTCTTGAATAGACTTTATAATACTCACATGGAAAATCAAGTAGCGACTCCGCTAGCGGGCGGAGATAAGAAACCCTTGCGCATCGGAAAAATTGTTGTTGACCGAAACCTTTGCATCGGTGCGGCCTCGTGCGTCGCTGTCGCTCCGGGGGTATTTGAACTCGACTCGGAAAACAAAGCGGTCGTCTATAACGCCGAAGGCGCGGATGCTGAAACAATTCTACTTGCCGCCAAATCCTGCCCCACCATGGCGATCATTGTTTTTGATCCAGAGGGGAAGCAGATATATCCATAGGCGGCAATTTTCAATTTACAATTTTTAATTTTCAAACGGATATCGGGATTTTAAATTTGAAAATTGATTCATTGTAAATTGATTGAAAATTGGTAATTGAAAATTATAAATTGTGGGCATGAAAGAGGCTTGCAAAATTGATGATACTGAATTATCAGAACGCGGCTGGAAGTCGTTTGATTGCTTCGGCGGGAAGACTTGTTTAATCTTAAAAGACGACAAAGGACTGCGCGGGTTTGTGAATGTTTGTCCGCATATGGGTGGGCCGACGGAGCCAATGACCAAAGACGACGGAACGAAAGTTTTGAAATGTACCTTTCATGCGGCGGAGTTTGATATAATTACAGGACAGCGTTTGTCGGGCTTGGCACCTGAAGGGTCGGGACTGCGGGCGCTCACGGTGGAAGAGAAAGATGGAGTTATTTATTATTCATAAATGCGATTCCAATATACAAATGCATGCTAATAATACGAATATCTCGTCGTGCATTAGTATAATTAGTATGAATTAGCATATTAGCATCGCACTACCATGGACCCAAAACCCCTAAAATACACCTCACTCGAAGGCCTTTCGGAGAAGCAGTTAAAAGAGCATCATGACGTGCTCTACGCCGGTTACGTCAAAAAGACCAATGAGATTCGCGAGGCGTTAAAGACTGCGGATACGGCAGGAGCCAACGCCACCTATTCGCAGTTGGGCGAACTTAAGCGCGAAGAAACATTTGCGCTGAACGGCGTAAAGTTGCACGAAGGATATTTTGACAATATGGCCGCAAACAAAGGCGGGGAGCCGACTGGCGCCATCCGCCAATGGATCGAGGAGGATTTCGGTTCGGTTCAGAAATTCTCGGATGATTTCAAAGCAACAGGCTTGGCGGCGCGCGGCTGGGTGATTCTGGCGTTTGATTTGGATGAGGGAAAGCTTCGAACATATCTTTGCGATTCGCATAATCAAGGCGGCGTTTGGAACTCGGTAGCGCTTCTTATCATGGATGTCTATGAGCACGCCTACTTTATTGATTACGCCACCGGCCGCAAATCTTATATTGAAGCATTTATGAAGCTGATTGATTGGGACGCAGTGAATTCGATTGTTGAGAAATTTAATTTGGGGCAGTATAGAAAATAAGCAATGCGATTCCAATATGCTAATTCATACTAATAATACGAATACGATTTCATTAGTATAATTAGCATGCATTCGTATATTAGCATCGCATAGCATCGCACTATTTTATGGAAGACGAAACAAAAGAAGAGAAAGTTGCGATAACAATAAATAAGAATCGCTGGTTTTACGGGTCTCTCGCGATCGCGATACTGAATCCGATTTTCGCCGGTTTGATTATGGGAATACTGCTTATCCGCGAGCCCGGGCTTAAGCGTGAAGGCGCGATTGTAATGTTTTTTTCGCTGATCTGGGGTACGATTGCGCTTTTGCTTGCCGCCAAGTACGGCTTGTTGATGAAACAGTGATTTTAGGACATTCTCACATTCTGCAGAATGTGAGAATGTTTCCGGCGAGTGGTTTGTTTTGTGTGTTTTATTAGTGAAGCTGTAATCTTGAGATATTCTCATATTCTCATATTCTCAAGAATATGAGAATATCTTTCGCTCGGCGGTCTGTTGGTAGATTTTTGCCAATTCTTTTCTTATGATCTTGGATGAAATCGAAAAAACTTTGGAGAAAGTTCGCCCGATGCTGGCTTTGCATCGCGGCGGGGTTGAGTTTGTAAATTATGACGCCGAAACTAAAACAGTAAGGTTGCATCTAACAGGAACATGCCAAGGTTGTCCCCTTGCTGATCTGACCCTCAAGGGCGGCATTGAAGATATTTTGCGCCAGACCGTGCCCGGTGTTGAACAAGTCGAAGCAGTCTAAAGTTGCGCGGTAGCGAGAGAAGGACAACGAGTGTAACGCTCATCGAACGGAAATAAAAAAACGACCGGAGAACCTCCCACGTGGGAGGTTCTCCGGTCAGCATCACGGCCGTAGCCAGACAGCTAGACCTTGCAGGGTCTCACTTCCGCTCCGCCGAGCACGCGAGCTCGAGCGCGGACATTCCTCCGCGCACAGTCAGCGATACCAGGAGACCGGGCCAATCTCTTTGGTCTTTAACCCAGGCCTCGATATGCCGCCGCGCCCGGCCGAAGATGTCGCGCCCGAGTTCTTCTGGGCACTTATCTTCCAGCGCGACTTGCACGCCTACGAATCTGCCGACAACGGGTAGGGGGCCGTAAGTGACAGAAATTGTGCCGCGCACATACTCCGAGGCGCCTATCTTGTCAGATTCCCAGCTGGCTGCGTAGTTCTTCGGTTGCATGGCTTCGAGGAGTTTGGCAACTCGCTGGTCGAACTCTTTGATCTTCTCGGAGATTGCCCGAAAGAGATGGACGGCTTGAGGAGAGCGGTTATCAGGATCGAATGGCTCAAGTAGCTCGGCATTGCGGATGTCGCGCTTGGCGAGCCCCCAACCGCCGCTCCTTGCGCGCGCGAAAACCAGAATCTCCCGAACCCTTTGCGGCATTTCCTCATCCATCAGCCATTGGGAGATTGCGTTAGCGCTAAAACTCCCCGCGCCTACGCGTCCGCGGAACAGCTTTTCGATCCCATCCTCCTGCTCCCGAGAGACGAATTTGCCTTCGAACTCTTTGCTCGTTGGGGAGGCATAGAAGCTGGGGTGATAGCAGTTGACGACGAATCTGAAGATCCGCCTGCTTTCATCTGTTAGTTCCGGCATCCAGCCGCGAATGATCGAGTCCAAGATGCGGAGCTTGGTCTTTTCCAGCGTCGGGCCGTATGTGGGAATGTGGTGGCGTTCCGTGTCGCTATAGCGCTCGCCAGTCCTTCGCTTGTCCGGCAACAGCCAGTAGAGGCGCTCGATGTGTTCGCACCAGCGAAAATAGGCGCGCTCCATGGCCTCGCCAAAGAGTTTATCGGTCGCTTCGGCACGGGCGTGTTCTTCCCTATGGTAGGAGTCATGCAGTAACTCGACGAGTTTGAGACAAGCATCGTCGTTGTGCGCCGCCGCTGCTTTTAGCAGGGAGGCCTCGATGGTGACGATGCGCTCCGCTTCTGGCAGATGCTCCAGAAACACTTGAGCCAGAATATCTCGATACCCGGCGATACTCGGTTCTACCTTAAGAAACGGCTGATGATCCGACATGTCCTTTTCTCCTCCGCGGCTGTATCACCGCGTTGCTTCCATCTTCTCGTGAGAAGATGGTTCCCCCGGGGTCATCCGTAGATGCCTTAGGGGAATTGTGAAAGGGCCAGCAAGGTGATTAAACCTTGCCCGTACTTTAGGCCTTTGGATGCCATAGTCAAGCTTATACGTTACTCATTTTGGCACTCTATCATCCTGACTGCTAACTTGATTTTCGGCGCAATACTTATTATCATAGTTTTATATATGCCCGGTAGTGAAAACTCGAAAGGCAAGTCGTAGATGATAATGCCTAATTAGGTTCACCCCGTTAGAAAATCTACTAAGAATCAATGACTGATATGGGACATTTTCAATCACCCATCTTTCTTCTGCGAAGTCGTACAAACGGTGATTTTCTAACGGGGTTCACTCTGGGGATACAGGCGCATTGATATGTAGTTCGGTCGGTTGTGTTTAAAGAATAATTCGAGTTTCTACTACCGGGTATGCAAATGCCGCCGTTCCAGAATTTTACGAATAAAGCCCAGGAGGTCTTGAAAAAGTCCCATGATTTGGCATTGGAAAGATCTCATCGCGAGGTGGATGTCTTGCACGTTCTGACTTCGCTGGTTTTGCAGGAAGATGGGATTGTTGAGGCGATATTGGAGAAACTGGAGATTGACGTCTCTCAATTGGCGGATCGGCTCTTGGAGATGCTCGACTCACTGCCGCGCGGGACCGCCATGAGCGTGATCGGGCAGGTGTATCTGACGCCGGATTTGGTGCGGGTGATGGAGCAGGCGCACCGCGAGGCGGGTCAGCTGAAAGACGAATTTATATCAACCGAACACTTATTGCTTGCAATCAGCGAGGTGCCGTCGCGTTCGAAAGAGCTTTTGCATAATTCCGGCCTCACGAAAGAGCCGGTGATGCGGGCATTGACGGAGCTGCGGGGCAATACGCGGGTAACCGACGCCGAACCGGAGACGAAGTACAATGTCATTGAAAAATACGCGAGAAATTTGACGAAACTCGCCAAAGCCGACCGACTTGATCCGGTAATTGGCCGCGATGAGGAAATTCGCAGAGTCATGCAGGTCTTGTCGCGCCGCACCAAGAATAATCCGGTTTTGATCGGTGAAGCGGGAGTCGGTAAGACCGCAATTGTCGAGGGATTGGCTCAAAAAATCGTTGATGGCGACGTGCCGGAGACGCTGAAAGATCGCGATTTGATTAATCTTGATCTTGGGTCATTGGTGGCCGGGACGAAGTACCGCGGCGAGTTTGAAGATCGCCTGAAGGCGATTCTGCGCGAGATTGAGCGGGGCGCCGGCAAGTACGTTATTTTTATTGACGAATTGCATACGATTGTAGGCGCCGGCGCGGCCGAGGGCGCGATTGACGCGTCAAATATGCTGAAACCGGCGCTTGCCAGGGGCGAGCTTCATGCGATTGGGGCGACAACCTTGAAAGAATATCAAAAATATATTGAGCGCGATCCGGCCTTGGCTCGCCGTTTCCAGCCGGTTTATGTTGACGAGCCGACGGTGGAGGAAACTATCGCGATTTTAAAAGGACTGAAGCATCGCTACGAAGTTCACCACGGCATAAAAATAACCGATGCCGCGCTTACGGCCGCCGCCAATCTTTCGTCGCGGTATATCTCTGATCGTTTTTTGCCGGATAAGGCGGTTGACCTAATTGATGAAGCGGCTTCGTCTTTGCGACTTGAAATTGACTCGACGCCGCGAAAACTCGAAGAGCTGAAGCACACGATCATGACGCACGAGATCGAGCGCGAAGGGTTGAAGAACGCCAAGGACAAGCTTTCAATGGACAAATTAAAAAAACTCTCGCATAATCTCGCCGGCCTTAAGGAGGAATACAAAGAGATCGAAGAAAAGTGGAAGGAGGAAAAAACGGAGATTGGCGAAATTCGGAGTCTCAAGAAAGAAGTTGACGCACTGCGCCAGGCGTCGCAATTAGCCGAGCGCGAGGGCGATTTCGGCAAAGTCGCCGAGATCCGCTACGGTCGTATCCCCGAAGCGGTGAAAAAGCTTCACCAATCGGAAATAAAACTGCGAAAACTCCAGTTCATGCGCCAGGTCGCTAAGGAGGAGGTGGGAGAAGAGGAGGTGGGAGATGTGGTGGCGCGCTGGACGGGAATCCCAGTCACAAAAATCTTGGAGACCGAGGCGGCAAAACTCTTACAGATGGAAGAGGTTCTTAAAGCCCGCGTTATCGGACAGGAAGAGGCGGCGGGGAAGATCTCAAACGCGGTGAGGAGATCCCGCGCTGGGATTGCCGATGAGGACCGGCCGATGGGTTCGTTTATCTTCCTCGGCCCAACGGGCGTAGGCAAAACCGAGCTTGCCAAGGCCGTCGCGCAGTTTATGTTCAACGATGAAAAGGCGCTGATCCGGTTCGATATGTCGGAGTATATGGAGCGGCATACCGCCTCACGGTTTTTCGGTTCGCCTCCGGGTTATGTCGGGTATGAAGAAGGCGGCCAGCTGACGGAGCTCGTGAAGCACCGGCCATATTCGGTCATACTTTTTGACGAGATCGAAAAGGCGCACTCCGATATTTTCAACGTGCTTCTCCAAATTCTTGATAACGGCCGCCTGACTGACGCCAAGGGCCGCGTGATTAATTTCAAAAACACCATTATCATCATGACTTCCAATATCGGGAGCGAGTTTGCTCACGACTACTCGAGGCTTGGGTTCATGGCTGATCGCGAGGATACGCGGGAGCGGGCCGAAGAGGACATCCGCGAGCGCATCAAGAAGGTGCTTGAGAAGAACTTCCGGCCGGAGTTTCTGAACCGAGTTGACGAGGTGATATTCTTCAACGCCCTGACACCGGATGTGGTTCGCCGCATAGTCGAAATTCAATTGGCGCGCGTTTCGGAGCGCATGGCGAAGAAGGAGATCTCTATCGGATTTTCCGAAACGCTAAAGCAATTTGTCGCGGAGAAGGGGTACGACTCGCGCTACGGCGCACGGCCGCTTAAGCGCTTTATCGAATCGAAAATTTTAAATCTCTTGGCGAGCGAGGTTGTGTCGGGGAGGATGAGTGCGGGGGACTCGGTGTGGGTGGATGTTTCTGGCGGCAATGCGGTTTTCAAGAAGCTTTTAGGCCAGCGCGTAGCGCCGCGAAAGCGCGCCCTCGTGAGGGTAAAGTGAACCCCGTTAGAGGTTCAGCCGGGTCTTTTGTGGGGCGAAAGAACCTAAGGCGAAGTCAAGTCTGACTTGGCGAAGCCGATTCGCACTCACTCTTGGGAATTTAGAAAGGCTGCTTTAAAACCTCTAACGGGGTAAAATAATAAATAGATTAAGCGTATCGGACAAAAGCCCCCAAGGGGGCTTTTGTCTTATATCGTTGCCATCATTGACGTTTAGCATAAAAGTCTCATAGACTGTCTTATAATGAATAATCAAGAAAGGCTCCCCGTTGATTTACGCCAGAAGGCGTATGCCTTCAGCCTTTTTATCTATGAGACATTCGAGGCATTGCCGGAGCGCGGTATCTTGGTCCAAGATATTGAGTCAGGCGTCAATCGCTTGTTGGCCAAAATCGCAAGTTACGCCGCAAGCGACTTAAGGGATAGATTAATAAAAGACATTATTTCCGAAATACGCGCCATCAAGGCTCTTTTGGGAATTGTAAGAGACATATCACTTGTTGAACGCCATCCCGCCTCGGAGCTTTTTATCAAGATCACGGAACTCGAGTCTATTTTCAGCGATCTTCTCCCCGTGGTGAGTAAGATCGAACCATTAGTAGGGCCTGACCCCACTATGAAAGCATTTTCGGATTTATTGCCGTTGGATGTGAGTGATGAACTTGCCGCCGGTGATCCCGGCCAGGATGATATGGTGCCGGATGATACGAAGCATGTTCTAGCCAAGGAGGCAGAACGTCCGATAGAAGAAGGCCAGCCAGATAAATCTATAGAAAGTCAGTCGGAGAAATCCGGTGAGGCGCCCGCCTCGATTCGCTCGCCTCACTTCCGCGAGAGCGAAGCGGGTCATCTTGGCGAAGCTAGGGAGTCGGTCAAGCCGGGTCAATTTGGCTTCGTCAATCAGCCAAGGGAGACAAGTGCGCCGGTTAATTTTGTGGTGTCGGCAAGGCAAGAGGCTATTGTCGAGGTTCTGAAACGGCGCGAGAAGGTTTCGGTAGGCGAACTTGCGAAACTTTTCTCCGGTCGGGTCAGCGCGAAGACTCTTCAGCGCGATCTGCAGGAACTCATTGAGAGGAGAATGGTTACGCGCCAAGGTGAGCGGCGATGGGCGATGTACTTGCTAGCTGGCTAACCGAATTGTGGATACCATAATTAATCCTAGTGTCAGATTTGTTTCTCAAAAAGATTCTAAAAGACATCTAAAGGACATTATGTCTTTTAGATTGTTATGTCCTTTAAGATTCATCAATGAACTATATCTATCGAGAAGAAATTTCTTAGTATCTTGACTTTTCTCACTTATTTCTAAATAACTCCTGATCAAAAGGTCTTTGTCAGAGTCGGCCCCGTTAGAAGTCCATTACGCCATTGGGCATGACGGCGTCCGCCAAGGGTAGCCTATCTCTAGCGTGGTTGATTTTTCTCAAAAATAGGTTAAAAAATGTTGACTTGGCTAGCTTAATATCATAGAGTGTCTTTTGTATATTTCCAGCTTAAGCGGAGCTTAAAAATGGCTCTCTCCGGCGCAGGCATAACCGGGTATCGGTTATCCACAATTTCAGCCTTTGCAACTGATTCCGCCGAGACATATAATGTATTTACGTTATGAATGGATCACGAGAGACGAAATGAGCCAGATTTTTCGTTGCGTTAGTTTGTGATTTTTATATTTGAGAAACATCCATAGCAACATCTTGTAGAGGCGTACCCGAAAGCCCAGTTGCGTACTGCGTAATGTAGGCGGTTGAGCTTTCCGGTACGGGCGACCCGCCAAAATTTTGCCTCGGCAAAACTTAGGCGGGGGAGTGGTACGGAAACGGATTGATCATTCACAATTGAATGATGTGATACGCAAGAAACATTCTCGCAAAAGAATGGTCGAAATTCTTTTGCGGCGAATCTTAATTAGAAAACTATCTGGAGATTCTTGTCTGGTCGACATCGTCCTCCGCGCGCTCCGCATAAGTTTAAATATTTAAACATTTAAATATTGCGCGCGGCGCGTGGAGGATTGATGAAAGACTTGACTCCGTGAAAGTGTTATTAATCAGTAAACGTTATCGCGCAACTACTCCGATTCTTAGTCGACGGAGATATGCGCGATACGTCCGCGGATACGGCAACGTATCAAGCGGGTATAATTAAATTAACTACGATATGAGTAAATCATTGAAAGCAAGATTGAAAGTTGCGGCCATCGCGGTAGCAACCACAATCTCGATTTCCGGAGCTTTGGTGATCGCCCCCAGCTTGGCAAAAGCCGCCACATTAGACGAGCTTTTGGCGCAGTTGGCGATACTCCAAGCACAGATCGTAGCGCTTCAGGGTAGCTCAACGAGCGGCACGGGCACAGGCCTAAACCTCACGTCTGATCTTAACCCGGGTGCGCGCGGTCAGGCAGTCACCGATTTGCAGGCGGCCCTCAAAACCAATTCTTCGCTTTATCCCGAGGGATTGGTAACGGGTTACTATGGATCCTTAACGACAAAGGCAGTACAAGCCTTCCAGGCGAAGTACGGCATTGTCAGCTCTGGAACCCCAACCACGACCGGATACGGTCGCGTTGGTCCAAAGACACGTGCGAAATTAAATGAAGTATTCGGGGGCGCCGCAGTGATTCCTCCGGTAGTAACTCTCCCGGGAGTAACCGGTTCAGGTTTGACGATTATGGCTGGAACCCAGCCGGCAGAAACACTGGCGCCGGAAAACGCGGCTCGCGTCGCATTTACCCGGGTGAAGCTTACCGCTTCTTCCGACGGCGATGTGACAGTTAAGTCCATCACGGTTAAGCGTGAGGGTCTTGGAGACGACGCGGTTTTCTCCGGCGTGATCCTTCTTGATGAGGATGGAACGCAGATCGGCAACGATAAGACCTTCAACGCCAATCATCAGCTCTCTCTGAACAAGGTTTTCACGGTGAAGGCCGGCACATCAAAGACCATGACGATTGCGGGCAACATGGCTGCAAGTCTTGATAATTATGCCGGCCAAGTTGTGAGGCTCGCCGTTGTCGCAGTTGACGCAGGTTCGTCAGCAGTCAGCGGGTCGCTCCCGATTTCAGGGAATGGCATGACTATGAACTCCAATCTCGCGATTGGTACTATAACCATGCAGAGCGGGGCGAATGATCCCGGCGCTGATCAGACCAAAGAAGTCGGATCAAAAGCAGTGGTCTTTACTGGCGTTCGGCTTTCGGCCGGCTCCGGCGAGGATCTATTGGTTAAGTCCATCCGATTCCAGCAATCCGGCTCTGTAATTCAAACCGACCTAAAGAACATAAAAATCGTTGCGGGCGGTACAGAGTATGAAGCCAAGACCGACGGCGAGTATTACTGGGCTGGCTTCGGCGATGGCATTTCTGTCGTTAAGGGCGGTAATCTCGAGGCCTACATCAAAGGCGACATCGAGGGCGGCTCCAACCGAACCGTTACCATGGACATCGATGCACGGCAAGATATCGTGGTCCTTGGGAAGCTCTACGGTTACCACGCCACCCCAAGTTCCACTGATAACGATGCCGACTCGACCTCTGAAGACGGCGAGTTTAACAACGCCATGAATCCGTTCTACAACGGCTGGGATATCACGGTTAACACCGGAACACTGCGTGTTGAGAAATCAAACACCGTGGCATCCGGGAACGTAGCCGTGGAAGTCTCGAGCAGCAACCTCGGCGCCTTCTCCTTCGTAGCGCAGGGCGAGGATGTCCAGATTACAAACATGGTGCTGAACTTCACCTTTAGCGGCACCGGTACCTCTTCGGACGTCACCGGCGTTCAAATTGTTGATTCCACCGGTTCGGTAGTTGCCGGACCTAAAGATCCTGCTTCTGGCATTGTTACCCTCACTGACAGTTGGACAGTTCCGGCTGGCACGAACGTTTACAAGATCCAGGGCAAGCTCGACAGCACCTTCGTTACCAACGACACGGTAACAGTCGCAGTAACGCCGTCCAGCTTCACGGCTAAGGGTCTGCAGACGAATAAGTCCGTTACCCCGACTCCGTCCTCACAAGTCTCGGCTAATGCCCAGACCGTACGGGCGGCGGCGCTTAAAGTCTCGGTTTCACCGAGTCCGATTGCGCAGAACGTGGTTCGCAATTTCAACGGCTACACCTTCGCCCAGTTCCAGTATGATGGGACAAATTCAGGCGAGGATATCCGCGTTACGTCGCAGGCCATCACCTTCACCACAAGCGCAACGGCTGATGCTGATGACCTCAACACCTGCCAGGCGTTTGACGGCACAACGGCCTTAAACACCGGCTCGAACGTTACGCATCCGACCGGCGCAGTTGGCGCCGACCCGACGGCAACCATGAACTTCGACAATCACTTGATTGTTCCGAAAGGGACGGCCAAGACAGTAAGCGTCAAATGCACGATCTCGGCTAATTTCGTGGCTGATTCCACGATCTCGGTTGGAATTGCGGCGGCCCAAGATACAGCCGCCACAGGTGTCGCAACCGGTAACAGCGTTACCGAGTCGCTAACCGCCGGCCTTGGCTCGACCATGACGGTAAAATCCGGTGGGTCGTTCACGGTGTCGCTTTCTAACTCCAGCCCGACGACCGATCGCTGGGCGCTTGCCAACACGACCGATAATGTGATGGCGGTCTTCAACCTGCATGCCAATGACGAGGCTCTGAAGCTTGAACGCATCCATCTGACCTTTAGTTCCTCGACGGCTTCCACCACCGATTTCACGAATGTCACCCTTTGGGATGGCGCCACGAAAGTCGGTGAAGCGGTATTCGCCGGAACTGAAACGCTGGCAACCTCAACTCTGTTGAGCGACTTCATCATCCCCAAGGATGGCGACAAGCTTCTGACAGTGAAGGCTGACCTTGCGCAAGTGGGCATATCACAACCCGGTACCCAGGGCCGTCGCATCTCGATCAACTACAACGGCACCGCGACGACCTCAACCCGCACGATTGGCCAGTCATCCGGTTCGGGCTTTAATTCCGGAACCGCGACTGACGTCAACGGCAAGGTTCTAAACCTAACCAAGACCTACCCGACATTGGCGATCCAACCTGTTCCGGTAACCACATTGACGAACACTTCGATGAGTCTCTACCGCTTCTCGGTAACGGCACCGGCCGCGTGGGACGTTGGACTCTACAAGTTCACCTTCAATGTTTCGTCCTCAACGGTTTCGGCGACGACTTCGAACTTCTACGTCTACGGCTACTCTGACTCGGCCTTCTCGGTACAGGCATACGGTAATAATCCGTTGAACGCCTATGCCGCGTTTAAAGTCGGTTCGACAACGCAGATCGGTACGCAAGCAGCGCTTGGCGCTTCGCCCGCTGCCGGTGTCGCGTCAACCACGCTGAACGAAGTAGTTATCTACTTCGATCCAGGGACACAGTCAGCCGCGGCTCCTAACGCCGAAGCAATTGCGGTCCCAGCCGGTACCACGCGATACTTCGACCTTAAGGCAACGGTTTCCAGTGTTGGATCGACAAAGGAATCGATCAGTGTAAGTCTCTTGGGTGATGCCGCCTACTTCGATCGGGTATCCTCGAGCTTCCTTGATAGGGCCAACACAGTAGACGCGCAATCAACCAATAACGACTTTATCTGGTCGCCAAACACGACAACGACCGTCACCACAACGAATGGCTGGACTAACGGCTTCTTACTGCCGGGACTCCCGTCAACCAACATGGAGGCGCGCACGTTCTCGAACTAACGGCTAGCTGAACTCGTAAATCTCGGTCTTGTGAGCCGAGTACCAAAAGCCCCCGATTCTTCGGGGGCTTTGGTTTTTAGGGAATGCAGAATCATAATGAGTTATGTGTGAGGTTGACCCGTCTCTTCAATGGAGCGTGCCAAAACCAAATATAACAATGTGCGACTATACCATTTTCCCGCGACCGCGGGAAAATGGTATAGTGGGCAAATAGTTATTGCTATTGTGTGCTATTGCGTTACTGATCCTGCAACCAGACTGCGTAGTTTCTCATTAAACCAGAATCACAGAGAAGGGTGCTTCACCCCGTTACAACCGGACGCCCCGTGGCTTTCAGACCGGGTTATAACGGGGTTCACGTCGTAATTTTTTGTGATATTGTGATATAATGAATTGGTCTATGAGTATGAAAAAACAAATATTTCTTGCCTTTCTTCTTGTTTCTATATTTGTGCCGCTAGTTTCATCAGCGGCCACTTTGGCTATTATTTTCCCGCGCGATCTAACGCTCGGCGCGAAGGGAGAAGATGTTAGTCGCCTGCAACAATATTTGGCAAAAGACTCTTCGATATACCCCGAAGGCGTTATCTCGGGATATTTCGGTAGCCTTACGCAAAAAGCCGTAGTTCGTTTTCAGCAAAAAAATAATATTACACCCGCACGCGGATACGTCGGACCTCTGACGCGTACAAAGCTTGAAGTTCTTGCGGGAGCAACGCCGAGCGATTCTGCAGCGCTATCCCAAAATGGCGCAGATCTTGCCTCGCTTCTCAAACAACTTGCTGATCTGCAGGCGCAGATTCTTGCCTTGCAACAGACAACAATGGAAGCGGCGACCACAACGATTGCGACAACCACTCCGATTGCATCAACGCCTCCCGTAGCCCTGCCGACTTTCGAGAATTCCATCACTGTTTCGGGGGACTCCACGGTGCGTCTTGCGGAATCATTGAAAATGGGGGAGATCACCGTAACTAATAATTCATCAAGCACCGTGTTAGTTTTTCATATAAAATTACTCATGAAAGAAGCTTTGGATGCTTCCAACATGCGCGGCGCTACTTTTAAGATGATTCTCCGAAACGGCTCGACGACATTCGATGAGATGCTTGAAAAAAAGGAGGTCACGGTTTCTTTAGCAACTGCTGCTTCGGGAACGTATAACACGCAATTGCTGTCGTTTTACGCGGGGTCGCCGATTCCTGCTAGCGCGTCAAAAACCTTTAGTTTTTGGGGGGAAGTGTTGAAGGGGCCATTCAACAACGGACAAATTCAATTTGTCATATCATCAGTTTTGACTGCTCCGGAGCTCCCCAATAAAGGAGGGGCGGTGTTAATTCTAAGCGCCCTTCAAACCTAGTCACTTTTGCATGGCCGCGCTCTTTTTGGTAAGCTGTCTTTTGCATGCCAGGTAGTGAAAACTCGAAGGGCGCTTCGCGCCCAGCTTGATTATTGCAATAGGGCCTTGGTACGATGTTTGGGATTTAATAGAAGCAGATGACATAGATAATTATTTATTATTCGAGTTTCTACTACCCGGCATGGTTAATACTAATTGGCGAGGCATGTTCCAAGTACTTCGTGAAAGACCGACAGCTATTGTCGGAATTTTGATGATACTGCTGCTTGTGAGCGCTTTTTTATTTCGTGACAAGTTGCAGCCGTTACTCGGTGGTTCCAAACCAGAGCGTATCAGCTTGGTGACCGGAACACCCTTGCCGGAATATACGGGGCGCGATATCCGTGAGATTCGCATGGTGCCCGAAAATGTTAAACTTTTCACCGAAGAACAGAGGGCTACCATCCGCCAGCAGATTCTTGACGCCGCCGGTTCGATTGACGTGAACCCCGATGTTCTCGATTCATGGCTGCAACTCGGACTCTATAAGAAGGTAATTGGCGATTTTGAAGGCGCCAGGGACGCTTGGGAGTATGCGAGCGTCATTCGCCCGCAAAACGTAGTTTCGTTTAAAAATCTCGGCGAGCTTTACTGGCGTTACTTTCCTGATTTCACAAAATCCGAGGCGAACTTTCGCGCGGCAATTCAGAACGAACCCCGGTACATTGATTCCTATATCTCGCTTTCGGAACTCTATCGCTATTCATACAAAGAAAAAGCAGGCCTCGCTGATGATGCGCTTCTCGAAGGCCTCCAGAATAATCCGGGAAGCCGCGACCTGATCGCATACATAGCCTACTATTACAAAGCAACAGGCGATAAGGAGAACGCGATTAAGTATTACCGCGAATTGCAGCGCCTAGACCCGGCGGACGAGAGTGTAATCAAAGAATTGCAAAAACTCGGCGCGCAGTAATCCAGACGCAGAGTAACATCGGCTAGCGCCCGCTGTATCTTGAGCTTCTCGTATCTTTTACGTAAGATTGATCTATGCGTCGGATTACGTTGCTGGTTATTTATTTTCTAGGCGCCCTGCTTTTTCCGGCCGTTGCGCTGGCGCAAGTAATTATCAATGAGTTCTTCTTTGATCCCGCGAGAAGCGACGCCGGTCTTGAATGGGTTGAGCTTTACAATGCGACGGACAGTACGCTGAATCTTTCCGGTTGGCAGTTGTATCCCGATGGCATCGGGTATTTTTATTTTCCGGAAAACCTTTCTGTTCCCGCGCGGGGATACGCCGTTGTTAATTTGCGCGTAAGCGGCCAGAATTCCGAAACCAGTCTTTATCACTCGACCCCGACTTCGAATATGGGAAACAGTTCGGGGTCTTTGGCGCTTTTTTCCGGCGAGCCGCGCGGCAAAGACACCATTAAAGCTTTTGTCCGCTACCATAAGCCGGGCAGTTACGAGAGTAAAACGTGGGAATCTGATGCGGTTAAAGCAGGATTGTGGCAAACCGGAGCTTTCATTGACATCTCAAGCATTGCGGAGGGAGCGTCCATCGGGCTTACAAGCGGCGGCGTTACGGCCGGATTCCAGCGGGCTTGGATGATTTTTTCTTCTGCAACCAAAGGAACGGCAAATAACCAAGCGCCAAGCAGCGAGGCCCCCGAGGCGGCGGATCAGACATTAACAACGGGAACGCCGTCCGTAACAGCGCCGCTCTATGTTAGCCAGCCGGCGCCCGTATCGGCGAATATTGGACAAACGTTCGCCGCCGAAATATCTTCGCCCATGAAGAATAATCCGGCTCGAGAGGTTATGGCGGCGGCTGCGGTTATAGAAAACAGCGGAGAAGAACCCAAGGATCCGCCCGCGCTGACAGCCGCGCTTGATTTACCCGCTAGGAACAAATGGTTTGAAATCGCGCTTTTTGCGGGCGCTTTGCTTTTGGGCGCGGCTGGGGCTCTTTTTGTATTTTTCGGCAAACGGCCGTTATAAAATTCTCATTTGATGAATGACTTAACCAAAGACAAACCGGCGATTTACGTTTTTTCAACCGCGTATGATCCGTTTATCGGCGGGGCTGAAATTGCCGTGGCCGAGGCGGCGAGGCGGCTCTCCGAATCGTTTGATTTTTTTGTAATCACGGCGCGATTTAATCAGCGTCTGCCGAAGCGCGAGAGAAAAAATGGAACGATGATTATCCGAGTCGGTTTCGGATTTAGCGGCGATAAGTATTTACTGCCGATCTGGGGGACGTTCGCGGTTCTTAAATTGATGCGCCAGCATCCGCCCGCGCTTTTTTGGGGAGTGATGGTGACATTCGCCTCGTGCATTCCATACATAGTAAATGTTTTCCGCCGGAGAAATAAAATTCCGATTGTGCTGACGTTGCAGGAAGGCGATCCGGAGTCGCATATCCGAAAATCACGTTTCGGGCTTATAGGGATAATGTGGCGCCTCTTACTCTCGCGGGCAGAGCGCGTTACCGCGATCAGTAATTATCTCGCAGACCTCGCGAAGCGTTTCGGTTATGGCGGCGGGGTTTCTGTAATCCCCAACGGCGTTTCAGTCGAGAAATTTAGAGAGCCGATGACTTTAGATGAACGCCAAGCATTGCGGGCTGGCATCGGAATACCAGCCGACGCATATATGATTGTAAGCACTTCTAGGCTTGTACGAAAAAATGGCTTAGATACGGCAATATTAAGTCTAACTCATCTGCCGCCGGCGTTAAGAGAGAAGATCTATCTTCTCCTAGTCGGCGGGGGCGCCGAAGAAAACTCGCTGAAATTACTCGCCAAAGATATCGGCGCGGACAAGCGCGTTATGTTTCTTGGCGAGCGGCCCTACGACGAAGCCATTGGATATTTGCGGGCTGCCGATATTTTTGTCCGGCCGTCGCGCTCCGAGGGCATGGGCAACTCATTCATTGAGGCGATGGCGGCGAGGATTCCGGTTATCGGGACGCCGGTTGGCGGCATCACGGATTTTCTCACGGACCGAGAAACAGGATTAGTCGTCGAGCCCGACGATCCAAAAGCGGTGGCGGGCGCTATTCAAACATTCATTTCGGATGCGCCGCTTCGCGAAAATATTATCGAGAAAGCATTTAATCTGGCGTCAAGCCGATACCGTTGGGAGCGCATCGCCAAACTCTATCGGGAAATATTCGCGGGTGAGATTAAGCGCGCCGCCTATCCGCGAGTTCTGATAGCAACCGGAATTTATCCGCCGGAAATCGGCGGCACCGCAAGTTACGCCGAAAAACTGAAAGAAAGTTTATCGGCCGGCGAATGGAGGGTTGAGGCATTCTCTTACGCTGAAGGATCGCAGTCCGGCGACGGGGTTCACCCCGTTAGAAGTAGCCTCGCCGAGGTCTTTCAGACTCACGCCTTTGGCGCGAGCGAGACTTCTAACGGGGTTCATCGAGTTTCCCAGCGCCCTCCTACGGGCCTCCGCCACGCTCTGGCATTTTTGCGGGCATTGCCGCTGGTGTGGAGAAGCGACGCAATTATTTTACTGGATCACTTCAGTATGGGTTTTCCGGTGAGTCTTGCGGCTCTGCTCTTCCAAAAGCCGTATATTCTTCGCATCGGCGGAGATTTCTTATGGGAATCACATGTTGAATCTAACCGCGTTGAGGTTGCGCTCCCGGACTTTTATGAAAATTTTAAACTTGCTCCAAAAGAACGAATAATTTTTTATTTGGCGCGATTCGTGCTGCACCATGCTTCACTGATTGCGTTTTCCACCGAGTGGCAGCGCCGCATCTTTCTTGCGCCATATGGTATTAAAGAAGCCAGAACTGTTGTTTTGCAAAACGCTGTTGAGGCCGATACTTCCGCGCCGCACTCATCCAAGACGCGATCCGAAGTTATCTACGCCGGGCGCTTCTTATTTCTGAAAAACCTCCGCCGCGCGATTCTTGCGTTTCGCGAGTTTAAAATGGCAGAAGGCGGCGCTTTGAAGATGCGCCTAATCGGTGAGGGGCCCGAAGAGCGCCAGCTAAAAACTCTGCTTGTCTCTTACGGGGTGAGCGATTACGTCTCAATTGAGCCGCCGATGTCGCGTTTAGCGCTTGCAGAGACGATTAAGGACGCGCGGGCGGTAATCGTGCCGTCGTTTTCCGACATAAGTCCCAATCTGGCGCTTGAGGCGCTTGCCGCCGGAGTTCCCGCGATTTTAACTCGCTACAACGGTTACGGTTTTACCGAAGCGGATGGCGTGTTGCCGATTGAGCCGCTTCCGGATTCCTCATTTTTAAATGCCTATCGCCGGATAGCAAACCCGGTGGTGTACAAGAAACTTCGGGGCGCCACCGCAAAACCTAGCCTTGCGTCTTGGAGTGAGCTCGGAAAACGCTACAGCGAAATGTTACAAAAAATTCTTAGTCAGTCTTCATGCCCGGTAGTGAAAACTCGATAGCGCGCCCGCGGCGCGCAAGAGTTCCTCCCGAGTGGCGCGAAAATTCGTTCAGGGGATAAGATGTCAAGCATAAGCATTATAGTTAAATAAAATCGAGTTTCTACTACCGGGTATGATACTGCTCACCATCGGTTCGGATCGGTCGCTGTTCCGCGAATCGGCTGCGCGCAAGCGCATTCGCGCCTACGGCAATTTAGTTTCGGCGATGCACGTAATAGTTTTTGCAAGACGCGGAGGATATAAAAAAGAAGCTATCGGCGAGCATGTCTATTTATATCCGACGAATTCTAGGCTGCGGCTAGGATACTTGTGGGGCGCGCTTCTTATCGGTATGGGCATCATACGCAGGTTATCCTCGCAAGATCGGCGAGAGCTCCTGATCTCGTGCCAAGATCCTTTTGAGAGTGGCTTAGTGGGGTATCTGCTCGCGAGATTCTTCAAAGCCGCGCTGCAGCTCCAGGTCCATACGGATTTATTAAGCCCGTATTTTGCAAAGAACAATTTACTCAATCGCATCCGCGTTTGGCTTGCTTCATGGCTGCTGCCGCGGGCTGATTGCATCCGTGTCGTGAGTCAGCGGATTCGGCGTTCGCTTGAGTCGCAATTAAAAATCAAAGATTCAAAAATTACCGTGCTCTCGATCTGGGGTGCGCCGCCCGTTGGCGAGCCTCGCCATCTAGGCGGGCCGCTTGCCGCGCCGCCGCGCGTCGCAAAAGATGGGGCGTTCTCGATTCTTGTCGTCGCCAGGCTCGAGAAAGAAAAACGAATTGATCATGCGCTTTTAGCTTTCTATGAATTCATAAAGCGTGGTGGTATGGGCAAGCTTAACATTGTTGGCGACGGAAGCCGGCGGAAAATTCTTGAGAATCTGGCGAGAACCCTAAAGATCCAGAATCAAGTTGTATTCCATGGCTGGCAGAACGATCTTTCGCGCTATTACGCCGATGCGGATGTGTTGCTTATGACTTCGCAGTATGAAGGCTGGGGGGTTGCCGCCGCCGACGCAGTTTATGCCGGCATACCCGTGGTGATGACGGACGTGGGTTTGGCGGGAGAGTTGGTGCAGGACGGCAAGAACGGAATTATAGTTCCGGTGGGGGATACTGATGCCATCGCCAGAGCCCTTTCCTCGATTATGGCGGGTCCAGATCGTGCGAGACCGCGCCAAATTCGCCCGCGGGAGAGTTTTGAGGAGTATCTCGCAGAGTACCGTGAAGCATTATATCGGTGCCGCGCTTCGTGATAAGTTACTCCAAATTTTCCGCTATCTTTGTTATAATGTGGCATAGTATATAGTCGCTAAATAAATTTCATGTCTCTTACAAGTATTTCTTTATTGCTTTTCGCGGTCGCCTCCGCGGTTTCCAGCCAACTTATATTCAAGCATTGGACTTCGGGATTGGGCGCTTTGCCGATTTCCGGAAGCGGAACCTTGGCGATCATCGGCAGGATTTTACAAAGTCCCTTAATGCTTGCGGCTTTATTTTTGTATGGTCTTGGATTTTTATCCTGGGTTTATCTGCTTTCGCGAAATTCGCTTTCGCTGGTCTATCCCGTTGTTTTGAGCCTCAATATCATTCTGATTTTTATATTCTCGAGATTCCTTTTTCATGAAACGGTGAGTATGCTGCAGATGGCGGGGATTGCGGTGATTATCGCCGGTATCTACATAGTTTTTACCGCGTAGGACTAGCGCGATTTTTGCATGCGCCTTTTAATCATCACCCAAGCGGTCGATTTAAGGGACGCCAATCTTGGGTTCTTTCATGAGTGGATAAAGGAATTTGCCAAGCGCGTGTCGGCCGTTGAAGTTATGGCGCTTCGCGTCGGCGAGCACAATCTACCCGAGAACGTGTCAGTGCACCGAATTTCCGGCAGCAATAAATTCTTCCGTTTTATTCGGATGGCAGGGCTTCTCTGGCGGCTTTTGCGTGAGTCCGATCGGGTCTTCGTCCACATGTCGCCGATTTTTGCCATAATTGCGGCGCCGTTTGCACTGGCGCTAAGAAAGCCAATGCTGCTTTGGTATGTGCATAAGAGTGTTGATTGGAAACTGCGGCTTGCGGAAAAATTGGTTCAGGGAATTGCCAGCGCCTCTCCGGAAAGTTTTCGTTTGCCGTCAAAGAAAGTTTCGTTTCTTGGGCACGGCATAGATACAAATTTATTCGCGCCGCCCGCAATAACCCCCGCCGGCTTTGCGATGCTTACGGCTGGCCGCGTTTCGCGCTCAAAACGCATCGATGTTTTGCTCAAAGCCGCGGCTTTAGCCAGTCGTCGTTTGCCGGATGGCTGGAAATTTATTGTTGTTGGCGGCGCGATTACACATGACGATACTGCGTATCGCAGCGAGCTCGAGACACTAGCCCAAAAATCTGGGGTTCTCGAGCATGTCGTTTTTGCAGGAAGCGTGCCCCATTCTCAAATGCCGGCGTATTACCAATCGGCGCATCTTTTCTTGCATGCCAGCGCCACTGGGAGTATCGATAAGGCGGTGCTTGAGGCGATGAGCACGGCGCTCCCGGTGATAAGTTCTAGCGAGGCTTTTAAGAGTATTTTGCCGGAGGAATATATCGCAAAAACAGTATCAGCCGAAAGTTTCGCTTCCATGATCGTTGGGTTAGAGACCGGGGGCAGAGATTTGCGCTTGCGAAATATTATTCGAGAGAAATTTGAATTATCGGATCTGATTAGGAAGTTGGAAACGCAGCTTTTCTCCCTATCTGTACCAATAGACTAGTTTATTGGTACAGATATGATTTTAGGTATTTTAAAGTATTATAAAGGCATGAATATACTGCCCCAGGTTCCGCCAGAATATTATCGGGCGCTTTCCTATCTCGGGGCTGACCGCTGGGTTAGCTATGGCAGTCAGGTTCGCGAAACGCTCCGTCTCGGGCCCGAGCGCGTGCTTGAGATCGGAATCGGCAATGGAATTGTCCGAGATGCTTTAAAAGCTCTCGGTGTCGCTGTGACCACGGTTGATATCGACCCGCAATTGCGCCCTGATATCGTCGGCTCCGTCACCGCCTTGCCTTGTCAGGAAAATTCTTTTGACTTGGTGATTGCCGCGGAGGTACTCGAACATATTCCGTATGAGGAACTGGCGCAAGCCCTTTCGGAAATTCGGCGCGTTACGCGTCGTTACGCCTATATCACACTGCCGCATGCCGGCGCGGTAATTGATATGACTCTTAAACTCCCGTTGCTTCCCCGCATCGGCGTTTTTGCCAAAATTCCGTTTTTTTGGAAGCGGCATATTTTTAACGGCGAGCATTATTGGGAACTTGGAAAAAGGGGATTTGCGGTTTCGCGGATTACGCAAGCAATGAAGACAGCCGGTTTTTCTGTGGTTTCTAGCGGCCAGGACCGCCTTAACCCGGCTCATTATTACTTTCTTCTCCAAAAATGATGCCGAAGATCAAAGCCACCGTCGAGATTCTCGCGTACAATAATGAAGCGACGATTGAGAAAACTCTAGCGAGTGTCGCCGATTTTGATGAAATACTAGTTATCGACGGTGGGAGTACCGACCGGACGCGCGAAATCGCTTCGCGTTTCGGCGCTACAATACTGGGACAAGATGCGCGGGGGAAACGGGACGGCCAGATTGCGGATTTTTCCCTAATCCGGAATCAAGGGCTCATAGCCGCGAAACACGACTGGTTTTTATTTGTGGATTCAGATGAATATTTTACACCCGCGATGGTGCGCGAAATAGACTCTATAGTGTCATCCAATACTCCCTCCCATTATGTTTGGAAAGTTCCTCGGCGCTATATTATTGATGGTAAGATTATTGATCGCGCAACAACCTATCCCAATACACAACCTCGTTTTTTTCATCGGGGCCGCGTGGAGAAGTTTATCAAGCCGATTCATGAGCGGATCCAGCCGAAATCCGGCGAGAGGATCGGAACGCTCAAAAACGCCATGATCGTTCCGCTTGCTCCCGTGAGCGAGCTTCGCCGGAAATGGGCGCGGTATCTTTCGCTGGAGCGATCTCGGCTCTCGGGAGTTTCGCGGCGGGAAATAATCAGGAAGATATTCGAGACGCTGAAGACGGCCGCAATCTATGCCCTGCGGCTTATCCCGGTGATGCTTGCCTCGGGTGTCCGGATGCCGCTTCGCTATGAATTCTTGCGGCAGGAGTATAATGCGAGACTTGCGTCTCTGTTACTTGGTAAGCTATTCACATGGAAACGCTGATTTATATTTCGCATTGGAGATTTCCGTCTGAAAAGACAATGTCTCCTTTGATTATGAAAACCTGTGCTGAGTTTTCGCGGCAGGGAGTGCGGGTCGAGCTTTGGACTCCGCGCCGGAGAAATTCAAACTTCCGCGACGCTGATCCGTTCGTCTATCACGGCGTCGAGAAGAATTTCTTGATGCGGAGGCTATTTGCCGTCGATCTCACAGAGCTTCCTCTTGGTGACGTCGGACTGTATGTTCTTCTACTCACATTCAACGTCTCGGTGTGGTTTCGTGCACTGCGTTTGGGCCAGTGGCGCCAAGCCGTGTTTTTTGCTCATGACCTCAGGGACGTCGTTCTCCTCTCACTTCTTTCTTCCAAGCTGATTTTGGAGATTCACGACTTTTATAAGACCAGCATTTCTTGGTTTAATAGATTAGTTTTTCGGCGTGTCGCGGGATTCGTGGTTACAAACAGCGTAAAAGCGAGTGTTCTTATGCGAGACTACGCGGTGCCCGCCGAACGCATCATCCGCGAACCGAATGCGGTTTCGATTGAACAGTTTTCAATTACAGAAACAAAACCTGAGGTAAGAAGGCGTCTTGGACTCCCTGAAGATCCCAACCGAACAATCGCCGTGTATACGGGGCACCTCTTCTCTTGGAAAGGCGTGGACACGCTGCTTACTGCCTGCAAGTTGCTTGATTCCGACACGGTTGTTTATTTCGTCGGCGGAACCGACGAGGATCTCGCTCGATTCCGGGCGTTGCATCAGTCGCTCGGCATCGGGGAGCGAGCCGTCATCGTCGGCCGAAGGCCGCACGCGGAGATTCCGCTCTGGCTTCGGGCGGCGGATGTCGCAGTTCTCCCGAATACGGCAAGGGAAGAGGCGTCGAAGTACGAGACCTCTCCCGTTAAGCTTTTTGAATATCTCGCCGCCGGAGTTCCGATAGTCGCCTCGGATCTGCCGTCTATTCGCGACGTCATCACAAACGATCATACCCACTTCTTCGCGTCGGATGATCCGCAAGCGCTCGCTGAAGCAATCAAAGAGGTTCTAAAAAATCCGGCGGCGGCTTTAGAGCGATCAAAACGCGGCCGGGATCTGGTCTCACATTACTCCTGGCAGCAGCGAGTTAGCCGGATTCTCGCGTTTATCCAAAAGATTGTTCAGCTACAGATGTGATATGTCGCGCATGATTCCCGACAAAAAAATAATTGCCGTGATGCCCGCGTATCACGCCATGAAGACCCTCCGCGAGACCGTGGAGGCGATTCCGGACGGTTGGGTCGACGAGACGATTCTCGTCGACGACGCCTCTTCCGATCATACGGCCGACATTGCACGAGAACTCGGCATCACGACGATCGTTCACCAGAAAAACACCGGCTACGGCGGAAATCAGAAGACGTGCTATCGCGAGGCGCTCGCTCGGGGGGCTGATATTGCGGTCATGATCCATCCCGATTTCCAATACAATCCCCGCTATGTTCCCGACATGATACGTCCCATCGCCGAAGGCGGGGCGGATGCGGTGTTCGGATCGCGGATGCTGGTTCCGGGCGGGGCGCTTCGCGGCGGAATGCCGTACTGGAAGTTTGTCGCGAACAAGGCGCTGACGCTGTTCGAAAATTTCGTACTCGGTCTTCGGTTGAGTGAGTACCATTCGGGCTTTCGCGCCTACAGCCGCGAGGTGCTTTCGTCGCTTCCTCTTGAAAAAAATGCCGACGGATTTGTCTTCGACAGCGAAATTATCGTCCAGCTCGCCTTCGCCGGGTTCCGCATAAAAGAAATTCCTATCGAAACGCGCTACTTCAAGGACGCCTCGATGATTGGATTCTGGAAGAGCGTCGGGTATGGTCTCGGGATTGTGCGGCTGATGATGGCGGCTGTCGCGGCCCGTGCCGGGCTTACCAAAGACTCCCGTTTTTCTGGTCTCCGCTACCGCTGTCCGGTCTGCCTTGGGAGGAATCTTATTCTATGGCTCGCCGCGAGCGCCGAGACGGATAACACCGCGGTGCGGAATTACCGCATCACGGAGGACGCCATCGGTATCCACTTTGATATTTTCCGTTGCCGTTCTTGCGGCAGCGCGATCCAGCCGCTGCCGAATGACGCTTCCACCGATTCGCTCTACGCCGAGCAGCCTTGCGACCGAAGGTATCTTGCCGAAGAGGTCGGCCGCCGGCGGGCGTTTCGTCGCGTATTGCGACGGCTCGAGTCGTTCCTTCGCCCCAGCAGACTCATCGATCTCGGGTGCGGCCCGGGACTCTTTCTTTCCGAAGCGAAAAATCGCGGTTGGGATGTTTCCGGAGTGGAGGCCTCCACGGCCTCTGCGGCCTACGCCCGATCGCACTTCGGCATTCTAGTTCTCGAGGGGCGCCTGCCGGATGTCCTATCGGAAGTCCCCGATGCTTCAATTGATGTTGTCACCGCATTCGATCTCCTGGAGCATGTGAGTGATCCGAATGAGATATTCCGCGAGGTTCGCCGGGTTCTGAAGTCGGGGGGTCTGTTTCTCTTTACCACGCCCAGATTCGGGAGTTTGGTTCAGCGGATCCTCGGGCGGCGATGGTATGCAATTCTCCCGACACATCTTGTCTACTTCTCAAACTTCGGTGTCAGCCGCACCGCCGCCCGTCACGGGTTTACAATCGTCTTCCGGAGGAGTTTTCGCAGATATTTTTCTCTGTCGTATCTCTGGATCCGCCTTTCATGGATGTTCAAAAGGATCGTCGCTGTCACCGGCGGGGACGTCGACAAAAAAATCTCGGGATTTGCCATCCCAGTCCAGCTTTTCGATGAGCATGAAGTCTATCTCTGCAAGTCAGCGGCCGACTGAACGGCGGAGATTTTTTCTCGCTTAAGAAGAGTCACTACTCGATTCCAAATCCAAATTGTTCCCATGGCCGCAAATGGGACGATGAAAATGTTCACCGGAATGCGATGCCGTCCGGTTACGGCGAGCCCCACCATACTGCTTGTCAGCGCAAATGCTGCGACGAGGCTGATCGCGAATATCGTCTCCAGTCTGCGGTTGGGTTCTCGGATGAGGGCTCGGGTTGCGCCGACCAGCGCGAGAACAAATATTGCAACCCAGGCAAGGCGCGCGGCAATAAAGATCACCCACGGCCAGGAGATGAATCGTCCCAGAATGGAAAAGATTTCAGAGAAGTTGCCCCGCGCAATCGCGGTGATATTGGGCGAGCTTTGCGGGGCGCCGGAGAGCATTCCGATTTGGAGCACGGCGTCGAGATAACCGTCGTGTGTAAAGAAATGGAACGCCGAAAGCGGGATCAGCTTCAAAAACTCCTTCGGGTGCTCGCGGATGATGCGGCTCGCTTCCCGCTGGTAGTAGGGGACATTTTTCGGATCGCGAAGCTCGGTTAGGCCGTCGGCCCGTGCTTTCAGGCGAAGACTCTGCCGCGCCTCGGCGAACGGTATGCCGGTGGCGAGTGAGATGACTGATGACCCCGTGAAGTAGTAGGGCACGATGCCGGAGAACGACGTTAAGGAGTTTAATCCGGCAACGCGCTGATTCCGCATGATCCAGGGATAAAAGACCGCCGCGCTCGCGAGAACTATAATCGCCGACCCGACAGCCGCCTCACGGAAGCGCCACGGCCGGAATGAGAGTTTTTTCAGCACCCAGACAAGCGCAAAAATTGGGACGAGGTAGAGTCCCGTTGGCCGTATGAGGGCCGATACGCCGAGAAGAATCGAGGCGAGGGTGAGATCTCTTCTTGTTTCGTAGGGGGAGCGCATCGCTTGCAAGAAGAGAATGGAGGCGCTCCAAAGGGTGATCATAAAGACAACCTCCGTCAGGATCAGCGTCGAGACGATGAGTCCCAAGGGTTCGAGTGTAGAAACGGCAGCAGCCAACAGCGAAAACCGGCTGTTTCCGGTGATTTCAAAAACAAGACGCCATGCTAAGAGGGGCAAGACAATCGCGGCGAGCAAGAGTTGCAGGACGATAAGCGGAATAACGCTCTTAAATGCCCATAACGAGGCAGTAATTAGAAGCGGGTATCCCGGAGTGCGCGACGTCTCTGGGTAGCGGACGCCATAATAGTCTACGCTGAACCCCTCTCCGGCGAGCATGGATTGGGCAGGCTCGACGTAGCCGTATGCGTCATCGAATGAGAAGAAATAATTATTTCCTTGTGTCGCAAGCCCATAAGTGAGCAGGCCAAATCGCAGAATCAATGCGGCAAGAACAATCATCGAGAGCGTCTTGTGCTTTTCTAACCAGTCTCTAAAGCGCATAGTGGTGCAATTATAAAATGTTTCATTACATTGATCAAATTATACTGTAGTCTATAGACGCAGTAACCGTGTATAATAGTTGTGATGTTCCATAGTGTAGATATATTGCATGTATAGCTTCAGTTGAGATGAACCAGACGCAATCAGTAACCGCAAAAATTGTCGAGGGTACGGTATGGTCGTCCGGATCGAGTTTGGCGGTTAAAATCATTGGACTTATTACAACTGTCACCGTTATTCGGATTTTGAGCGTTCCCGAATATGGACTCTATCAATTGACGCTTGCCGCATACGGGATTCTTGCCGCTTTCTTCTTCGCGGGGTTTGATCAAGTTGTGTTGACGGATCTCATGCGTGCGAAAGGCAGTGAGGACTTTGCGCGCTTCAAACGCTTATTTTCGGAGTTCGCGGTCCTGAAATTAATGGTCGGCGCAACGCTATTCTTAGTCTCGTTTCTAGGCGCGAATCTCGCCGGCGCGTTTTACGGAGAAAATATCGCGTTTCTGGTGCGCATCATCGCTTTTCTCTTTCCGATTGTCGCTCTGGAAAGGATACTAAACGTGCTTTTGAATATCAACTTATCTTTCCGCGCCATGTCGCTTTTTACGCTGATTGAGGAGGCCGTGAAGCTCGGGCTGGTATTTTTCTTTTCTTTTGTAGTCGGTTTCGGCGTGCAGGGGATCGTGCTTTCGGTTGTCGGCGCGTCGGCCGTAGCACTTCTCTCTTTTATGCCATATGGAATCCGGCTCTACCAGCCGTTTGCCAAGTCAAAGGCGCTGTCTGGCCGCAACTTGATTTCTGAAGCCTTTTTGGCTTACGGCAAATGGGCCGTTGGTTCAAAATATCTAAATGACCTGCAGCGGAATATCCGTCCCTGGTTGATCAGATTATTTTTGTCAACCGAGGCCGTGGGTTTATATACGATAGCAGAAAATTTGTATTCCCAAGTCGTAAGTCTAGTTCCCCTTGGAACTGTTTTGACGCCAATCGTGTCTCAAACTATCCATGAGCGTAAGCGAATAAATAATTTAGTATACTATGGAGCCAAGTACGGAACTATTTTATTTCTAATTCTTTCCGTTTTTTCTGCATTCGCTGTGCCTTTACTGGTAGGGTTATTGTTCCCCCAGCATATTAATTCAATACCTTTGTTTTATGTCATATTGTTGATAATGCCGCCAGCCGGTTTGGCCGCGGTTCTCACCGCAGTATTTTACGCCCAGCGTCAGCAGAAAGCTCATTTTTTTATAATGTTTTTGACGCTTGTGATTACTCTAATTATGGGTTCGATTCTAGTAAATCAATTTGGGATTATAGGCATGGCGGTAGAATTTACCATCTCAGCTTATTTCTATAACATTTTGCGGACTTGGTATTTATTTAGAACTAACCCAGATTTACGATTTTCTCTGCCACGCCTTTTTAAGTGGGACTATGAGGACGTTAATTTTATTAAGTTTATTACCGAAAAAATTTTTAGATTCATAACGGTTCGCAAAACTTAAAATGTTCAAACTTAAACAAAAACACATTTTTATCACCATCGGGATCATGCTTTTTTCTTGGATGATATATACGCAATTTTTTGCGTCCAATGAAGCGCTAAAATTAAGCGATTATTATCATATTGATAAGCTCATGCACTTTTTAGGCGGTCTATTGATTGCTGGCGTGGCGATCCGTTATTTTAGGGTTTCAAAGGTTTCGGCGTTAATTTTGTTGATTTTGTTAGGCGTTGGATGGGAAATTTTTGAGGTATTTTTTTTACCGAATGTCCGCGACTTTTATGAAAAGTTCTATGCATATTGGTGGAGTGATACGCGTGGCGATATTGTGGTCGGTATAGCAGGAGGGTTGTGTTACGCTATTTTCTATAAACGCGCGAGAGGATCACTGTTTTTGTTAGGGTCCTCTAATAGTTCTAAGCATATAAAAGCATAACCGTTATCATGTTGGCAGTATCCAAAAACATTTTAATAACAGTAAGTCAGGACTCTATCGCCAGAAATGTTCTTCACTCATTTGTCATGGATGCTTTGTTAGGTGAACCTAGTCTAAGCGTGTATCTTTTGGTACCGGCTGAAGCGGAAAAAAAATACAGAAGAGAATTCGATTCTACCCGTGTGCGTATTCTTGGACACACCCCCCAAGTGAACTTTTTTGATAAAATTTTGCGCTACCTTTGTCGTCATAATTTACGCACCGATACGATTATGACTGATCAGAGAACCCGGCTTCTTATAGATAGGAATTATACTTCTTTTGCGGTAAAGCGCTCTCTAATATTTTTATTTGGCAAGTCTCGTTTTTTTCATGAGTTGATTAGATTTGTTGCAAAGTTTCGCCGCGCTTCTGCCAAACTGACAGATCTTTTAAAGAAGCTCGAAGTTAATCTCGTCGTCGCAACCGACGTGCAAGACAACCTAGATATCGAACTGATGCGCGCTGCGCGCGATTTAAAAATAAAACTTGTTGGACTCGTACGGAGCTGGGATAATCTTGTTTCAGAGGGCGGCCTGATTCAAATCATTCCGGATAGATTAATTGTCTGGAATCCGTATCTTGCCGGGCAGGCGATTTCGCTGCACCACATCCCGGAGAGTCGGGTCATAGCCGCAGGAATCCCGCACTACGATTGGTATCTGAAAAAGGAGTTGCTTATTTCACGAGAAGAATTCTTCTCTAAACTCGGCCTTGATCCTCTTAAGAAAACGATTCTATTTACGGGTCTTGGAGATTATTTTGCGCCGCATGAGGCCGAAGTGGTAGAAATAATCGCGGATGCCTTCCGAACGGGGGAGCTTCCCTCAAATCTTCAGATGCTTTTTCGGCCCCATCCTGCGTATGACGTGCATGGAAAAGAAAGACTGGCTACTCTCCCGAGAACTATTTTTGATCATAAGGTTTCGCCGTTCACTGATGCAGATAAAAGCGATCATGAAACGCAGGAAGAAAAAATCGCTCATCAGCTGAACTCGATCTATCACTCGGATGTGATTGTGACATCGCCTTCTTCAATGGTTATTGATGCCGTACCGTTTGATAAGCCCGCTGTGGGCGTTGCCTTTGACGGAAAAAGCGCGGAACCTTATTGGAATTCAGTGAAGAGATATATCAAAGGGTATACGCACATCAAGGATCTTGTGGCATACGGGGCATTTCCGGTGGCCTACAACAGAGCGCAGTTGATTAGCTTGATCAAAGAAATTTTAGAGAACCCAAATAAATTTAAGGATGGAAGGGAAAAAATCCTTGACGAATTTATTTGGAAACTTGACGGCGGGTCAGGCGAAAGATTTGCAAAAGCAATTCTTGAGATGATTTAAGAGACTATATCGGGAGCGATTTTCTCGATCAGCTCCATTGTTCTGACAGCATCATCAATCGATGCTGCAGGGTAGGCGATTGGTTTTTTGTCTTTTACCCTGTCAATAAAGTAACGATTTTGGCGCCATAAACCCGGTTTAAACTTTACGTCTTCAATATCAGGTTCAATCGGCGTTGGTGGCGTGCTGCTTGATGTAAAAAGAAGGCCGCTTTCAAGTGGCTCAAAGTGGGCCCTAATTCCGTCTCCGTAGAGATCAATCGTCCAGCGGCCAGGAGAGTTCCAGTGCGAAATATAGTGGCCAATAGCGCCTTCGGAAAATTTGATCAGCGCGCCAAAGTTATCTCCGCGTTTTTCGTGCAGTGAGCGGTGTGCGGTGTGGGTTGATTTCATGTTGCCGCCGAAGAAACAGAGAAGATCTATTGCATGGATACCGTTTAGTGTTATCCATTTGTCGAGAAGTTCAGGCGAAAATTTGCCGATTTCTCTCTCTTCTTTAATGCGCTCTGGTGCTTCGATGGCCACTCCAAGAAGAGGCCCTCGTTCGGCAATCGCTTTTAAAGCCTTTTCATAAATGGAATAAAATCTGCGGTTTAACCCAACCATAATCGGAACATTTTTTTCACGAGCTTTTGTAGCTAGCTCCCTTGCCTCTTTTGCCGTTAAGGCAGGGGGTTTTTCCATTAAAATTGGTACTCCTTTTTCAAAACACTTTTCTGTCACAGTCATCATGTTCTCGGCGTTCACGAGAACCAAAAGCGCGTCCAGATTTTCTTTTGCGAGCATTTCCTCAAAATCGGCGTAGCCTGCGGGAATGTTATACGCCTGCACGGCTTTTTCTCGTGGCTCTGGGCTACGGTTTGCGACCGCTCGGATTTCTACATCCTCGAACGAATCAAGTACTTGAAAGTGATGCTTCGCAATAGCTCCCGCGCCTACGATTCCTACTTTAACTTTTTTTTCAGCTTTCATAGAGCTAAGTCATTGGTACGTCAAATTCTAAATCTTTTCCTTTAAGAGGAAATTCAACTAGTTGGTTACCGCGAGCATCTGAAATGTGAAGTCCCATGACCATCTCAAGCGCTTTCTTTCCCTCAACGCCGGTGGCTACCCCGCCTTGGCCCGTGACGATCGCCTCAAATGACTTTGCCGTTCCTTCAATGATGTCCATCGGTTCTCCAGCATCAAAGGGAATTTTAACTATGCCCGAATCATCATCTGACGTTTTGTGTACTTCCCATCGAGTCGGCGCCTTGTCATCCCATCGGCTCTCCGCCAAGTCAATGATCACTTTTCCTCTCGAGCCAATAATTATCATAAGAGGTTCATGCGAAAGGTCCTCCGACATTTCAATAACGCCGCGTGCTCCATTTTTAAATTCGTAGATACCGTAGCCACCGGGGTCTCTGAACTGGGCTCCTCGTGGATTGGGCGTGCCGGTTTTGTCTATACGTCCCCAGGCTCGCGCAACCTCGCTCCCAGTGATTAATCGCATGAGGTCAATATAATGGGTCCCAACGCAACCAAGCCCGCGCTTCCCCGCCATTGAGACCGAAATATGTCTAACGATGCCGATTGCTCCCGAGTTTAAAAGGGTGATGAGTTTTTCAAAAGATGGGAATACACGGAGAGTTAGATTAATAAATAATTTTGAGTTTTGCTTCTCGCACATAGCAATCATCTGGTTTGCATCAGCAAGATTCGTTGCCATCGGTTTTTCGCAAAAAATGATTGGAACTTTATATTCTGCGGCCGCAACAACTATTTCTGCGTGTGACGGACCATTCGTGGCAACGCTTAAAATATCCATTTTTTCGTTCATGAGTAGTTCTTTCCAATTGGCGTATGTTTTTAGAGACGGGCTTTGGCTTTCCGCGAGTTTCCGGGCCTCTTCTTTAATGTCAGTTGCGGCAATGACCGTGGCTTCTGCACGTTGGTATGCAGTAATATGCCGAAGGCCCATTCTGCCGAGCCCAATAACCGCAGCTCTTTTCCCCCTAAGTGTCCCCATGGCTTTTAAAACTCTGTAACAGATTATGTAACAATGAATAAAACCCTAATCGTCAATATTTAGTTCCTTATCACTATACTGTCGCAAAAACAGTAAAGCAAACCCTTGCCTTAACTTATTTGACAGAAATCAAGTTATATTTACAAGTAGGTCGCCATCTGTTATGCTGTGACTTGTTGCATACCCCTAATTTTAAAAATAATGAGATACGCGAGTGCATATGAAGAATTTCGATGAGTACAAAAAACGCGCAGAGGAGTCATTGTTGATCGTTCCCGGTGCTGGAATGGTGTATGCAAAAACCGACGGGATTTATGTCTGGGACGAAGAGGGGAAGCGCTACCTCGACGGCAATGCGCGGGCCGGGCAGGTTTCATTCGGCCACAATAATCCTCTTGTACGAGAAACTGACGATAAGTTGCGCGAGGCCGGTGTTGGGTGTTTCGAGACGATAGGCGATTTCTGGCGCACTTCAATTACGGTTAACGGAGAAAAGTATGAGATTTCGCCTCCGGCTTTAGGCGAACTTCTGGCGCGGTTGACATTTGGTGAGGGGCGTGCCTATTCGGTTCCGCAGGCAACGGGAACCCTCGCCACACATTCACTTATTAAAATTTGTGAACGCCTGCGTCCGGATCGCCGAATTTTTGTGGCTTTTGAAGGTGCCTATCACGGGCGAAGTGGTGCGGCTCTTTCGCTGACTAACGCCCGCGGGCTACAAAAAAGCTGGAATACTCCAGGCCTTCAGGTGGTGCATCTGCCGTTTATAGAATCCGAAGAAGATGCGGACCGGGCGATTACAACCTTAACCCGCGTCGATCCTAAGGCGATTAACGCAATATTTTTCGAAGGCGTGCAGAGCGTCGGCGGAACACGCTCGCAATCAGACGCTGTAAAAAGAGTTTTGGAATTTTTGCGCAGTGCTGGCGTCCTTATCTTTTGCGACGAGATTTACGCCGGCTTCTATCGTACCGGTAAAAGGTTCTCATTTGAGTATTACGACTTTGTGCCAGATGGAATCACGATGGCTAAAGTTATCGGCCAGGGAATACCGACATCAGCCGCTATTATCTCGAAAGACGTTTTTGAGCGTCACGGAAAGACAAGAGAGGAGGTTTGTCCCATCGGCTGGGAGGGCGGCACGTTTAATTGGACTCCTATGGCAGTTGCCCGCGGCATCGTGCTTCTTTCGCATTACGAAAAGGCAAATCTCGGGGAGCATGTGCGAAAGGTATCTTCGTATCTTGAATCAAAAGTAACGCCAATCATCGAAGAATTTAATAAGCTGGTTGGCCATGAGATTTTACACTTTACCGGACGAGGTCTCATGAGGGGTTTTTGTTTTCGTTCAGGAAAAACACCCTTACCAACATTGCAGGGCGCGGTAAGCAAGCAGATGTTTGCGAACGGTGTTATTTTCACCGGAACAGGGCATGAAGCAATCAATCCAACTTTGTGTTTCACTCCGCCGCTGATTATTGAAAATGAACATGTGGATGAATTTGTTGGGGCGCTAAAGCTTTCCCTGAAGGCCGCGTGGGATGAGGTTGGGGAGAAATAAAATTATGGCAAAAGAAGACGCATTTCCAACTCCGCTGTCGCTGAACGTCCATGTCAACTTGCGTTACGGGCCGGGGGCGAGTCACGCCCTTTTTGACCTAATTAAAGAGCGCGGGTACAAAAACATCGGGCTAGTGCTTGATGTCGGGCTTCTCGGGAATCAACATTTTGTTGAGTTCCGCCGACGTCTGACAGAGGAGTTCCCCGTGACTCATGAGCACGTCAATAAAGAAATGGGTCCGACGTATGATTATCTCGATCAGACGGTTGATGCGTTCCGGGGCAAGAATATTGATTTGGTCGTTGCGGTGGGCGGCGGAAGTACGCTTGATATTGGAAAAGCGATCGCGGTTCTTCTCACAAATCCTGGCCTTGCAATAACCTACCGCGGCGTGAATAAAATTAAAAACGCGAGTGTCCCGTTTGTGATGATTCCGACAACAGCAGGAACGGGGAGTGAGGTTATTCCCAATGCGCCGATGGTTGATACGAAGGAAAAACGAAAGCAGGGGATCAGCACCTCTTTCTATCATCCGGAGCTTGTGATACTTGACCCATTGTTTACAGTATCTTGTCCGCGGAATGTCACGATCGCGGCAGCGATGGATGCTTTGCTACATCATGCAGTAGACGCTTATATTTCCAATGAAAAAAATGAGCTTTGCAGTTTTTTTGCGAAGGAAGCTGTCCGGCAGATCCTTAGAGCACTTCCCGAAGTCGTAGAATACCCGGAGAATGTCGAGATGCGTGGCGCATTGCAGCTTGGTGCTTTGTATGCAGGCATTGCCCTTTCAAACGGCGGCGGCGGCAGTATTGCGGGAGCGGCATCATATCCATTAGAAGTCTCTTTTCATATCCCGCACGGAATGGGCGTTGCGATCACTGGCCTTGAGGCAGTACGTTTTAACATTGAAAAAGGGTATGAGGGTTATGGATTTTTTAGCGATGCCATTCCTGGAGTAAAAGATGGCACAGATATGGGCATGAAAGAAAGAGCGGATCTTTTTTATGAACATCTGAAGAAACTTTATCAGAACCTTGGTATCCCCCGGCTTTCCAAATATGGCGTGGAGGATACGCATCTTTCAGATCTTGCAGAAGAGATTAGTGGAATGCCTGTGGCTAATAAGAACCCGATCACCATAAATGCGGGCGACATGCGCGCCATTCTGGCGGTTTGCTTGTAGTATGAAAAAGCTTTCAACCGTCGGTATTGTTCCAGCACGTGGAGGTTCGAAGTCCATTCCTAGGAAAAATCTAAAGCCTTTCTTGGGGCGTCCACTTATCGCGTGGGCGATTGAGGCCCTTCAGAAAAGTGGAGTTTGCGATCGCGTTATCGTAAGCACAGAAGATGAGGAGATCGCAGACGTGGCGCGGCAGTGCGGCGCTGAAGTTCCATTTATGCGTCCCAATGAACTTGCTGAAGACCGAGTCCCGATGCTGCCGGTTTTGCAGCACGCCGTTGCCTGGTTAAAAGAGCATGAAGACTACACTCCCGATTATGTTGTGTTGCTCGAGCCGACCTCTGTGGGGAAAAGACCTTTTCATGTGCGCGGGGTAGCGGAGATGCTTAGAGAAACTGGTGCGGATTCCGTATTCACAGTTTCAGAACTTGCGGCGGATTTCAATCCGTATTGGCAGTTGGTGCTTGATTCAGAGGCGCGGGTTTCGCTTTTCACGGGTGGTCCGATGAAAAATGTCATAAAAAGGAGACAGGACCTTCCGGTTAAAACATACTTGTGGGATAGTGCCGTCTACGCCTTTAAGCCTAAGCTGCTTTTTGATAAGGAGCCCAGTTTTTATGGTGATGACGCGAGGGCCTATATTATGGAGCCGAAATATGCTCTAGATCTCGACGTGCCGGAGGACTGGGAGGTAGCTGAAAGGAAAGTTAAAGAATTGTTAGAGTCTGAAGAAAAGTAATTAGAAAAAATGCGATATAGAAATGATGGCACGGATGGGAACTATCTTACCCCCGAAGAGATAAAACAGAATAAGGATACTCTTAAGATCGCCTGCCTGGAGGAGGGGGATTCGGGGATGATTAATGACGGCAGTGCTATCAAGATGATAAAAAAGTATGTGCCCGACCGGCAGGCCCATATTCTTGATTGTGGAGTAGGAAACGGGCTTCTTCTTTCGAAACTCTATGATGATGGATATAGAAACTTGTACGGCGTGGATATAGACGATTATCGCTCATTTGCTGACGAGGCGAGCAGGAAAGTGCGGCAGTTTTCGGTTCTTGATGTATGCTTTGATCCGCTTCCTTGGCAGGACGGTTTTTTCGATGCTATAACCTCACTTGAGGTTCTTGAACATTTGGAAAATCCCTACCGATTGATTCGAGAAATGTGGCGCGTCTTAAAACCAGGCGGGGTTCTCTTTATCTCTATGCCGAATGCAATAAGTTTGATCAGCAGGTTAATTTTTTTGAAGAACGGGGAGTTAGTTCGTTGGAGTGCCGAAAACAATCATATTGCGGTATTTACGCCGGGGATTTTTAGAAAGGTATTTAGTAACTTTTCTATAGTAGAGCAAGGTTATTATAAGGGGGCGTTCCAGTATCGTTTTTTGGCTAAGATCCCTTTACCGGCCAATAAATGGTTCGGTGAGACCGCCTGGTGGGTATTAAAGAAAAAATAGTACATCTATGAAAGCGCCGGAGCTAAAAATCGGTAGACGAAAAATCGGGTTAAACTACCCACCTTTTGTTGTTGCCGAGATTGGCATCAATCACGAAGGAAGCATGAAAAAGGCGAAGCAGATGGTGGATGATGCCGCAAAAGCTGGAGCCGAGTGCGTGAAATTTCAGTCCCATGTGATTGAGGATGAAATGATTCCCGAAGCAAAAAATGTTATTCCGGGCAACGCTACAGTCTCGATTTATGAAATAATGGAGCGCTGCACGTTTTCTGAAAGTGAGGAACGCGAGATCAAGCATTATGTCGAAAAGAAAGGCATGATTTTTCTTTCAACGCCATTTTCACGCGCCGCGGCCGATAGATTGCATAAAATGAATGTGTGGGCTTATAAAATTGGGTCGGGTGAGTGCAATAACTATCCCTTGGTCGAGCATATTGCGCAGTTTGGCAAGCCGGTGATACTCTCTACCGGAATGAATGACGTGCCGGCGGTGAAGATAGCTGTCGCCATCTTTCGCAAGTATAAAACGCCGTATGCGCTTCTGCACTGTACATCCATGTATCCGACACCGTATCAGAAGGTGCGTCTTGGAGCACTCGCTGAATTAAAGCGGACATTCCCCGATGCGGTCATTGGCCTCTCCGATCACTCGCTGGGCGACTATACTTGCTTTGCTGCTGTCGCTCTTGGGGGAGGGAATATTCTTGAAAAGCACTTCACGTCCGATAAAACCTGGCCGGGTCCGGACGTGCCGATTTCGATTGATCCCCGTGAATTAAAAGAATTAGTCGAAGGTTCGCGCGCCATTCAGATGGCTCTAGGGGGCAAAAAGACAATTCTTAAAGAAGAACAATCGACAATCGATTTCGCTTATGCTTGCGTGGTTTCGATTGAAGATATTAAAAATGGAGATAAATTTACCAAAGAAAATATTTGGGTGAAGCGTCCGGGGACGGGGGAGATAAAAGCGATTCACTTTCAAAAAGTTCTTGGGAAAATTGCAAAGTCTGATATAAAAAAGAATAAAATGCTTAAATGGAATCAGATAAAGTGATTAAAATAAAAATTTGCGCGGTTACGACTAATCGAGCGGATTACGGTAGATTAAAACCGTTGATGCGAGAGATTCAGAAAAACCCGCGTTTGGAGTTACAAGTGGTGGTTGGCACGCCGCTTTTATTTGATCACCTTTTATGGAACTTACGACACGGCGAGCCGGTATCGTTACTGAAGTCTTTACCCTGGTACTTAAAAGCGCGCTTTAAAACTCTTTTCGGCTCGGGTAGCGCAATCGCGCGTCTTGAGTACTTTACCAAACTTCTCTCTCAAGAAGGGTTTCCCATTCATGCGCGGATTCCCATGCTTTTGGAGGGCGGTAACCCTCGGGTTATGACAAAAATTCTGGGATTTGCGCTTTTGGGCATTTCCAGCGTTTTCGAAAAATTGAAACCAGACATGGTGTTAATCAATGGCGATCGGTTTGAAATGCTGCCTATTGCGTTTGCTACGGTTTGCGCCAATATCCTTTTGGTGCATATTGAAGGGGGTGACGTGTCGGGAACACTTGATGAGAGTACCCGACACGCAATTACCAAGCTCGCGCATATTCACTTTTCTGCAACGGAGAAAAGCGCTGAACGAATCCGCAGGATGGGCGAGGATCCGAGGTATGTATTTGCTGTCGGGTCGCCCATTATTGATACAATCTCGCAGCTCAACCTTTCACTCGATAATTCGGTGTATGATCGAAACGGATTCGGCGGCGGGGAGCGGATAGATTTTAAAAAGCCATTTCTCTTGGTTCTTCAGCATCCGGTGACGACGCGCTACGAAGAAAATCGGAATGATATGGAAGAGCTAATTGCTGCGGTGGATTCAATTGATATTCAAAAGTTCTTCCTGGCGCCGAATATTGACGCTGGGTCGGACGGAGTATCTGCCGCATTGCGGGAATATCGCGAAAGAAAGCCCCATGGAGCTGTGTTTTTTAAGAGTTTTATTCCTCAAGATTTTTATCGTATTCTTGCTAATACCGCCGTCGCGGTTGGAAATTCATCGAGTTTTATTCGAGAGAGCGCATTCTTAGGGACGCCAGCGGTTATCGTTGGAGATCGCCAGCAGAATCGCGAGCGCGGCAGAAACGTCATTGAAGTCCGCCCGAAAAATAATGAGATTGTCGCTGCCGTAAATTTTCAGCTCCAGCATGGCAAGTACCAGCAGGACACTATCTTTGGAGATGGGAATACTGCATCAAAGATCGTCGAAACATTAAGGCGCTTGAAGTCGGAGAATATTAATCTGCAGAAAACATTTTTCGAATCATCTCCGTAGATGATATATACATATGGCTAAGTATCATAAATACGTTTTTAACACAGAAAATAGAAAATTTGTGGGCGAATTTGAAAAAATGTACGCCAACGAAGATAAAGATAACTATGACAGCTGGTTTCAGGAGGACCTGCGAGGCTTGAAATATATTTTGAGTCAGGCGATTTTGAGCCAGTACAACTTCAATAAGATTCTCGACATGGGGTGTGGTAAAGGAGCATTCACACATCTTTTGAAGAAGAAAAATAATGAAGTGCTTGGCACGGATATTTCAGAGACTGCTGTTCGCAAGGCTCAAGCGAAGTTCCCCGATATTGAGTTTCAAGCGCTAAAAGCCGAAGACATCGAGTCACTTGGACGAAACTTCGACTTGGTCGTTGTGATGGAGATTCTGTCTTATCTTGAGACCTGGCCGGAAGTTATAGAGAAGATCTCGAAAGTGACTAATTATGTTTTCATATCGCTTTACTTACCACCAAATCCGCTTGGTTTTGTGAAGTCGTTTGAAGATCTTACGCGAGAAGTAGAAAAACACTTTACAATTATAACCAAAGTTGTTGACGAGATCGGCCCTGACCTGCTGATTCTCGGGAAAGTAAAAGGAAAAAATAAGGTAATTAGTGATTAAAAAAATAAATCCCCATGGCTGTTAGGCCACGATGATTCACTTGGATAAAAAAGCCCCAGCACGAGAAGCAGTACTGCTTCTCGTGCTGGGGCGTGCACTCCGTGGACTTTCTAGCGCGTGATGATCCACAATGATTGAACCTGTGACTCGAAACCACTCAGCGCGGGGCGTTTATGTCCGGTACTTCCGTGGGCCACTTCATCTAGCGAGACTTCGCGAGCTTCTCGATCTCGTTCATGGCATCCTCGGGCGCGGTTCGCGAGAACTTGAAGTTCGCGCGCTGTGCCGCGACGACTTTGTCCCTTTGCGAGAACACTTTCGCCAATAGGTCAGCCGGGCACTCCCAGTTGAACTCGAGGGCAGCACCAATCTCGTGCTTTCCGACACGGACCATAGGATGGAAATCAAGCTTCGATTCGGAGAGAAGCTCCGCGTCGCAGACCGGCGAGGAGACTCTCACTGGAATGTGTCCGCCAACGGCCGAGGCCTCGAAGAGGGTGCCGTAGTTCGAAACTGTCGCATCAGCGAGGCGTGCGATGAAGCGGGTGTCTGCGATCTCGGGTAGCATGGTGATCGCCTTATCGCCCTTGAGGGCCGCGTAGAGCTTCTGCTGGAGCATCCACATTTCCTTGTCCTTCTCCGTTCCTCGTGTCCTTGGGTGGTGGCGGACGATCACGATGACCTTCTCGCTGGAGATTCCCGCTGAAGCGAGCGTCCAGTGCAGGAAGTACTGCGTGTCGTGGCCGTTGCCGGCAACGAGAACCGCCCGGCGGCCTCCGCATGCCCGGTTGAAGATCTCGACGATCTTCGACGGGATGGGCGTTTGCAACATGGAAGCGATGAAAACACTTCCTATCTCTACGATTTTTGCCTTAATGCCGGGCGAGAGCGTCGCGATGGCCTCGCGTCCGAACTCCTTCGTCAGGATGAGATCGAAGATTCCCGGGTTGATTCTTCGTGAGCCGCCAATGTAGTCCTCGATGCCGATGAGCGGCACTTTGAGCTCCGCCGCAGCGTGGGCGAGTTTTGCCTCGATGTTCGGCGGTGCGCCGTAGGTCACGATGACAGCACCCAGTTGCGCCGCCTCGATGGCGAGCTTCGGGTCAAAATCAAAAGGTTCCTTCTCGAAGTCCTTTGTGCCCTCAAAGGTGAGCTCCCAGTTCTTATTCCTCCATTCCTGGACAGAGAGCCCCTCGGCCAGGATGATCGGAGTGTGGCCCCGCGCTTTTGAAACCCGAGCAATGGGCTCGGTCGCCTGAAATCCTCCGACGTCCTTCGTCGCGAAGAGAAGCCTCATTTTGTTCCCTCCGTTCCAATGTCTATGAGTGGGTTAGTATAGTCTTATTCAGTTGCCAAAGAAGCTGACCCTGTGTTGCAACATTTTAACGTATCTGATAGGGTTTGTCAACGTTGACTCAAAATATATTTTAAGACTTTTCCTGCGACCCGAAGTTATAATGGATGGATCACATAAGGAATAAGGATAATTAGAATGTTTCTATCTAGTAGAATAATCAAATGATTGTCGCACGAACGCCGTTTCGCATACCGCTCGGCGGGGGGTCAACCGATCTTCCTTCTTACTATTCCCGGCACGGGGGTTTTATTTTTGCCGCCGCGATTAATCTTTATATGCATATTATGCTTTCGCGTTCGCCGATTGATGATCTGATACGGTTTAAATACAGCGAGTCGGAGGAGGTTGCGAGTCTTGATGAACTGCGCCATCAGTTGGGACGCGAGGCGCTTCGCGCCATGGGAGTTACCAAAGGCATCGAGGTAGCATCGGTGGCTGACGTGCCGCAAGGTACAGGGCTTGGTTCTTCCGGGAGTTATATGGTTTGTTTATTGCACGCACTGCATGCGTTAAAAAATGAACCGATATTATCTCACGAGCTGGCGGAGAAGGCCTGCCGCATTACTATGGAAACTTTACAGCTTCCTGACGGCAAGCAGGATCCGTATGCGGCGGCTTTGGGCGGATTTTGCGTTCTTGAAATAGACCCCGACGGGACAGTTCACGCGCGCCAAGCCAAGATCGCGCCCGAAACCGTAGATAAGTTTGAGAAAAACTCCATGCTTTTTTACACTGGAACGCGGCGGGAGTCAAAAGATATCCTCGCGGAACAGCATAAAAAAACTATTGCTGGGGATCAGAACATCGTTGAGCAGAAGCATCGGATTAAAGAAATCGGCAAAAAAATTCTCTTGGCGTTTGAGAAAGGCAATTTGACGGAGTTCGGTAAGCTGATGGATGAACACTGGAACGTTAAAAAATTAATGTCTGCCAAAATAAGCTCGGATAGATTTGATAATTTATATGACTTAGCGAAATCCAGCGGAGCGCTTGGCGGAAAAATCATGGGCGCGGGCGGTGGGGGATTTTTTCTTTTCTATGCCGAGGGCAGCGCGCGCGATCGCGTGCGCCAGGCTATGCTGAAGGAAGGTTTGCGCGAAATCGGTTTTAAAGTTGATTTTGAGGGAACGAAAATTATCGCGTCGTAGAGAACTCGGGATTAAGAATAGTAGGCGAGGCTCTTTCGAGAACCTCGCCTACTGTCATTTTTCTCGGCGAGGCCTTGACTAGATGGCGCGATGAGTGTTAAATATGGTCTGATCTTTGTAAACCACGCGACGTAAAAAATCGCGTTTTGCGGTGCACTCCAACCACAAAGGAGGTACGAGCGATGTTCACGAAGGGTATGCAGGCACTGGCCCGTAGCATAGCCCCGGCTGGTCTCAAGGCTTTGACGGCCTGGAGGACTCGCAAGTTCACGGTGAGTCAGACTACATCTCGGGAGGGTGAGTCGATGGACTTCGCTTCCGGTGTTGATCAGCCGCTAGACGGGGAAGTCATGCGGCTGATGTCCGAAGAGTTCGGGATCAAGCGCTTCCTTACGGAGGAGGGAAAGGACTTCCCCGAGCGGAACTCCGTCGGAGGTAACAGGGCTATACAGGACATCATCGACGGAAGTTCGAACTTCATCACGGGGGAGCCCGACTGGTCGCTCTCTGTCGCCGTCGAAGATGACGGCGTCGTGTTTCTCGGTGGCATCTTTTGTCCCGCGCGCGGCGAGTTTCTCGTCGCAGAGAGGGGGCAAGGGACGTACTTCCTGAACACCTACGGCCTCACGCTGGCCCAGGTCCTGAACAATATCAACCGCGGTCGACTCAAGAGCATCACGGTGCAGGAATTCGCCTTGCCTCAGAAGCGGCTCGATCTGCCGCCGCTCGAGCGGGTGCGGCTTTACAGTCATACGGGCAGGCTCCGCAACTACGAGCTGAACCCGCAAGATCCCTGGAACACGCTGCCCTCGAAGCTCGCCAATCCCGGTTGCACTTTCTGCTGTACGGCGGCGCTCGTGAAGGTCGCGCTCGGCAAGCTCGACGGTGCCGCGATCGGCTACCAGAATCGCTGGGACTTCGCAGCGGGAGGACTCCTCATCACGGAAGCGGGGGGTCATTTCATGGTGGTTGACAGGGATGACCCGCGGCGCGTTCTTACCCCGCACGATCTCTCGCAGGCATACGCTGGCAACAATGCCAGTGGCCGGGAGTGGCAGTGTCACGTCTTCGCGGCGGGCGCCAAGGATGTCCACGACGCCGTCGCGGCGCACTTCCAGCCATAGGCAGTAGCCCCCCCATGGGGTCAAGGCCCCACTCTCGACTTCGGACCAGATGAACTGGTTGGAGTCGGGGGTGGGGCTGATTTATTTTTTCTTGGGCTTTTCTCCTCCCAGTTTTTCTCGCTGTTGTTTTGTGAATTTATGACTATACCTTATTTCCGCGACCGCGGGAATAAGGTATAGTGTGGTTTTTGGTTTTTCTGGCGCAAGCGTTTTATCCTGCGCAACTTCCTGTACTACCCCGAGAGTGCTGCACTTCAAGATTGAATGTAACAGGTTACACCTTGACAGAAAGACTGAAAACTTCTTCACTGGGTGTGTTATGAAAGCAATTATTTTAGCCGCAGGCGAGGGGGTGCGCATGCGCCCGTTAACTCTCGAAAACCCTAAGCCGCTTTTAAGGATTGCAGGCAAGACATTTATTGACCATATTTTCGAGAACTTTCCTTCCGAGGTAACGGAGGTGGTTTTGGTCGTAAAGTATCTGGCGGACAAAATCAAAGCGCATTGCGGAGATAATTTTCATGGGCGCAAAATTCATTACGTTGACGGATCGGATAAAGGCAATGCCTATAGTTTTTTGAATGCCAAGCCGTTTTTTGAAGGAGATGAACGGATGATGATAATTTATGGCGATGAATTGCCAACGAAAAAAGAGTTCACTGATTGTATGGCGCATGAGTATTCCTGGCTTTGCTACCAAGTTCCTGTACCTCAAAAATCAGGTATCGCAACGATAGACGCATCGGGCAGAATCTTGGAAGTTATCGAAAAACCGGAACATCCGAAATCAGATTGGGCGGCAACAGGTCTCATGGTCGCTAACGCCTCGGTTTTCAACTACGCTCCGATCCAGCATAAAAACGGCGAGTATTATTTAACGAGTATGATGGACCAGTTTTGCCACGATAATACTATGATGGTGGTTCGTGGCGCGCCCGGCCGGCCGCAGTTGACAACCCCTGAAGATTTAGCGCTTTGGGAGAAACTTTATCTCGAAGGAAAGGTATGACGGGTAGTGAAAACTCGAAAGGGTCGTTGTGGATAGCGCTAACTGACTAAATTAATTCTTGGAATATGAAAGTATTAATAATACTTTGGGGTATTATAAAAAATAATTCGAGTTTCTACTACCCGTTATGAACATCGGCGTTGTCGGACTGTGGCATTTAGGAGAGATAGTTTCGACGTGTCTCGCTGAATTGGGGCATAAGGTAATTGCCTATGACCCCAACTCCGCAGTTATAGAAAAGTTTCGTAGAAGCGAGCCGGTTTTGGCTGAACCCGGTATTGTCGAGCTGATGGCTAAAAATAAAAAGGCCGGTAGGCTGTCTTATGAAATTTTTTCGCCCAAGTTCGCAAAACTTCACGATGCTTTTTTTGTTACATTTGATACGCCGATAACCAAAAACGACAGTCCAGATACCAAGATCGTCGAAAAAGCCGTAGCAGAACTCGCAAAATACGCAAAACCAGGCCTTTTAATTGTTGTAATGAGCCAATTACCCGTTGGGACTCTAGATAAGTTAAAGCAAAGAATAAAACAGATTCGAAGAAAGGATGATGTAAGAATCGCCTACGTGCCGGAAAATCTTCAGCTAGGCCGAGCTATAGAATCTTTCATGAAGCCGGCGCGGACAATCATTGGGGCAGATGCTAAAGCTGCCGAAGAGGTAAAAAAAGTTTTCCAGAAATTGCCCGGAGAAAAGATGGTGATGAGTCCGGCCTCGGCCGAGATGGTCAAGCACGCTCTAAACAGTTTTCTTGCGGTTTCGCTTTCTTTTATTTACAACATCGCGGATATTTGTGAGGCGGCTGGGGCGGATGTAGTCGCGGTCTCGCGCGCCCTAAAATCCGACCCACGAATCGGGGCGGCGGCCTATCTTGACGCCAGTCTTGGATTCTCCGGCGGGACGCTGATGCGCGATATGCGAGTTTTGGAATCAATTGCAAGAGAAAATAAAATTACGGTTCCCGTGGTTTCCGGGGCGATTCATACAAATGCCAAACGTCTCATGCGGGCTGTCGTGATTCTTAAAAAGAATCTTGGGTCTCTTAAAGGAAAAGAAGTTACAGTGTTGGGTCTGACATATAAACCGGGTACACCTACGCTTCGCTCCTCGCTCGCAATTTCTTTAATGAAGCTTTTGAAACGGCAGGGGATGGTAGTTTCCGGGTCAGACCCGTCGGCTTCATGCGCTGAAGTCGCAAAATTGACTGGTAGCGGTTGCGACAAAAACCCGTACCGCGCGGCATCGGGGTCTGTGGCTGTTATTATGATAACCGCCTGGCCGGAGTATGCGACGCTTGATCTTGCGAGGCTCAAAAAAACTATGCGCTCGCCGTTCCTTTTTATTGACGCGCGTAACTTTCTTGCCTCACGGGCTGGCGAATTTGAAGATCTTGGCTTTCGCTATCAGGGCGTGGGGCGCGGTAGTATTGATGTATGAAACTGAAAGGCAAAAATGCAGTAATCACAGGAGGCAGTCGGGGCATTGGATTCGCCATTGCGGAAACTTTCGCGCGCGAAGGTGCGGCGATTCTTTTGATTTCGCGGAATGCTGTGGAGCTTGAAGAAGCGAAAAAACGGCTTGGCGGGAGCGAGAATATTTTTGCCGTTGCTCTCGATATGGCAAGCGACCAAGCGCCTCAAAATCTGCGTCATGCCATTGAGACGCATTTCCCCGACGGCATTGATATTTTAGTAACAGCAGCCGGAATTTATGGGCCGATTGGGAGGGTATTCGAACTTGATCCGAAACTTTGGAAGCAGGCGATTGATGTAAACTTATTCGGGACGTTTGCTGCGATTCAAGCGGCGGCGCCTTTCATGCAGAAACGCGGTGGCGGCAAGATAATTACTTTTTCCGGCGGGGGTGAGGGAGTGTATGCCAGATTTAGCGCGTATGTCGCTTCGAAAGGTGGCGTGGTGCGCTTGACTGAAACGCTGGCGGAGGAATTACGCGAATTCCATATTGATATAAACGCGATTGCCCCGGGGCCGGTAAACACTAAATTTTTGGAGGAGCTCTTGACGGCCGGGCCCGAGCGCGCTGGTAAAACAACGTATGAAAAATCGCTCGCGCAAAAAACCAATGGCGGCGTGCCGCCGGAGAAGGTTGCGGAACTCGTTTTGTTTCTTGCGTCATCAGAATCTGATGGCATAAGTGGGAGAGTTATCAGCGCTCTCCATGATTCGTATAAAGAATTTCCAAAACATAAAAAAGAAATCATGGAATCGGACATTTATACATTTAAGCGGATTAAGCCGAAAGATCGCGGGCTTGATTGGAAATAATTATGGAAAACAAAATCAAGATGGCGCTAATCGGCGCAGGCGGAATGGGAAAACGTTGGGCAGGAGTACTCGCGGTGCATGAAGAGGTCGAACTGAAGGCAGTCGCGGATCTTGACCTTGAACGGGCAAAATTAGTGGCGGGGCCGCTAAACGTTCCTGCGACCGGGGATATCGATGGCGTGATTCAAGATAGCGAAATCCAAGCGATCGTAATCGTTGTGCCGCATAAGTTTCTTGCCGATATCACGGCACGCTGTCTTAACGCGGGTAAGCATGTCATCGCGGAAAAACCGGGCGCGCGGACTGTTGCGGAACTCGAGCCGAACGTCCAGCTTGCACAAGAAAAAAATCTGCGGTTTATGGTCGGTTTCAATCACCGTTTTCATCCAAGCCATCAGGTCGCAAAGAAATTGGTTAGCGAGGGAAAGATTGGGGAGTTGCAGTTTATGCGTGCGGTTTACGGTTTCGGCGGCCGGCCCGGCTATGAAAAAGAATGGCGGCATGTAAAAGAAATCGCAGGCGGGGGAGAGTTGATTGACCAGGGAGTCCATATTATTGACCTTGCGCGCTGGTTTTTGGGCGATATTGCGGAAGTCCAGGGGATGAACGCTGATCTTTTCTGGCATTCGGAGGTTGAGGATAATGCTTTCGTACTGCTGAAAACCAAAGATGGGAAAGTTGCCTCGCTCCATGCGTCATGGTCGGAGTGGAAACCAACCTATCGGCTGGAACTTTACGGTCTAGAGGGGTATTTGCGGATCGAGGGGCTTGGTAG
>ORJL010979166.1_pt1 | contig 64470 bp, 64 predicted proteins | sample 1779941 | NCBI WGS metagenome assembly ORJL01 (sample SAMEA104232317, study PRJEB22302) | groundwater metagenome | biome: forest; feature: aquifer; material: groundwater | place: USA | collected 2011-08-07 | depth 5.8 m | reverse complement strand
GCATGGTTTTTTGAGGGGGCTTGTCCATGACGACCCCAGCCGATCTCAAATACACCCAATCGCACGAATGGGTGAAACAGGAAGCCGACGGCACGGTAACCGTCGGCATCACGCACCATGCGCAGGAAATGCTCGGCGACCTGGTGTTCGTCGAAAGCCCCGCGGCCGGGCGCAGGCTCAAGCAGGGCGAGGTATGCGCGGTGGTCGAGTCGGTGAAGGCGGCTGCCGATGTCCATGCGCCGCTGTCCGGCGCAGTGGTAGCGACGAATGCGGAACTTGCCGATAGGCCTGAGAGAATCAATGCTGACGCTTACGCCGCGTGGATCTTCAAGCTGAAACCGGACACTCCGGCCGAGTTCGCCGGGCTGCTGAACGCGGCGGCATACCGGGCGATCGCAGATGCGGAATCCGCGGTTTAACCATGAAAAGTCATCACCCAGGCAAAACCGGGCTCAAGCGCATCTGGAACGCGTTGTTCTACTCGCTCGACGGCCTGGCCGCCGCATTCAAGCACGAGGACGCATTCCGCGCCGAAGTTCTGCTGTCTCTGATTCTGATCCCGATCGCATTGCACATGCCCGCGAGCGGCAGCGGCAAGGCGCTGATGATAGCGAGCGTATTGCTGGTGCTGACCGTCGAGCTGGTCAACTCGGCCATCGAGGCGGTCACCGACCGCGTATCGCTGGAAAAGCACGTGCTCGCCAAACGCGCCAAGGATTACGGCAGCGCGGCGGTCATGATCAGCCTGATCAACGTGCCGGTAGTGTGGATGCTGGTGATTTTCGGCTAGGAAATGACGGCGATGCATACGCTGATCTGCGGCTCGATCGCCTACGACCCCATCATGGTGTTCCCGGGGCGCTTCAAAGAGCACATCCTTCCCGAGCAGCTGCACATCCTCAACGTCGCGTTCCTGGTGCCCGACATGCGCCGCGAGTTCGGCGGCTGCGCCGGCAACATCGCCTACAACCTGAAACTGCTCGACGGCAAGCCGCTGATCATGGCAACCGTAGGTGACGACTATCAGCCGTACTCGTATCGACTGGAAAAACTGGAATTGTCGCAGCGCCACGTGCGGCAGGTCGCGGGAACGTTTACCGCGCAGGCATTCATTACCACCGACCTCGACGACAACCAGATCACCGCCTTCCATCCCGGCGCGATGACCCAGTCGCACCTGAACAAGGTCACCGACGCGCGCGAGGTCGGCCTCGGCATCGTCTCGCCGGATGGCCGCGACGGCATGATCCAGCATGCGCACGAATTCCACGCCGCGCACATTCCCTTCATTTTCGATCCGGGCCAGGGTCTGCCGATGTTCGACGGCGACGAACTGATGGCCTTCCTGAAACTCGCCGACTACTGCACGGTCAATGACTATGAAGCCAAGCTGCTGAGCGAGCGCACCGGGCGCACGCTGGAGCAGTTGGCGGAGGATGTGCAGGCGCTGATCGTGACCTTGGGCGGCAGTGGATCGCAGATCTATAGCAAGGGCCGCCGCATCGACATCCCGGTGGCGACGCCGCAGGCCCTGATCGATCCGACCGGATGCGGCGACGCCTACCGCGCCGGACTGCTCTACGGCATCGGCCAGGGCTGGGAATGGGAGAAGTCCGGGCGCCTGGCCTCGCTGATGGGTTCGATCAAGATCGCGCACCGCGGCGGCCAGAATCACAAGCCGACGCGGGACGAGATTGCCGGGCATTACCGCGCCGCCTTCGGCGACGCGCTTTGGTGAAAGGAACGCTCATGAGGCCGTATCGCGTGTTTTTATTTGCGGCAACTGTCGCAGTTGCCTTGGTGCTGGCTGGCTGCGCCGGCAGCCAGTCCGGCTCGGCCTACTCGCGTGCGCAAACCCGTGGCGAAATGCACGTCCGCATGGGCGTCATCGAATCGGTGCGCACGGTGACCATCGAAGGCACGCAGTCGGGCGTCGGCGCCGGCGCCGGCGCCGTTGTCGGCGGCATCGCGGGCAGCAATGTCGGCCAGGGCAAGGGCGCCACGGTTGGCTCGGTGCTCGGCGCCGTGGTCGGCGGCATGGCGGGTCAGGCGATCGAGGAGAAGACCAGCAAGAAGGCCGGCCTGGAGATCACCATCAGGCTCGACAGCGGGCAGATCATTGCCGTGACGCAGGAGGCGGATGAACAGTTCCGCGCCGGTGAGCAGGTGCGCGTGCTGTCCGGCAACGGTGTCACCCGCGTTTCGCATTAGATTTTCGGCCGCGGCCGGGGCCGGCTTGTAATCCGCTCAATCCCAGCCGGACGGCTTGGCCAGTTGCGCGCAGGGCTGCCGGAACACCCGGCGGTCCTCCAGGCGCACCGCGGTAAGGCAGCCACCCCACAGGCAGCCGGTGTCGAGCGCGAGGATGTTCGCTTCGTCGCGAAAGCCCAGGGCCGACCAGTGGCCACAGACGATCGCATGATCGGCGCTGGCGCGCCCCGCTGCCGCGAACCAGGGCAGGCATCCGGCAGGCCCCCGCTCGGGCGGTCCCTTGGAGCCCTCGGCGCGAAACTCCATGGCGCCGTCGGCCGTCACATAGCGCATGCGGGTCATCGCATTGACCACCACGCGCAGGCGGTCCCAGCCCTTGAGGTCGTCACTCCAGATGGCGGGCTCGGAACCCCACATGTTGGCAAGAAAATCGCGGTAGTTCGTCGCGGTCAGGGCCGCCGAGGCTTCGTCGGACAGCGCCTGCGCCTGCGCCACGGTCCAGTTCGGCAACAGGCCGGCGTGCACCATGGCCCAATCGCCTTCGACATGGAACAGCGGTTGCGCCCGCAGCCAGCACAGCAATTCATCACGATCGGGGGCGCCAAGAATCTCTTCGAGGGTGTCTTCCTTGTTGGACTTGCCATAGCCTTCGGCCTGCATCGCCAGATGCAGGTCGTGGTTGCCGAGCACCACGGTCGCCGCGGCCCCCAGCGACCTGACGAAGCGCAGCACCTCGAGCGAAGCCGGGCCGCGATTGACCAGGTCGCCGACGAACCAGACGCGGTCGGTGGCAGGATCGAAGCTGATATAGTCCAGCAGGCGCCGCAGCGGGTCGTAACAGCCCTGCAGGTCGCCGATTGCATATGTAGCCATAGTCGGCGAGTTTACCTTGAGCCTTGAGTCCACCCCCAAGATACTGATCATCCGCCGCGACAACATCGGCGACCTGGTGTGCACCACGCCCCTGGTCCAGGTCCTGCGCCGGCGCTTTCCCGCCGCCTGGCTCGGCGCGCTGGTCAACAGCTACAACGCGCCGGTGCTGGACGGCAACCCCGACCTCGACGAAGTCTTCGTCTACACCAAGGCCAAGCACCGCGGTGCGGGCGAGTCGCTGCCCGGCATCTTCTGGCGGCGCCTGGCGATGATGCGCCGGCTGCGCCGCATGCAGCTCGACGACGTGATCATCGCCACCACGTCGCCGCAGCCGCGCGTGGTCAAGCTGGCGCAATGGCTGAAGCCAGGACGCATCATCGGCTTCGGCAACGTCGACGGGCTGGATGTCGCACTGCCGCTCGATGATGCTGGCCGGCACGAAGTCGAGGATGTGTTTCGCGTCGCGGGCCTCTACGGTATCGATGGCCCGCCGCCGGCCTGCCGCGTCTTCGCTCCCGCAGCTACCTGCCCGCGAAGCGGAATCCCAGGTACGCAGAGCGAGCCGGCGCCAGCGCTCTGCGTCCCCTCGGGAACCTTCACCATCGGCATCCACATCAGCGCGCGCAAGCCTTCGCAACGCTGGCCCGTCGAGCGCTTCGCCGCGGCGATCAAGACGCTTGCCGCGCAGGGGCCGACGCGCTTCATGCTGCTCTGGTCGCCCGGCGCCGAGGACAATCCACTGCATCCGGGCGACGATGCCAAGGCGCGGCAGGTGATCGCGGCAGTCGGTGCCGATGCCGAACTGGTGGCGCGACCCACGGAAACGCTGGCGGAACTGATTGCGGCGCTGGCGGAATGCGATGCGCTGATCTGCGCCGACGGCGGCGCCATGCATCTGGCCGCCGGCCTTGGCCTGCCCATCGCCTGCCTCTTCGGCAATTCCGGCGCGGCGCGCTGGCGCCCCTGGGGCGTGCCCTACCGACTGCTGCAGAAACCGTCGTTCGACGTAAGGGACATCCCGGTCGACGACGTGACGGCCGCCTTCAATGCGTTGCGGGCCGATACTCCGGCACCCAGCGCCTGAGCCCCGCTTTCACCTCGGCTTCGTCGCGCCACGGCACCGCCAGCCATAGTTCCAGGTCGGCCAGCCACTGCGCGTCCGGGCTCGCCGAAGGTTTGGCGATGCGCAGCTTGGGATGCGGTGTCGGCAAGGTCGCTTCGCCGTCCGCCAGCAGTTCTTCGTACAGTTTTTCCCCGGGGCGCAGGCCGGTGAATTCGATCTTGATCTCGTCCTCGCTGAAACCCGACAGCCGGATCATGTCGCGCGCCAGGTCGACGATCTTCACCGCCTCGCCCATGTCGAGCACGAACACCCGGCCGCCTTCGGCTTCCCGCGCCGCCATCAGGCCCGCCTGCAAGACCAGTTGCGCCGCCTCGGGAATCAACATGAAGTAGCGGATGATCTCGGGATGGGTGACGGTGACCGGGCCGCCTTTGGCAATCTGTTCGCGGAAGCGCGGAATCACGCTGCCCGACGAACCCAGCACGTTGCCGAAGCGCACCATGACGAAGCGCGTCGCCGAACGCCGCGCCTCCACGGCCTGGCACAACACCTCCGCCAGGCGCTTGCTGGCGCCCATGACATTGGTCGGATTGACCGCCTTGTCGGTGGAAATCAGCACGAACTCGCCGGCACCGCTGGCCAGGGCGGCGCGCGCGACGTTGAGCGTTCCCTGCACGTTGTTCTTCACCGCCTCCCAGGCATTGGCGCATTCCATCAGCGGCACATGCTTGTAGGCGGCGGCGTGGAACACCACGTCCGGCCGGTGCTCGGCGAACACCGCGTCCATGCGCACGACATCCTTGACGTCGCCCACCACGCAGCTCACCGATTGTCCGGCAAATTCCTGCTCGATGCTGTAGAGCGCAAACTCGGATTGCTCGAGGAAGACCAGTTGCCGCGGCCGGAAGCGGGCGATCTGGCGGCACAACTCGGAACCAATCGAGCCGCCGGCCCCGGTCACCAGCACGACCTTGTTCTCCAGCAGCCCGAGCAGACCCGCCTCGTCGAGTTCGATGCGGTCGCGACCGAGCAGGTCTTCGAGTTCCACCTTGCGTATCGCCGAGATCGCCACGCGGCCGGTCAGCAGGTCTTCCAGCGAGGGTACGGTCATCACCGTCAGGTCCGCCGCCGCCGACAGTTCCGTGGCGCGGCGCCGCTCGGCGGCCGAAGCGGACGGCATGGCGATGATGGCGTGGCGGGCATCGGCGCGTCGCGCATGATCCGCGATGGCCTCGATGCCGCCCAGGACCGGCACGTCGCCCAGTTGGCGGCCGGTCAGCGCCGAACTGGCATCGACGAAGCCGACCACGCGCCAGACCCGGCTGGTTTCCAGTTCCTTGATCAGCCGCATCGCCGTCTCGCCGGCGCCAACTATCAGCACCGGCGTGCCATAGCCTGCGCGGCGCAGGAAGAAGTGGCCGTCCTTCCATGCCCGATAGGTAAAGCGCACGCCGCCCATCAGCAGCACCAGCAGCAGGGGATCGAGGATGAACACCGAGCGCGGCACCAGGTTCAGTTGCTGTGTCATCACCAGGGCGGCGGGCGAGGCAAGCCCGGCGACGCCGCAGGCGATCAGGATGCGCTTCAGGTCGGAAACGCTGGCAAAGCGCCAGAGGCCGCGATACAGGCCGAAGGCATAGAAAATGATCCCCTGCACCGGTATCACCACCAGCAGCGCGGACCACATGGCCTGACTGAACTCGGCCGGGATGTCGAGATTGAAGCGCAGCCAGTAGGCACCGAGCCAGGCCAGCACCACCATGGTCAGGTCATGGAGGAAGATCATCGCGCTGCGTTTCATGCCGGATCTCCGCGGCGTGCCGCGCTGTTTGTCCAGCATCTGTCGATGAATAACATCAGGCCCGCGTAGATGGCTACCCACACCGCCAGCCCGAGGACCTGGTGGGCGACGCCCGCGCCCAGCATGGCCAGGGCCGAGAGGCCGCAGGCCGCCATCAGACAATATTCCGCCAGCGCCAGGCGGCGATGCGACCAGCCCATGCGCACCAGACGCTGGTAGTAGTGCTCGCGATGCGCCTGCCAGACTTTTTCGCGACGCCATGCCCGGCGCAGGAGCGTTACCGTGGCATCGACGACAAACGGAGAAAACACCAGCAGCGGAAACCACCCCGGCCATTGCCCTTTGGCCGCGCCGAGCAGGCCCAGCCCGCCCGCGAGGAAACCCAGGGGAATCGATCCGGCATCGCCGAGAAATATCCGCGCCGGATCGAAATTGAACAGCAGGAATCCGATGGCCGCGCCGCTCAGGGCGTATGCCAGGCCCGGCGCATCCGATGCCAGTCCGCATGCGGCAAACCCGATTGCCGCCATGCCGCCGGCCAGGCCGTTGGCGCCGTCCATGAAGTTGAATAGATTCGTCATCCATGCCACGGCCAGCGCCCCCGCCAGCGCCAGCGGAGAAGCCCCCAGGAAGCCAAAAGCGAGCAGCCCCGCGGCCAGCAGGTGGGCGCCGAAACGCAGCGTCACGGGAAGGCTGCGCCAATCGTCGACGATCGACAGCAGAAACAGGAAGCCGGCAAGCCCCATCAAGAGCAATGAATCCGGATCGCGCAAGCCTGCGACGAGGCAAGCAAGAACCACCCCGGGGAAAAGACCCAGACCGCCGATGCGCGGCGTCGGCCGGCTATGCAGCGATCGCTCGTTGGGATGGTCGAGCGGCAAGGCATCCGCGCGGCGCAACAGAATCGCGAGGAGAACAACGGTGGCAACACCGGCCACGAAAGAGGCAATCCAGTTCGACACTATGGGAATGGAATCAGAGCAGGGCCCGCTGGCGCGCGGCCTGGGCAATTCGCTCCAGTTGCAGCGCGACGACTTTGTTTTCATCATACAACATCAAGGCGCGCTGCCTGCCTGCCCGCCCGAGCCGCGCACCCCATGCCGGATCGCGGATCAGGCGCTCAATCGCCGCAGCGAGTTGCGCCGGTGCGCGCGTCGGCACCAGCACGCCGGTTTCCTCGGCGATCACCTCTTCCCGCGCGCCGCGAATGTCCGTGGCCACCACGGGTTTGGCCATCATCATGGCCTCGATGATGGTGCGCGGCATGCCCTCGCGCCAGGAAGGCAGGCAGAACACATCCATCGCCGCCAGTATCCGCGGGATGTCCGAGCGCAGGCCGGGCGCCACCAGGCGCTCGCCCAGCACCGCCTTTGCCGCGGCGAACTCCGTCTCGACACCACCGGCATGGTCACTGGCCAATCGCTCGCCGACCAGCAGAAACCAGGCTTGCGGAAAACGCGGCGCCAGTTCCGCGGCGGCGGCAAGAAACTCGGCAATCCCTTTCTCGCGCACCTGGCGACCGATCATGCCGACCACGAAGGCATCGGCGGGAATGCCCAATGTCGCGCGTGCCGCACCGCCGGCGCCGACTTCCGCCGGATCGAAGCGCGACACGTCCACGCCGTTGCCGATCGCCAGCACGCGCTCGCGCGGCGCGATGCGCTCCGCCACCGCATCGTCGGCATCCTCGCTGCTTTGTGAAAACAGCAAGTCCGTGAAGCGGCCCGCGAAGCGTTCGAGCGCGACGAACAACGAGCGCTTCCAGCGCGGCATCTGGTCGTGAAAGTAAAAGCCGTGCGCGGTATACACCACCAGCGGGATGCCCGCGATGCGGCCGGCAATGCGCCCGATCAGGGCCGCCACCGGCGTATGCACGTGCAGCACGTCGAAACGCTCGCGGCGGAAGTAGCGCACCAGGGCGATCGTCGCCCGCAGCGCCGCGAAGGGATTCATGCTGCGCGCGATCGGAATCGTGTCGATGGCATAGCCGCGGCGGCGCAACTCGGCAACCAAGGAGCCGTTAGAGCACACGGCGGTAACCGACCAGCCCTGCCCGCGCATGCCGTCGATCAGCGGCAGGAGGAAGTTCCTGAGGGTGAAATCGACGGCGCAGAGCTGACAGACTTTCACAGCCAGCGCTCCTGCCACGCCTGGAACATCAACACGTTCCACAGCCAGTGCTGCCAGTTTCGCCGTCCGGACAGATGCTCCTCCCATCGCAGGCCTACTAGGCGCGCATCGAGATAACCCTCCTGGCGCAAACGCGGCTCGGCGATCAGCGCTTCCGCCCAGTCACGCAACGGCCCGCGCAGCCAGGAATCGAGCGGTATGCCGAAGCCCTGCTTGGGCCGTTCGATCAGTTGTTGCGGTACATAACGGTACAGTACCTGGCGCAGCAGCCACTTGCCCTGCCCATGACGAATCTTCATATGCAGCGGCAGCGACCAGGCAAACTCGACCAGGCGATGGTCCAGCAGGGGCACACGGGTCTCCAGGCTGGTCGCCATGGCGGCACGGTCGACCTTGGTCAGGATGTCGTCCGCCATGTAGCCCACCAGATCGTGGAACATCATGCGTTCGGTGAAGTCGCTGCCGCGGGCATCCGCGGCAAAGGCCGCGGCCTCCTCGTCAGCCCAGATGGACGATTCCTTGCCGCCGATCACCAGGGAATCCGGCGCGCGATCCTGTGCGACGAGCCGACGGTAAAGCTCGTCCGGATTCTCCGCATCGATGACGCCTGCCAGTTTGTGCAGGCGATCGCCAAACGCGGGCTGACGCAGTCGGGATGGCAGGCGGCGTCCCAGCCGATCCCAGGCCTGCGGCGACACGGCGCTGATTCCGCGGCCCGCCAGCCCACGCAAGGAGCGCGGCAGCGCCCCGATCCGGCGCCATATCGCCCGCCCCCATACATAACGGTTGTAGCCGCCGAACAGTTCGTCGCCGCCGTCGCCGGAAAGGCTGACAGTCACGTGCCGGCGCGCCATCGCGGAAACCAGGTGGGTGGGAATCTGCGACGAATCGCCGAAGGGCTCGTCGAACATTTCCGGCAAGCGCGGAACGACCGCCAAGGCATCCGCGGCGGAAAGGTACAGCTCGGTGTGCTCGGTACCCAGATGCGCGGCGACGGCCCTGGCATGAACCGCCTCGTCGTAGTCGCTCTCGGCGAAGCCGATGGAGAAGCTCCGTACCGGCCGGCTCGATTGCTGCTGCATCAGGGCAAGGATGGTGGAGGAATCGACGCCACCGGAAAGGAAGGCGCCGAGCGGCACGTCGGCCACCATCTGCCCGGCCACGGAACGTCGCAATTGTCGATCCAGTTCGTCCACCGCCGACCTGTCGTCAAGCTCGCTGCGCAAGCCCGCCGTGGCGACCTCCCTTGCCCGCCAATAGGAAGTCGGCGCCGGCAGGACGCCGGCCGGCGCATCGACTGGCAAGTTCAGGCAGCTTCCTGGCAGCAGCTTGCGGATTCCGCGCCAGATCGACCACGGTTGCGGCACGTAACCGTAGCGCATGAACAGCGCCAGCGCATCGCGGTCCAGTTCGCCGCGCCATGCAGGATGTGCCGCAAGCGCCTTGAGCTCGGAGCCGAACAGGAAGACATCGCCCTGCCAGCCGTAGTAGAGCGGCTTCTCGCCGAGGCGATCGCGGCCCAGCGTGAGCCGACGCTGCGCCCTGTCCCACAGGGCGAACGCGAACATGCCGACGCAGCGGCGCAGCGTGGCCTCGACGCCCCAGCAGGCGATGGCTTCTAGCAGCGACTCGGTATCCGCATGGCCGCGCCAGGCCACCGTAGCTTGCGGCCGCAGATTCATCTCGTCGCGCAGGTCGGCGTGGTTGTAGATCTCGCCGTTGAGGACCAGGACGTAACGGCCGCAGGCGGAAATCATCGGCTGGGCGCCGGCGGCGGAAAGATCGACGATCGACAAGCGGCGATGCGCCAGGGCCAGTCCGGCGGCGGCATCGCACCATGTGCCGCTGCTGTCGGGGCCCCGATGCGCCAGGGTATCCGCCATGGCAGCCGCGATCGCGCCCGAGGGCTCGCCGTGCCCCAAAAAGCCGGCCAGGCCGCACATCAGTTCGGACCCCGGTCAGGACGGCTCATGGCGGACATCGCGCCGCAGCGCGGAGCCGAACAGGAACAGGTAGATGGCGCGCCGGGTGAATTTCACCCAGGACCAGGCGACGACACCGAGCCAGGTGCCGGTGCCGATGATGCCGGCCCTGCGCAAACGCGAGAAGCTGTCGATCTCTCCCAATTGGGAACGCCACAAGTCGCCGCTCAGTCCGCTGCTGCCGTATCTCGCCTTGAACAGAAGCGCCAGGGGCAGGTCGATGAAGCCGGCCGGGCCATGGGCGGCGACTATCTGCATCCAGAGCAGGTAGTCCTCGGAATAACGCTTGCCGCCGGCGAAGCGCTGGTCGAGCGAGCGCCGCAGCATCACCGTCGGCGTCGACAGGCGATTCGTGACCAGGAAGCTGCCGAGTCCGTAATGGCGCACGGGAAGATCGTCCGTCGGCGGTTCGGTCGCCGCCGGACTGCCGGCCACTTCGCAGCGATGCCCGCACAAGGCCGTCTGCGGATGGTCGACCATCCAGCGGTACTGTATCTCCAGCTTGCGCGGATGCCATGCATCGTCCGCATCGAGGAAGGCCACATATTCCTGGCTGGCCATTGCCCACCCGGCATTGCGCGCGGCGGCGACGCCGCCATTGCAGGCCAGGCGCAGCGTCCTGATCGGCAGCGCGTCCTTGTCCAGCGCCTGCAGAACCTCCCAGGTGTGATCCTGGCTGGCATCGTCCACCACCACGATTTCGGCGGGCGCGCACGTCTGGGCGAACACCGAGGCCAGGGCCCGCGGCAAGGTGGCGGCCGCATTGAATGCGGGAATCACGACGGTGACGGGCAGGCAGCCTGACCCTGACGAGGCGTGGCTCATCGCTCGGAGTCCCCTTGCACGACGAAGTACAGCAGCTTGGCGGTTTCGAGCAGCACCGCGCGTGCCGAGTCCGGATCGCGCCACCAGCGCCATTCGAATTCCTCGTAGGGCGTCGCCACCACCTGGATCTGCTGCGCCGGTCCGAGCCGACGCCCGACCAGAATGGCGGCACGCCGCACATGAAACGGCGAGGTGACGACGATCGCCCGCAGGGGGCGGTCGCCCATGTAGCGCGCCAGGGCGGCCGCCTCGTCCCGAGTGTTGCGCGCGCGCCCCGGCAGCACGTCGATGGCGCTCTCCGGCACCCCCAGGTGGGTCAGTATCCGCTTGTGGGTATCTTCCTCCGGCGTCACCGGAATCCCGAGTGCGGCCAGTCGAAGGTGGACCGGCTCCGCCACCGGCCGGCTGACGACGACGCGCCGCGCCATGCCTTTGCCATACAAGTCGGCGGCGTGCAGGGTGCGATCGAAGCTGCCGGCCAGGATCACGACCACGTCAGCCGGCGCCGGTGCGCCGGTGTCCGCCGCCATCCAGCGTCCGGCGAACACCAACGCGGCAAGGATCAGCAGCAACAGCGTTGCCACCAAAACCAGGGCCCAGCGGCAGATTCGCAGCTGCAGGGGCTGGCGCTGGGCGGCCATCATGCGCGCCATCCCATCCAGTCCCAGGTACCCGCCGTCTTGGCCAGCAGGCGTGCGCTGTCGTCTTGCGCCCAGATGTCGGTGCGGGCAATCAGCAAGGGATCGCCGTCGCTGCCGTGCGCCCCGAAGCGGCTGCACGCGGCAAACTCGTAGCCGGCGGCGGCGGCGGCGGCACGCACCCGTCCATCCACGGCGCCGTGCGGATAGGACATGGTCGTCACCGGGCGGCCCAGCACGTCTTCCAGCCAGGCCCGGCTTTCGGTCAGCTCGCGGGCAAGTTCGGCATCGTCGCACTCGGTAAGACGGCAATGGCTGTTGCCGTGGGCGCCGATGCTCGCCCCCGGCACCGTCGCCAGTTCGCGCAATTCCGGCGCGGACAGATAGCGCGTGTCACCGGAACGCGTGAAGCCGGGGGTGACGAACACGGTGAAGGGGAATGCGAGTTCGGCCAGGAGCGGCGCGGCGACCGTCAGCGTATCGCGATAGCCGTCATCGAAGGTGATCACGACACCGGAACCCGCCTTGATGCCATCACCCAGGCCGAGGACCGGACGACCCGGAGTTCCCGCCAGGCAGTGCATATGCTGCCTGAATCGGTCCGCAGCCATGCTGTACTGCGCCTGCCGATCGCCCGGCACTTCCGCGCCCAGGGCGTGGTACATCAGGACCCGGCATCCGGGGTTCCCGCGCAGCGGCCCCAGCAGCCCGAACATCATGCTGACGCCATCACCAAGCGCGAGCTTCCAGGCCTTCATGCCGCCATCCCGCGATGCTTCATCATCAGTCCCACCGCCCGGCCCAGCAGCGGCATGCCCGCCCACTCCCACTCGCCCGTGTACTCGAACAGGCGCGCGCCGGTACCGCGCTTGAAATCGAACACCCCCTTGTTGCCGACTGGATCGGCACCGCCGAGGTCATAGGCCAGCGCACCCTGCTGGCGGCATGCCTCGGCCAGGGCCCAGAGCAAGGCATGGGAGGCGTAGACCTTGCGCGCCGCCGGCGTCGCCGCTGCCAGCAGATCCCAGGCCCGTCCGCCAAAGACGCCGGCGGCACGGAAGGCGAGCAGGTTTCCCTTGTCGTCGAGGCAGCGCAATATCGTCACGCCGGCGCCCAGGTGTCCCAGCATCGATTTCAAGGCCTGTTCAGAATGCTGCTGCGCCAGGCCCTTGTAGCCTTCCATCTCGCGATACACCGCCGCCATCTGCGCGGCGTCGGGATTCGACCAAGGCTCCACCGTCAAACCATACTTGCCGGAGCGACGCAGATTGTGCCGCCAATTCCCCGAAGCCAACGCGATGCGCTCGTCGGCTGTCGGACGCAAGTCGAGTTCCAGCGACAGTCCGGTGCCCAACCGCACCCGGGGCCGTCGCCAGCCGGCGGCCGACAACCGGCTTTCGGCGGCCGGCTGGTGTTCGCGCAAGACGTTTACCCGGCAATACGCCGCCGCGCCGAACCTGCGGCGCAGCAAGTCGGGCAGGGCCGCGGCCCAGTGCCGGAAGTCGCCGGCGGGTCCGCCAGGCACCCAGACGATCGACGCACCGAACTGCCTGCGCACCAGCATCTGGACCATGGTCGCGCCGTCCGCGCCCTCGCCTGCGCCGATCACCCGCAGCGGCTGCCATCCCATTTCACCGCGGAACTCGCCCCAGGCATGCGACTGGTAGAAGTTGCCGGCATCGACAGCGGCGAGAGCCGTGTCCCAGTCGCCCGGTTTGCCCGCGAAGCTGCCCAGGGTCACCACAGGAAATTCACCAAATGCACATTGCGGTAGTGCGCCGGCGCGGAAGCGACAATCGCATCGGGAAGATCCGGCCAGCGGATCAGGTCCAGGCCACGGCACGAGGCCCACCGCTTCAAACTTTGCAGCGCCGGACCCGGATCGGCGCGAAACGGAAATCCGTAGGGGGCCGTCAGCGGCGGCAGGTCGGGAAACAGCGGCATGATGCCAAGCGCCCGGGCGGCCCGCTCGACCGTCCGATACAGTTCGCGCCGACGATCGATTTCGCGTTGCGCGTCCACCGCCGCCAGGGCGGCGGCGAGTCCGTCGTGTGGCGCCGGCGGATGCGGAATCACCGTCTCCGCCGCGGCATCCGGCGGCGGAATCGCATGGCCGGTGCGCAACTGGCGCAGCGCGCGCACCATACCAGTCGTGACGGCAACGGCGGGCGGGCCAAGCACCGGGGTCCGGCGCAGGCTGGCCTTGCGTGCCGCGCTGGGCGCATAGCCCGCTGCCGCTGCCGCAAGTTGCGGCGCCAGGCGTCCCGCCAGTTCCGGACGCACCGCCAACAGCGCGGCGCCGTCGGCCAGGGGAAGGGGCTTGCGCAGGCTGAAGCCGCCGAGGTCCCCCCGCGCGCCCAGCCACTCCCCGTTCCCGTCGCGGGACAGGAAGCCATGGGCGTTGTCTTCGATGATCAGCGCACCGGTGCGCGCAGCGTACTTCCGGAACGAAGCCATCGATTGCGGGAAGCCGAAGTAGTCCACCACCATAGCGACACGCGCCACAGGCCAGCCGTCGGGCGCGCTGCCCGGCTGCAGGTCTTCCCCGACGGGATACCAGCAGGGCGTCGCGCCGACCGCGACAAGCGACGCCAGGACATCGCGGCAGAGAAACTCCGGCAGGAGAACGCTATCGCCGGGCGCTATTCCTGCTACCCGCAAAGCCTCGGCCAGGGCGTGGCGACCGAGGCTGAAGTAACGCACCGCGCCCGATGCGGTCTCGCCTAGCCACTGCTCGCAGTTCACGTCGCCAGCCGGCGCATCGCTGATTCGCGCCGATTCAATAGTCGATGGGACGCTGCGGCTCTGCGGGGTGACCGTAGGCCACCATGCCCGCGGGAACATCCTTGTTCACCAGGCTGCCGGCTCCCACCAGGGCGTTGGCGCCTACCGTGACGCCGGGCAGCACGGTGCAATGCGCGCCCAGCTTGGCATTGCGCTCTACGGTCACACCGCTGAGTTGCTGCTTCGCCAGGGGATGCAGGGGAAAACGGGCATTGGTGATCACCGTTCCCGGCCCGATCCAGCAGCCGGCCCGCAGTATGCTGAATTCGGGCACGAAGGCCTGGCTGTGGATGCGCACACCGTCCTCGATCAGCACATGGTGCTCCACCACCGTAAGCGTGCCGATGCTGACCCGGTCGCCGATGACATTGAGCTCCCTTATATTGGCCTTGTTGCCGGTCTGAAAACCGCTGCCAATGCGGTTGCCGGCATAGATGACCGTCATCGAGCGGATCACCGCATCGTCGCCGATGACCGTCTCCTCGCCGGCATAAGCTGCGAAAGGCGCGCCGATGATGCAATAGTCCTCGACGACGACGTTCCGGCCCAGGCGAACGTTGGGATGAATGATGGCGGTTGCGGCGATCACCGGATCCCCAGCTTGCAGCGGTCCGGCTTGAAGCGCAGGCGCACTTCCTTCCCGGTTTCGATCGATTCGTAGATGGCGGAGATCAGTTCGAGGCTCTTTCTTCCCTCGAGGCCGTCGACCAGGTGCTGCTTGCCGTTCCTGATGCAATCGACCACATGCTCGTAATAGGCCTGGTGTCCAAAACCATAAACGTTGGGCGGATTGACCGAGAACTTCTCCATCACGTCGTCGTCGCCGGCTTGCGGCTCGACGAAGTTCCATGCCTTCATCCGGTTGACGGCAAAGCCTCCGATCTCGACCGAGCCGCGCTCGCCCAGGATGGAAATCGAGCCCTCCAGATCCTTCGGTCGCGCCGCGGTGGTCGCCTCGATGACGCCGAGTGCGCCATTGCGGAACTTGAGCGTCACCACGGCGGTATCCTCGGCCTCGATGTTCACCAGTGCCGTCGTGCTCTTGGCGAAGACGCTCTCGACCTCGCCCACCATCCATTCGAGAAGATCGATGTGGTGGCTGGCCTGGTTGGTCAACACGCCACCGTCGAAAGCCCACGTGCCGCGCCATGCATCCTGGTCGTAATAGGACTGTGGCCGGCACCAGCGGACGCGGACCGTGCCCAGCACCAGCCTGCCGAAGCGGCCCGCCTCCATGGCCTCCCGGAGTTTCTGCACCGGCACATTGAAGCGGTTCTGCTTGACCACGAACAGCCGTATCTCGTTCTCGGCGCAGGCCCGGATCATCGCGTCGGCATCGTCCAGGGTAAGGGCCATGGGCTTTTCCAGCACCACGTGCTTCCGATAGGGAGCCACGGCCAGCAGATGCTCGGCATGGAGTCCGCTCGGCGTCAGAATCGACACCACATCGACGGACTCGGTCGACATCATCGCGTGCATGTCGACGTACCAGGGAACGCCATACTTCTCGCCGAAGGCGCGTGCCCGATCCTCCACGTGATCGCACACGGCGGCAAGCCGCGCACCGGCGATCTGCCCCAGGCCCAGGAGTTCGGCATGCCGCTTGGCCACGCGGCCGCATCCAATCAAGGCAAACTTCAACATAGACTCACGCCAGGTTAAAAAGCGCAACACCGGAGCAGACGAGAAACAGCCCCGACCATTGATTCCGCGTCAGGCGCTCGTCAAAGAACACACGGGACAAACCCACGACCAGCGGATACGACAAGGCCGTCAACGAAACCAGGACATTCACTTCCAGGAAACGCAGGGTATACGCACTGATGCCCACCGCCAGCAGCAATGCGCCGTACCCCGCGATCAACCACGCATATTTTACCCATCGTTCCCGGCCGGCGGGAGAGAAGAGGCCCTTGCGGGATGCGGTCTTCAGGCATAGCTGGCCGCAGGAAGTGCAAGTCACCGCGCACAGCGCCAGGCCGTATTCCGTCACGCTGCCGGCCTCGAGGACATCAGCCAGATTCCGAGCAGGATCACGGCGCTGCCGGCAAGCCGTGGCAGGGTCAGGGCCTCGCCGAACAAGGCCCAGCCCGCAAGCAGGGATGCCGGGTAGATCATGCTGTTGAGCGGATAAACCATCGACAGCGGGTGCCGGGCAAGCACGCGCTGCCAGATGATGGCCTGCAGTCCGAGACAGGCAATCGCCGCCCAGAACAGTGGATGCAGCGCCACGCCAGCCAAGGCAAAGACCGGCAGCACCAGCGCCAATTGTTTGAGCAGCAGGACCGCGCCGAGCTGGCACAACACCGACAGGACGATCAACGCCACGCCGTTCAGCCTGCGCCCAACCGGCGTGCCGGAACCCCGGCGACGACCGCTCCCGGTGCGACATCCCGCACCACGACGGCACCGATGCCGACCAGGGCGCCGGCGCCGATGCTGATCCCTTCGCGTATCCGCGCTCCGGAGCCGACGTAACAATTCTCGCCGAGGACCACCCCACCCGACAGCGACACGTTGGAGCCGACCACGGCGTAATCGTGAAGGCGGGCATCGTGCGAAATCACCGTATTGGGGAGCACCACGCAATGGTCTCCGATGCGCACACCGGCACTGAGGAAGCATCCGGCCATGATCAGGGTGTTCATGCCGACACTTGCCGAAGCAGCGATGCGCACCGACGGATCGACAATGCTTACGGCATCTTCCGGCCGCAGATCGAAGCGCTCTATCAACTGACGCCGCTGCCGGAACGAACGCGGACTGCCGGGAACGGCAAGCAGCCTGGCCTGGCCCCGGTGCGACTGCCAAACCTCCGTTGCGCCGAGGATGGGGTAATCGGTACCCTGCAAGCGGTCGCAGTTGTCATCGAGATAACCGAGTATCCGGTAGCGCGGCGCGACGGCATTCAGGGCTTCGATCGCCACCGCCGCTTCGCGCCCGTTGCCGCCAAAGGGAAAAAGGATCAGGGATTCAGACATGGGCGGCGAAATGCTCCAAAGCCCGGGTCACTCGCTCGATGTCGGCGAACTCCAGATCGTGAAACAGGGGCAGCAGTATGGTTTCGGCGCGCCGTCGCTCGCTTTCCGGCAATTCCCACACCCCACCATACGGTGGCTCGCCGTGGGCGTTCATGATGCCGGGCTTGGCCGTGATGCCGTCGGCGGCCAAAGCGTGAATCAGCTTTCCCTGGTCGACCCCGGTTCCACCAAAATCCAGCGGCAGGCTCTGCCAGTTGCTGCGGCAACCGGCCGGCTCCGGAAAGATTCGGAAAACGGGGTTGCCGGCAAGGCGGGCCCGGTAGTGCGCCACCCTTTCGCGACGGCGTTCGACGATCTCCGCAAGGCGGTCCAGCTGCACCAGTCCGATCGCTGCCTGAATGTCGGTCAGGCGATAGTTGTAGGCGGTGCAGGCATAGGTCTCGAACAAACTGCCGGGAGCCGCCGGCACCATGCCGTGCTGGCGCCAGCGGCGGCAGGCTTCATCGATGTCGCCCCGATTGGTGACGATCATCCCGCCGTCGCCGGTAGTGATGATCTTGCGCGGGGGGAAACTGAAGCAGGCGACGTCGCCACGCGGCCGTCCGATGCGTTCCCCCTGCCACTCGCTGCCGATCGCGCAGGCGGCATCCTCCACCCAAGGCAGCCCGTACTCGCTGGCCAGCCGGGCTATGGCTTCAATATCGCAGGGAATTCCCATCTGGTGCACGGCGAGAATGGCCGCCACCCGCCCGATGGGACCCTTGGCCGTGCGCAGCGGCGATTCGGCCAGGCGGCACAGTTCATCGACCCCCTCGTACCAGAAGGCTTCGCCTTCGCGGCGGCATTGATCGCCAAGCACCCTGGCCAGAGCCGCCGGATCGATGTTGTAGCCTTTCGGCTCGATGTCGATGAACACCGGTTCGGCACCGCAGGCACGGATCGCGTTGGCCGTGGCGATAAAGCTGTGCGATACCGTCAGCACGACATCGCCATGGTCGACGCCGACCGCCTTGAGCGCCAGCACCAGCGCCGCCGTGCCGCTGGAAACCGCACAGGCGTGGCTGGCGCCGACATGCCCGGCAAATTGCCGCTCGAATTCGGCTACCTTCGGTCCCTGCATGACCCAGCCGGAAAGCACGGTCGCCCGCGCGGCATCGGCCTCGGCCTCGCCAAGCCAGGGTCGCGCCAGCGGAATCGTCACCTGGACGAGCCTTCCGGACTGCGCCGCTCGATGATGAACATCGGACGCTGGCGGGTCTGGTCGAAATTCCGCCACAAATACTCGCCGACAATGGCGATGGCGATCATGTTCATGCCGCCGAACACGGCGATCAGGGCCAGTACCGACGTCCACCCCGGCACCTGGATCCAGCCGAGTGCATTTGCCACCAGCAGATAGGCAAGTATCAACATGGAAAACAGGAAGGTGCCCACCCCCATCCAGAGAATCGCTTTCAGGGGCAGATAGCCCACGGTAATCACGCTGTCGAAGGCCAGCTTGACCAGCTTCCTGAAGTTCCACTTGCTCTGCCCGGCGACCCGTTCACGGCGATGGTATTGCACCGACCCCACGTCGCTGCACAAGGACAACATGAGCACGAAGATGTTGACGTTCTTTTCGTTGCACTGCAGGACGGCGTCGATGATGTCCCGATCGAGGAGGAACACGTCGCCGCCATTGACCGGAAAGTTTCGCAGCACGAAGCGGCTCATGAAGTAGTTGAAGACCTTCGATGGCAAGACCTTGTGCCAGGGATCGTCCCGCTCCGCCCGCTCGCCGAGGACGATCTTGTGCCCCCGCTCCAGTTCGGCGAGGAAGTGTGGAATTATTTCGGGGGGGTCCTGCAGGTCCGCACCCATGATGTAGGCCGCATCGCCGCGGCAAACGCCCAGTCCGGCGAAGATCGCCACATGGCTACCGGAATTACGCAGCAAACGAATGTATTTCAGCCATGGATGTCTGGCGGCATACTCGGCGAGTAGTGCATGGGTTCCATCGCTGGAATGGTCATCGACCAGGATCACTTCCACTTCATGTGCGCGCAACGGGCCCGACAGGCACCCTTCAAGCGCCTCGATCAGGCGCGGCAGGCAGGCTTCCTCGTTGAAGGCGGGAATGACGAGTGAAAGCTTCATCAATCCAGAGCGACCTGATGGCTCCGGTACCATGCCAGCGTCCGTCGCAGACCCTCCCGCAGATCGATCTTCGGCCGGAATCCAAGCGCCTTCATCTTGTCGATGGACGGCGAGCGCACCATCACGTCATCGCCGGCATGTTGAATGAATTCGATGCCCGGCGAGACGCCGGCCACTTCCTGTGCCAGTTGGGCAAGGCTGAGCACCGAATAGATCTCGGTGGCACGCCCGATATTGAACGAGGCGCCGATCGCCTGGTCGAGATTGTCCAGCAGCAGCCGAATGCCGTCGACGAAATCGTCGATGTAGCAGTAGGTGCGGCTTTGGGCTCCATCGCCGGTCACATTGATGACTTCGTTACGCAGGCAGTTGTTGAGGAAATAGCTGATCACGCCCTCACCGACCTGGCCCGGCCCGTACACGTTGAAGGGACGAATGCCGATGAAGGGAACGCCGTGCTGCCAATGGTAGGCCATGCCGAATTTCTCGGACGCAATCTTGGAGGTCGCGTAGGTCCAGCGCTTGGCAAAGATGTTTTCCATCTTGACGTCGCCATCCTCACGCGCGCCGAAGCAGTTGCTGCCGTATATCTCGCTGGTGGAGAAATCGAATAAAGCGCGAACCTTGCGGTTGTCCTTGATCGCCTCCAGCACGTTGTAGGTACCGATCACGTTGATTTCCATGACTTCCGCCGGGATGCGGAAGTACTTGCTTACCCCCGCAATGGCCGCCAGATGGAAAACCAGGCTGGCGTCGCCGATCGCCGCCTTGACGGCCGCCAAGTCGCGAACGTCGCCCTTGACCAGGCGAAGGTTCGGATGCTTCGCCACCTCGGGAAAATACTGCATCGCGTCGCGCACGAACACGTCGAACACCGTGACGCGGGTACCCTGCTCAAGGAAATGGCGGGCCAGAGCCGTTCCGATGAATCCTGCGCCGCCCGTCAGGAAAACCGAATCATCGACCGTCATATACCCGCCCCGAAAAATAGGGATATTTTAGCCGATCTGCCTGCTTCCCGGGCGCTGCAAGGCAGCGCGCCGGCCTGCTAAGGACCGCCCCGATCCGCATGCGTGCTAGGATTTGCGTTTTGTCGCGCCATTGTCATGACCACCGAAATAAAGTTTCTCGACCTTCACAAGCAGTATCAGGAAATCAGGGGCGAGGTGGACGCGGCCATTGCCAACGTCATCGCCGAGGCCGCATTCATCAACGGGCCCTACGCCAGATCCTTCGAACAGGAATTTGCGCGCTACCTGGGCGCCGCCCACTGCATTGGGGTTGGCAACGGCACGGATGCGCTGGAGATTGCCTTCGAGGCCCTCGAGCTTCCTGCCGGCAGCGAAGTGATCGTGCCGGCCAACAGCTTCATCGCCAGCAGCGAAGCCGTGACCCGCAGCGGCCTGAGGGCGGTCTTCTGCGCCTGCGACCCAAGCACGTACACGCTGGATCTGGCGGACGTACGGGCCCACATCACGGCGGCCACCTCTGCCATCGTCGCCGTACACCTTTACGGCCACCCCTGCGACATGGACCCCCTGCGGGATCTTGCCGAAGAATTCGGCCTGCGCATCATCGAAGACTGCGCCCAGGCCCATGGCGCGGAATACCGGCAGCGGCGGGTCGGCACGCTGGGCGACCTGGCCTGCTTCAGTTTCTATCCGGGCAAGAACCTCGGCGCCTACGGCGACGGCGGAGCGATCGTCGCGCAGGATGCTGGGCTCGCCGAGCGCTGTCGAATGATCGCCAACCATGGCCGCAAGGACAAGTACAACCACGAGTTCGAGGGACGCAATTCCCGGCTCGACGGTTTGCAGGCGGCCATTCTCAGCGCAAAGTTGCGCCATCTGGACGCCTGGACGGAACGCCGCATCACCGCCGCCGGCGCTTACCGGGCGGGGCTGGCGGACATCCCGGAACTGACGCTGCCGGTTGCGGCGGAGTGGGCTCGCCACGTTTACCACCTGTTTGTGATTCGCACATCGCGGCGGGATGCGCTACAGGCTCATCTTCAGGCGCGCCAAATCCAGACCGGCGTGCACTACCCGCTGGCCCTGCCCGCCCTGGCAGCCTATCGCCACCTGCACCAGCAAACCGCCACCGACGGAATGAATGCCGAGTTGCTGAGCCTGCCGATGGGGGATCACCTGACGCCTGGTGAAATCGACACGGTGATACGCGCTGTAAGGGATTTCTTCGGCGGCTGAAGATCCCGTCAGTAGGCGTAGCGCAAGCGCGGTACGGCCTCCAGCAGGCGCGTCTTGAACCAGCCGTCGCCCAGTTGTTGGGTCCAGTGCCGGGTTTCATCAGGCAAGGACTGCAGGCGTGCCGGAATCTCGGCCGACGCGACCCATTCCAGCGCATTCCGCTCGGAATCGTAGAGCCAGATTCCGCCCGCGACGGGCGCCGTATCGCCGTACTTGCGATCGCGGAGACTGTCACCTTCGAAGACCATGCGCCGGTTGAAGGACAGCGCGCGGAAAGGCATATTGCCGCCGAGTTGCAGCGTGAAGAACGTCTGCACCACGTAGTCCGCGGTGAAAAAATCAATGTGCGAGTATGGTCCCAGCCTGCTGTACTGGTGGCCCGACACGTACAGCCGGGAACCCGCCGCGAGCGTACGAAAACCCTCGTGGGCGCGAATGTTGGCGGCCACGCGCTCGACCGACTGGTTCCAGCGCTTCCAGTGGCTGGACACTCCGCCGATGGCGAGGCACAGCACAAGGATCATCCCCATTTCGACCCATCGCGGCAGCCGCGCGACAGCCACCAGGCAGACCAGAAAAAAGCCGCCGTAGATCATGATCCGATCGCCAAGACTGAAAGCCAGCTGTGGATAGAGCCCGGTCAGGGCAAACATGCCGAAGGAGCCCGCCAGTATCACCGTAGCCGCCACAAGCAGCCGGCGGTCGGCGGCGAGGCGTGGTTCTCCAGCGACATAACGCCACAAGGCGATCGCCGCCAGCAAGCCCGCCGCGAGCCCCAGACCATCCAGGCTGGCAATGGAGAAATATAGCTTGGCCCACCCCGAGGGACCCAGGCTGGCGTCAAGAAAGGTAGCCACCTGCAGCAGCAACTGCTTGCCCAGCGCGCCGAGGCTGAATTCCCCCGTCAGACGCTGGGTTCCGGCCCTCAACAGCAGCGAGGTGGCCAGGTAGTACACGATATAGATCAGGTTCGGGATCAGCAGGACAAGCGCATGCTTCGGACGTCGCTGCAGCATGGCCAGCAAGGCCAGACCGAATGCAATGGGCGATGAGCCATAGCTGGAAAACGAGCCCAGCAGTGCAAACAGGACTGCGAGTGCATGGCGTCCCGCGGTGGCCTGGACGTAGGCAAACAAATAGCAGGAAAAGGACAGCACCAGATACAGGCCGGTAAGCCAGAACGTCGCTGCGTCGTGCAACGGCAGGAATATGAACAGGAAAGCCAGCATCAAGGCGCGGCGCGGCTCACAGAACAGCTGGAAGAAGCGGCTGGCGAAAAACACGCCCATCCCGGCGTAGCCAGCCTTCAGCAGATCGTAGGCCCACGGCCGGTCGCCCAGAACAAAGTAGGCGAGACCGTGGGTGTAGTGCAGCACGGGAACCGAAATATATTCCTTCGGCAGCCAGTTCTCGCTGATCGATCGCGTAAGACCGTGGAGGAGATGGACGTAGTCGTCGGTGGCAAAACCTGTGCCCCACAATAGAAAGACAGACAGCGGCAACAGGCAAAGAAACGCAAAAAAGCCAGACCCCCGGGCTCGCAATTTGTCACCGCCTAGCACAACTCCGCCTTGCGTCCACGATAACGCCTGATGACTTCCCCGCCAAACGGCAGGAAACTCAAGGCGAAGACCACGAAAGCGCGCCAATGGGTCCATCGATAATGCCGCAATATTTCCCGACAGGCATCAACATCGCCGCCGCCGAGCCGAGTCATGGCTTCCGATGTCATCGTGCGTTCCATGAAACGCGTTCGGCAGCGACCCCAGCTTGCCGCAAATTCCGGAAGCGCATCCATTTTTTCCACGAACAACAACTTTTCGCGAAAGAAACGATCCGGCTCCGCCCAGGAACCGCTGGATGCATGCACTCGCCAGTGCGCGAGGACTTCGTCGGTGTAGGCAAGCTTCCAGTCCCTCGCCAAACGCACAACCAGGTCGAAATCGGAAATATGGCTGAGCTCGGGATCGAAGGCCTGTGCCAGCGCATCAATCGCCGAGCGTCGCAGCAACACGGTCTCAACAGGCACAAAGTAGCTGTCCAGCAATTGCTCGAAAACCATGCCTTGCGGTGGCGCACCGCCGGAGAATCGTCGTAGCGACCTGCCGTCATCCGTGAAAAAACGCACATCGGAAATGGCAATTCCGATCGTGGAATCATCGAACAGCGGAGTCTGACGGGCAAGCTTTTCCGGTTCCCACAGATCATCCGTGTCGAGTACCGCGACCAGTTCGCCGCTTACCTGGGCGTATGCGAGCGCCCGTGCCTCGCCGAGATTGGTGTGCTGTGGCGCGAGAAAGTATTTGATGCGGGGGTCGCCAAAACTCCGGCAGATTTCCGCACTGGCATCTGTCGACCTGTTGTCCCAGAAAATGAGTTCCCAGTTCGAATAGGTTTGCGCCAATACGCTTTCGATCGCTTCCCGAAGATATTTCGCACCGTTGAAACAATTCATCAGCACGCTTACAAGCGGTTGCCGGGTCATGGCTCTTGCTCTTGCGCAAGCGCTCTTATGGTTTCGCGGATTCCTTCGTCGAACGATACCTGGGGTTCCCAACCCAACAGCGACCGCGCCCTGGAGATGTCCGGATAAAGCGACATGTTTTCCCCTGCCCGATAGGCGACTTGACCGTAGCTTGGCACGCCTTTGCCGATGAACGACCGGACATGTTCGATTGCGCACCGTATGCTAATCGGCTTGCCGCTTCCGACATTGATCACCTGTCCGATCGCTGAAGAAGTTTCAAGGGCCAAGAAAATGGCCCTGACCACATCAGTTACGTAGCAAAAGTCCCTCAACTGCTCCCCTCTGGATACCGGGAACTGGATGCCGGCTGTGCAACTGCGAATGATCTGGGGCAGGAAGCGGCGATCGCCCTGACCAGGTCCATAGGTCAAAAACAAGCGCAGCGTCGTCGCCGGAAATCCCTCCGTCCGGGCGAGCATCTGCAGAAACTGTGTCGAAGCAGCCTTGCCGCAGGCATAGGGCGAGATCGGGGCTTCCCTGCATGTCTCCGCCTGCGGCGCCGGATGGTCGCCGTATTCGTCACTGCTGCCGAGATTGACAAAAGCCTTCAATCTCGACCGGTCGAGCAGGCCAGGCAAATGAAATGCCGCACCGAAATGCGCATTAAATACCCGCTGGCCGCCATGAAAATAGGGCGTATGGTCGATGTATCCGCCGCAATTCACTACGTAATCAAACGCAGCGCCTGCCAGCGCCGTTTCCAGGGAGTTCCGATCCGCCGCATCGACACGATGCCAGGTAACCTGTGGCGCCCACGCCTGGGGATTGCCGGCAAGCGCAAATCCCGTCGCCGCCACATGCCATCCGCACTCAAGCGCGCGGGTCACGACATGCCTTCCGATAAAGCCGTTGCCGCCGAGAACGAGAATTCTGGCTGTCGAACTCATCAGTTACCGTCCGAATTGGGTTGCCCGACCCATTGGTACGGAATTTCCGGAAAATCGATCGGCCGGCTTTCGCTCTCGGACGGATCATGTGGCAAGTTGGCGCAGTTGGCTAACAACGCCGGAGTGTCGCCGATGCAACTGAAGCCGTACCACAATCCAGGCGGAATGCGGACGCGCAGATAGGAATCGGGGCGACCCAGTTCCAGAACCAGCAGCGAACCCCGCGTAGGTGCGCCTGCCCGTCCGTCATAGATCACCAGACGAATCCGCCCCACCGGAACGGCAATCAACTGCGTCTGCAATCGATGTAGCTTCCAGGCCTTTACCGCACCCGGCAGCAATTCGGAAAAATAGCATTCGCCAAATCCGCCAAAATCGGGAGAATCGGCCCGCAGCATATGCAGGACGGCACCACGCTGGTCGCGGATTTCCCTCAGCGGACTTACCGTGACTCCATCAATCACGTGTTGCACCACGCCTGCTTCCGCTCCGATGCGATGCCTTCGAACTCGGCGATCTGCTGCATCGTAAGCGCGTACATGTCCGCTCCTCCCCTGTAATAAGAGCGATACCAGTCGCTGACCAACTTCGTGGTACCGCCGTAGTCGAGGGTAGGCTCCCAGCGCAGCTCGGATAAGGCCTTGTCGCAGTTCAACTTCAACAGACCCGCCTCATGGAAGACCGTCGATCCGGTAACGCGACAGGCATCGGGAAAATTCGAGAAGCCCCAGTGGCGACTCAAATCACCAATCAGGTCCGCCACCGAGTGGTTCTGCTCCGCGCGCGGGCCGAAATTGAATGCTTCGCCATGCAGATTTTTGCGCATGGCAAGGGATAGCGCCAGCCAGAGATATCCGCTCAATGGCTCCAGCACATGCTGCCAAGGCCGGGTGGCCTGCGGATTCCGAATTTCGACAGGCCGCCCATCATTCCATGCTCTCACGCAATCGGCGACGATGCGATCACGAGCCCAATCGCCACCACCAATGACGTTGCCTGCACGGCCCACCGCCAGCCTGACAGGGTGATCGCCCTGAAAGAAGGACCATAGGTAGGACTTGATTATCAGTTCCGCAGCCCCCTTCGAGCCGCTATACACATCCTTGCCGCCCAATCTATCGTTTTCGCGATATCCCCAGACCCATTCCACATTTTCGTAGCATTTGTCGCTGGTAATCAGAACCGCCGAACACGGCTTATCAAGCGTCCGCAGCGCCTCCAGCACAGCCATCGTACCTGTCACGTTGGTCGTCACGGTTTCGACTGGATTGTCATAGGAAACCGAGACAATCGCTTGCGCTGCAAGGTGAAAAACAAAGTCGGGGCGAAGCTCATTGACCAATTTCGATACCGCCGCCACGTCACGAACGTCACCCTGCACATGTCGGATCCGACTTGCCAATCCAAGAACCTCGAACATCGCCGGCTGGGTGGGCACATCCAATGAAAACCCGGTAACTTCCGCACCGAGTTTAACAAGCCACGCGGTAAGCCAACTACCCTTGAAGCCGGTATGTCCCGTGATCAAGACCTTGCGCCCCTGAAATCCGCCATTCAGGTTCATTGTGTCGGCCCCACCCACGGTGCCCGTCCGCTACTCCAGGCTGCCTGCAATGCGTCTCGGTCGCGGACAGTGTCCATGCATTGCCAGTATCCGGAATGTTCGAACGCCATGAGCTGGCCGCTGCGCGCCAGCGTCTCCATTGGTGATTGCTCGAGTACGGTCAGGTCGTCGGCGAGAAATTCGAATATGCCGGGTTCGAATACAAAGAATCCGCCGTTGATCCAGCCTTCGCCCGACTGCGGCTTCTCCTTGAAGGTCAGCACCTTGCCGTGATCGAGATGAAGTCCGCCGAAACGTGCCGATGGTCGCACCGCAGTCACGGTAGCCAGCCGGCCATGGCTGCGATGAAAGCGCAGTAGCGCCCCGACGTCGACATCCGAAACCCCGTCGCCGTATGTCAACATGAAGGTCTCGGAGTTAAGTTGTCCAGCCAGACGCAGCAACCGGCCACCTGTCATGGTGTTCGCTCCCGTGTCGACGAGCGACACGCTCCAGTCTTCCGCGGTGGGATTGCTGTAGTCCACCTGGCCGCTCTTCAAATGCACGGTCAGATCGCTCTGCCTGGCGTGGTAATCGAGAAAGTAATCCTTGATCAGTTCGCCTTTGTATCCGAGCGCCAGGAGAAAATCGCGAAACCCGTGACGTTCGTAAATCTTCATGATGTGCCAAAGCATGGGGCGACCGCCAATCTCGACCATCGGCTTGGGTTTGACCTGCGTTTCCTCGGCCAGTCGGGTACCCAGACCTCCGCACAAGATCACTGTCTTCATAAGAATTCTCGCGAAAAAAGTTAACGTGCCGCAACAAGGCGGCGTGCTCCAGCAATCGAATCTCTTGCTGTCGCCATCAAACCCTCATGACCGTACGCTTTTGATTTTTTGCCAGAAGGTGCCACCGGTGCATCCAGTGCTTCCAGTGCTTCGGCTAATCATATCTACCTGCCGGATTGGACATGGTCCCAAACAGGCCGTAGTCAAACATTAATGTTGTCTTTAAAACTGGCCACGAAAGGATCATGGCGACTACTTCGAACATGCTCTATCAGCTGGAGTAAACCCTGCCCCAAATCCACATGCAAGGGGGGCGTGTATTTGCGGCCAAGTTTCGGTTGATATGCATAGGGGGTTCGCACATAGTGCCCGAGATAGTCACCTTCAACAAACTCCACTTTGTCTGATATACCTAAAATCTCGGCCAGCATCTTTAACATATCGAACACACGCATCGGCTCTTGACCCGTAAGCACGACGCTTTGATTGACAAATTCCGGGCCAAGTGCGGTTACGCTAGCACGCGCCACATCTTCTACATGGACATACTGACGCATTGCATCCGGGCTCCCCCTGTAGCGAATTCTCCCCAGTTCCAATGCATCACTCACTATTCGAAACAGGCCGTTTGTCGTGTCCGAACGCGGTCCATAGAGCGATCCATACCGCAAGATCGTATAGTCAAGGCCAAAGCTCTTTTGATATTCTTCCACATAATGTTCCGCTGCCTGCTTGCTACAGCGGTAGAAACCTCCTTCACGACTATAGACGTACACTGTGCTTGCGTAAACAAAGTGCTTCACTTCGTGCGCCCTGCACGCATCAAGCACCTGCAAATTGCCCAGTACATTAATCCGAACCGTGTCGAACGGCTTTGCTAGCGCCTCATTAAGGTCAGAAAGGGCGGCAAAGTTATATACCACTTCCGACCCAGCTATGGCACTTTCCAGCCTGTCTTTGTCGAGTATGTCGCCGACGAGCATTTCCTGATTGTCACGCAGCCAAGGAGACGGATTGCGATCGTAGATACGTACCTGATATCCTGCGTTGCTAAGTTGGTCTGCAACATGCGAGCCCAGGAAACCACTCCCTCCAACAACCGTTATCACCTTCGGTCGAGCAGTATCATTTGTCATCAGTAGTCCGTCGTTCTATGAAGATGCACCATATCAGTCCCGCCTGTAGCGCTTTGGGGCGCCTTCCGCATCGCCGCACAAGATGGACAGGACAAACACTTCAACCAGCGTTGTAGCGAGTTTAGTCAGCGTCATTATTCACTCAACAGGGTGGGTGGTACGCCGAATTCATTTTGCCCAAGAATCGCTATGAGCGATCTTCGTCGATCACACGATTCATAGAGCATGGGACTGGAATATGGTCGTCGCCGAGAAATCGAAGACATCAATAGCCCCTCCGCCAACTGTCACTAGCGGCTCCAATCCCGTGCCAATTCCCCGAAGATGGAGGATGCTCCCAGCGCACCAAGCCCCGGTACCTATGCGACTGATCAGCAACTCGCAGTCCTCGGAAACGATTTCCCCACCGTTGCCGGGGCGCATGCCGGGGCACAGTATATCGTGCGGAACCTCCACGCGCCAAGGAGCATCAAATAGAAGTGGGCGCGTGGCCCGAGAATTATCGGGCGAGAATTGATCGGGCATCATACCGTTTCCGTCGCGCTGAGGAGGCGCGAACGGCTGGGCTCCGGAATGTGCCGATAGGCCGCGCTCCGAGTTGATGGAAGCCCCCCCCAAAAAAGGTATTGTTCTGGTGAGTTAAACGAACCTACTTGGCCAACCCCTTCCTCACGCAATGGGGGATTCCTGACGGAATCATCAATATATGCTGATCTCAGCTTTTTCCTATTGCCTGATTCTCAAACTCTTCGCTAGGCACTTCGCTTTCCAGTGGTTGTCCAGTCAGGAAACGGACTGTGTCTGCAGTTGCCTCGATTTCCATCCGTGCGCGGCAATCGACGGACATGGAACCCATGTGCGCTGTCAGAAGGCAACGGTCAATGTCACGCAGTGGGCCATTGTATGGTTCCTGCTCGAACACGTCGATAGCCGCTCCACCGAGATGGCCAGCTTGCAAAACGGCATATAGGTGCTTTTCATTGATGATTCCTCCGCGCGCTGTGTTGATTAACAATGCATCTGATTTCATCATTTCAAGCTCCCGCGTGCCGAGCAAGCCGCAGGTCATCTCGGTTAGGGGAAGATGCAAGCTTATGATATCCGCTTCGCGGTAAATGGTCTCCTTATCCGTCCATTCCATACTGAATGCCGTATCCAAACTGCGATTCGGACGAAGATCATTTGCCAGAACGCGTACACAGCCAAAGCCCTGGAGCCTTGCCAAGACACCGGTGCCGATACGTCCCATGCCAATCAATCCGACAGTAACCTCGGCAAGACGGCGGCCAAAATGGCGATGCCAGTTTCCAATATGCAGCTGTGCATTGGATACATGTATCTGTCGCAGCAGACTAATCATCAACCCGATTGTGAGGTCTGCTACGGCCTTTGCCGGCGCGTCCGGGGTGTAGCTAACCCGGATTCCTCGTCGATGTGCCGCATTGAGGTCAACGCTATCGAGACCAATTCCCACCCGTGCTATTAGCTTCAGGCGATTGGCACGAGCCATGACTTTTTCAGTCACCTGCTCAGTTCCAGCGATCAAGGCGTCAAAATCAACTATGAAATCGGCAAGCTCGTCCTCGGTAAGCTTGCGCCCGACAGGATTAATAACATACTCAATTCCCGCATCTTGCAGCATACGAAGAGGCGCCTGATCTCTGCTTGAAAAAGGAACCGTGGAGATCAACACCTTAAACATTTTTCACTTTCATCATGGCGAGGCTATGCCAAATCGAGGGCAGCAATTGTACGGCCATCCTTGTTGGACTTCACGCTCAATTGTTTGCGTTTGAACAGGGCACTTGGAGCAAAAGCTCTTGCCAGAGAGGAAGTGCCATATCAAGGGTAAAGTAATCAAGTTTGGTGCCGCTTGGTTTCGGGTTTAACTTGGCAGTTGCAATTGCTCGGGCCAACTGCTCCGATGTGCTAACAAAATATACGTCGTCACAACCGCGCAGCGGACTCAAGTTGAGGGTGTTTGGATCAAGTACCGTGATCACAGGTACATTTTCAAGGTATGCATCGACGGCGGCGGAAGTCAAATTACTTGTGTACGCGACATCGCAATTTTGCAAAAGGACGGAAATTGGATCGTTTGCCATTTCCAATCCCATTTCTGGATACTCCTTGACGTCAATAGGGCACGCCGGGTGCGGTTTAATTGTAATCCTAGAATTTGCAGGCAGCAGCCGCAGTGCGTCCACAAGCAATCGCATCTGCAACTCAGTGTTGCTCGGAAGATAATCCCCCAAGACCAATACGCGCAATGAGTCCTTAGGCGCCGTCCAGTTCGAGCCTGTGGTGCCCTTAACACTAACCAAATGAAGGTAGCGCAACGCCTCCACCGCGACTAGGCTAGCTTCCGGATAACCACTCTTAACATAGGCGTTCAAAGCGACCGCGCCATTGACGGCGACTCGATCCGGCAGAGGTAGATCATTTTTGTTTGTCCGTTGATAAGATTGTGGATCAAAAAAATAACGTAGGTCCCAGTAACGGATCGTGGAATGCGGCACGCCTACGAGCCGGCCATGGCCCGCCGCCTTCCATGCATGTATCATGCCGAATTCCCAGCCTTGATTTTCCTGCAGATAGACCCCCACGCATTGTTTCGGCAATGACGCCATTGCTGATTCGAATAGGTTAAACGCCATTAGATTGCTCATGGCAGTTTGATCAGACAATGAGTTATTCCACCGCTCTTGGAACAGAGGCCTGAAATCAAATACGGTTTCCTTCGATTTTGGAAGTGCGTTGCACAAACGTGGCACCACAATGACCAAATGAATCCAGTCGCGGAGTGTCTTGAAGATGACCCGTCCATTCAGAAATGTTTCTGGCATGGCGTGACATTGGCACTCTGCTTCGGTTCTGTTGAATCCCCGGACAAGTCTTGCAAGGCTTTTGGGCGTGCCTGCTGATGGATCGTTCGTATAGATATGAAGCCAATTCGTCTTACAGTTAGCACGTTTGAGAACGCTCGGCAAATGTGCCCAGTACTGAGCCGCAAACACACCACGCTTGGCTGCGTCACGGTCCAGATTGAACATGTATGAGACGAAAGATATTCGCCCTAACGAACTTCGCCACTCCTTTAGACCTACACCCTTTAGCGGCCATCGATAGACCAGATATCGGACCAGCCATATCAATGCCCGAAGATGGGGTGGCACAATCCGGTACAGGGCCATCACCAATGACGTCCGTTCGACATTTGATGCCACCTGATGCCACTCGAAGTCGATTTCATGATCGGCGCACCATAGGCGGAAGCATTTCGCCAGGGGGGGATTGGAACTGACCAAGACTAACCGGCGAATAATGTGTTGCTTCGCCCAAGACTCGAATGCCATCAGACGAATGGCATCATTGATTTGCGGCATCTTTCCGTAATTGCACTTTTCAGCAAACGGCGTCATCCACCAATAACTCAGCCCCGGTCGCAGTTCCAAGTGATCAACGAGCCGACGTCCCCGAACGAAAGTCTCTCCTAGTTCGTAGGTCCATCGCAGAAATCTCGTCCTTAGCTTCTCAGCATGCGCTTCAATCAGCCTTGGAACGCAAACCACATTCCGCGTAGAATCAGCGGGATAACTCCGCCAAAGAACCACATTTTCCAACGTAGTTGGAGGCTCACCAAGTGCGTCCCACACACACAAACTGTCGACGCGATCGGACATCGCTGATACCGGGATCACAGCCCCCAGTTCACGTCTTGCATCAATCTCTCCACCTTCTTTAGGTCATCCACAGTGTCGACTGCCTGAGTATTGTATTTGGTGGGCGCCATGCGCACTTTCATACCATGCTCAAGAATTCGCATCATGTCGATTGATTCAGCAATCTCGAGAGGAGTTGGTTGTAGTTTGGAATACTGCAGGAGGAAATCTCGCCGAAACGGTATGACGCAGACTTGTTTGGCCATCGGAATCTTGTCGATTTTGCCGCGCGTCGGGATCGGCTCCCTGGAAAAGTACATGGCATTGGATTCGAGGTCACATACCACTTTGATGCAATTTCGATCCTCAAACTCCGCTGTGTCACTTATTTGACCCAAAAGATTTGTCACCGCAACCTCTGGATATTCAAGTAGGGGTTGGACCGCCTCTGCAATCATGCCCGGATGCGTCATCGGCTCATCACCTTGAATCATCACCACTATGTCATATCTGGTTCTTCTAGCCTGCTCCAGCTTTAGTAGGGCTTCGCCACAGCGGTCTGACGCTCGCTCATGCTGGTCACTTGTCATTACTGCAGTTCCACCTATGGACTCGATGTAATCATGAATTTCCAGATCGCATGTCGCCACTGCGACTAGATCCAACAAAGGGGATCGCGAAACTCGCTCATAGACATGTCCAATCATCGGCTTGCCAAGAATTGGTGCCATGGGTTTCCCTGGGAAACGACTACTGCCCATTCGGGCAGGAATTAGGGCAAGTATCTTCATGGACATCTTTCGGACCTTATGCTTTCAACCTATGCGGACCTTGGAAGTCGGGCCCAATCAATAAACTTCCGTAGCCCGGTTTCCAGTGTTGTGAAGGAACTCAGTTCTAGACAGTTTCTGAGGGAAGTAACGTCAGCAAATACCCCCTGTTGATCTCCGGGTGTTACTCCGTTTACGAAATACTCCGTTTCTGGAACAAGCGCACATATTTGTTCGAGAAGATTTCCTACGGTGGTCTTGATGCCTGTTCCTACATTTAACGTCAGCCCGGAAGCTGAACCATAAGTTGCGGCCCGAAACCAAACTTCTATGACATCATCGATGAATATAAAATCCCGAAATCTCTCAATACTTCCTTTCACCTCGATCCGTCCTTCTGCGATCGCCTGTGCGACGTAAATACTAACCATTCCTTGGCGAAGATTGCTCATGTCCTGCCCGGGTCCGTAGACATTGAACATTCGTAGCGAAACCGAAGGAAGGGTGTCCTGATAAACGCGCAAGTAACCTTCTGACGCGTACTTACCTACACCGTAACACGATAGCGGTCCGCAAATTTGACTTTCGGATATCGGTTGATTTCCTACCGCCCCATAGACCGACATTGAACTAGCATATACCATCCGTTCAATGCGGTTGTCGATGCCATACCGAATCAGATTCAGGGTTGAGACTACGTTCTTTTCAATGTCGGCAACAGGATCATCGAAACTGATCTCTCCTGACGATTGCCCAGCCAAATGCAGTATTTTCTTGCACCCATTGGGGATCTTGGTCAGAGCACTGGGCGATGCAAGATTGACTTGAATAAATTCAACCTCTGAGGGCACATTCGCAATTTTCCCTACAGACAGGTCATCGACACCAACGACCTCAAATCCTTCATGAATAAAGCGGCGAGCCAAATGCGATCCGATGAAACCTGCCACTCCGGTTATCAGTATCTTCTCCACCTGATACGCTCTCCATTGCCCCGTGCTTTACTCGTTACTGATTACGCCAATCAACGTATCGCACTTGCCAATACGAATCAGAGTACTTCTGTATTCATTCTCAAGATCGCGCCCAAGGAAATCGGTGAAGCGTCCCAGTCCGCCGGGCCGCCCGTCCCGAGCCCAAACCAGATGATTTGACAAATCGTAACGCTGGTCGCGAAGAACTTGATAGGGTCGTCCGATCTGTTTGAGAAGATAGTGCAGTGCGTCCTCGCTAAAATACCAAGCGTGCGCGATTGACCAATAAAACCGCTCAAACGCAGGAATGTCCATAACTGAATACAAGGCATCTGCAACATTTGGAATCTCAAAGATGATCTTGCCACCTGGTTTGAGCAGTTCCAGTTGCGAAAGCAAAAAGCTTCTTGGGTCTGCTATGTGTTCCATCACAAAGAAATGAAGGATCGTGTCAAACCGCAGTGATGGTATCGAGTCGGTCATTTCGTCAAGCGAACCGAATATCCTTAACCCTTTGGCCTTTAGGAAGTCGCGGAACACCCCCGATGGTTCAATGCCGACGCATACATGGCCGGCCTCCACCAATGGCAAAAGCATGAATCCGGACGAACAACCTACCTCAAGTAGTTGTGAGGCAGGCGTCAACATCGGCGCGAGGTACCTCAACCGCCGAACACGAGTCTGCTCATTAGCATGGATATGCTCTTCGGCCCCTCGCCATCCGCCTTGTCTTCCCGCCCTCCCTTCCATGAAGCCTTCAAATTCTGCCGCATAAAAGTGCGCCTCGTCGTCGGGGTCAAGTCTAGGATACTGATAGCGCACATCACAGCCACAACAGTGAAAAAATGCATGCCCCATCGCCTTGGCGCCGTACACATGTGCTGTCACAACATTCTGCAATTCACTGCCTGCAGAGCACAGCGGACATCGATCAGGCAACGCCATCGCTCGGCACCTCCCTAGAACTTGAAAACTGAGATTTCCGAACTATTCGCGCCGGATTTCCAGCAACAACTGCACCAGGTGGCACATCTCGGGTAACGACAGCCCCAGCGGCGACGATTGCCTCGGCACCAATTGTTACGCCCCTGAGGACAGTTACCCCGGCCGCAATCCAAACATCATTTTCAATAACAATTGGCCGCCCATCTAGATCAATGTTGGTAGGAAACGGAAATCCATACTTGGCCATATATTGACGGTGGCGGACTTCCGCATCAAGAGCATGGGTAAGATTGTCACAGATAAAGCAGTTATGAGATATCAGCACTCTTTCACCAATGTTAACTGTCGTGAGAGCCCAAATTCTCGTGTCGAATCCGATATAGCTGCAGCTACCTACCTTAATTGTTCCTTTGTCCAGAAAGCTGTACAACTCCGCAGCACACATTACGAAATCGCCCAAAACAATTGAACCGTATGCCTTCTTAGAAATCATTATCTTGGAGAAGTCCACAGATGTATTCGCACCGTGCTGAAATCTCTCACCAAATTTCTTTAACCTGAAATATTGCAGCTTTAGTCGTTGCTTGAGTTTCATAAGGACTATCTTGTTGGATTCCCTATTGCGCAATTGAAAAACACTGAATCAATTGAGTAGGCAATAAACCGGTAGCCTTCCAAGACCCTCGCCTTCAACTCTTCTGGATTCGGCTGGACAACATGTATCCCACATGCGATGCTTTTTTCGACGCAAGTTCGCAAGATACGGTGCATCACGTCAACAAATTCTGGCGTATTAAAATTGCCCGTACTCCCCATACTCGCCGAGAGATCATAAGGCCCGACCAATATCGCGTCCAACCCATCCACCATCAGTATCTCCTCCAAACCATCCAGCGCGTCGATATGCTCAATCATTGCGATCAGCAAAGGCGCCTGCGCTTCTCCCACATAGGTAGAGAACTCCTTCCCAAATAGGTTGGCTCGGGAAAAGCCAACTCCGCGAATGCCTGCGGGGGGCCAACGGCAAGCATCGCGTACCGCTTCAAGTTGTGCTGCTGATTCGATCATCGGAACGATGACTCCTCCTGCACCAGAATCCAAAGCTTGCTTGCAATCTTTAGCCTGCCCTTGGGCCAGCCTTGCCAGAGGCAATGTTTCACCTAATTCGAGTGCGCGGAACAGATCTGGTAGCTGGTGCGCATCTATTGCGCCATGCTCCAGATCGATCGCAACCCAGTCGTAACCCGCCTTACCAAACATTTCGGCTAGAGACGCGTGGGGAATCTGCATCCAGCTACCGACTGTCACTTGGTTGTTTCGCAATGACCTTCTAATAGCGTGGATTTTTTCTAGGCGATTCATACTCAGACAAAATTCCTGACAAAGGGACCATTGTAGTTGGCAAATAGTTCGCTATTGTTTGGATGCAGGCGGAGCAAAAAATCAACCGAATTTGCCCGAGCTGCCGCAAGATCTTCGCGAGCATCTCCAATCATTAGGCAGGCTTTCGGGTCTAACCCACGGGATACTATGACCATTGAGAGCGCATCACTTTTGCTGGTCGGAGCGCCAAATATTTCTTCAAAACATACCTCAATCTGCAGGCCTTTAAGAATCTGTTTGAGCTCCCCTAACGGAGTTGCGGACACCAACACAAATACTTGGCTGTACGGATTGCAATGGAGAAAGGTTTCGACTCCACTTACCCAAGGTGAGTCAATCACCCTCTGAAGAACCAATTGGCTAAACATATCGCAATAACTATCTATCTGAGTCGAACACGAATCCTCGCTGGCCCATCGCAAATAGATCGGGATCTTCTCGAAGCGAGACATGCCACCGTTTGCAGCATGATGATCCTGTACCCGTTTAGCGATATCATCACCAAATGGTTGAAATAGCTCGAAGAATGCTTGGCCTTTTACGTCAACGGAGTCCTTGATAACTCCATCGAAGTCCCAGAACACCAGTTCGTATTTACGGAGGAAGTCCATCGTAACTGACTAGCTTCGAGTCCATATCTGATTGAAAGAATTCTGAAATCCCGCCTTCGAGTTTGCGACGAGATCTGAATGGCGTTTCTCAACTAAGACCAGTCCAACTTGACTCAATAGAGCTTGGCAGCGCTCGGCTTGGTCAAGGAAGTCATCATTGACTTCAATAAGTACGCCCGTGACTTCTGCGAGTACTGCAAGACCGCCCTTTAGAATGAAATGTTCTAAACCGTCGACATCCATCTTTATATAGTTGGGCCTGGGAATTTCCAGTTTTTGGACGGCATCCTCCATGCTCAATCCTATCGTCCGAAATTCGAAAATTTGTCGAATCGCCTTTCCATCCCATCCGAAGGTCTCGCCAAAAGTAGACAACGCCCCCCCCCATTCAGTCGTTGTCATACGCATTGAATTAATTCCCAATTGGTCATTTAGCGCTATAGGAATGATACCTATTTTGTCCGCCACGCCATTCAGGACAACATTTCGCGCCAGTGTCTCAAGATTAAAGATGGAGGGCTCGAACGCAAAGACCTGACACGCACGCATTCTTGCAGCGTAGATGGAATAGAGTCCAATGTTGGCCCCAATATCCCAAAGAACTGACCCGCTTGGGATTGAATCGATCCACTCCAGCGTTTCTGGTTCTTTTGTCAAAAAGGTCACGGCCCGCCATTGGCACAAGGCATTGGGAATGGCGAATCTAAAAACTTCGTCACGATACGAAACTTGACTGGTCCTCTCCATGGCTGCGCTTACGACCTGGTTTATGAGGTGCCCTCCAATCCGTGTCGTTCCAAGCAAGTCCGTCGCGTAACAGATCGCTTTCCCTGCAATTCGGCGAATTAGCGCTTTCACGGCAAATGATCGTCCCAAGGCGACATTGTTTTGCTACGGTTAAAACCGACTACTGGCCCAACACTGTTGGACAACAGCCGAATCAGCGTTCTCAAGTACATTGGCTTGCGCATCGTCCCTCACGTCCATTCGGTTTAGATAGGATCGTCCTCTATCGCTCGAATAAACGATACCCACTTCTTTATCGCATTTCCCTCGAGCCCCAGTGCTTGCCGTCGAAATTCCGACCGCGCGTAAATCACCGGCTCCCCATTCCACCAAGATTCAGGGTCATTCCAAATGCTATTGATATGCTCCGCGGCTGCAAGGGGATCGTGAAAGACTATCCTTTCCTTGCGGAGCAAAGCCACCAATTCATCCAATTCTGGAATTGTTTCCCAAAAAGCGTCTGGGTATAGCAAGACAGTTGGCAGCCCGGACTCCATCGCCTCTGCAAAAGTCGTTTGGGGATAATTGCAGACAATAACTCTCGCCGTAGCGAAAAATCTATATAGATCCTTTTCGTTTGAGACTTTGCCTATGCCCAATCTGTCAATGAAGCGCTGCCTGGTATTCCACCCCATATCGGGATACGGTTTGACGACAAAGCACTCCTTTATACCTTCGTTGAGTCCGCCATAAAGTTCGCAAAGCATATCGAAGTGCTTTAGTGTTTGCCCCGCCTTTGGGGATGAGTTAGCCTTTATGACATATCGCCTCATTTCGAGTCCCACGACTGCCAAAGTTTCTTTCGTTGAATGAATCTTAAGACCAACCAACTTACTTGCTGGCATCCTAATGTGCTTGGAGTGATATGGCGTGGACCAGGTTGTTCGTATATCCGCGACGTCCTCCTGAAACTGCATTGAACAGGTGGCTGTTGGAATTCCACCACCATGTTCCAGAATTATCAATTTCGTGCCGTTGCATATCTTTTCCGCCGCCCAGGATTTGAATTTCTCGTTTCCTGAATGCGCAGTCGCGGTCAGTATCACCTTCGGGGAAAGGGTAATCTTCGCTGCCTCAGTTCTTAACGACTTGAAACCTTCCAAATAGACATATGGGATATCATCGGAAACGCTGCTATAGAGAAACTGTTCAAAACTACTCTCATGTTGGGTAGATTTCAGAGCAACTGATACTCTGTCACGTACTTCATCATCCTTTTCACCTGGTGTGTGAGCTACGGCCAAAGGCCATTCGAATTCGCTCGCGTAGATGCGCGGTATCTGGCGCAGCCTGAACTGCAAAGAAATGAGCGCCAATGGTGGAAAGAATGCCTCATACAGCAAGACGTGATTCGATAATGGTATCAACCGTAGCATCCAATCGACTACATTGACTAATCGCTTCGCGATTCGCCCCTTTTTCTTCAGCAGATAGTTGTATCCCATCGTTGGCCAGGCCTGCCCAGAGTCCGCCGAGATGATGCGACACTTGCCTCTGTAAAAACCGTCAATGATTTTTGCATAGATCTCATGATTCCATTTGTCGTCATTGACCTTTATGAGAAAATGATAGTAATCGTAATACCATCGATTGCCTTTCTGAAAGTTCAATATCTGCGTTTCTATTCTGTCATTGCTTTCGAAGGCCGAACGCAGTGTCTCCCACCTATCCCAGAGAACAGTGACATAGATAATTAGCCATGGATCAAGGATAAATCTCCAGTATCTTAGCGGTCGATCGATACCATGAATATCGCCGAGACATTTTGACAAATCGATCAGCAGCTGCTCATGAAGCGCCTTTAAATAGTCATGATCCCTCGCCAGTTTCGCTCTGTCGTCCCAGTGGTTCGGCAAGTCGGTGAACTTGCGTGCAGACCACGCATCTTTCCGATCGTAGAGTTTGCACCATTCGCCCAAAAAAACGATTTCTTCTTGGCCTCCCCATGTTTCCTCGAGAGCTGTGGTTACAAGAAGTTTCCGCGCCGAACTCTCCAATTTTCTATCAAGATTCATGACATGAAAAGTCAGACGGTTCCTAACAATTGTCGCGGCAATATCGCTTCGCTATGTTAGGGTCGGTAATATGGGCCTTCCCGAACGAGCTCTCGCCACCCCACGGATTGCCCTTCCTCCATTCACCGTTCTCAATCCACCAAACTCGAGGATCGCGGAATCTATCCGCGATTTCATCGAACTCTTCTTCCGACATCCCGACGTAATCAAGCCAGCGCTCTAGATCTCTCCTTGGCTTTACATGGTCGAACTGTTTGATGATCGTTAGCGCCTCATCACGAGTCATGTAGCCTGTTCGCACGTCCTTGCTTGCATGATCAGTGGCGCGCCCATATCCAAACTTAATAAATTTCATGTAATCATGCACCCCGTTCTCATGCATATCGTCCAGATTGGACATCATTCGGTAGGTGCGCTCGAAGGGCTGACGAGCGACCTCAAATCCATAACGTTCGATCATTTCTTTGGTATGCTTATTGGGATCCCAGTCAAAAAAATTTCCGACATATATTCCAATCGTCCCGGCGTCGGAAATTTCCTGGTCAGCTGGCATACGCAACCACGACAGGTCTTTGGACGTAAGAGTTGGCGTATGTTGGATGATGTCTTCAATGCCATGCCCGCGCAGATCATGCTCAAATACCGTGCGTTTGTTGTATTGCACATAGTCGTTCATATCAAACATCCCAGCTACACTCCATGTGATCTCACCCCAGACCACCAGAGGAATTTTCATTTTGACCGCTAGCTGCATTGGATAGATTTTTATTCCGGCGTGGCAGTGCCAATTCATATCTCCCATCAACTCGAAGCAACTGCGGTTCAGCTTTTTGAGCGTCGTTACGCTTGGCGCCATGATCAAGTGATCAACCCCAAGGACATCTCTCATTCGGTCCAAATTGCCCTGTCCCTCCGGGAGGTAGTTGTTCCCGTGGTATGTCACTAGCAGTGGTTTTAGGCCATATTCAAGTACTTTGTGAACCTGATAGTAGCTATCCTTGCCCCCACTAACGGGAACAACGCAGTCATACGTCGCACCAGCTCTTGATTTTGCGGCTTCAATTAATGCAATCCATTTCTGTTCGCGCTCAATCCAAAACTGCTCGGTCAAGGAATCCATTTGCGCCTGTAGATGGCAGGCACCGCAAATGCCATTTTTATCAAATGAGAGGTTTACCGAGACACTCGGATAGAGGCATCGAGCGCAATAGCGAATCTTCTTGTATACATTCATACGAGGTCACACGCACTAAAGGGGGGAACTGTTTATGGAAAGGGGCAAGGGTTTCCGGACTGGGAACCCAGCCTTGTACAGATGATCTCTGCACAAATACACGCTGTTCTCCAGATGCTGGAAGATATTTGCCGCCGCAACTCCTGATGCACGCGTTCGTTCAAGTACATCGGCGAAATGCTGCCAAGTTCCTGCGCCACCCATTGCAACGACCGGTATCGGAACAGCTTCACAAACCAGATTGATCAAGTCAAGATCGAATCCAAGCCCGGTGCCGTCGCGGTCGACAGAATTCAGCAGTATTTCCCCGGCACCTCGCGCCACTATGGTCTTGGCAAATACTTCTGGGGACATTCCTGTAGGAATGCGACCGCACTTATAGACCTCGTACCGCCCGGCTTCATTTACCTTTACGTCCATCGAAACGACAACCGCTTGTGAGCCGAATTCACCAGCAATTTCGCTAATCAACGCTGCATTTTCGATTGCAGCAGTATTCAACGTGACCTTATCCGCGCCCAATCGCAAGCGGCGACGAGCGTCCATCACGGTTCTTATCCCCCCCCCAAAAGCGAGGGGCACCGAGCATTTTGTAGATATTGAACTGAGTAGCTCTTCAAAGCCGCGGTCCTGAGGCTCATGATCTTCCTGCTCGGAAATATCAAGGTACAATAGCTCATCGCTATGCCAACTGCTTATTCTTTCTACTGCAGAGAAGGGGTCTCCGATTATGTTATATCGCGCAAATTGCCTGCTCTGAACAATCCGACCATTTCTGAAAAGGATTACTGGTATGACTCTTTTCTTAAGCATCACCAACTTTCAGAAAGTTGGCTAACAACATCTGCCCATTTCGCTGACTTTTTTCCGGATGAAATTGCACACCGAAAGTCAATCCTGCTTCGATTTCCGAGATGAAACGCTGTCCGTACACGGTGTATCCAAATCTGGCAGCCGGGTCTTGACTCTGCAATTGATAGCAGTGTACGAAGTAGAAACTAGTATCTTCAGGGTCAATACCCTTGAGGAGTACCGAGTCGGCCGGCATTTCGACGTCATTCCAGCCCATGTGGGGCAGCGGTAGCGAAGGAACATGCGTGCTAACGTCGAACCGGGTTACGGTGCCTGAGACGACTCCCAAGCCCACTGTATAGTGGAACTCGTCACCCGATGTGGCAAGCAACTGCATCCCGACACAAATTCCGAGAAATGGCCTGTCATTGGCTCTCAGCATTTCCGACAGATAGGTGTCAATTTCCATTTCTTTCAGCTTAGCCATCGCGGTGCTAAACGCGCCCACACCTGGGAGCACAATATGGCTGCACAGCTTTAGTTGCTCAGGCCTTGTGATTGAAACCAGCTTGCAGTCTTGCTGCCGAAGAGCATTCCAGACAGAGGCAAAATTGCCTGCGCCATAGTCGATGATGCCAACAACGGAGCGATTCATGTTGAAGGAAGGAACAATGGCCTATGCGGCTCGCGCGACATCAATTGCTTTGGATGTTCGCTGATAGAGAAATTCCCGGTAATCCCCATCGCGACCACTATGCAATTCTTGAAACATGTCATAGTGCTTACTGAGTAGCTTAAACGTACCAGCCGGGAACGGGTATTGAGACCCAGGGGTGCGCAGGTGTCCGCAATTCACGACACCAATTCGATCCATATTGTTGTGCAAGAAATAGTTACGACACGCGACGGCGATTCTAAGCAAGTACTTCTCGATCACCGGTTGGCTCATCTCCGAAAGGCTAAAAGTATTCAAGAATACGTCCACGGTTGACTCTGGCAAGGTATCGATACACCAATTGGGCAGCAAGATCACGTCATAGTTGCTCAAAGTTGCGCTCCAATCAACCGGACCCTCTTCGTGCAAATAAATCCGCCGATGAGGCAGGGTCATTCCGAGATAGTAGGCACTAACCACAAGGGTTTCCGGCAAATCAAAATCGATGTAGACGCGGTTTTCCGTTCCCCGCATCAGAAAATAGGCTAGCCCCCCATATCCGGCACCAATTTCTGCAACGACCGGGCGCTCAATGTCGCTGAACAAACCCTCGACTTGATTTGCCAGAAGGTGATATCTCAATACTTTTGAACCAACGAGAACCCCTTTCCACACATATCCCCAAGGATGACCTACTTCCGGTATCGAAAGCTCGGCAACGTCCCTTTCAATCAGATTTGACCAAATCATCAAGTCATATGCCATCCTTTCCGCATAGTCAATCCGCTTGTTGGCATCACCTTGCAGCTGCTGATACCCTGCGTACTGCTTGACTAACACCCCAAGCTCGTTGCGCCAAAAATTTTGCAACAGTTCCGCCAATCTTTCTGTTGTCTCGTCAAAGAAAGCTTGGTAGTGGGGCATTCGCATATTGATGTGTTCCCGCCACTCACCGGCGGGCAGGTAGATATCCGACTGAAGTCGCTGTTCCTTCTTGATGCATTTGTAGTGATGCTGCAATCGCTTGAGAAGCGCATTCTGGCTTCTTTCATCGACAATCACCGAATCACGTGGTTGCATCCCTGCCGTCAAGGCAGACATATCAAAATATGGTATCGCTTCAGGATTCATGAATGTAATTTCTGATTAATGCTAGTTAGTTCAGTTGCAACTCTCGCTGCGCCATTTTTTGGAATGAGTCCCTTCGAAGACCGATGCATGGTTAGCAACTTTCCTCGATTCTGCTCAAACTCCAAAATCAATTTGACTGCTTGGTCAAGACTGTCCGATGCAGGGGCTATAGTCACGCAGGCACCATGTTCGTCAAGTTCATGGAACAAAAAGCTCCAGCCTGTTTCCTGCATTACATTTATGGTCGGAATTCCAATAAACGCCGATTCATATGTTGTCATTCCTCCGGCGCAAACAATCAACGAAGAATTCCTCAATACTCGCCACATGGAGTCGTTTGACTTGATAAAGATGATCTCCTGACGATTTTGATCAGCGCATTCTAGCAATTCCGAATACGAATGAACGTAGGCGTCTCCCAGTGCCACCCAGACCACAAAACGGGTGGAGCTCTGGCCCAATCGCTTCAGTAGCGCAAGGGTACGGTTTGGTGCATCGGCACCTCCCATACTTATGCCCACAGACAGCTTTGATTCTCCCACCTGTTCAACATACTGCGGCGACCCAAGTCGCTTTAGCCATGATGGCAATATCGCATATCGAAGTCCTTTGTGAATCTTGGGAAAGATTGGGCTTCCTGACCAAGAAGGATGCTCATACACGGTTCGATGAAATAGGTGTTGCACTTTCGCCATATGCGAAAACACGGGTGAAAGCGATACCGTCAGGGAACAATTACATATACGCTCAAATTCGCGCTCATCAAAATTTAGCATATCGAAGACCACGACTTTTGGCTTCGTCTCAAGTACGATTCCGGCTGCCTGTGTATCAGTGGAGCAGTGAATCCAAGAAATATTTGTGTCGCGAATTAGATGCTCCCCCGACAGGTCGCCGAGGACAATCAACCTGACCCTTGCCCGGAAAACCATTTCGCGGACGACACACAGCGACCTGACCAAATGCCCTAAGCCATCGCCTACTGAAGCGCGCACTAAAAATACGATCTCGGTGGTAGTCATTTCCTTTTTTGTTAGTTGCATTTAGTGAAATTGTCTAGCTGTTCGATGGTGCAGTAATTTTGCTCCAAGCGACCGGCAGACGGGAAACCACTGGATTGCCACGAGCGAGGAACTATCGGCTCCAAGGCAATCATAACGCGCCTTCAATTGGCAACGCTTCTTTGCAGTCTAAGAAGCCCATGGCCGTATATGTCGGAGAGCAGCACAGAGAGGCGTTGGGCATTGACAAGGCTCGTTGTGACCCGCGGGAATGTCTGGCGTGAACAAGGCAACGCATTTTTCATCAATTCTTTTGGCAGACAATTGACATATGAGACGACATTAAGTTCTCCTTTAGAAATGTCTGAAAGGCGTTCATGAGGTTGGGGTCGCCCTTGCCATAGATTCGACGCAATAGAAAGTTGTTGGATATGTCCAATGACCCGTCATCAATAAAACGCTTGACAATATCCACGTCAAGCTTTCCAGGCGTTTCAACGCTTAGTACGCGAAAGCCAGAGTGCGCAATGAGACGCGTCAATGACTCAGTCGTGAAATAGTTGAGGTGCTCGTGGTCAAATGTATTTGACAACAACCCTAGGGTGCCGACATCAAACCCGGCTGAGTTGGGACATGTCAGGATCAACAACCCGTTCGTTTTGAGCAATCGAGAGCATTGTCTTAAGAAATCACTGACGGAGAATAGATGCTCAATTACCTCGAAACAGGCTACAACATCGGCTATCCCGGATAGGTCCAGGTTCTCAACTGGCATTTCAAAGGTTTCTATGCCCTTTCCTCGGCATGTGGCCGCAAGACCTGGAGTTGGTTCGACCGCAATAACACGATCAAAGCACTCTATGCTCTTGATCTCTTGACAAAACCAGCCGAACGCCGCTCCTATTTCAATCATGGTTCCATTGGCTATGCCAAGGCGGCTAACCCAATCAGAAAGACTTAGTGCACGCGGTCTAAATATGTGCTGGCGCCTCGCATTTTCGGTCAAAGGAAATATGAATCTGTTCCAGTAGTCGTAGTTTCTTGATTGCGCATAGAACCGGTGCAACACATCTAACGAAGGCCGTGGATTGGTGAAGATCGTCCCGCACTCACTGCACTGATCGTAGGAAAAGCCAGCCTTCTCTCCAAACACCTGGGCACACGCAGAGCCACATCCCGGACAGGGAACATTCACCCAGAGATGCTTTTGTGACAGCAAAAAATCAACGTCCCATTGTAAGCAAGCTTTTTTTTCCTCCATCAACTGCGGGGGTCTAATATCGCTCTCGCTCAATGATTCGGCTGATATAGGCAAATTCATATTGGTTCCAATCGGGCAGTCTCAATTTTGTAAGGCAAACAAGTAAGCTTGGGTCGGCAAGCTGCGCCAACCCATACGGGGTAGGCTGTCCCCAAAGAAATCTCTTTGCACGTTGGACTATGGCAACGCTACTTGGCGCCCGTCAGCGATGGCTCACCTGAACAGATGTTCGTTTTGTTCGAGAAATACCTTTCCAACCCTAGCTGGTGTATTGCGAGGCCCGTGATAGTGCTTGAACAGCTTCCTGAAGCTTTCCTGCAAATAGTTATCATCGGCTGAGTAGCAATATTTCCCGTCTATTACGTTGTTAAGCTCCAATGCAACGTCCGCAATTGCGTCCGGGCCTGTTTTTACCAATTCTAGCGAGCCCCACCCCGAGGCGATATTGGTCATACTAGTAGGTGAGTAGCACAGATCGTAATCCGCTATTTCCCTGAACGTAAGCAACCGCTTGCGCTCTTTGTCCCAAATCATTTGTGGTATGTAGATATCGTGAGGAGAGAATGGCAATTCCAGTAGCAAAGGGGTGTAGTTGATTACTGCGCATGGCTTGCCGAATAGATAGGCCATAAGGCAGTAACCCGATGTGCAGGAGAGCACAAACTTGCAGCGAGCAACTAAAAGCACATCAAGTTCTTCCGATCTAAATCTGCCGCTATAGTCGATAACATGTTTGTTAAATATCTCCTGCGGGTATGCCTTTTGTTTTGCGCCTACCCGAAGAGAATAGACACCCTCTCTTGATAAGCGATCAAGCGCTGGTAAATAGTAGGTGAAGTCTATATTTCTGCCGTTGTTTTCGTTCTGATGGGGGTAGAACTCGTCGTCTCGACTCAATGCACAAATGTAGTCGCCATCAATCTGTACCTGGGCGCGAAAATTCCGCAGCTCTTGTTCGTGATTGTCGGTCAATGTCAGATAGTCGCTCCGATTCCAGGCGGCTTCGTGGTCAAAGAATCCCCACCGGGCGTATGCCCAGCGTATTGATGAATTTGAGCAGATCTCTTCGACATAGGCATCCGTCAAGAATCTGGACCGCCGAAATTTTGAGTAGCGCCTGCCAAAGCGCTCAAAACTGAATCCAAATCTTGTAAAGCATTGATTCCACAGTTTCCTTCTTATTCGGCTGCTGGAAACATCCACATAGGATATTCCTTGCTTGTCCCACATTCGCTTGATGTAGTTCATAAGGGTTTTGTTGCTTGGTGCTCCCGTTATGACCATCACAGGACATATCGAATTGCTCCTTAACTGTTCGACGTAGTACCCAAAAGTCCACCCGAATATCGATTCAAGACCAATTGAACCCGTCGTTACGTGGAAGTATACTTTTCTCATGCTATCTGTTCAGTCGGCTGCGCCTTGAATAAATCGTTGCCAGTCTGCGCGATTGCCGTGAGGATGGTTGTTGATCCCGCCTTGAACTTTGGGGCCATTGACCTTTCCTTGCCAAAGCTTTCCGGATACGTGCTCACCGATTCGTTTGACATATCCATAAAGAAAAGTGTTCAATGAAGTTCTCATATTCAAAGTTACGACATTTTTCACTTGTTGCGGTCCAAAAGTGGTATTTGGATGGGGTGACCCGATTTCCGGCTTGATCGGTCATTTGAATTGGCTCAGGGAGAGGCCCATTGTGTAGCGAGTCTCGCTTTCAGAAGCAGTAGGGTCGGGCTGAAAGAACTATTCGAACACCATCGCCTTTGGATGAATGGGCAGCAGTCCCAACAGTCGATCTAGTAATTCTATTTTCATGGCCAGGGGGGCAGCCCAGTTCTCTTGCAGGGAGGCCGACGCCCATCGGTTACTCACAGAGCCACATGGCGTACTGTGACTCCGTCCACCGCAACTTGAAAGGAACGGACGCTGATATCCACGCTGGATGTTCCGAGCCGCCAATCGTTGACGTAAAGATATGGATTCGCGACTCTCTTACTTGCAAGGTTCCGGCCAAACAAGATCACCAACCCCTAATGCCTCATATGCTGCCAAGTTGCGCAGCAGAGTCGCGCCGACAATTTCATCAATTTTGTCCGCCGCTATTTCACTTTCCGGTCTCAATACCGCTATGTCATCGCTGCCAAGAACGTGGCCCGCAGGGAGATCCTTGGCTACATATACACCACGTCTCGCTCGGCATCGCGTATCTCGCTCCGCCACAGTCAGCTTTCGAAGTGTCGGGCTAACCGCTTCCTCGGTTGCCCGGATTGTAGCAACATAGTTACTGAACTCTTCTGAATCCATAGCGTACTTGTGGTCGAGTCCCGGCAAACTCTTGTCCAGGGTAAAGTGCTTCTCTATCCAGGACGCCCCTAACGAGACAGCCACACAGGCTGCTTCGGTCGTCAAAGTATGATCTGAAAACCCGACATCTGTACCAAACGCCCTCCGAAGAACCCGAATGAAATTCAGGTTCGTGTCTTTCAATAATGATGGATAGACTGAAACACAGTGTAGTAGGACCAATTTTTCTCCACTAACTCCTGCCCGATCAAGCTCGACTACAGCCTTTTCAATATCTGAAAGTGAAGCCATGCCAGTCGACACCACCATTCGGACATTTCGTTCCGCCACCATCCTAAGAAATCGGAGGTTGTTGAGATCACAGGAAGCTATCTTGATGTACCGAGGTTCGAAGCGACACAGCAACTCCAGTCCTCGCCTGTCGAATATTGAGGCAGAAAAGTCTATGCCGCGATCACGGGCATCGAGACACACCGCGAGCCAGTCTTCGTCGTCAAGTACTGCATCTTCCCTTATCTTTATAACTTCCTTGATGTCGTAGTGCCCATAAGGATACTGACCCGGTCGGTACAATCCCTCCGGATAAATAACTTGGTATTTGACGGAATCAGCGCCTGCCTTAACTGCGCAATCATTGAGCTTGAAAGCTAGAGGCACGCTCCCGTTGTAATTGCTACCGGCCTCTGCAATTATATGAACCATGAGTGTGTAAGCTCCACCTCTTGTCTAAACGCATAATAATCAATGGCTAATGTATGCCTTGACCGCTTCAGAAAATTCAGCCAATGCCCCATCTTGCACCTTCTTGAGTTCATTCCAAGTGGCGCACGACTGATTTCTTGTTTCATCTATCTGAGAGAGCCGATCCAACTTGTCAGCCACATCAAGGACCACATTCGGCGACCTCACAATATCCACATTCCACTCCCCAAATCCAACTGTCTCCATGAGGCTAATGGCCCGTTCATCGTAGCTTAGTTTTATAAACGGTGTCCGAAATGCCATACATGGGAGCGCCGAGTGCACTCTATAGGTAACATTAAGACACGCGTTCTTTAGCAATGCCAAGTAGGCATGTGGATTAGAAATATAGTCATACGGTATGTCCCCAATAGACGCCGCGAATGAAATATCCCTGTGGTCATGACACAGCAGTCTGATATCTTTGTGACCCTTCGATTGCAGGAGTTCAATTATGCCAATCACCTGCTCATGAATTCTCATCTGCCGGCGCAGGGAAATATTCATCAATGACGGATTTCTTACGCTAATAAGAGTGCACCCTTGGTCCGCCAGACGAACTGCCGGCAACTGCCCTTCTATTCGATCCAAAAAAATGGTTGGACACCCACCTAAACGGACACCCGTTATCCCTAGTTGACGCAGATAGTTGAAGGTAGCGGCATCTCTCGCAAGTGAAATTAAGGCCTTCTGATTCAGCGCCTTAATATGGCTATCAGCCATTACGTCAGTTCGATCGACCAATCGATCAAGGTGGTTGTATATCCGCCCTCTGGAAAGGCTAAACAACATAAGTGGAGGCTCAAGCTTTCCTAATGCGCCCAAATCCAAATCCAGTTCGCCATTTTCATATAAGTTACCACCTCCTATGATGACACCATGCCCATATTGGTTTATTTCATGAACAGTCTTGCTGGTTAAGCCGGATCGTCCTTGCGATTCATATTTTGATGTCGCAGGGAGAGTTATTAAATTGACCAGCCGTCCAAAACCTTCTTCCAAGGCTGCCTGCAGGCCCAAATATATTGCGTCATTACCTACATTAAATCCAATCGGGCGAATACAAAATATGTTCATCGTGGTGCGGATGCCTTCCGACCTCTGCAACCGCTCGTTGATCCATTGAGTCATATGGTTAGATTCCTTATATCTTTGGGGTCAGTTGCTCTTAATGACTTCGATTCTTTATGCACTGGTAAGCCTGGATTATTTCTGTGGATGTAGCCGTCGCAAAGCGTCCATGGAGCTCAGCCACAATAGCCCGCGCCATCACCAAGTCTCGCTCATCATCCACAACGAGCCTAATTGAAGACATGTCAAGGGGCGGTGGTGGAAGACTCATGATATTAAAATCGTGATGGCTTCTATAGAAATAACTCGTTACATGCTCACGCTCCCCCATCTGCATGGTGGCACTTGCTCGTTCCAATGCGCCAAGAGAGAAGATTTCAATCGCCATCCCATAGGGGTACATCCTTGGAATGAGGTTGGTTACCAAGTCTGTCTCCTGCCCATCTAAGATATTCAACGCGTGACTTACAGCATTGAAATCCAAAAACGGAGAATCCCCGTTTAGCCTTAGTGCATGCGTCGCATCGAATTTCCGCATACACGAAATCACACGGCCAACAACATCATCCACCTCTCCCCGAAACACTTCGATTCGTAGGCTTTCTGCCCATTGAACAAGCACATCATCTATAGGCCTTGACGTAGTTGCCAACACGAGAGCACCAAGATTGATAATATTTCTTGCTCTCAAGGCGACGCACTGAATCAGTGGGATACCCCCAACATCAAGCAAAGCCTTTCGTGGCAACCTTGACGAGTCGATTCGCGAAAGTAGAATTCCTATGGTGCGCATCTCATTAACCTGCTCAGAAATCTAATCTCTGTGTCTCAACGTATGTCATGCTAATGGCATTAGCTCAAAAATAGCATGCGCTAGCGACTATGGTCGGCTTCTAAGTATCAGTGACGTGAAGTTCCCGTGGGCCTTGTACGGGATATATACCTCGTGGGAGATTCATCCATGCACCAACTTCAAACAGCAGGCGGTTCTGCAAATTTTCTAACATGTGATGAGCGGAAGGTGGGTCTTTCGGGAACGAATTTAGTAGCTCGTCGAGGTGAAAGGCCGCAAAACGGTCGCGCCAATATTCGGTGGCGACATACTTGCTGGCCTCGGCATGAAGTACGGCGCTTTCTTGGGGATTGCCGTCGAGCAGTTGTGCGAGAGAAAGGAACAGCAACATATAGGGGTTCGAAGGATAGGCGCGGCGCGCCGTTTCGACCCAGCCGATGAACTTGCGCGGGCGCCCATCGGGGCGCAAATTCTTGTTGCAGACATAGTTCACGATGATATTGAAGGCGAACCACACCTCCTTCACTTGGTCGGCTGAGGGGATCTCGGACGGGTTAACCTCGAACACCGCCATGTTGCGCTTTATCGAATCGCCTGTATTGACCATGCCCTTGGCGGATTCGCGCGCCGGAATGAAGTTTGTCACCTTGACACCATCGGTCTTCATCTGGTGCTCGAAGTATTCGCCCGACTCCGAAAATGCCGATGCGCCGCGAATGATCTGGCACACCGTAAAAGCACACCAGTCGAGTTCCATTTCAATGGCAAAACGAAGGGAATCCATCATCTGGCCGAACGTTTCGCCTGGCAGACCGACAATGAAGTTCCCGCCGACAAATGGTAGGGGATAGTTGCGCAACATTTTCGAGAAGCTGAGAAACTTGTGGTGCTTACCGGGCTTCTTGACCTTTTTCAGCATCTCCTCGTTGCCGGTTTCGATTCCGATCTTGAAGCCGATGCAGGATGAACGCTGCATCAAGTCCATCAACTCCTCGTCGATAGAACTCGAAATCAAACCATTATTGGCAGACCAGTGGATGTCCCAGCCCTTGTCGATGATGCGGCGAAAGAGGTCCTTCACCTCACGGCGATAGAACAGAAGGTCATCGTCAAGCCACTCGAAATGTCGCACTCCTTTCTCGTGATATAGGAACTCCATTTCGGCTAGGACATCGTCAGTCGTCCGCGCGCGGACCCCCTTGCCCATGAAGTCGCGCACGGCACAAAAGGTGCACTCGGCACGACAACCACGGCTCAACTGGATCGCCGCATAGGGATGCCCGAGCTTGTCTGTCTGGCGAGTGTAGGGGTTCAAAGAACCATACTTGCTGTAGGTTTCAATCGGCACAAGCTTGTAGGAATCGACCAAAGTGCCATGGACCATGACGATGTCCGGCGACCCACTGCTCTCGCGCATGGTGCCATCATTGAAGAATACGCCTGGTGTTGCGACGCTTGCCGTGTTTTGCGACGTAACCCGATCGAGCAGAAAGTTCAGCTTGTTCTCACCCTCGCCGCTAACCACGAAATGCGCCAGATCACGTTCTAGCAGGGTCTTCCATTCATAGCTGGCGATAACCCCGCCGGCGATCACCACCGACCGCTGGCGCTGCTTGATTCGGCCCAGCACTTCGATCAGCGGATTGATGGCCATGTCGAACAGGCAGGAGACGCCAACAATTCCTGGATCGAATTCGTCGAGAACTTCGTCGAGCAGTTGCGGCCAGTCGTTGTGATCAAAGGACGAATCCTCGAACACTCGCTTGAGGAGTTCATAATTCAGGTCGAGGATGCGCACATCGAGATCGCGATGCTTGATTGCCTCATAAAGATACTGCAACCCTGTCGGCGGGAAGGCGTAGTAACTCCGCTTGAGCGCGGTTTCGCGATCAAAGGAGGCGAGGATCACCTGAGGTATCTGGACGAAAAGCAACCGATTGTTCTGCGGCAGTTCACCGCGCAAGCGGGCGCAATAGGCGTCCAGCGCCGGATTGCCGTTGGGCGGGACCTGCTGCAGCATGATGGCGTCGTTCATGATGCGACAAGGCTCTTGAATTCGCTGACGCAGGCGACGAGAACCTCGTCGGCCTGGGCGCGGGTCAGGATCAGTCCGGGAGTGAAACAGACGCGGTGCCACTTGGCGTTGATCAGGATGTTGTATTTTTCCAGCAGGCGAGCGGCGAGACGGGTGCCGAAGTCGTTGTTGTTCGGCATACGATATTCGAGCGAGAAACGCAAGCCGCGGCCGCGAACATCGCGGAAGCCGGGCAGCGCACCCAATTCATCGACCAACACCTGGCGCATGTAGGCGCCAAGCGAAGTGACGTGTTCGAGGAAGGCGTCGTCGTGCACGATCTTCTGCACTGCCAACGCCGCCGCCAAGGAAAGCGAATGCGCCTGGTGGGTGGTGGTATGCTGCAGTCGTCCCTGCACCTTGCGAATCACGTCCTCGACGTCGGTGCTCGTGACCACCGCACTGAGGGCGCCGTAACCCGCGGCCAGTGTCTTGCCGAGGAAAATGAAATCCGGCCGTACCTCATCGTAGTCGCAGCAGTAAACCTTGCCAGTGCTGCCGGTGCCGCAATAGACCTCGTCGAGGATCAGATGGACATCGTGGCGATCGCAGACCTCGCGCACGTATTTCCAGTAGCCTGGCGCCGGCGGAACATCACCGACCAGTCCGCCCATGATGGTTTCTGCGACGAAGGCGCAAACTTTCTCCGCCCCGATTTCGAGAATCTTGTCCTCGAGTTGCTGCGCGCTGCGGCGGGCGTAGTCGTCCAAGCTTTCGTCAGCGCGCTGAAGGTACAGTGGATGGTGCATCGGGATGTGCGCACGATAGGGTGAGAGCATTGGCCGGTAGAACTCCAGATTCGGCCGCTCGCCCAACGCCAGCGCATCGGCCGTCGAACCATGATAGGACTGCTCGCGCGAGATGAACCAGCGCTTTCCGGTCTTGCCAAGATCGTGGTGTACTTGGTAACTCATTTTCATCGCCGCCTCGCACGCCTCCGCCCCGGAGTTGCCTGCGAAATAGACCCTGTCGAGGCCATGTTCCGCGCGGCTCACCAGCAGCGCGCCCAACTCCTCGGCATTCTCGTCCGACCATATCTTATAGTCCATATGGCCAAATTTATCCAGCTGGCGCCGCACCGCTTCATTGACCACGGGATGACACCAACCGAGGATGGCGTAGGAAGTGCCGCCGCCACTGGTATCGAGGATTCGCCTCCCATCGCGAGTGATGACGTACACGCCTTCGCCGCGCTCGACGAAAGGGGGCACGGGGTCGTTGGGAAACACCCGAAAAAGTTTCGAAGCACTCACGGCTTGACTCCTTGGTTCATCCAGATGGTGTCCTGGTCTTCGAATGGCCCCCCGGCGATCTCGAGAAATACCGCGTAGGGGGACAGCGTCCTGAAGGTTCTGAAGGTACTGGCCTGAAGTCGCGCGAATTGCGCCGCGGACGGGTCGTCGCTGTCGAGCCGGGTGATCGAGAGAATCGCGCCGCTGTCGTCGTGCAGCCGTATTTCGGCTGCGCCGACCAGCATGTGGTAGGAAAGCGAACTCTTGTTCTGCTTCAGCGGCCCGACAGCCTGCGGCCGGGTATGTGCCATCAGCATTTCATGGATCGGCTCGGCGTCATCACGGTGCAGGCAGACGCGCACCACCGGCAAGCCACGGCAATTGGCAAGTTCCTTGAGCATCAGCATGTCCTGCAGGCCCATCGCCGCCGGCGTCTGCGCGGCGTAGTAAACCCGGTCGGACTTCTTGCGCAATTGCAGCCGTTCGAGCAGTGCCTGCTCGAAGCGATCGATGCAGGTCGGATCGCTGCGTGTTAGCAGGCCGAACAGCGGCGAGAGGTGGCGATAGATCAGCCGGCTCAAGCGCAGACTGGCCAGCTCATCGGCACGAAACCAGCGGTATTCCTGCCCTTCGCCGAGGAAGAAACCTTCGCTCGGCGTGGTGCAACGCAGCGCGTAGGCGATGTTTAGGATGCCGTAGGTGTCATGGTCGGTCCTGAACAGTTCTCCTTCGACCTCGCCTACGCTGCTGCTGAGTTCTTCCGCAAGCTCGCGCCGCAGTGCGTCTGCGGCAGTCTCCCCGGCTTCCAGCATGCCGCCGAAGTAGCCCCACAAACCGCGCTCCATGATGCCGGGCCGATCATCGCGCTTTTGCAGAAGCAGCTCGCCGCGGTCATTGAAGATGACCGCTTTGACGGCGCAAGGAAGGGGTTGTGTAGTGAAAGGCATGGATAGGGGGATGGAGTCGGGGCTACTTCAGCAGTGTGGTGACGTATTTGTAGAGCGCCACAGGCTCCACCGGCTCGCGATTGCAGACGATCTGCACATCAAGTGCGGCCGCGGCGCTGCCAGCGAAGGCGGCGAGTTCAGCCGTCATCCCGCCGCCGAGGCAAAGACCGAACAGCGAGAGAAAAGCGTCGCCGGCACCGATGCGGTCGACCACCCGGGTGGACAGGGCCGGCACGGCGTGCAGTTCGCCGCTGCCGCGGTCCATGGCCACAGCGCCCTGGGTGCCACGCGTCACCGCCACCACGCGAGCGCCGAGCTTGGCGCCGATGCGTTCGATGACGTCGGCCAACTCTGAGTGCCGGTCGTGCGTGGCGAGCCTGATCTCAGGCTCATTGAGTGAAATGAAGTCGGCACGCGGATAACGACTAACCACATGGTAGCCTCGGTTGCCGCTGTTGATCTGGGTGTTGATCGCCAGCAACTTCGCGTGGCGCGAAAGGCTAGCCGCGATGCGCTTGCTGATGAAACCGTTGCCGAAATCCGGCACGATGACAAGATCGTAGCCAGCAGCTTCGCGTGCCAGCCAGTCGTCGACCTGCACTTCGACCTCGCTGAGATCCGACTCGTCGTTGAAGAAGTACACCTCGAACATCTTGTTCAGGTCCTCGTCGACAAAGCGGCGCTTGGTGACGGTCGGCGAATCCTCGATGTAAAAGAATTTCGGGTCGACGTTCTCCCTCAGGCGCGAGCGGATGAACTCCTCCTTGGTGTCGAGGCGGCCCAAACCGGAAACCAGGGTCACGGACTGGCAGAAGCCGGCGACATGGTTGGCGACCGCGATCGCCCCTCCGGGAAACTGTTCGGCATATTCGTGCTTGACGCACAGCGCCAGGCTCTTACCCGACTGTCCGAGCGGCGAGGTGTAGTGATACTGGTCGATGATGGCGTCGCCGACTACCAGTACATTGAGGTTTGACAGGCTCTGCAGGGCATCGATCACATTCTTGCCGCTATGGCGCTGGCGAAACTGGTCGAGATAGGCTTTCGTCGCCGGCGGGAAGACGCCGAAGTGCTCGTTGAGCAGTGTGCTGGAGCTAAAGGTAGCCTCGTCGGTGAAGAAGATACGGCCGCCACCCGCTTCGACCGCAGCGCGCTCCTCGGCGATGCCGCCGGTGATGTCGTCGCCGGGATTACGGTATTCACCACCCTTGACGTAGACCGCCGGCTGCAGGCGCTGCAGCACATTGATCGCCGTCGGCGCATGGTTGATCGCGACATAGTCCACGCACCCCAGCGCGGCGATGGTTTCGGCACGCAGTTGCTCGGAAAACACAGGACGCCCGGGCCCCTTGTTAACGAAGGCGTTGGCGGTGATGGTCACCACCAGATGGCTGCCCTCCTTGCGCGCCCGCTGTAGATGGAGGATGTGCCCGCTGTGCATGAGGTCGAACACGCCGTGACAAAGCACCACGGCATTGCCCCCTGCACGCAGTTCGCCGCAGAGTTCCTCGAGTTGGTCTAGGCCGACCACCTTGCTGCTTGACATATCAGTGTTCCATCATCCGGTTCAAGTATTTCGCCTGACGCAGCAGGCGGCTCAGGGCATTTCGATGACGCAGCGGCCGGCAATGCTGCCGGCGCGAATGTCGGCGATCGCCTCGTTGATTCCCGCCAGAGGAATGCAGGCGGTGATCAGTTCGTCGAGCCGAATGCCGAGCGCGGCAAACAATGTCATGTAGCGCGGGATGTCTTCGTGCGGCACCGCCTCGCCACCGTGGGAACCGACCAGGGTCTTGCCGAAATGAATCGGCAGGGTGAATAGCCGGCTGGTCTGGCCCGCCTTTGGCACGCCGACCAGCACCAGTCGGCCCTGCGGCTTGCACAGCCCATAGCCTTGCTCGATCACTGCAGGCACACCGGTATTGTCCACGAAGACGTCCACGCCGGCATTACCGACGATGCGGCGAATCTCGGCGGCCGCATCGAGCTTGGCGCCGTTGATCAGGTGGGTGGCGCCCATCCGCCGCGCCAAATCGAGCTTGCCGTCGTGCAGGTCGACCGCGATCACCGGATTGGCCGAGACCATGCGCGCGGCCTGGACGATGTTGAGGCCGATACCACCGGCGCCATAGACGACGATCGACTCGCCAATCTTCAGTTTGGCGTTATTGATAACGACGCCGAAGCCGGTGGTAATGGCGCAGCCATACAGCGCAGCAATCTTCAGGTTGCCGTCAGCCGGAATGCGGGTGACGCGATTTTCCGAAACCACCGCGTGCTGGTTGAAGGTAGTCACCCAGCCCGCGTTGACCGGCTGGCCGCGCCAACGGTAACGCGGCGTCTCGGATTCGATGCCGAGGCCCTTGCGCCAGTGGAGCACGACAGTGTCGCCTACGGCGACATGGCGCACGCCGGGTCCAATTGCGAGCACATGGCCGGAACCTTCGTGACCGAGCAGGTGCGGCAGGTACTTGTCCTCGCCCTTGGCACCATCGATTTCGCCCAGTTGAGAGCCGCAGATGCCGCTGTAGCAGATCTTGACCATCACTTGGCCGGCGGCCAGAGCTTCCGGCAGATCGATCTCGTCGATGATCAGCGGCGCGCGCAGTTCCGTCAGGATCGCGGCAAGGGTGGTTTTCGGAAGTGTCATGACATCACTCGAAATAAATGAAGGAATGGTCGCCGGTATAGCCGGTGAGGCGAAACCACCAGTCCCATTCCTCGGGTGTGCAGAAGGCTTCGCAGGTCACTTGCCAGTAAAGCAGATTGGCCTTCTCTTCCTCGTTGCGATAGGACTCGACGCACAGGTACTTGTTTCGCGCGACGCGCTGCATTTCGCGCAAGGCCTTGTCGAGATCGTAGTTGTGGAGGTTGTGCAGCGTGGTGATCGAAATCGCCAGATCGAAGAACTTGTCCTCGAAGGGCAGCGCCGTGGCATTGCCAACCTGGAGCCGGTCGCGGATTTCTTCTTTGCAGTTGGCGATCGCGTACTCGGAAATATCTATGCCATAGACCTCGATGCCCGGCACCACGCGCAACAGTTCGTAGAGCTGGAAACCCTTGCCGCAACCGATGTCGAGAATGCGCTGCCCCGGCTTGATGCCGTAGTGTTCGACGATGGCGCGGGCAACCTTCTCCCAGCGGCCTTCAATGTAACGATAGCCGCCGTAGTTGATGCGGCGATCGCCATCCCAATAGTCGTAGGCCCACTGCTTGGCCAGGGCCGCAGCCTTGGCTTTGGGAAACTCTTTGTCGTTGACGCGGCCGAGGTAGTCGCGCGGCGTGCTCTTGTGGATCACCGAGAGGAAGTCAATATAGGCCATATGGATCAGCTTTCAGGAAGTTGAGGATTTTTTGCGCCTTGCCCAGTTGCGCCTGCTTGAGGCGGCCGATCTCGGCCGTTGAATCGGCGAACAGGCGCCGCGCCAGACTGGTTGGCAGGAATATGGCGAGGGCGATGCAGCACCATTTGACCTGGTATACCGGTTGCAGCAGGCGCGCGCGCCGGCTCAGGTCATCGGCACCGGGAAACGGCGCGAGACAGGCGGCGAGAAATCGATCCAGGTGCAGAAATGGTACTGGCACGGCGATCTGGGCAAAAAAATCGGCCACCATGCGCGCCGGATCATCCCATCCGGCATATTCGAAATCGAGGAAGACGATACTGCCGTCGGCCACCTGCAGGGCATTGTGAAAACCGAAATCGGAAGGCGAAAGACAGCGTTGCGCGGCTGCCAGATCTGCCCCCCCGGCCAGCCCCAGGCGCCGCGCCTGTTCGCGCGCGGCCGGCGCGAGCAGGCGCCAGAGTGCCTGCAGATCGGCGATCAGCATCGCTGCCGCGCGGTCATGCTCATCGGCCGCGCCGACCGCGGCGAGCCGCACCAAGCGCTCCTCGATCAGCGCCAGATGGCCGTCGACCGAGAAGGCGGCCTCCGAGGCCAGCGGCAGTGCCAGAGCGTCCGCCCGGCTGCGCTGGCTATTGAGCGCAACGAAGAAACGGGCAGCAGCATCCACCTGCGACGCGCCGACCTCGCCAGGAATAAACGGACGGCCCTCGACGAATTCATATATCGCGATCCGCTCCGCCTCGCTACTGGCGACAGGTGCCGGTACCATGCCGCGCGCAACACTGTCGGCATAGCGCGAAAAACCGAGTTCGGTACCCAGCCGGTCGCGAGGATCGCCGGCGTGGGTGAAGTACTCCTTCGCCAGATAGGCGCCTGCCGTCGTCCGCAGGCGGTACGTGCGATTGTTGCCGCCTTCGGTCAGTTTTTCGACATCAAGGATCGCCGCTGCAGGCCGGGCTTGGCGCAGCACCGCCGAGAAAGTCTGGGTACGCGCCGCAAGGTCCACCTCCGGGCGATCGACAAGGCCGGCTTCAGACATCCAGCAAGGCCTTTGCCGCAGCCCACGAAGACACGGCCACGAACTGCCCATCCTGCAGCGGCGCATGGTTGCCATCGGGATCGAAGAGGACACGCCGCAGATCCGGTGCCAGCAGCTCCGCGAACAGAATCTCAGGCAGATCGTCGATGAATACGTCGCAGCCGATGGTACCGATTCGCACCAGCTTTTCCTGCTTGGTCAGTTCGAAGTAAATCGCGGATTCGGCGATCCTCGGCTCATCGCCGGCGAGCAGGTGGGTGCCAACCCAGTGGCGTGCGGCCTGGTGCAGGTCGTAGCGTGGACCGGCGAAGGGGTGGCGCGTCTTGTGGCTGACAATGCTGACACCGTGATCGGCTTGCCTGGCCCAGTCGAGAAAGTCAAGGAAGCCCGGATACATTTCCGCTTCGTCCATGCGCGAACCATAGACCTCGCCCTGCATCGCTATCCAGGTTTGCTCGCGTCCGGTCTGACGCAGATGATCGCGCACCGCCACCTTGTTCGGTGCCAGGTCGGACGGTATCAAGCCCTGCTCCAGCGCCACGCGATGGAACAGACTGTCGTAGCTGACGATTGTGTTGTCGAAATCGATGCCGATATGCATGGTTCAGTTCCGCAGTCTGTCGGCCACCTGTTGCGCGATCTGTACTCCGGTCAGGCCGAAACGCTGACGGGCATAGGCCTGGTCGCCGATCTCGTGCATGAACTCGTCCGAGGTGCCGAGCAGCAATTGCGGCACCGCAGCGCCCTCGATCGCTCGCCATTCGGCAACGGCCGAACCGAAGCCGCCGATGCGGCCGTGCTCCTCGACGGTCACCAGCAGGCGAAAGCGCTGCGCCGCCAGGTGCAGATAGGTCTCGTCGAGCGGCTTGACGGTATGGAAGCTGACGACTTCGGCCGAAATCCCCTGCGTCCGCAGGATAGCCGCGGCAGCCAACACTTCGGACATGATCGTGCCGGTCGCCAGCAGTGCGACGTCCGTACCCGGCAGCACCGGGATGGCACAGCCCAGCGCAAAGGGCGGTGCGTCGGCGTGAATCGCCGGCTCGCCTTTCTTGCCGATGCGGATATACACCGGACCGTCCTGATTCAGTGCGGCGGCCAGCGCCTGGCGCAGTTCGTACGCGTCGCAGGGCGCCACCACGCTCATGTCCGGCAGGGTGCGCAGGATTGCCAGGTCCTCGAGCGAATGATGGGTCGGCCCAAGCTCTGCATACGACAGTCCGGCGCCAGTACCGACAATGGTCACTGGGACGCGATGGTAGCAGGCGTCGACGCGAATCTGCTCGAAACAGCGGGTGGTGGTGAACGGGGCGATGGTGTAGACGACGGGACGCAGGCCGCTCATCGCCAAGCCGGCGGCGACGCCGATCATGTTGGCCTCGGCAATGCCGCAATTCAGGAAAGCCTCTGCGCGCACCGTCTTGACTCGATCGAACAGCTTGTTGCCGATGTCTCCGGAGAGCAGCACCAGTCTCGGATCCAGCGCGGCAAGCCGCGTGACTTCGTCTGCAAAGGCGTTTCTCAAAGTGCCACTCCCAGCTCTTGACGCGCCTTTTCGACTTCGGCGGCCGTTGGAATCCTGTAATGCCAATTGTTGTCATCCTCCATGAAGGACACGCCACTGCCCTTCACGGTATTGGCGATGATCGCGGTCGGCCGCTCCGGCGTGGCAGCGAACTGCTCCAGGGCCTGACGAATCTGGACGAAATCGTGACCATCGATTTCGAGGGTAGACCAGCCGAAGGCGCGCCATTTGTCGGCCAGCGGGTCCAGCGACATGATCTCGCGGCTGCGCCCGGTCGCCTGCCACTTATTGAAATCGACGATGACGCACAGATTGGCGACGCGATTGGCGGCCGCCAGCAGCGCCGCTTCCCAGATCGAGCCTTCGTTGCATTCGCCATCACCAACTACGACGACCACTCGATAATCCTGCTGCCGCGTGCGCCCGGCTAGTGCGATGCCGAGACCGATCGGCAAGCCATGACCGAGCGAGCCGGTCGCCGCCTCGATGCCGGGCAAATGGTCGGGGGTGGGTGGATGTTCGCCGAAAATGCTGCCGTTCTGTCCGTAATCCGCCAGCCGATCGAACGGATAGAAGCCGCGCATCGCCAGAACCTGGAACAGGGCCGGTGCGCCGTGTCCCTTGCTGAGGATGAAGCGGTCGCGCCCGGACTGGTCTGGGTGCTGCGGGTCCAAACGCAGAAAGTCGAAATACAGGGTGGCCAGGATGTCTGCGCAGGAAAGGCAGGATCCCAGATGGGGAGTTCCCGTGCGGCTGGAATTGGCCACAATGCGGTAGCGCAGTTCCTGCGCCAGCGCGGCCAGTTGGGGAAGCTCAGGCATCGATCGTCACTCTCTCGGTTTCAGTCGGTAAAAAAGGCAGCCGTCTGCGCCACCACCCAGGACACTTCCTCATCGTCCAGCTCGGGATAGATCGGCAGACTGACCATCTCCCGCGCGTAGCGCTCGGCATTTGGAAAGTCGCCGACCCGGTAGCCGAGGTCACGTGCAGCCTCCTGTAGGTGCAGCGGGATCGGGTAGTGCACCCGCGTATCGACACCGCGTGCGCCAAGATGGGCCATCAGTTGGTCGCGATGCGGCGTGCGGATGACGAAGTTGTGATACACGGCCTCTTCGCTGGGACTGTCCACCGGCACCTCGCAATACGCCGCTAGCCCTTCCCGGTAGCGGGTCGCAATCTGCCGCAGTCGCTCGTTCCATTGATCCAAGCGTGCCAGCTTGATTTCGGCGAACGCCGCCTGCAAGGGATCAAGGCGGGAATTGTAGCCCCAGACTTCGCATTCGTCACGATTGCGCAGCCCGTGATTGCGCAGCTTGCGCAGCTTGCCGGCCAGTACAGCGTCTTCAGTGGTGATGAGGCCCCCATCGCCGTAAACCCCAAGATTCTTCAGCGGATGGAGACTGAATGCACCGGCGCTGCCCAGCCCGCCCACCCGCTTTCCCCTGTAGCGAGCGCCGATGGCCTGGGCCGCGTCCTCGACGACATGAAGGCCGTGGCGCTGCGCCAGTTCGTTGATAGGCGCCATGTCGGCCGGCCGACCGGTCAGATGCACCGGCACGATAGCGCGCGTGCGATCGCCGAAAACCGCGGCGATCCTTTCCGGATCGATGTTCATGTCCGGCGCGACATCAGCGAAAACCGGCCGCGCACCGGTGGCGACAATGGTCCAGACCGTGGCGATGAAGGAATTGGGTGCCGTGATGACCTCGTCGCCAGGTCCCACGCCAAGCGCCTTGAGGCTCAGGAAAAGGGCTGCCGAACCGTCGCCGACGCCGATAGCGTGCGCGACGCCGCAATACTCGGCTGCGGCACGCTCGAAGGATTCGAGGCGCTCGCCGAGAACATAGATGCCGCTACGGCCGATGTCGCGCAAGGTGGCAACGAACTCGTCCTCCAGTGAGCGAAACTGGCGCGCGAGGTCGACGAAGGGAATGGATCTGGTCTCAGCCATAGAAAGCCCGTATCAGCGAAACCACTTCGTCTTGCTGCTCGCGGCTGATGAATTCATGCACGGGGAGAGACAGCGTACTGGAGGCCAGCGCCTCGGCACCCGGGAAATCGCCGCGACTGTAGCCAAAGGCCGCAGCGGCCGGCTGCAGGTGCATCGGCACCGGATAGTGCACCTTCGCGTCAACGCCGTGGGCGACTAGGTGCTTCTGCAACTCGTCGCGCGCTTCGCAGCGGATCATATAGAGATGGTATACGGCACGCCGGTCGCTGTAGCGGAGGGGAATCCGAATCTGCGGGACACCGCACAGGCTTTCGTCGAAGTATTTGGCATGAGCGATACGGGACGCGGTGATGTGGTCGAGCTTGGCAAGTAGATGACGGGCGACCACAGCCTGAATCGTGTCGAGGCGCGAGTTGTAGGCAAACACCAGACACTCGTCGCGCCCGGCCAGGCCATGATTCCGCAACAAGCGCAGGCTGTCGGCCAAGGCATCTGAACCTGTGGCGACGATGCCGCCATCGCCCCAGACGTTGAGGTTCTTCAGCGGATGGAAGCTGAAGCAGGCGAGCGTGCCGAGGGTGCCGGAGGGCCGCTGGCGATAACTCGCGCCGATGGCATGACAGGCATCGCAGACCACGTGTAATCCGTGGCGGGCCGCGATCGCGTCGATCGCGTCCATGTCGCAGGGCATGCCCGACCAATGCACCGGCATGATGGCGCGGGTGCGGGGCGTGACGACGGCCTCGATGCGCCTCGGATCGATGTTACAACTGTCGTCGATATCGGCGAATACGGGCCGTGCGCCTGCCGTAACGATGGCACCGATCGTCGCGTAGAAGGTGTAGGGTGTGGTGATCACCTCGTCGCCTGGCCCGATACCGAGCGCCTTCAGACTGAGGAACAGCGCGTCGGTGCCGCTGCCGACGGCAATCGCATGTTTCGCTCCGCTGAGCGCGGCGAACTCCTGCTCGAAACGGTCGACCGCCTCACCCAGGGTGAAGTCGCCGCGGATTACCACCTCGCGGACTTTCGCCAGGATTTCGTCATGGTCGGCGAATTGTTGCGGCAGGTAGTTGTGATTGATCGTCAGTGCGTTGGCGGCGCGATACTGGTCGGGGAGAAAGTTGCGTTGCGAATTCATGGGCGCGAGGCGTCAGGGTTTGTGAATGTAATCGAGCGGCAAGGCACGGATCTCGTCCAAATGGTTCCGGACCCACGTGATTGTTTCGTCGATGCCGTGTTCCAGGCTGACCGAATCCTTCCAGCCCAGTTCGCGACGCGCCCTACCCGCATCCATCAGGTAGGCGTGATCCTTGGCAGGGCGATCCGGGGCCTCTTCGACGAGGTCAGAAAACGAGACGCCGAGGCGCGCGCAGATCAGTCCGACCAACTGGCGGATAGTGATGAAACGCTCAGGAGAAAAGTGGTATATCTCTCCCGGCGCGCCCTTCTCAAGGCAAAGGATGATTGCGGTGGCGACGTCGCGGGCATGAATGAAGGCGCGCACGGCGCTTCCGCCACCATGCAGTTGCAGCTTTCTGGTGGTCAGCGCATAGATGATGGTGCGCGGCACGATCCGGTACAACTGCTGCCCGGGCCCGTAGAAGTTTGCAAAGCGGGCGGTGATCGCGGGAAATCCATAGCGTTCGTGAAGTGCATGCAGGCTCATGTCGGTTGCGGCGTGCGACACCGCATAGGGTGTGCTCGGCTT
>ORJL010715978.1_pt1 | contig 64579 bp, 65 predicted proteins | sample 1779941 | NCBI WGS metagenome assembly ORJL01 (sample SAMEA104232317, study PRJEB22302) | groundwater metagenome | biome: forest; feature: aquifer; material: groundwater | place: USA | collected 2011-08-07 | depth 5.8 m | reverse complement strand
TCCCAGGCTTTTCTCTAAAGCCTTTTTCTTCATCAAAAATATCTGGATAGCAGCTGCCTCCCCGGAACAATAAATCGGATTGAGGGGGTGGCCTTTTATCTCTAATGGCGAAGCTATTAAACCCACGATACCGGCTTGCAGGAAGTCTAGTGCCCCAGAAACCGGCTTCCCATCTGCGTCTGTTTTAGTCAGAGCCGAAAATATTTCAGTTGTAGTGATTCCCCGGATTGCTTCATCATCCTGATAAATAATGGCTCCGTTTTCCAACTGGGCCACAGGGGTTGCTCCCCAAATCACATTACTGCCGCCGAAAATGGGATTGACGCCGATTGGAACAAACGCCGTCTCATTTAAAACATCACTCGACACTTGTGGCTGGCTATTTAAATCAATCGCCTGATCATTGTTTACCTCCCAAATCCTACTCCGTTCCGGAGCTAATGCTAATGACATAATCTAAATAATAGTTTGTCCGATGATGACGCTAAAACTTACGGTTGATTATATCAAACAAATTCGGGGATTCGATGTGTAAGGGAGGTGTAGGGAGCTAAAACGGCGCGCTTCCAATATGATTATGAATTTTAGCCAACGCCAAATAAGTAGCAGCCACGCAAGCCACACAATCCATAGCTCCTGATTCTATTAATTCTCCGACTTTCCCCAATGGTACCAGTTTAATTTCTATTTCTTCAGATTTATCGCGATTGGGATTAACCGCCGCGGTTTTTTCACATTCAGCCAAAAAAAGATGTACCCGATTAGGGGAAATCGCCGGCACCTGACCAAAAACTCCCATTGACAGTACTGATTTTGGGACATATCCGGTTTCTTCTAAAAGTTCCCTGACAGCGCCTTTCATCGCCGATGCGTCGGATGATTCTATTCGTCCCCCCGGGTGGCATAGGGTAATTTTTTCGATCCCGGGACGATACTGACGAACAAAAACCAGTTGATTGTCTACGCGGCAGACGCATAAAACCGCATCGCTTCCTTCCCATATATAATAGTCCTGAATTTGTTCTCCGTTTGGAAGAGAGTAGCTATTTTTATGAACCCGTAACCAATGGGTGTCAAAAACTACTTTAGCAGAGGTTTTCCGCCATGCTTCTTTCATATTTTATACACCATATTTTTACGCGCTATCCGTTAAATCTCTAGGCTGTAGCGACTTCCAATACTCCAATATCCGCTAGTTCTGAAGTTAACTCTAAAATCCGCGGAGTCGGAAGTTCTGTTGATATATCCGCGTATGTCGAGGATGAAGTGATACAGTGAAGACACTGTAGATTACATCTGTTGGTGAAGTCAAAATAAGCTTTTAATGGGGAATTAATTATAAAAGACCGTGAGGCAAATACTGGTTCGGTTATATGTGGACGATCTTTATTCCAAAAGTATTTTCCATCATGCCGGCGATAGAAAATTCTGCCGCCCGGACCCAACGCCGGACGCATAATCCATTCGGCTTCGGTCCGATTTGTAGTAATTGGAAACGGACTAATAACCTCTGGCCTTTCGACTCTGGGAATCATAAACTTAATTTTATTGATTTTATCACTCTTATTTAGTATTTCGATACGTAAGGAATATGTAATTGGTTACGATGCCGGTTCCGGCTAATCGTCCGCTTATTCCCAAATTCAAACCCTGTTCAATGGCTAATGCTGATGACATAATCTAAATAATGGTTTGTCCCTATGATGACGCTAAAACTTACGGTTGATTATATCAAACAAATTCGGGGATTCGATGTATAAGGGGGGTGGAGGGAACTAGCGGAATAAATCGTTTACGGCAAACTCGACGGCCACGGAATCTGATTTTTCCATAGTCATCCCAAAAATTAGACTGCCTTCTGAAATTCCGGCCCGGGGATAAACAGATAAAGGAGTTACTCCATCCCCCAATTTAATCCTGACTTCTGTTTTTACGGAATCGCCCGCTTGTTTTTTAAAGTTCAGGACATAAGCCCCGATTCCCCTCTCGATTGGAATTTTATTTGTCGAGATATAGTTTATTTTAACGAGCAATGATTCTCCCGGCATTATTTCAAGGGGAAAACCAATAATGTGTTGGCCAAATTCGATGTAATTATCGGCCGCAACTTGGACCGACTGGCCATTTTTCACTTCAACTACAGACTGAACCACGCTCTCCAACGGAATGGCTGCCCTTGTATATCCGCGATAGACCGTCGATGAACCATCAACCGTCGAAGTATTGATATAGGCCAGTTCCAAAGCTGTGTTTGGCCGATAATCAGGCCCCAATGTCACCATTGCCAGGCGGCCTTTTTTAAGAAAATAGTCCGATTTCTTCCCCCCCAAATTCGCATCAACTATATAAATAAAATTTTGGAAACATTTCGATGAATATAATTGAGCCGGACATAAAATCCTTTTTATCCCGCCATCAATTCCCAGTTGGGCAGCCAATTTAGCCGGTTCTGTTTCAAAAGGAATCACCATGACATTTTCATTTTGTAACGCGCTGATCAATCCCCATACTACCGGAAAAGAAGTCTCTTTAAGATCCTGAAGCGTGTCTTTGGCAAGTTGAAGGGTAAATTCAGGGCCAGCGAAAGCTGATTTTTCTCTTAAGCTCCCGGCCGTTTCTGAAAGTATGTCTTCAAATCCTTGGGTAGAAAAAAATATAACCCCATCGATTCCCCGGCCCGTGGCTCTTTCATACATTTTTTTTAATTTGGCCGCGGCGCTAGGGCCATCAATTGACCAATTGGCATCACGGAATAATAATCCTGATTCCGTTAACATGGTTTTGATCGGCTGAGGTGAATCTTCCATTCCGGTTAAACTTGCTTCAACATCGTCGGGCATCGACCAGGTTAAATCTAACAGTTGGCCTTTTTCCAAAACCACTACTCCTAACCCTTCAATTAGTCCCCCGGTTGGCCTTTGCTCCATAGAATTTTGTAAAACCATTAAGAAGGTTTTTTTGCGGTCAAACCCCATTGCCCATTTGGCCAAGGGTAACAGCTCTCTTCCGAATGCGATTGGTTTTCGGGAATTATCCCCGGGGTCAAGTTGCTTCAATAAATTATTTGCCTTTTGTTCCATAGATGAAAATGTTTCCGGAGCCGCCAATCCCCCATTCACAACCTGGTTAACAACCATTCCGGCTTGATTTTTTAAATCATAAATTAAAAGTTCGGACTGATATTTTTTTTCAGCCGTACTAAAAAATGTTCCAAAGTTTTTCGGCAAAAACGGCAAATATAATCCCGACAAAACGCTTCCTGCTTGTGATAATCCGGCTATCATTTTTAAGCCTGAATCTGAAGGTTTAGATTCCATTATTTTATTTGCCAAAGCTTTTAAACTAAATAATGCCAACAATGGCAAAAGCGCAAAACTTAATAATAGGATTATTAACACCAGAATTTTTTTTGAAATTTCAAATCGGGGTTTTGGTGAAGATTTTATAGGCTTAAAGTCGTTTTTTTTTTAACTTCAGGTTGATCATTTACAGTCTTTGCGGCCTCTACGGCTCGGCCTCTCTGGTTATCATTTATGGGCATTGATAATTCTAAGGACATCTTAATCCCCTCAGACAAACCAACTTCCGGCTGCCAGTTAAGTAACAAATAAGAGTCGTCCCTTTTTAAGATTTTCTCAGAGAGGACAACAATATTCGGATATGCTTGGCTATGTTCTTCCGGTTTTAATCGAAATCCGAAAAGCCCGGCCGTCTCTTCTGCAACCCTATTAATAAAACCCACCAATGGAATTTTTTCTTTTCCGGTTAATAAGAAATTTTTCTTAAAAGTGTGAGTGGAAAATGCTATCCGGCAAAGCCCTTCCACCGCGTCGTCTACAAAGATCGGGGTCACAATAATCTGATCGTTTTTAAAGGTGACTATTTTTTCATTTTTTATTCTCAAAAAAATATTTTCTAAAGTTGTTCCCGATTCTCCTCCGCCATAAAGATCGTAAATCGAGGCAAAGCAAAAATCTATATCTTTCGACAAACATTGTTTAGCCGGATTTTCTCCGTTAAGATTATCGATTAAAACAATAATTAATTTCGCCTTTATTGATTCGACAAAATTTAAAACAATTTCCGGCAGCAGCCCGTCTCCGTTGGTAAATAGAAAAACAAACTCCGGAGACGTTGTCAGGTCTAAATCATTTGGCTTAGAAATGACTAAGCAAGACAGTCCTCTATTATGCAAAACCAACGCCAGTTTTTGGGCAATATATCCTCCTCCAATCAAAACCGATTTAGTTTCGTCTGAAATTGTTTCCACTCCAATTGAATAGTCTTTCATCTCTTTCATATTACTCTACCAAAAAAAATCGTCGTTGTCATTAGTGGCAAATTTATTCAGGTATTTCTGGTCAACTTGGGGAACGAAAGTGGGTACTTTCGCCGGCGAAAGTACCCATTCGGTCAAATTTTGGTGACTGATAATTTAAATAGGTTGGTCAGGATTGAGAAAAATTTGTTTCATATACAGGGATTTTTGAGTCCAGAACCTGATTAACGATTTTATCTGCTAGTTTATTTTGTTCCCTGGGAACATATTTATAAATTACGGAAACTAAAATTTCTTTTTCTAAATTTTTGGCTTTTATCGCCAGTATCGCCAATTCTGGTGATTTAATTTTATATTTCCCCGACAATTGATTAACTAACAAGTCGGAGTCTAGATAAAATTCCGCGGCCGCAATCTCATTCCCAGATGATATAAGCTTCTTAATAAACTCCAGAGCGGCGATAACTCCGCTATATTCCGCCTGGTTATTTGTCCTGATCCCTAGGGTCTTTCCCAATCTTACAATTTGTTTGCCGCTCTCATCTTCGACAACAACACCATAAGCGGCCGGCCCCGGATTTCCGCGTGAACCGCCGTCGGCATGAACGATTAATCTCATTTGGTGATATTGTATCAGCATAATATGAAAATCAACTACCTTCTAATAATTTTTTTGGTTTTGCTGTTGCCCTCGCAGTTGGGATTTCATTTTTGGCCGGAGTGGAGTTTAGTCAATGGAATTAAAATCGACTATTTGTCTCCGACTGTTTATTTAACAGATTTATTATTTTTAGGTCTGTTGCTAATTTCGGTTATAAAATTTTATAAACACAGGTTTTTAAAATATTTAGTTCTAATTTTTTTGGGATTATCTTTTTTCTCGGGCAAAGGAGACATCGCCTCAATCTATTGGTCTTTAAGATATCTCCAGATCCCTGCTTTGGCTTGGATTGTTTATGTCAATAGCAAGGGCGTTGATCTTGATAGCGGCATAAAAAAACATTTAACATTTCCTTTGATATTTACCTTGATTTTAGAGATTTGGCAATTCACAATAAAAAAATCTACCGGCTGGTGGTGGATTTTCGGTGAACGGTCTTTTTCTTTATCTACTCCGAATATCGCCACCGTTGATATTTTAGGACAGGAATTTCTGCGTCCCTACGCCACCTTTTCTCACCCGAACGCTCTTGCCGGCTGGTTGCTATTGGCCATGTTTATTTTGTGGGACAGCAGGTCTAAAAGACTATTGGCGCTGGGAGGAATTTTACTAACGTTTTCCAGAAATGCGGTTCTGGCTGTTATCGTCGGAACGGTTTTTTACTCGGCGCTTGCTAACCGAAATATGCTTCAGTCTATAATCGCATTCTCGCAGTCTTCAGCCGGAGATAGAATCATCCTTAATCAAGCCGCTTTAAAAGTTTTTTTGGGCCGGCCTGCCTTTGGCATCGGACCGGGAAAATTATTGTCTGCCCTTCCCGGCTATTTCCCTCCTGGTTATTGGAGTATTCAGCCGCCTCATAATATTTATTATCTGATTCTGGCAGAAACCGGAATATTCGGTTTCTCGGTTTTATTAATCGGGATGCTGAATCTTTATCCTCTTATTAAAAATGCTCCTGTTTTCTTCCCCGGATTAATTGCGGTGTTTTCCACATCGCTTTTAGACCATTACTGGCTAACCTCGCAACAAAACAGAATATTATTGGGAATTTTTTTGGGCCTTGGCCTGATCGGCAACCTTAGGGGCAATTACCAGGCGTCTGTCCCTCCCGTCCCCTTCGGAAAAAGAAGAAACGTCAGGGCGGGCAGAAAGTTCCATGTGAATGATTCTTCTTTCAGCCGGGGTTAAAAATGGCATCTCAATTTCATTGCTCGATGCCAAAGCCCGGTCGGCGGCATTGTTAGCCATCTGCTTTAACTGAATTTCGCGCTGGTCACGGTATCCATTGATATTAACAATAATTCTTTCCCACTTTTCCTGCCCCTTATTAACTATTTGCGCCGTTAAGTACTGTAGGGCTGACTGAGTTTCGCCATGATAGCCGATTAAGATTCCGGACTCTTCCTGAGGAACCGTTACTGCCGCCACCAAGTCTTCATCCTGTTTCTTGACTTCTACTGAAAAATCGGAAATCCCCATCAGTTTCAGCAGCTCTTCCAGGGCTTTTTTTATTTTTTTATTCATTTCTTCCATATGCCGATTATATCAAGAGCCTTTTCGGAATAATATTTTAAGCCCCCGGGACCGGTCATTATCCATTGTTGAATTATGGAAAAAACAGTGGTCATAACCCAATACAGGGCCAGTCCTGAGGGAAATTTTAAAGAGATTATGGCGGTCATCAGCGGCATCATAAACAACATTTGATTTTGAATTTCGGTGGCCATATCCATTTCGATTTTTTCTTCTTTAATATCTTTTGGCTTAATAATTTTTTCGGCCTTGTGGGGATGTTCCGTCCCGGGTTTTAACATCATTGAAAAGATCAATTGGGAAACTCCTGCCAAAACCGGTAAAATATAATATTTATCCGGCTTGGACAGATCCAGCCACCAAAAATTCATGTTGATTGACTGCCCGTCAATGGCCCCACCGTTCAAAAAATTCATAAACACCTGATAAAGAGCGATTAAAATTACTATTTGAACGATTTGTGGCAGACACCCGGCTCCGGGATTAACTCCATGTTGTTTATAAAGTTCCAACTGGGCTTTTTGCAATTCTTTTTTATCCGGGTGGATTTTTTTCAGCTTGTCCAATTCGGGTTTGAGTTTCTGAAGCTTTTGTTGAACCCGCATCGCCGGAATAGTCAATGGGGCTGAAATTAATCTGATGGCAAAGGTCATCCCGATAATAGCCCAGCCAAATGAGTCTCCCAAGAGGTGATAGAAAAAAATTAAAGACTGAAGGATGGGTTGATAAAGATAGGTATTAAACATTAGTCCAAAGGATCGTATCCGCCTTGATTAAAGGGATGACACCTAAAAATTCTTTTTAGGCCCAAAACAGATCCTCTGATGATACCATGCTTAGCAATTGCCTGTTTGGCGTACTCGGAGCAAGTTGGAGAAAAACGACAAACTGAAGACAGCCCAAGAAATTTTCTGATGTTTTGGTAAAAAGTAATTAGGGTGATCATTTTTGGACCATAAGCCTTATTTCTTTTTCTAATTCTTCAACCGAAGCGTCTATTGCCCGGCGGTTGGGGAGGACTACCAAATGAATATCAGAAAGTTCCGGCAAAACACTTTGCAGGGCAGCCCGGAGCCTCCGCTTTAACTGATTTCTAACCACGGCCTTGTTAGATAATTTCTTGCTGACGATAATTCCTGCCCCTGGTAGTTCCTTCGTCCTTCGTCCTTCGTCCTTTATCCTTAGAATTAGTATCCCCATCATCTTCCCCGGAGCCATTTGACCATCGTCCATTACTTGCTTAAATTCTTGTTTGGAAAGCCTGAACTTTTTAGGAAGCACCTTTTATCTGCCTTTTTTGCTGGTCTTTACCGCCATTTTAATCCGGCCCTTGCGGCGGCGGTCGCGCAAAATGTTCCGTCCGCTTTTGGTCGAGCTTCTTTTTCTGAATCCGTGCGCCCGGGCCCGGTGGACCTTGGAAGGCTGATAAGTTCTTCTTGTTTTTGCCATACTTGTATTCTACTTGATGTTCACAAAATTGACAAGGCCGCTAGGAAAAACGGCTTGACAAAGCGGTTGGTGTGTGTACAATTAGACACATGAATATTCAAACTCAATTGGAAACTTACCATAATTTAAACGCTTTCCTTTATTCTTGGGGGAAGAAGCCGCAAAAATCACGGCGGGTTCAATTGAAAATGCCGACTGAAATAGTTGAAATGTTGGATAAAAAGTTTCCTAAAATTAATCGTAGTCAGCTTTTAACTCAAGCGGCTGTAGAATTATTAATTAGGAAAACCAGGACAGACAGGCCCGATTTAGAACAATGGCTGGCAACGGAACAAGACGATTTAGACGAAATGTGGGGTTATCTTAATTTACGTGATAAAAGACAAAAAATATAGGACCGGAGAAATTTATCTGGTCCGTTTCCATCCTGCCGCCGGAGCAGAATTAAAGCGTTATCGGCCAGCGGTAATTATTTCTTCACAAACAACGATTGCCGATCCCAGATTTACCTTGATGGCGCCGTTAACAGCCGGTGGGATTGTTAGCAAAAAATTCGAAATGTCCATTGTCTCCCGCGGTGATTTAGCCAAAGACTCAACACTTCTGGCTTGGTATTTGAGAACGATTGATGTAAGGAGAATCGGAATAAAAATCGCCGAACTTAATCTTCGGGAAATCAAAATTTTAAAAAGGAAGCTTAAAAACTTGTTGGGTTTATAACGGCAAAAATTTCAACTATTTATCTGCCCTTTGTTCTGCAAAATTTTTCGCTCCCGCTCTTTGAGAAAAGCTCATTTTATCGTGAATCTCGCCATTGCTTCCATAAAGCCAAAATGTTTTTCCCGTATCTTGACCATCAAACCCTCCAACTAAATAATACTGATCTGTCATGGCCACATCCTCACCCTGATACACACCTTCTCTATTAATAATAATTCTTTTTCCATTGTCTAATACCATAACTCGTTGGGCAAAACCGCTTTGCTGTTCTGGAATCATCATTGTTCTTTGGACATCTTCTGTGTTTAGTGATTTATCTGGGAAAGCGATAAAATCTATACTTCTGGGAAAAGCCATACCTATACTTCCAAATACAGCAAAACCATGTGGGAAAGGTTCATTTACTCCCCATCTCACTGTCAAACGAACGTCTTTGCCTTGATATATCTCTGTAAGTTTATCTGCTAAATCTCCGGTCGTTTCAAATCTTTTGCCGGTTTCATAGTGTTTCACCACAAACGGCCTGTTATCGCTGCTTAATCTTCCCTCTGTGCTTTTTAACAGCAATGAACCATCATCGACACTATCCATAAGACATCGAAAAATTCTTACCTGATCTTTGGTGGGGTGGAGTGGGTTTAACTTGGCTGTTAGATTATCTCTTAGAAAAAGTTAATCCCTCCCCGGCAAATTCTTCAGCCAATCTTGAAGCCTGCTTGTGTTGTTCGTTTGGAACGAATGCACGGTATTTCAGCTCATGCACTACACGATCTAGTGCAAACTTTGCACTAATCTTTACATGATCAACTCTTGCTTTAAGAAGATCCCAATCTGGTCCTTGTTTTCGTTCTGACATGCTAAGGATTATACACAATTTTTGATCTGAGCGTAGACGGGAGTTAAAAGTCCTGTTAACATTCGTCTTTTTTTCTTCTTGACTTAATGTGGAAAACTTTATAGATTGACGGCAGATATGAATACGGTTGAGCTGTGGAAAACTGTGCAGGAAGATTTAAAGGTTGAACTATCTGCCGGAACGTTTAGTTCTTTCATTTCCAAAACCAAATTGGAAAGCGTTGAGGAAAACGAGGAAAAAATTTCCGCCCTGTTGGCGGCGTCGTCAATTTTTCATCGCCGGTGGATCGAAGATCACTGCCGGCAACAGATCAAGGACGCGTTTGAAAGGGTAACCCACAAAAGTTGTGAGCTGCAATTTACTTTGGCTACTCCTGATTCTAAGCCGGCCTTGCCGCTATCTTCATACGGACCGCTTTTTTCAGCCCAAGAAGATTCCCGGGCCGGCTATCGGCGCAGCTCTCAGGCTGCCCATTTGAGGCCGGACTTTACGTTTGAACAGTTTGCCGTCAGTTCCACCAATGAAATGGCCTATGCCGCCGCCCAGGCCGTCAGCCGCAACCCCGGCCAAGCCTATCATTTGCTATTTTTGTTTGGAGGAGTGGGGGTGGGAAAAACGCACCTAATGCAGGCCATTGGCCACCGGATTTTAGAAGCTGATCCTCAAACAAAAGTGATATACCGCAGTTCTGAAGAATTTACCAATGAAATTGTGGAGGCAATTCAATATAAAACAACGGCTGAATTCCGCAAAAGATACCGCTCTGTTAAAGCCCTGATGTTGGATGATATTCAGTTTATCGGCGGAAAAGACAAGGTCCAGGAAGAATTTTTTCACACCTTCAATGCCATCCATCAGGAAGGCGGCCAAATTGTCCTGACCAGCGACCAGTTCCCCGGCGAGATCTTGGGATTAGAGGCCAGGTTAAAAAGCCGGTTTGAGGGTGGACTAACCATCGATATTCAACAGCCCAGTTTTGAATTGCGCGCTGCCATCGTCTTAATTAAAGCTAAGGCTTGGGGGATAGACATCCCGATGGACGTGGCCCAATTAGTCGCCGGGAATATTGAAAGCACCCGGTTTTTGGAAGGGGTTTTAAAAAGATTGTTGGCGGAAACCCAAATCCACGGGAATAAAATTACCCTTGAGGTGGCTGAAAAAGTAATTAAATCATTCAAGGCAAACATGTCTGAAACTAATAACCAAAACCAGCCGTTGACCAAAATATCTCCCAATAGCGTTATCTCCGCCGTCTGCGAGGTTTTCGGAATTAAAACCGCCGAGATTAAAGGGGCTAGAAGGCAAAAAGACCTTGTCATTCCGCGCCATTTAGCTATGTATATTTTAAAAACCGAAGCCCGGTTACCGTTGGTTTCCATCGGCCGGATATTCGGAGGAAGGGATCATTCCACCGTTATCCACGCCACCGACAAAATAACCGCTGAATTAGCCACCAACGCCCATTTAAGAGGGGCATTGGATGAGGTCAGGAAAAGGATGGTTTAGGTTATCCACATTTAGTGGACAAGTCTGTGGATAACCGGTGAATTAGTCGCGAAAAACTTTTTGCAAATGTTTATAATTCTAAGGGCAAAGGGGTAGTTAACAAATTGTCCACTTAATTATGAACAATTGTTTATTGGGAATAATGCCTTGAGAAAAGGACTTTTTAGTAGTTCTCGACAAATCCACATTCCTATATACTAGGACTAATTAATATAGATATAAATCGCAACAATGAAACTATCAATTTTACAGGAAAATCTAGCTAAGGCCGCCTTCACAATTTCTAAAATTGTGTCATCAAAACCACAATTGCCAATCTTGTCTAATTTTTTATTAAAGGCAGAAAAAGGGAAAATAATTTTTTTGGCTACAGATTTGTCAATCTCGATGGGGCTAGTGCTCGGAGGGAAAATAGAAGAAGAGGGGGAAATTTCAGTTCCGGCTAAAGAATTTTCGGCTTTGATTTCCCAATTAACAGCAGGGAAAGTTGATTTGTCATCAGAAAAAGATTCATTGTTAGTTCGATCCGGGACATTTAAAGCCCGATTAGTCGGGATTTCCGGAGAAGAATTTCCTAAAATCGAACCGCCATCCGGCCGGGGACTAGAAATTAAAGCTGAAGATTTGTCTCTTCTTTTAAAGAGAACCATTTTTGCGACAGCCAAAGATGATTCCCGGCCGGTGTTAACCGGGATTAAACTGATGAGGTCGGAGAAAGGAAGGATAAAGGCAATGGCAACTGATGGGTATCGGCTTAGCGTTGTAACTGCCCCCGCCGGCGGAGAGATTGGGGAAGGAGCAATCATTCCGGCCCGGTTTTTATCCGAAGCCGATAAATTCTCGGAACTGGCAGGGATCAATTTAAGTATCTGCCAATCAGGTGAAGTTGGGGTTGTTGGAGGCAACGGATGGCTCTCGGGCAGGATTTTGGCCGGAGAGTTTCCTCCGGTTGAGAAAATCATCCCCCAAACATTTGATTTGTCAATTTCCATAAATCGATCCGAACTCGAGAAGGCGGTAAAAATTGCGGCGATTTTTGCCAGAAGCGCGGCCAATATTATCAAATGGGATATAAAGCCCGGAAAACTGAAAGTATCGGCCAATTCTCCTCAAATTGGCGAAAATGAAACGCTCCTCGAGGTTGAAGGAAAAGGGGAGGGGGAAATGGCCTTTAATGGTCGCTACCTATTGGACTATTTAGGATCTACGGATGAAGAAGCCATAAATTTTAGCATGATGGATTCTCTAAAACCGGGAGTTTTTAAATCAAAAAATTATCTCCACGTGATTATGCCCGTACGCGTTCAAAAATGATCGCGCCGAGTAAACCGGTGAGAGTGCAGAAATAATCTTTTTAACCTTAATTATCCTATTGTCTGTTTCTCTTTCGTTTCAAAGATTGAGGTAAATTCTATTGATGGCTGGACGGCAGCCCCCGGAATTTGTGGTTTTGGCGCCACCGGTTGTCCGACCCCTGATTCCTGATTCCTGATTCCTGGCTCTTGCGCCTTGGTCACATCCACTTCAATTTCATTCAGGGCCAGCGGCTCCGGTCCGGTCGGCTTTAAGGGTTTCCAATAATTGCTTTCAGGAGCTGTTTTGGGGTTGGCGTTCCCTCCGGTTGATTCTTGTTGTTTTGCCATCTCTAATATTTCTTGCGGCTTACTAGTGATTAACCTATGTTCCTCAGGGCTGGCGATAACCTTGATGGCTACGTGGTTTTGGCCGGCAAAAAACAAACCCTCCCCGACTTCAGCAGCCATTAAGAGCTGTTTCTCCCCGGCGGATAAATAAAAGGCTTCCTGAAGGGAGTCGACTGCCGCTGCCGATTGTTTCATTAAAACCTGAATACTGGAGTTGGTAACAATGGCTTTGCCATAATCAGAATGCAGGAAATCTTCGACGTCTTGAGTAATGGTGGTCAGTCCCAAATAATATTTGCGGGCCCGCTTGGCCATAGAATATAAAAATAGAGCAGAGTCTTGGTTTTTCATCAAATACCAGGCTTCATCTACGATTAATAATCGGCGCTTGAGTTGGGATTTTACCTTGGTCCAAATAAAATCCAGAATCATAAACATGGCTACAGGCCGGAGCTCGTCTTCCAAATTTTTAATTCCGAAAACGATAAAATCCGCGGTCAAATTAACGTTAGTTTTTTGATCGACTAATCCGCGGAAACTGCCCTTGACATATTTTTCCAATCTGGCGGCCAAGTCTTCGGCCTGCGGAGCTTCCATTCCGATCAAAGATTTATATAGATCCTCCAAAAGAGGGGGTTCATTATTAAATGATTCAGGATTGGGACTGATACCTTTGGCTTTATAGGCGGCGATTAGGGCCCGGTCTAAAATGGCCTCTTGGGTGGCATTCATAGTCCCAAGCATTATTTTCATTAAGGCGTGAAGAGAAAGCAACTTTTGCGACAACTCATTCTCTCCGGCCTGGCCCGATTCCCCACGGGCGTAAGAAGGAAGATCAAAGGGGTTTATCTTGATCTTGGATGAAAAACTAAAATCAATATATTGGCCGTTGACGGCGTCAGCCATCCGGTGATATTCGTCTTCCGGATCAATCACGATAACTTCGGTATCAAACATTAAAGACCGCAGGGCCTCGAGTTTGACGAAAAACGACTTGCCAGCGCCAGATTTTGCAAATACAACCATATTCGCGTTCTCTCTGGAAAACCGGTCGAAAACAACAAGACTGTCATTATGCTCGTTGATTCCGTATAAAATCCCTTCATTGGCCGAAAGTTCGCTGGAAGTAAACGGGAAAGTTGTCGCCAGAGAAGTGGTGTCCATATTCCGGGTAATGTTTAAAAAATCCTGGCCCAGGGGCTGGGTGGTTTTAAAGGCTTGCTCCATGACGAAAGATGCCGGTTTGGCAATAATCAAAAGAGCTCCCAGAGTGGATTGGATTTGTTTGGAAATCTGATTTAATTCTTCTTCGGTATCTGACCCGATGGTCACGTACAGGCCGAATTGATAAAAACGCTCAGATCCCTTGGCCAATTGTTCCTGCAGTCCTTTGGCGTCTTCCAGTTTTACTTGGGTATCGATATTGGCCAGCCGGCCGCGCTGCAGGTCAGAATTGATCTCGGCTTCCATTTCGGTGATTTTCCGCCGCAGGTTTTCCAGGACCCCCTTGCCTTCGACCGGATAAATAAACATGGCAACGTCCAAAGAATGGTCAAAATTTATCAGAGGAGACAGCCAGTTGGCGGCTACAAAACGCGGATAGCCGGCAACAAATAGGGTTCGGACCAACCGGTTGCCGATTTTAAGATGGGTAAAGTCAACCTCAATCGCGTCCGGGGCCAAGATATCCTGAATTGTGGTAATTCCCTGGGCAAACTGCATCGCCGGCGAGACACCCTGATTTTTTGGAACCTCCGAGTTTTTGGTTTTAAAAATATTAGAGATTAAAGGGATTTTCATATTTTGCTTTCCTTGACAATCGGTTTAACTAATGGGGCGGTTAAATTAACGGCATCGATTTCCGGGGCGGCGTATCCGGGGTTATAAGTCCGATATAACAGAGACAAAAGCTCTTTATTCGTCAATTGCCGGGCGGTTAAGCCGATCCTTCCCAATTGTCTGAGAACGTGGTCGCGTTTTGGGCCTAAGGACACCAGGGCCTTTTTGACGATTTCCGTTAATGGGGCCGGCAGCCGATTTTGGCTGGCGACGGCCAACCCTAAAGATTTGGCAGAACCCAACTCTAATGACGAAAAAGGCAGGATTATATAAAATTTTTTATCTAAAACGTTGCGGCGCTGGACGGTTTCGGCCACAAATTGGCGGTAAGATTCAATCCAGGCCCGTTTGGTGGGAGACATTTGTTTTTTAGCCGCCGCCGCCAATAATCCCAGATAGACGCTAATATCTTTTCTTTCGGAACGGATTAAAATTTGAATCGGGAAATTGAGGGAATTTAACAGGGCGGCGTAAGCATAAATAATTGCGTCCTGCTCCTCTTGGGACAACAAGCCGAAATTAACCGCTGAGGTTTCGATTACCATCGCCGCAGAGCCGTTTTTCAAAATCACCAGATTTTCCTGGATGTCGTGAACGGGCAAATGGTCCTGGGTGGTAGAAATTATGGGTTGGACAGGCATCTTATACTTTCGCTCGGATTTCAATCGGCGGCATAATCGAGCCACTGACGTCAATTTTGAGTATATCAAAGGTCAAACCGTCTTTGTCCGTCAGGATTTCATAACTGCCATTTTCCAGCGGGGTGGCAATGGCGAAATGTCCAAGTTGGTTGGATTTAACCGCCCTGACCGGAAGATGGTCGGTTAGGCGCCGGATTTCAACGATGGCATTGTCGGCGATTTGCCCATCCGGGGTTACCACAATCCCGGCCAGGACATTGGGGATAGAGGGGCTGGACGGTAAGGTCAAGGATTGCGCCACCGTCGCCGAAATGGCCCCGATTCCGGATCTGGTTCCGGTAGTATTAAAAGACGGGAGTTTGATTTCAGATGCCCCCATTTGTCTCGGAGAATTTTCATTCTTGATGATAGGTAAAGGTTTAACCGGAACATCGCCAATGGCTACAGGCAAATTTTTCGGGACTTGGGGGTAATGAGGCGGCAAGGTAATTTCTCCCCGCAGAATCGCAGCCGGGTCAGCGGGCGGAGTTAATGAATGCAGGACCGGAGTTAAATCTGAAACGTGATAGCTTAAATCAACAGGTTTGACTTGAGGAAAGATGGTTGTGTCGGCTAATTTTTTAGGGACAGAAACTTCGGAAAATAATTGCGGAATGGATGCAGCGCGTTTTTCCCATGTTTCTAACAATGGGTCAAACTCTGCGGATTCATTTATTTTATAAGCTGCCAATAACGATTCAAGCTTGGCTGTAGGCATTTTAACCGCCGATTCCAAAACGGATTTTGTTTCTGCAGGGCTGGCCTGAAAGCTTAAAATATCGTCGCGGACAGCTTTTTTCCAAACAAAAATGGTCGGCCGGTAAATGGCCCGAAAAAAGGCGATAAGCCATTGATCCAGCGGCCGATCTTCGAGGGGCATAAACGCCAGCCCAAACCCTAAAATTACCGCCATGATTACCATCGGCCAGCGGATAATTGCCGGCAAATCCAGGCTCCAAATCAGCCAGCCGGCCGCCACCCCCGCAACTAATTCCAGGAATTGTTTCAAAGTCATATCTCCGATCAAGTGAAATTGATAGCTGGTGACGTTTTGGGGAATTGGGTGTTCAATCATAGTTTGATTTGACGATAGATGATGGATGATAGAAGATAGGGATAGAAGATGGAAAATAGAAAGTAGACAAAAACAATCTATCTTCTATTCTCTATTTTCTACCACCATTTTCTATCTTCAATTATCTATCGTCGATATCTATATTGATTGTAGCCGATTGGAGAGAAAGGATAAAGACTACGGCGAGGCGAAGGGGGAAGAAGTGAAGACGGGGCTAGAAGTTTTTGGCAGGGGCGGGGAAGATGGGTTTTAACTTGGTCTGTCGTATATTGGTCTGGGAAGCGGTTTGTCAAATTCCGTAATCGCCGTAATTGGAGCTTGGCCTTACTAAAAGAAATGGTTCAAAAGAGTATTTGTAATTATTCATTGTCCTGCCGGTTATTGAGATAACAGAGATTGTGAGTTGATATTGTCGACTTAGAACCCAATTTGATTTGGGTTTAAGATAGAGAATCCTCTGGTCGTTAGTGCTAACTTCTGGAGCGATGACAAAGGAAGGAATAACCTCTAGCTTTACTGATTTGGGGTCGATCTCTTCGGAGAAAATTATTGTTATGGCAGTGTTCAAAAGAGCGATGGGTTGTTTCCCTTGGGGTGGATTTATTGATAGTATTTTGAATTCAGAAAGATCTTGTTTTTGCGGCAAGGGTTGGGGTTTTAAAGATTTTCCCTGGAAAGAAATAATAGCTAAAATGCCGCCTACGAGCAGTGCCCCAAGAAAACCCCCCCAATATTTTTTTGAGATTATGGCAGTTAAAAATTTTGATTGTTTCCCGGATTCTGAATTGAATGTTTTCATAAATAATAAGGTCGTGTTCTTCTATTTTACGCTTAATAGATGAAAGTTTCTAAGGATAGGTTTTTACCTCAGAATTGATTAAGCCAACGCTGACAGGAACGCTAGCTCCTTGACCAAAAATCCTTTTGACGCCTCCGTTATCTTTCTGACAAAAAGTGGCCTTTGATCCACCATCTAAATTGATTGCGTTTTTGACGCCCAGATCAAACATAATTTTTTGGAGTTCCGGGACTGTGGCGTTTTGAAGTACTACCAAATAGAATTTGTTGCCAGTAAAACCGATAGCAACCCGATTGTCTTTTGTGTGCCAGATGAAATACTGAGATCCTTCAGAAGTATCTGGAATTTGCTGAAGTATGCCATCTTTAATTAGAATGGGTGTTCCGGAAACCGCGAACGGATAAGGAGCAACAGTACTACTGATTTGCCTAAGAGAAGGAGAATTGCCGCTAATTATTAGGGACCAAAATTGATACCGGGGATCATCGGAATGAGGAATGGGATCGTTGTTGTAAGAAGCGTTTCCTCTGGGAGACTTGGAAGACCCTAAATATCCCCAGAAGTTGGCATTAGCGGCAGCGTTAAGACTGGAGTGTGTTCCCATCCAATTGCAAGGCTCTTGACCGGTTCCGTTGTTAGAAGTATATTCGGTTTTAGTAGTGCTAATTAGGTTGTTGGCGCCAGTAGTGGAAGCAATCCATCCGGTTATATCTCCGTTGGATGGTGGAACCTGATTCGATCCGTCACAAAAATATAATTCTGGTTTTTTCCATACTCCGTCAATCGCCATTTCCATGTGGAGATGGGTATTGGATTTTTGGTCGTAGAGTCTACCAATTTTTGTTCCCGACGATAGGCCGCCACCTTTATTAGGATTATCTTCCATGTGCGTAAAGACAATAGAGTAAGTCTCTCCGTGAAATGAGGAGGTATAGATATGGCTCCAACCAGCATTTCCGTTTGAAAACGAATGGCTATATGCCCAAAGAGCATCTTCACCGTTGATTTGAGGGAGCCAAACGCTCCAACTGCTATTGGGGAAAACGTCTAATGCATATCCGTAAACATCACAAAGACTAGAAGGAAATTTGTTAGAGCATTCATTTGTGTCAGGCGCTGGTCCCGGATCGAGCGGGGCGACACAACTAAGATTTTCTTGCGGCAATGGATAGCTACACCAATTTGTTTTATCTCTCCCCTTTACTGCTTTCCAGTATTTATTGCCGCCGTGGCCCTCTTGAGTTTGAGGATTGTAGGAATAATGTAAGATCCAGTAGTCAATCAGAGGACAACTGGAACGATTTTCCAGGCCGGTATCATCTGGGGGCCCGTAATCTCCTCCAGGAACGGTGCTTTCGGTCGGGACGAACATGGCGGAGTTAGTTCTGGGTTGGGTGAAAAAGATGGTGATGATAGTGCTGATCAATAATCCGCTGACGCCGACAGCGGCGATAGTAGATCCCAATCCGGCCACCAACGACGGAGCGGAAAGAGCGCCGATGAATGAAGATATGCCGGCGGCGGCAGAACTGAGAAATGAGCCGATGCCGGCTATAGCCGAACCGATGGCGCCGGAAGAAATCAAATAGCCGATGGTTCCGCCGATCAGAGTCCCGACAGCGGCGCCGATCGGGCCGCCGACCATAAAACCGATAATTCCGCCGGTTAAGGCTCCGCCTAAAGTCCAGGCGGCAGAAACTAAGAAGCCGATAACTTTTGCCAACAGCATCAGCCCCAGGAAAAACATTCCGCCCAAGCCCATGCCAATTTCTTTTTTGTGATCCCAGATAAACTTGCCGATGTCGCCGAGAATGGAAAGAATAGTCAGGACGGCGGCGATTTGGCCGACAATCGGAGCGGCTTGGGCCAGAAGAACGGCCACTCCTTTGCCGACCGCCATCAGGCCTAATTTAGTAGCCGCGGCAGTAATCCCTTTTTTGGCCAGCCAAGCTCCGGCTTTGGCCAGACCGGCCTTGACTTGGGTCCCGGTCCAGGTTTTGACTTTTCCCCAGCCGGCGGAAATGGCCGAACCGACGGCCCGGAAAGGCGCGGTAATTACTGATGGAGCGGCGCGGATGCCGCGTTGTACGAATGAGAAGAAATTAAACGTTGAATTGACGGCTCCGGATTGAACTCTTAAACCGGAAAATACGGTTTGAACGGATGAAACCATCCGGTTTACCGACGGTAGACGGCCCAAGTTGAAACGGATAGCTTTGCCGACGTCAAAAAAGTGGGCTAGCGAGTGCCAGTTATTTTGCAAATTAAGTCCGGAAGCAATAGGGTTGAATTTAAGTTCCTCTTGAGCATTATCCAGTCGGCCAATTTCCGGCAAAGCATTGTTTAGGCGTTGAAAAACCAGATTATCCGGTTTTAATGGAGGCTGTGTCGGTAATCCCAGCACCGGTTGGCCTTTAATTAAATTGTCTAAATGTTTTTTCAGGCCTTGAGAGGTGATTCCGGCTAACTTCATGACCACACAATCTGGGGAAACTCCTAATTGTTGCGACAGCCTGATAGTTAAAGCCGCCGCCTCCACGGTTGACAGCCATTTGCCATGGATAGCCGCCGTTAACCTAAAAGGGAAAAGAGCCGGTTTGGTTCGGGCTAGATTAATTAAAGAAGTCTGATTTATAGTTTCGACAATAGACGGATGGTCGGAACTCCCGGCTAAAGCCGTAATAGCCGGCTGAAGACTGCTGATTATTCCCCGTCCTGTTTCCAGGGAAATTTTGGGAAGAATCCGTTTTAGAACCAACAGCTGTTTGTCCGGTTTATCAAAGTATTTGGTTAAGGTATCGGTCAGGCGGCCAACCTGTTTATTTGTCAGATTCAGGTCGGATTTTACTAAGGTGGCCTCGATTTCTCCTTGGGCGATATTTTCGGCATTGACGCGATAAATCGGAGACGAGTCTTGTTCAGTTCGAAAAACCCGAGCAATAGATTGGACTTCGGTAGCCGCTTCTTCGGCTAAATTTTTGGCATCAGCAAGGACATTTTTCCGGCTGGATTTGGGAGTTTTGGCCCAAGCTACCGCCAAATTACGGTCGGCCTTGAGATTTTTTTCCAATTGAGCGGAAAAATAGATGGCGGCATGAGACGGATCAGCAACCCCGAGCTGGTTGAGGGCTAAAGCAGTGATGGACTGATTGACGGCTAAATCAATCCTTTGGGCCAATAATCGGTTGACTGCTTCTTTCCCATAAATAGCTTGCAGGTCGCGGATATATGAGGATTCGACCAAAGTGACAAACAAGTTTTTAGAGACAGCCACTCTTAAAAGTTGGGCCCGGATGCCGATTTCTTGGGCTTGTTTGATTTGCTGTTGGAGCTGCGACGGCCGGCCGAGTTTTTGTTTGGCTTCGGCGGTAACTGTTGCCTGGGCTTTAAGTATATCTTGCAGTTCCTGAAGTTTGGCTTTGGTCGGAACCACCGCATCCATGGATTTTTCGACTGGCGGCGGGGCGATAATGGCCGCCAGATTGTTTTCCAAAAGCGTCAGGTGTTCTGTTTTTATGGAACTTAAATCTGTAAAAAGACCGTCGTCAAGCGGATTATCTAAAGCGCGGTTAAATTGGGACAAGTCCGCCAATAATTGTTTGATAGAAATAATTTGGCCGGCGACGGTAATTTGGGCCGCTAAGTCCGGTCTCGAAGATTGGACCAATATTTTTTTCAGGGCTTCAATTTCTGCTTTAATGGTTAAAGGCTCAAACCAATCTCCAAGGCTTAAAATTTTCCGGGCCGCCTCAACAGCCGTTTGTTCCCGAGTGGAAATTGCCATATTAATTATTTTAGCATTAAGCATTGCTTGGGAAGTCTTATAATCCTCTGCCGGCGGCTTGACAAATGAGATAAAGGATATTAAACTGATTTCAGTTAGGAGCAGATATGTACACTTTACTGAAATCACACTTTGTTCAATCAGAGCTGGAAAAGAGGAATATCGGGCTATTTACGCCATTGGAATTTCAAACAATATTTAATTTAGATAAGGGCCAAACAAAACACTTCTTAGGTGTTTTTGTCAAGCAAAATTTTCTAATTCGCTTGAAGCGGGGGTTATATATGCTTACCAACGCCAATATTTCAGAGCAGGAAATAGCCAATCGCTTGTACCAGCCGTCCTACTTATCTTTGGAATATGTTTTGCATCAAAAGGGAGAGCTCCCTGAGGCTCCGTATGAAATTACCAGCGTCACCACCAAGCCAACCCGCAAATTTGAGGTCAGCGGAAAAGTTTTTTCTTATACCACTGTCCAAAAATCTCAATACGGCGGTTATCTTGTGGAAAAAGTAAATGACAGGCCGATATTAACAGCTTCGGTTTCTAAGGCAAAACAAGAGTATGAATATTTAAAATCTTTAGGCAGAAGGGGAAATTATGTTGGCTCAAGATGAAATCAAAAGATTGTCTTTAAGGCTGCAGACGACAGAGCTTAATATCCGGCGGGAATTTGTCCAGCAACAATTTTTGAGATTTTTTTATCAGCAGCCAAACGCTCAAAAAGTTTTTTTCAAAGGCGGGACCGCTTTACGGATAGCCTATCAAAGTCCACGATTTTCCGAAGACCTGGATTTTGATTCAAGATTAAGCCTTAAAGAGCTTGAGCGCGCCATACAATCAACTTTGGAATTATTGGATAAAGATGGAATAAAAAATGAAATTTTGGAGTCCAAGAGAACCAGCGGGGGATATTTGGGAATAATTAAATTGGACAATTTGAATACCAGCCTAGAAATATCAAACAGAAAAAATTCCAAAGGCGAGCCGATCACAATCGTTGGAGATTTTACTTTGCCATATACAATTTTTCTATTAACCAGAGACAGTCTTTTTTCTGAAAAAATTGACGCCTTCCTGTCTCGTCAAAAACCGCGGGATTATTATGATTTATATTTCATATTGCGCTCAAATTTATTAAACAGCAGCCAGAAGAAAAGAATATTTAAGGCGGTTTCTTTGATTAAGTCAACAAATATAGATTTTAAAAAGGAGCTCAAAATTTTCCTGCCAAAATCTCACTGGGCCGTGGTGGGCAATTTTAAAAACGTATTACTAAGAGAGATCCAAAGAAACATCTAAGAAAACATAAAAATTGCCCTGCTCCGGCGGAGTTGACACTGTTGTCAGGATTAAAGGATAATACTGTCATGGTAGAGGCTGTGACATCAGAGGTTGCGGGCGGAGTTTTGGCTCTGCCGGGCTACGAGAAATTAACGAAAAGATCCGAAACCAGAATTTTACGGTTGGCTGCGGGAGAATCAATAGAATTGATTATGGGTGAAGGCCATATAATCAGGTTAAGGCGGGGAAAAGATTACGTTGTCAGAATCTCCGTGGACGGTTTTAAATTGCCGGGTCCGGACAAGGCCGAGGTTTTGTCAGACGAGGTGGAGCTTCCCATGAACGCAAGTGTTGAGATTAGAAGAGACCAGATCCTAGCCGATAATAAGTTGGATTTAAAAAGAGTGAAAAACCATGATGAATCGCTCGAAAAACAAATCGAAGATTATCATCTTAATTTTCCAAATAGGGCGGTTAACTTTCAGGGTCAAAATATAGACTTTACAGACATTGAGAGCGGTCCTTTTTCCGGATTATCTATTATGATTGGCGTGTCCGGCAGACGGGCAGAAGATAATATGATTTTTATTGCGAATCACGATGTTGGGCTTGGGGTTGCCGTCCCGGCGGCGGGGGCGGAGTAGGTTTGCTGTTGACATTTGCCTATGGTAGTTGTAGGGTTGGAAGCTAAATTGACGGCTGGCGGGAGAGATTTAGCCGATTTGGCTAAGCGGGCTAAAAGCTTGGGGCTGGCAGAATACTACGTTGTTAGCCGCAATTTTAATCAGTCGGACAAAGTAATTGTGTGCACGGATTTATAAATTCTGACCGCGGGGAATTTGCCGACGGCAGGGCGGGGTGAAATGATAGGAAGGAAGGAAAACATGGCGACAGCGGAATCTGAAAAATTTTCTCCAGAACGGCAGTCGGCTTACCGGCAGATAGCCGGATTTTTCGGGCGGGCGGAAGCGGAATTTCCGGCGGCGGCCGGGCAGCTGGTGAATGTGGTCGGCGGTTTGGTCGGAGACCAGCAGACGACTGAAAGAAAACTTCAGGAGGGAATGGGAAATATTGACGTGGGACTGGCATTGATTGGAGATTGGTTAAAAGAAATGGGAGCTCCGGGTTTTGAAGTTAAACTTGGATTCGGCGGTGGAACTAAAAAGGCAATCGGTAGAAGCCAGGTAAATTTTCCGACCGCTTCGGATTTGATCAGAATTAGGGGCAGGGTGAATCCGGAACTGCAAGAACAAATCCCGCAACTTTTGTCTTCGTTTTCCCGGCAGATCCGGGGAGGGCTGGACGTTGGGCTATCGCCGCGGCAGATAGTCGGCGGGTTGGTGGCGGAATCGGTAGGCTCGCGGCTTTCGGCGAATGGGTCAGACATCTTGAGAAAGGCGCTGGAGAAACCGCTGGCCGGGCATTTTGAGTGGATAAGAGAAGCGCTGAAAATTCCGGATGTGGCGGAACAAGCGAGGGGGAAGGCAGAAGTTGATTTAACTTTGTACGAAAAAACTTTTGTGGGATTGCTGGAATATTTAATCAGACTAGAAGATGTGCAAGAGGAATTGAACGAGAACATATTGCAACAACTTTTTATAACTATGAAGTTGTCATTTCCCAAATTGCCTGTTAGTAGTCGATTGCGGGCGGAAGTGATGATTGGGGTGAACAATCAGCTAGGGGCAGAGGCGGAAAAACTGAAGAAAGCCGGAAAAACAGATGATCAGATTTTTGAGGAGTGGTTGAAGCGGGTGTTTATTCCGCTGTACAAGCGGGCGGAAAGTCATAAGGGGCAGAAATGACAGTAGAAGCGGACCAGACGGCCAAAAAACAGTTTCTGGCTCTGGTAGACAAAGTATCACAGGCGGCGAAAACCTAAGCAAAATCCCTCTTGACACAATTCTGCCATCAGGATGAAATTATCCTGATTATGGAAACGTATAAAATATGGATATTTTTGCCAACTTCAAACAGGGGCGGATTTGTTTTTGAGATAGCCGTAGATTTGTTGAGCAAACTCGATCAGATCATCGATATGCTGATGAACAATCTTATATACAATTTTAGGTTCAAGATTAGCGTATTCATGGACCAGTCGATTGCGGAATTTGGCAATTGTTTCCATTTTCACAGCCGTGTCTGCCGAAACGATGTTCGCTTTGGCTAAAATATGGCCCAGCTCTTTGTACATTGTCGGTTGGCCCAATCCTTCTTCAGCTACGATATGATTGGCTATATCCAACGCCGCCTGACAAGCTTTCTCAATATGGCGTTCGGCCAGGATTTCCACGTCTGAACGCGGAGTAAATTCGGCAATCGGCTTTCCCCTAAGCCTTTTAACATCGCTGATATATTCTTCAAGCTGTCCCAATTTTAGAGTTAAGGTGGTTTTATCCAGCGGCATAAGCGCCCTCCTCTAATCTTCTGATAACGTGTTTAGCATACAAGTCGATAAACGGTTGAAAATCTTGATATAGCGACAGTATTCTAGCTTCTTTTGCGGCCTTGACAGAATGAGAGCGGCAGTATATCACTCTGCCTTTTAGCATCGCCAGCGCCAGCGCCGGAGGAGAATCTTCAGTGAGCATTTGGACATCTACGTTGTCCGTTCCAAAAATTTCCATCATCCGGCCAATCATTTCCAGTTGAAATTCGGCCGCCGCTGCCGCCCCTCCGTCTACCATTATGCCCAGGTCAATATCACTCAATTGGTTTTCGGTGTTTCGGGCATGGGAGCCGTATAAATAGATACCAACCACTTGAGGGTAATTCTTCATTAGTTCCCGGATGGCGTCGGTCTGAGGAGATAAAATCATATATTAGATTAGAAGTGTAACAAACCCCGCCGCCGCTGTCAAAAAATTACATTGCGGAGCTCCACAGCTTTTAAGATCGTGATTGATCAGGATTTAGTCGCCAAAAAATCGGCCGGAAAACTTTCATGCCGGAGTTAAGGCGGAAAGTTGAATAATTTTCGGACAAAAGGCTAAAATTGGCCCTGGACCAATTCCTGCCGGCGCCGATGAGAAAGATAGCCGATTTGAAACAAAGGTTGAGGGTTTTGTTATAAACCGCGGTTGCTGTGGGAGGGGCGGAGGGGGAAAAACTTAGAAAGTCAGGAAAACCGGAGGCGGAGATTTTTGAGGAGTGGTTGAAACAAGTATTTATTCCGTTGTATAAGCGGGCGAAAAAATAGGTCTAGACAATGCGGAGTTGACTATAATATATAGTACACTGTATACTATGTACTATGACTACGGATACTAGGGAGAGAATTGTCGAATTTATCCGGTTGAACGGTAGAGCCAGAGTCAATGATTTGGTGGAATATCTGGGGTTGGGAAACGTAGCTATCCATCGACAGCTAAAAAGATTAATAGAAAGCGGAGTTCTGGCTAAAACGGGAAGACCGCCTAAAGTTTTTTACTTATTGATAGAGACGGCGGATAGGCAGGAATTCACAAAATCAGGAGAAACGGAAAAGTTGGTGGAAAAAAATTATTTGTATGTGACTCCGGCAGGAGAAATGTTGTCCGGAATTCGGGGGCTTGCGGTTTGGGCTTCGAGAGCCAAAAGAGACATAAATTCGGCGGCGGCGGAATATATTAAATCAAGAAGATTGGCAGACGGGTTTATCGGCAAGAACGGCTGGATTGAAGCTACCGAAAAAGTAAACAGAACTTTTAAAGACGGCACATATGTAGATAAAGTTTTGTATAAAGATTTTTACGCCTTGCCGGTTTTTGGCAAGACGCGGTTGGGACAATTGGTACTGTACGGTAAACAGGCGCAATCCAAAGAAATTATTAAACAAATTGCCGTGGAGTGCCAAGGATTAATCAAGAGGATAATTTCCCGTTTTAAAATTCAGGCGGTGGGATTCTTGCCCCACAGCATTCCGCGGAGAATCCAATTCCTGAAAGAATTGCGGAAAAATCTGAAACTTAATTTACCGGAAGTGGAGTTGGTTAAAGCTTATGTCGGGAAGATTCCGGTAGCTCAAAAAAGCTTGGCCAGTTTGGAAGAGAGGATTGAAAATGCCCGGAAAACCATTATGATCGGTGATTTGAAGAATCGATTTGAGTCGGTATTATTGATTGACGATGCGGTCGGTTCCGGCGCCACCCTCAACGAAACCGCTAAAAAGCTGAAGGAGGCAGGAATGGCCAAAAAAGTAATCGGGTTTGCGGTGGTAGGAAGCATGAAAGGATTTGAAGTGATCAGGGAGGTGTGAACGAGCTTAGCCGGAGATAAAACCTAAAAATTTGTCGCGGGTGGGGAAGAATTCGTGTAAGATTAGAAGTATGGCAGAAAGAGTTCAGGGAATTTCTCCTAAAGACATTACCCCAAAGCCGGCGGAATTTACTTTAAAAAATGAAGAGGGATTAAAGGAGCTGGGGTTTTCGGATTATGAGATTAGCGGCGGCAGGAAGTTAGAAGCGGCGCGGAAATTATTATTTGAAAAACCGCGGTCAAAAAGTGAACTTAAGGCTTTAAAAAAATGGACAGAGGTTAAACGGGCTGATCCGACGGCCCGGAAATTTCAGCATTTATTGGAACAGGCGGCGGCCTTGCGGAGAATTTCCAAGCCGGAGATAAGAGAACAAGCAACAGCGTATTTGCAGCGGGCGCTGTCTTTAAGGGCGGAAGCCGGACCGTCAGGGGAGTTATTATTTTCTCTAGGACAGGCATTATTGGGGAATGAGTTGGCGGCGGCAGACCCCAAGGTGGCAAAACTGCTGGAGTCTTTAAGGGCGGCGGAAACAGTGGAAGACCGGACAGTATCTCCGATAGAGGCGGTAACGTCGCCGAATATTACCCTAGCAACGCGCGGAGAATGGTGGAACAGGCGGATTAAACCAGCGGTGAATTTTGCCCAGTGGTTAGATCGGCAAAAACCGGTCCAAGAAGAATCCGAGAATAAAACGGAGGGAGAACCGCCAGAAGGGGAAAGTAAACCAAATGAGGGAGACGCCGGACCACAGCCGCCGCAAAGATCCAAAGATCATAAACCGTCCATGGATGACCGGCAAGAGGCGAAGGAAAAAGGCAAAGAGACAGCAGCTGATTTTACGGTGACGCCGGGGAATAAAGATTTTTATGAAATTAATAGTTGGCAAAAATGGGACGGAAAGAAATGGACGTCGGTGGCAACGGATGGGGAATACAAACGGAAACATAAAAAAGGCGGACTAAATGCGATCGTGAAAGGTACGGCGGGGAATAACGAGACCCCGATTCCGTTGCGGAGAAACGGAGTAGTTCCCAAAGACTCGCTGGATGCGTTGCGGAAACAAGGATTTAAAATAACGGCGGACTCGGCAGGGCATTTATTTGTGTCTTCAGGGAAAGGAAAAAGCAATTTTGAGGCGGAGGCGGCGGAAGGGGAAGAGGTTAAATATTCGAACTGGTATAAAAATTTAATCGTCAAGCCGGAGATAGGATCGGCCCCAGTGCCGGTGAGGGCAGAATTAGACAGAATTATGACGGTAGAAACAAAAGTTTTGGGGAGGGCGAAGGCGTGGCAGAAATTTGTGAAAAAATGGCTGACGTACGCCAATGATTCCAAATGGAATGGGGTTTATCAGCAGGCGCCTGATTACTTCAGCGCGGTTGGCGGTGGCAGAATGGCGGATTGCGACGTGGCCAATACTTTTTTTCTGTTGGGGTGCGCTAAGATGGGGATTGATGGGGAGTTAGTCGGCGGATACGCGGTCCAAAAACTTGACGGGACGGATGCCAAGTTGACGCCGAATGATCTGCACGCGGTTTCCAGAATTTTTGATCCGGAGACGAAAGAATTGGTGGTGTTTGACGCTACTCCACCGGATCCAAGCAAGAAGGACGAAGGACAAAGGACGAAGGACGAAGGAGAGAAGGCGGAGAGTGAAGAATCGGAGAGAAAAGATGTTGATGAACAAGAAGAAGGAGATCCGTTGGATGAGATCGAGAAGGATGTCCCCGACGAAAAAGAGCTAAAGAAAATGGAACTGGAGATTGAAACAAAGGAACAGGCGGAGAAAGAGGCGGCGGGAAGAAAAATAGAGGCGGAGGAATTTGCCCGGGACGTCGGCTGTTCGGAAAAAGAAGCCCAAGAGGTTTTAGACGAAATCAGAGAGGCGATGGACATGACCGGCGAAGGCGATTCGCGGATAATTGATCGGCTATTGGATCAGTTTAAGCGATTGATTCAGGAATTAACGATTCCCCGTTCCACGGCAATGCCGTCGGTGCCGCGGAGTATGGGAGAAGAATTAGTCAATCCGGTGGAGGCATTCGTGAGCGCCAGGGCCGGATCGCTGGATCCAACCGGATTTTCTAGGGAAAGGGAAATTCAGGATAAAATCAAGCATTTTGGCGGATTTCGGTTGGTGATCGTCAACGACCGGAGCGGATCGACCGGTGAACAAAGGGCTGAAAGAGATAAAAAAGATCCGACTAAATGGCGGAGCTTCACGGTTATTAAAGAAGAACGGCGGGTAAATTTCTTAGTGCTGGAAGCGCTGGAACTATTTGGGAAATTGGCGAGACAGCAGCAATCAACTATGGCCCCGCCGCCATTGAATATTGAAACTCAGATTTTGGGATTTCCGGGAGATTATAAGGTTGGTCCGGTAACGGTGATTAAGCCGCTGTCGACAGAATTGACAAATAAAGATAGATTGGCGACTCACCGGGCGTTGTCAACCAGCGGCGGGGGAACGCCGGATTACAAGGCGTTACAATGGATTCGGGAGCAATTAACGCCGCAAGACAAAAAAAGGTTAAAGGAAAAAGATTTATTAATGATTGTGATTGTTAATGCCGACGGCGGCAGCGATAGTCCAAATGACGTCAGAAGAGAGTTGGGCTTGTTGACGGAGATGGGGGTTATCGTTAAAGGCAGAGGTTTGGGCAAAAGCGTGACAGAGATTGTCCAGACTTACGCGCCGCATGGATCTTGCGGGGATATTGATACTTATCCGGAGTTTGTAGGCGATGAAATTATTCAGGCGGTGAAACAACTTGCCCCAAAGAGGGTGGGGCGTGTATCATAAATACAATGTCTGAATCACAAGTATCAATTCCAATCAGAAAAATTCAGGAAGTGTCTTCTTTGGAAATAACTTCAGACAAGCCGGGATCAGCTGTTTACGACACGGAAAAGTTTTCACAGGAAGAGAGGGCGGAACATTTATGGGGATTTTATACCGATTATAGGAGGCAGGAGGCAGAAATCCGGAGGAAAGCTGTCTCCCCAAAAGGAGTTTTAGAGAAACAATGGGAGACAGTATCGACTGGGCAGAAAACCTTGGCAGCGGCCCGGGAAAAGTGCGGTTACTTTTATCAGGACGGAAAGCTTGTTTCCAAAGCCGGACTTAAACCGTTGGACACCGATGTTGAAGCTTATAAAGCGGCTTACAGCGGAGCAATCGGCGCCAGGAATCAATTCGACCGCCAGTTATTGGGGCTAGTGGCAAAAGATCCCGATGCCCAAAACACCCTGCAAAAAATTCAGGTCTTATGGAAACGGCCGGAAACCCAAAAAGCTTTCCGGGAGTCTTACGCCGCGGCGGAAAAACAGCGGCTGGGACAGCGGAAAGAGACGGCAGAATACGGATTTTTGAGACAACACGTTAAAGTAGCCAGAGACAGATTTTTCGGATTATTGCAGAAAAAATATGTCAATGGCCGGGCGGCGCCGATGACGCTTCAGGTGGATATTGACTTGGCGGAAGACGGGTTGAAAATGGCGCAAGAAGCAGTGGGCGGAGTTCTCCGGCCGCAGGAATTGACGCGGGAGAATACAGACAGGGCCGCTTTGGGGAAATATCAGGATCTTCAGGAATATGCCACAGATTTCCAGACCAAAAGATTTATTTGGGCGCCGAGCAGATTGCGCCTTTTAGATACCATTACTAAACATTTAGCAAATATGGTTCCGACAATGCTGGTGGGCGAAGCCGGATCAGGTAAAACCCAATTGGCCCGGACGGCGGCGCGGTTATTACAGGGAGAAGCCCCGCGGTATGTAGCCGGAGCCCCGTATTCACCGGCCAAATCAGAATTGGCAGGGGTGCAGGAAATTGATCCCCAAAAGGGAACCAAGTGGACATTTGGAGAATTGGTAGCGGCGGCGACGGGGCATCAGGGATCGGAAGAAATGAAGGCGCATTTAAACGCAATAGCAGAAGCGGTCAAAAAAGGCGTGTTTAAGGCGGCGGAAGCGGTGGGAAGCATAATTTTTATTGATGAGGCAAACTTATTTGATCCGGGAGCGTTTGAATCATATGTCAAGTCAATCGTGGGCTTGCGGCCGGGAGAGAGCTTTAGGATGGGGGCCTTGCCGGGGGTGAGTTTAAAAATAGCGGAGAAGGGATTTGGGATGTTATTGGCGATCAATCAGGCCGACGCCCGTTATAGCAACCGGAACGAATTTCCGCCGTCCTTGGCCCGGTTATTCCGCAACGGCTGGACGGAAGTTGATTATCCGGAGATGGAAATCGGCGAAACCAGAGATGGAAAACAAGAAAATAAATGCGAGTTGTATGACATGCTGCTGTCGGCATTGATGACCAGAGACGGCAGATTATTGTTGGCGCCGCCGCAACTCCAGCCGGCGTACGGGGACATAGAGGTTGAGAAGACAGCCGGAACTCACACCAAGGTTGTTGATATGAGCAAAACGAATTTTCTGGATTATACGGAGGAAGCAGACGGGTTGGGCCGGGCCAAGAAAAAGATGGCCAAAGAACCAAATCACGGGGCATTATTCCGGTTCGCGCTATTGGTGCGGGCGACCAATGATTTATTCAGCGAGAAAAAAGTTACTCTGCCCGGCGAAACCAAGCCGCTTGACGGCGACAAGGATAAATTAACATACACGGTGTTGGATTTAGGGGTAGTCATGACTTGGATGAGCGAATTAGGAAATAAAGCCGGAATTGATTTGCATTATGAATTGTGGCAGAGGTTGCGGCATTTTTTGCAGACGATTCCGAAGACGGCGTCGGAGGATGGGCGGGTGTTTCGGAAGCTGGCGGCGGCGTATGGGTTTGATTTAACCCTAGCCCCGGAGGAAAAAGTTAAACCGTATAACCAAGTGCTGGCGGCGAAAGAAATCGGATATTTGTCGCCGGAAGTGCCGCGTCCGATTTTACAGAAAGGCGAGGAATTGGGGCCAAAAAATAAATCGTTTTATGATCCGGAAGGAAATCAGCATTTGATTGATGTAAACAGTGTAACAGTGGAGTGGACTTTTGGAACAGGACGTAGTGAAAAGAGAGAATTCAGCGAAGGAAGTTATCTCGAGGTTACGATCGGTAATGTAAGAAGAGAGTTAAAATTTTTGGGGATTGATCAACAAACAGGGCGGGTAATACTGTCAGAAGATAAGGTTACACTTTTGAATCCTTTGCGGTTTCCGAGGGATAGGTTTGAACAAATGGTAAAAGCCGGAGATATAAAGTGATTATGATATACTGTTTGGGTTTTATTTAGGGGTTGACACACGACTTGTCCGCGTGGTCTAATTTAAACAATGCCTAGCGCCACAGAATTATTTAGCTCTCTTCAAGAGACCTTAGGTTTGAAAAAGAAAAAACCGGTAGAAGCTCCGGCGGCTGGGGTTAGAGCTTCGGCGGCCGTTCCTACTGAAACACCAATTCTGGCGGATTTTGCTCCAGCTCCGGAACCGACTCCAACGATGACGCCCGAACCAACGGCAACAGAAGTTCCGGCTTTAATAGCAGATACTGCAGCGCCACCAGCGACAGAACTTCCGGATTGGTTGCAAGGCGGACAAGAAGAAGTGGTAGTTGCACCACTGCCCGAGGCGCCAGCGCCGATTCCGGCGCCAGAGGTGGTGTCTCAAGGAGGCTTAGCCGGTTACCAGTTAATTGAAGGGACAGAAAAGGACGGTAAATTACTGGGTCGGATTCGAGCGCCGGACGGGAGAATTTTGAATGGGATAGTAAAGTTGGATTCAGGCGGCGGGGTAAGAACTCTTGGCAGTTGGGAGCCGCAAGCGGCGGCACCAATTCCGACGATGGAGGCTCCTGCGCCTTTACCGGCAGTAGAGGTAGAAAAAAGTCAAGAACAGTTGGCGATAGAGCAATTTGAAGAAGCCCTTCTTTCTGCTGATGAGGCTTTAACTAGGGTAAGGGCAGGCGAAAGTTTAGACGAAACGCAACTCCGGGCGGCGAAAGCGGCAGCGGCCAAAGCCAATGGTGTGATTCGAAACTTGCCGGAAAAATATCTAAGAGTATTGTTTGCTTCAAGAAGACTGGGAGAGAACCGTGACTATACGAGGATAGATTTCCAAAAAGACATGCTATCGGCCATCAGAGCATTTAGTCAAACAAATAAAGGATAAAAATGTCAGAATCACAACCAACTACATTTTTAACAGAAGATGCTCCACAGAGTTTTTCAATAGAGGGTGATGGAAGAAAATTCTTTCTAGATGAAGGTGAAGCGCTTTCAGACAGTGAAGAAGGGGAAGCATTTGGTGGATATATTAATTTAGTCGGGGGTGATGGACAAGCGCAAAGATTTCTCGGCAGGATAATTGATAAGGGAGATCACTGGATGGTTGAAAATTATGGACCTAAAGGAGATCCTAAATATAAGATTCCAAAAGCTGGAGTTGTTCCGGAAGCAGGGCAGATTGCTGTCGAAGGAATAGTCCCGGCGGCGGATATACCGGTTGGATTGGAAGACGCGGCGACGGTAGTAGCAATGGAGGCGGTCGGTAATGACCAGCGTGAGGAGATGGCAAAAGAGGCATTGCGTCAAGTTGGTGTTGAGGTTGGTAGGGTTACGTTTGGGAAAAGAGGTTCGGCAGAGGCGGTGGCGGAACCACAACCGGAGGCGCCAGCAGAACCTATTGCAAAAACAACTGCAGGATTGCCGTTGCCAGCAGAACCCGAGCCGGCTGCAGCCGAAGAACCGGCAGCAGCAGTTCAACCGTCTGCTCCGGAGCCGGCAGCTGAAGTAGTTCCCGAGCCAGCCGTCGCAGAAGAATTGCCAGCTCCAGCTCCGGAACCCGCGGCGGCACCGGCAGGAGCACCAGAGAAATCATCTAAAGAAAATCGTCATCCGTTAATAGCCGAGCTGCAGCAGAAGATGCAAGGGGTTTCCCGGCCGTTTCAAGCAGCCAGATTGTGGAAACAAGCAGAGATCGCCCGTGCCAAAGTGAAGGAAACAGGAAGTGGAAAAAAGATTGGGGAATTGTTGGCCGAAGAGGGAAAATTGAAGAGACAGGCGGAGGAGCTTCATCTCGGAATTGATAAAATGACCGAGGCGGAGAGAGCCGAATTATCAAGAGAATCAGTCCCGCTTTCAGCGGAAGGGGCTGCGGAAGCTGTCCGGATATCAAATCCAAGATATCGGGAGGATATGGCGGTTTTCTACGATGCAGAGCTTCAAAAGTGGGAAAATGTTCTCCGCAATCCCGCTGATTTCGAGCAGTATCGGACTCTGGCAGCAGAAATTGAAACTAAAAAAAATGAGGCGAGAAAATTATTTCCCGGAGAAAACGATGCAAAATTGTTAAATCGGGCGATTGCTCAAATCGATCAGACAGGAAGCGGACAATTGAATGAACTTGGGGCAAAATTGCCGCAGAGATTGCTTGAAGTTGCCGGATTGATTCACAGCGAACCTCCAACGCTGGGACAGGCAGAGAGCGATGTGGATTTACGGCTAGCTTATAACCGTGCCGCCCAGCAACTTTACGCGGAATTGGCGGGCGCCCAGCCGCAAGCGGCGGCCGAGACGGTGACGGCTCCGATGCCGGAACCAGAACCAATGCCAGAGCAGGTTTCTCCGGAACAAGTAACAGTTCCAGTAGAAGAGACGGCGGCGGAACAGACTGTTGAAGGATCTGTCGAACCGGCAGCGGGAGCGAAAGAGATTCCTCAAACGGAAACTGAAGAAGTTCCCGCGGCGATGGAGGAAAGTCCAACAGAAGTTGTTTTGCCATCAACACCAGAGGAAGAAGTGACTCTGGAGCCTTTAGAAGAACCGGTTGAAACGGCGGTTTCGGGGCAAGGTCAAGTTGTAGACGATGCGGTTGAGCAAGCAAGGGTGGAGGGAATGCCGGTAGAAACCGCGCTGGAGCCAGAGCCAGAGCCAGGTTCAGACGCGGAAGCACTAGATTGGTTAGAGCCACCAGCTGCTGCTCCAATGCCGGAGGAGCCGGATTCAGGGACTCCCGTGGTGGTGAAAGCAGAAACACTAGTCCAGCCGGAAGTGGAATTGACGCCGGATCAAGTCAGGGAACGGGCGGAGAGAAGGAAAAATAATTTTGCCGGAGCGGTGGCGAATTTAGAAGGAGCTTATATGGATACTTCGGGGACTAAAGAGGAACGGGTCGGGAAAGTGGTAGAGGGAGTAAGAGGGATGATATTGGCCGGACTGGAACTTGCCGAAGAGGGCGGCGCGGCTCAAGAGGTGGTAATGAATGTATTAGGGAGGTTGAATAATGAACAAAATAGGCCATTGGTACAGGCGGCGGCGGGGCAAGCGCCGGAGAAATTTGAACGGGCAATGGGGGAAATGCTTCAGGCCAGAGGGGCTTTTGGACCGGATGGAAAGCCAAAATCGCGTAAAGAGCTGGCAGATGCCGGATTAGTTGGACTTATTGAATTGTTGCTTGAGCTGGGGATGTCATTTACTGACGCTTCGGTGAACGCGGTAATTACCGAGGTCCAGTCTGCCACTGGGGCAGGCCGATGACGGAATCTACACGTGTTTCTCTTTTAGATATTGATTTGGGAGCGGCGGCGGCGGCGTTTGGCGCCGGCGGGGGGAAGCCAGTAGAGAAGAGAAGTGGAAACGGGACTCTCGAAAATGTAGATTTACAAGCGGCTGTTGCGGGAATGGATTTTCCGGGAGCGATGGCGTTAATTAACGGATTAACTTTTGAAGCGATGCATCCGGAATTAGTTCCGGTCCCGGCTGAAACGGCGGCTCCGGTCCCGGACGACGAAACAAACTTGCCGGATTGGTTGCAGCCGGCTGCGGATGCAGAACTTCCGGCAAAAGCAGAAGAACCGGCTCACGGACTAACGGCGGAAGAGGCGGCAGCGAGATTTGATGAAAGATTTGATGAGGACGCAGAGGCAGGTTCAACAACGCAGGCAATCGGAGCAACCGGCGAAGGAAGAATTCCGCCGGCTGGTGTCGAGAAAAAAAGATGGGATGATGTTAAACAGGGACTCTCTTCATATTTAGAGACTCATTGGAAAGAGATGGCAGAGCGAGGCGTCGGAATTGCGGTAGGAGCAGTGTTGGGCAAACTAGTTGAGGACTCGCCATGGGTTCAAGCAGGCCTAGGGATGGCATTAATAGCGACTTCGGTAAGATCGAGAATAATGGATAACTCTGGGAGGATAGGGCGATTTATTGAATTGAGAAAAAAGATACATCCGGAGTTTTATCGAAGTAAGAATGTAATAAGGCGCGGGATATCGTTGGTGGCTGAAGCGGAAATGAGGTCATTACAGGGAGCATTTTGGTTGACGGAAAGGCCAATTACAGAAGGAATTGGATGGGGCTTAGTGTTGCAGGGGGTAATGGACGGGTTAACTCCAGATCGTCCGGCACAACCACAGATTCCGGGAGCGGCAGGTGGCGGATTGGGAGAGGGTCCTGTCGGCCCAACAATCAATGCGCCCGTTCATGGCAGTAATGTTGATAGCGCAGGTTATTATCACGGGGTTTCAGACGCAAATTTGCTGCAGCCACCGGCAGATGTGGCTAGCACGAATGAAGCTATACAACAAGCAGTTCAAGCTGCGGCTCAACAGGCTGAAGCGGCAGCAGAGCAAGCCGCGGCAGCTTCCGCCCAAGCCGCCGAGGTGGCAAGGCAAGCAGCCGAGGCGGCGCAAGTTCCGGCGCAGACAATGGCGAAGGATTTAGCCGGAGGAACTATTTGGGGGCACGAAGCAGAGTTTGTAAGAGGTCTCGGAATAGGCCATGAAAATGTGGCGACGAATGCTTTAAAAAATCTTGATTATGGTTTGAAGGCGGCGGGGCAGATTTTTTCGAGACTTAATCCGGAGGAAGTGGTTAAATTAGTTAATCGTGATGTGGCCGCAAAAATTGCCGAAGCGGCCAGCAATTTAATAGGTCGTGACCCGAGTATATTATCCCCTATAGATAAACTTCTTTGGGATATTGGAGTTGCTGGTAGACAGGCGACACCGGCGGAAGCGGCTGAAATCATAAAAAGTTTTGCAACTGGCGGTTGAGTTGTATACTAAATAAATTATGGCTGATCAAATTACCCAAGTTAAAAATAAATTTGTTAATTTTTTGGCTCACCTGAAGAGTCAGGGGAAAACTGACGAGGAGATCGGACAGTTATTGGCGGGAGTGGCGAAATTGTCGGCATTGGACGTGTACGCGGCGCTGATGACGTCATTGACGGAAGACGATATGAAAGAGGTCGAGGCGATTGCGGATGAGGAGCAGGCAAAGAAGCGGATGGAAGAATTATTTCGGGAGCGGTCTGGGATGACGGTAGACGAAATGGTCCAAAAAGCGCAAGAGGGATTTGCCAGCGGTTATTTAAACGCGGCTCAAAAACCTCAATGATAAAGGACGAAGGAAAATGGGGCGCCGAAGAGGCGTTTTTTTGGTCTTGACTTACTGAAATTTATTGGTAAAATTAAAAATCAAGAGGTAAGACAATGCAAACAATGCTATTCCCAACTATCCAATCGGTGTCCACCAAGGGGCAGATAGTAATTCCTAAGGCCATGCGCCAGGCAATGGGGCTGGAGCCGCGCGTCAAAGTGATGATCAGGCCGTTTTTGGCCGATAGGAGAATTGAACTGTCGCCGGCGGGAGATCCGATTGAAGAACTGGCCGGAATTCTTAAGGGGTGGAAAAAGACCGCGACTCAAATTAAACGGGAAATTCGCGCCGAGGAGGCCAAATTTGAAGCTAAAAAATAGTAAAGTCATCATTCTTGACAGTTGGCCGGTGATCGGTTGGTTTCGAGGCGAAAAACCGGCGGCAGAAGCAATGGAAAATTTGCTAAAAAAAGCGGAAGTGGGTCAGGTTAAAGTTGTTTTCAATTTGATCAATTGGGGAGAAGTGATTTATCAAATTTTGCGGGAATTTGACGAAAAAACTCTAATGGAGATTGTGGCCAGATTTGAGCGATTGCCGATAGAACTAGAGCCGGTCGATGAAGAATTAGTGATAGCCGCGGCCAGATGGAAGGTTGGCGGCGGCCTATCTTACGCTGATTGTTTCGCGGTAGCGACCGCCCAAAAACTGGGCGGGGCGATTTTAACCGGCGATCCGGAGTTTAAGTCGGTGGAAAAGGAAATTTCCATCACTTGGATCGGGGAAAATCGAATCAAACCTTTTTAACAATTTCCCCCTTTTCTTGCTACAATATCTCCATGTTAAATACAGATCAATCTTTCTACGGCCAGCAGACGGGCGAGCGGATTTTGTACGTTGTCCGGCCGCACTGGCTATCGCAGATAATTCTGGCCGGAAAATTTTTAGGAGGAGCAGGAATTGTGTTTTTTATCGCCCTGATTGCCGGAGAGCAAAGTTTGGCGCAAAAATATCTGGGGCAAATCGGCCTCGCCGGAGGAATTATTGCCGGGATCATCGTGGCAATTGGTTTGTGGGTGGTTGAAAACGCCAGACGGAAAAATATCGCCTATATTACTGATCGCAGGGTGGTTAAATTTGAAGCCTCAACTCCGTTTGCCACCAATGCCCGCAGTCTGAATTGGGAAGAAGCAGTCAAAGTTAAAACTTACGCTCCGAACGCGATTTGGAAGCAGTTGATGATCGGTTCGGTGGTAGTCCATGCCAAAACTACGATCGCGACGCCGGAAGTGTCGAAAACCGAGAGGCTGGTTACCGATGACGACGTCGAGATTCAAAACGCCTATTTTTACCGGGATCTGGGGAATTACATCGAAAAAATTCTGTTTTTGTATAAAAAACAACCGAAAGATATCGCCTCTCTTTTGCCATTTGTACAGAAGAAAAAGGGGATGAGAAATTAAAAAAAGGCTAAAAGGCTAAAAGGCTAAAAAGGTTAGAAAGTTAAAAAGGCAAACAGGTTAACAGGGGAAAAAATTGTGTTGTAGATTGACTAAGCTATAGCTTGGTCAATCTACATGATTGTTGAATTAAGAAATTTCCGATTGCAGACAGTCATTTTATGTAGATCCAGACTTCAATTATTTTCAGGCAGAGCGGGATCAATTTTTGCCTGACGGCATCAGTCTTGTTATACTTCAAGTAATTATGAGAACATTGGCAAGCATCCAAAAAATCAATAAATTAGAGCCGATAGCCGACGCGGCGCTGATCGAAAAGGCCGCCGTTCTTGGTTGGTCGGTTGTTGTCAAAAAAAGTGAATTTAAGGTTGGCAACTTGTGCGTTTACATCGAGATAGACTCGATTTTACCTCCCAAACCAGAATTTTCCTTCTTGGAGAAAAATAAATACAGAATCAAAACAGTTCGGCTGCGCGGCCAAGTGTCTCAAGGCATTTGTTTCCCATTATCAATTTTGCCGGCCGGAAATTACGCAATAGGTCAAGATGTCACCGAAATTTTAGGAGTCACGAAATATGAGCCGCCGATCCCGGCGCATTTGGCCGGGAAAATAATCGGTCCTTTTCCAAGTTTTATCCCCAAAACCGACGAAATCAGAATTCAATCCTGTCCGCAAATCTTAGGCCGGCATCAAGACAAAGAATTCTACGTCACCGAAAAAGTTGATGGGACCTCGATGACGGTTTTGGTTAAAGACGGCAGTATGAATGTTTGCAGTCGAAAACTGCGTTTGTTGAAAGATATGAATAATACTTTGTGGCAAGTTGCCGAGTCTTTGGATTTTGAGAAAAAGCTAAAAGATTCCGGTCAAAGATACGCACTGCAAGGAGAATTAGTCGGAGAGGGAATCCAGAAAAATGTTTTGAAAATCAGAGGACAACAATATTTTATTTTCAATATTTACGACTTCATCGCCGGTTACTATCTTGACTATGAAGATGTCAAAAAATTAGTTCTATCATGGAATCTGGAAACGGTTCCGATGGTCAACGAAAACTATCGTTTGCCGGCGACCATTGACGAAATTGTCTCTTTCACCACTAGAAAATCGGTTATCAATCCGGAATCATGGTTAGAGGGTTTGGTTTTCCGCCCTAAAACCGAAACCTACGACGAAGATCTGGGCAGATTAAGTTTTAAAGTCGTCAATCCCGAATTTCTCCTCCGCTATGGCGAATAATACTCCCTCCTGTCGTCTATTCACCATGAGAAGGTTAAATGATTCAAATCATTTAACCCATAGCGTGAAAAGTGATATTTTTACGGACTGATAAATTATTTCAATTATTTAAATAATTGAAGTTTCATGAGCGATGGCGGGTCTGGCGGTAAATATTGACTTATTTATTTAAGCTGATTGAATTCTTTATGAGGAAAAAGTTGTGTTGTAGATTGACTAAGCTATAGCTTAGTCAATCTACAAGATTGTTGGATTAAGGAATGAAATAGAGTTTATTTAAGCCGATTGAACTCTTCGGGAGAAAAGTTGGTGTCGCGCAGAATTTTCCGCAATAATCCCAGATGAACATTTTCTCCAGAATGGATTGGCACGCTGGTTTTTCTGCCGTCTGCATGAACTAATCTGGCGTGACTGCCGCGCTGGCGAATCTGGGCAAATCCCTGTTTTTCTAAAATTTTAATTAAATCTTTGCCCCTGATTGGACTAAGTTTGGGCATACTGAATGGAGACGTCTTCAATTCCCATAAAACTTGGAGTTGAGATTGGATGTTGAAGTTTTGTTTTAACCGCGGTTTTATCAGTTTCTAAAACCAGCCTGATAACTTCTTTGATTCTTTCTCTAACCTGTTCGACGGTTTTTCCTTGGGTATAGCATCCTTCAAGTTCCGGTACCGAGGCTACATACCAGCCATTTTCGTCTTGCTCGATGATTACTTTGAATTGAAATTCTTTGACAGTTTTCCTCATGTGTTTACTATAGCATACCAATTTTAAATAAGGTTAAATGATTCGAATCATTTAAATTTACCGATGGTGAAATTGTTAAGCGCTAAATGTTGGTATTCCCACTTTGACTCCAAAACTTGACTTCGTTTGATATACTCGTATAAAGTGAAAGTATAAGATGAGTATTAAAGAGAAAGTTGAACAGTTAGCTCAGCAAGCTGAAGCGGAAAAAGCGGCGGAGTTACGGCGGGGAGAAGAGGCGAATCAACAAGGGATTGCCGCATGTAAAGAGCAAGTACGCCAACATGAGGCCCTAAAAGCTGACAGATTAAAAAAGGGAAAAAAAATCCTTGAAGTTATTGGCGTACAAAGAGTTTTTGGAGAAGTTTTAAACATACTCCGTGAAGAAGATCCAGAAGTTCAGCTACAAATTAGGAAGGGGTATAAATATTATTCCCCTGGCACTATATCTTCGGCAGATCGTAAATATAATAGAGATCTTTATAGAGCCTTTGGGCCCTTTGATGAAAAGAGACAAAATGCGCGAGTTGATGAAATGGGCACATTCGTTGATACTGTCGCAATGGTCGTAGAGAAAGAAAGAGGAGAAGGCGAAATCACAACCATGTTAGGAGTAGAACTTAATGTTGGCGACCCTGGCAAATTATGGGTTATTTCTGCTTTTGGTTTATCCGATCAAGAAGATTTACTTAGAATTAATGATAAAGACCTGTTTCAAAAATTGGAGAATAGGTTGGCTCAAAATATCGCGCAGGGATTACATAGACACTTTAATCATGTGCCAGAAGATTCAGGGACGAGTTATGGGTGGTAATTTTTTCTCCGTTTGTAGCAATCTCTTCACATTGCTATAATTTCTTTAATGCTTGACGGAGAAATGAAATTATCAAAACTTTTATCAGCGGGAACTAAAATATGATTAAAGTCCTAAGGCTTCGAGGGAATTGCGTTGTCTATCTTGATTGGGCGAATATGCATGGGTGGGAAAAATCACTGAAGCGGCAAATAAATCATGAGAAAGTTTTCCGCTATCTTAAAAAATATTCTCAAGTCAAAGAAGTTAAACTATATTTTGGAACAGATACAAACACAAAATCCAAAAATTTCCTAAAATCTGCCAGCCGGGCCGGATACTCTGTTACGACTAAACCAGTAAAATATATCATCGCCGGAATAATTGACGGGCAAGCTTTGAAACGGCGAAAATGTGATTTTGATATGGAGATTTGTATTGATGTCCACAAGGACTTAACGCGCGGAATCGGGAGTTTTATTTTTTTCACCGGAGATGGAGATTTCGAGCCGTTATACAAGTTATTGATTGAGAAACGAAAACAAGTGATAGTAGTGTATTCGCCGGGCCATTTGGGAAGAGAGATTTGGCAGATGAAAAAAGGGATATTTAAAACTGAATTTGAAAATTTGATGAAACTCTAAAAAAATGTCCCCCGGACGATGCCGGGGGCGTGATTGGATATAATATAGCATTAGAGGAATTAATTGTCAATCTGCCTATGAGTGAAAATACGATGAAAGAATTACAACCGGGAACGGGGACATTGGAACTTGGGGCGAGTCATGCTGAAAATGCCGCGCCGCAATCAGCAGAGCTGAATGCAGGCGGGGAAGTGGGCCATGAGGAGAATGTTGGCAGCGGATCGATGTATCTGCGCGGTTTGGCCGAAGGCGAAAGTGGCGCTCTTCAACTTGGTGCCCCGCCGCAAGTGGAACATGCAGGCGGGCAGGCGGAAATGGGGGGAGGGGGAGATCCGATTGACGATTGGGTGGTTCAAAAAGGTGGATACGATAAATTACTTCAGCAAATTAAACAGGGCGGATGGGTAGACAGTTCGGTTTGGACATTAGAAGACGGAACAAAATTAAGCGTTGCCGAAGTTAAACGCCGGGCGCCGGCCGCGCCTAAATCGCCGGAGGCGCAACCGGCGACTCCACGATCAGTTGATTGGAAAGCCAATCTTCCGCCGGATCAACGGAAGAGACTAAATATTTTTGAGACGAAAATAGGAAATCTAGATATTCCTCAATTACAACTTGTTAAAAATAGAATCAGAGAGTTACAGGCCACATCCATAGTTGATGGTTGGCAAAATAAGGAAATAAAAGAAGAAGACGTTCCATATATTTTTAAACTAATTGATGAGGAAATATCTAAAAAAATACCCAACATTGTTGGGAAAACGGAAACCCGTGATTCTTTTGAGAATTTATCGTCAGAGGCTAAAAGACATTTGGAAAGTTTGAGAAAAAGATTTAATTTAACAGCTAAGGATAATCAACAATTAGTAGAAAAAATAGCGGAGGAGTATAAAAAAAGTGTGTTTATCGGTTGTAACATTCCAGTCTGGTTATTTCCGCCCCACCTAAAAAATGAGTTATTTTCTGTTTTTGGCATTGATCATCTTAGTGCTAAGAGAAAGGAGAAAAATGGAAGCGGAATTTGATCCGACACAATTGTTCCAAGTAATGACAAGTATGAGGGGCGGAGGTAGGGATGTCCAAGCAGACTTTGAACACCTTACTACCGAAGAAAAAAATTTATTCGTTTACTCTAGACTACTAAAATTATTAGCCAATATTAAAATTGACATGACCTCTTATAAGGCCGGCAACGAACTCGATGGTCTCAATTATCAGCTCGAACACACTTCTCTTTATGTAAGCAATCTTTTGAATGCGGTTCATTTCTTAGGTGGAGCCTTGTCCATATCAAAACGGGACGTTGATATGCCAGAGTTGGAAGCGGGGCTCGGCGCCACCAACCCTGAGGATGAAGCGGCTTTAAGCCTTATAAAAATACCTTTTGAATGGCAACAAGAAAAAAATGGAGAAATAATCAAAACCGATATCAGCCTATGGGATACTACCTCGGAATGGCTGGATGTCAATAATATCAGGCGTTTTGAAATGTTCGTTGCCGGAGATGAAACAGTGGTTAGAGAAGTGTTAAATGAATATTTTCCTCCCAATTATCCAAATCGGCTTAAAAAAATTGAGGAACATTTTGATGCCATTGTGAGTGGAGACGAAACGGTTAATGAAAACGGCAAGGAAATAATTTATTTACGCAATGGCAATAAAATTATTGCCAGAGATCTAGCTTTTGATGCGATAATGATGCGGAAAGTATTAAAACACGCTTTGGGTCTGGAAGAAAACGAGCAATTTCCCGGGTTGCCAGAATATACTTCTTTAACCACGCCAATTGGTTTTCCGGTAGAAAATCTCAAATATGTTGGCGGCGTTACAGATCCAGAAGGAACAGAAACAAGTTATTTATGGAATGCCTTGGGACCATTTATTTTTGCCGCAGAAGCCTTTTCTGGAGTTACCGGAGACTACCAAATAATTCGTCAAGATATTAGCCCATGGTTGGCAATGCAGTCACATAGAGGCTTTATCACACCAGAAACATATGAATTAGACGCATACAACACCACCTCTTATTTAGCTTCTGACATTCTAAATATGACGGTGATTTATGACGCGCTTTTACACCGTAGCGCTGGTCAGGGAATGGAAGATGCCGCGGTAAGAGTAAAACTTATTGATTCTGTAAGCGGAAAAGAAAGAAGATTAACAAAGGGAGAAGTTAACCAAATTAAAGAAATCGTAACAATGCCGGTTCTATTTGATCCACGTGGTTTAGATTATTTGGTAAGTCAAGAAAAAATAGAAAATATGGCTTCTTTTCTAAATAAAGTTAGAAAAATGAATCCCCGTGAACCAAACCAAGATAAAATCGAAAGGCGCGCTCGCCCGATTGGCACCTGGGGAAGAGTTGCCAGGGCTTATGTAGATTCTCATTCAAATCTATTTTTACCAGAGAGCCAAGGTGGAGAGGGTCTTTTTGAAAATGTGGATTTTATGCCATGGATGAAGGAACTTGGTATAAAGGGTAAAGAACTGCAAAAAATTCTTTCCAGAAAAAGTAATCCAGGCGGTTCCATAGGTAAAGAAGGGCTAATAACTCTCATAAAAAACTCCGGGATGAGAGTTATGAATATCCCATATATCCCACGCATGCTGCGCAATTGGTTTCATTATGCAAAATCTGTAGACGCCACAATAACGGGGAATATTAAACCAGCCATGGAATTAGCCTTTCAAGGAAATATTTCTGATGTTATGTTACAAAGAGCTGTTGACAATAAGCCGCTAAAACCGGGGACTGTTTTTAAGGACAGGCAAAGCAAAGCAGTAATTCAAATAGAAAGGGATTCGATGCAACTAGTGAGCGCTGCAACCGCTAAAATGTCTGATCCTCAAAATGCTCCGGCATATAGATTTAAAGAAGGCCCAGAAATGACGTCCTATATTATTCAACAATCCCTTTTAGCTGTAATACAATCACATTTAGTTTATCCGACAAAAGACACTTCCTGGATGGATACTCCGCAACTGAAAGAATTAAGAAAGTCTATTCCCAGTGTGGGCTATTTGGTAGAACCGGATTGGGATGATTTCATTAGTAGTGGTGGAAAACAAATCCGGCCGCTAAGAATTACGAAAGAAAGATTAAAACAAATAGCAATATCCAAGGGTGAAACTTTTGAACAAAGGGAGAAAGAACTTCTGGATCAAGGTTTTTATTGGATGCCTTTTGGAAAAGGGAAAAAAACAAGAGAAATATTGGTAAGCCCTATCCGCCAACCGGTAAGGAGATTAGCCACAATACAAGAATTCATGGATGGCTTAGGAAAATCTGTAAAAGAAATCAGGAAGCAGGCTTTCGCAAGCGGCCATATTGACCCTGAAGACGAAGTAGTAAAGAAAATCAATCGACTAAATTCTCTGATAGAAGGAGATACTTTTAGCCCAGTACACCTTCAAGGTATTTATGCGTACCCTGGAGAAGCGTGGAGAATAGCGCTGGCGGAGTTTGAAAAGACAGGCTCCGGGACCCCTTTTCTGGAGCCAGGAAGCTTAGATGTAATTAGATTTATGATAACTCAATATGAGAGAACTGGTATTTTACCGAAACGCTTCACGACCATAAGAAGATATGAATTGATTCAAAATAGGATTTCCTTAGAAGCGCTTGAACAAGGGAAAAAAGAAATAAAAAAACATTTATTAAGAAGAAAAGGCGACTTTAATTTGCCGCCGGATCCTTTAATCGCTCAACTTGCGCCAGAACATTTAGTCGTCGAGTAAAATAAAAATATTATTTTCCTCTTAATACATCAACAAATCTGCCAAGCCGTCCTCTTTCTGCCTGATACCTTCGTCCTGTATAGTTCAGATTTCCCTTTGCGTCTGTCCCTCCAGCTGCTTCTCTAAACCGTTCTTCCGCTAAAAATCCTGCTTCTCTTGTTCTTTCAGCCCTCTCGCCCCTAAAGTATCCTTCTCCCCTACCAATTCCCCCACCGACAACACCTTTCGTTCCACCCCACCCAGCCCCAACCGCCTCGCCGATGGCGGAGCCGTACTTGAATTCCGGGGCTTGGATGGCTTCTTTCACCATATCGACGACCTTGGGAGTCATGAGGAGAATCCCCATTCCGAACAATGCCATGACAGCGTTGACAGGGCTAGTCGAGCCTCCGACACCAGTCCCGCTGACATTTCCGCCGGTTCCGAAAATTAGCGGCGGAATCCATCCCACCCCTCCCGGGATATTTTGGCCCATAAATCCCACTTCTGGATTGATGTCCCACGGATTGGTTTTTGGATCGAGTCCGGTTCCGCTTTGGCTGGTGAGGGCGGCGGCGAAAACGAGCATCAGGGCGGCGGCCGGAAACGCCATGGCGTTGGCCAGTAAATTTCTAAACCATTTGCTGAAGGCGTCGCTCCCCGGCAGGGCGTTAAACATCAATTGCAGCGGTCCCAAAATGGCCAACAAAATTATTTGGATATACGCCATCAGCAGGGAGAAAAAGAGTTTGAAAATCGCGAACAGCAACGCTACAGCGAAAATAACAAAGGCGATGGGTTGGGAAAGAAGCCCGGTTATTTGCCCACCCGTGGTGCCAATAATAGTGGTACTAAGCAGATCGGCTGTGAGCGCCCCGACCGCGTCGGCGGCAGTAGAGACCATTCCGCCTTGAGTTCCGCCATGAATCCCAAAAATGCTGGCCAGGCCAATATTAAAAAGATTGCTATCTTGAATAGTGGAAATCGCGTTGCTTCCGGCGCTATCTCCAAAAATACTCGAGCCGGGCAGAGCCAAGAGTTTAATCGCGAAGTAGATGACGAAGTAAATCATGTCAATCACAAATCCGGCGATGGCGTAACTAAATGTGATCAAAAGCAGAGTGATGACTAAATTCGGCAAAGCCTGTTCAATTCCGACCACCGTTTGGGCGTCGATTTTTTTCCGTAGCATGATCATAAATCCGGCGACTATCAATGTCAGCGAAACAATCAAATATGCCACGTTCCGGGTGGCAATCCATAATTTTTGAATCGGCTGTAAGACTTCAAATCCGCCCATGCTTTGAGCGTAAGCCTGATCGATAAATCCGGCTTTTCCGGCCATATAGGCCAAATATTCTTTGGTTTGAATCGGCGGCCGGCCGGCGAGCATGGCAATTGACCGGCCCAATAGCGGTACTGCCGCTTGCTGGTTTTGGCCGGTGGGATCGAGGATTCCGGCCCCAATGGCATTAAAAGTGGTGTTGACTTGGAAAAAAGCGTAGCGGGGAGCGCTCATTTCGTTTTCATTTCCTCCCTCGACTGTTTTGACTTGGGAGGTAGGATCCTCCCGCCAGTAAGGGTTTATCTTAGGGGCTTCTTGGGCTAAGGCTATTCCGGCGGCTGATACCAGCAGTACCGCGGCAAAAATTATTATTTGGCTGAGTTTTAGGCGGGAAAGAAATTTCATTTTTTTAGGTTAAAAGCGTTATTCCATAATCCCGGGCAAAACCGATGGTTGTCAGCCGGCTGGCGGCGCTCAACTCTTCCGGAGTGATTCCCCAAGGATGAATTTCAGGTTTAATGAACTTTGATCTATCATACAACAAAGTCAGGCGGCGGTCTTCGTTCCAGCGCTTAAAATCTTTTGATATTACCAGAACGTCAATGTCGCTATTGCCGGTTGCTTTTTCATCCGCGACAGAACCGAACAAAATTACTTTGTCTATAGAGATGTCCCGTTTAATTCTTCTTAAGAATATTTTTATTGGTTGGCGAATTTTTTTTTGATCCATTGATATAATTCCTTCCCCGATTCCATAATCGATTTTACCTTGACCTTTGTATTATACGATGTTTATTGTAACGGGTTAAGCATTAGCTGTAATTTTTGGTGGAACAGGTCCAAAACCGATCCCCAATGAGGGAAAAATGCCGCCGGACTGGTGGGATTCACCCGACAATCCGGGCCGCAATAATACCCTAACCCCTTTGATTGTCCGGGGATGTCGCTGCCTTCTATTAATCCCGATGGAATGACTGCCTTTAACACCGAAGCAGGGCCGTTTATCAGCCGGTCCCAGACATTGTCCGCGGCCGGCGGAGTTTGAATATAAACACCGATAGTTCCAACGCTTTCGCCTCTGGAAGGCAATGATGCAGTCCCGGCGTTAGCTGAATACAACGTGCCGCTAAAGACTACGGGCTTGGTGACAAATAAAGTTCCTTTTATTGTATTGTCTTTGGATGGGGATCTTTCGTCGTGGAGGCGGTCGCCGGAATTAGTTTTGGCGATAAGATTGCAAGTTTGGGTATCGAATGCCGGTTGGGGAGAGGCTTTGCCGGTCACGGTTTTGCCCCTGACGGTGGTGTATGTTGTCGCCAAATCCAACGTATCGTAATAATCCGGGTTTATCCGGGTTTCTTTATAATTAGTAGTTTCCGGTAAACTTAGGGGTTTAAAAATTGACTGCAAAAGACTGGACGCCTCGTCTAACTCTCGATTATGGGGAAACGCGACTTTATATTTTGGATCGGTGATTACCAGTTTTGGCTGCTTGAACTCCGCTGTTTCTTGGGAACCGATGGTGATAAACACCCGGCCGGGCAAATCTGAAGTTGAAGTAAAGACCATATAGTTTTCCCAAATATCGCGCCACGGCTGATCTTCAGGGCCGGGAGCGCGGTGGCCGGCCATATCGCTCAAGCGGACAATCTGGTCAAAATCGCGGGCCTTGATGGCTTGGCTCCGCGGCATTGCTTTCCCGCCTTTGACAAAAGCCACGATTTGGTTATAGCTTTTATTCGGATTTCCGGCTGGCAGCAAAGCCCGGTCGATGACGTCGTTTTTCCGGGCGTCTAAAACCTGTTTAGGGATCAATTTACGGATCGGGCCCAAAAGACTTATCCAGTCTGATTGAACAGGAGTTGATCCGGGGGTAGTATTTGTCAGCACCCATGGTTCAGTTTCCGGTTCATTGGGTCCGGCGATAGCCCAAAATGTCCGGCCATTCAAACCGTCGGCAACGGTCTTTAAAAATTGAGCATAAATCTGTGGGTCGCTAAAATCGCAGCTACTGCCGGCACAGATCCGCAAAACCGGGGTTAGGCCTTGGTCAAGAGCCCGGTTAAAGGCGCCGATAACCGCCTGATCGTCGGTTGGTTTGAAAGCGATTTCCATTGACCATTTAAGATTTCCGGCCTTGACGGCATCGGCATAAGCCCCGTTTCCATTAACCGGCAATCCGGAACTGGCCCCGGATTTAGTTAGGTTGGGGCTGGTTATTTGAGCCAGCTCGCCGTCGGTCAAGCGGTGGAAGGCGAAAGCCGGATTGCTTAGATCGCTATCAATGGCGGCAAAATACAGAATAGCGTTTATATCGCTGTCTTTTTGGCTTTTGTCAAATTCTGACTCCATTTCCGCTATCAGTCCGGGGCGGTTGCCTTTGGGTTGGGTAGCGGTGCGGAAGTCGCCAAATTCGGTGAACATCATTGGCTTGTGATATTGTTTGACCTTAGACTGCAGAAATTCGGTATACCAGAAATAGGCGGTTTTTACATCGTTATTGACTACCAAAGTGTAGGTATTTCCGGCTATACCATCCAGTCCGGCAAAATTTGCCCCCGCCGCTTCCATATCAATAAATAAGGGAGGAGTGGCGGCGTTGGTAATGTTGAAAGCCGGTGACAACAATTTGACGTTTCCCGGAATTTCACCGCCGGCCTTTTTATCAATTAAAAAATTCATATAGTTAGCCAATGCTTCGGCCAATTGGCTAGAAACGGCTTGTCCTGGTTCCGGCGGATCAGTTACTCCTTGGTGATACCAGCTGGTGTAGTTAGACAGCAAAGCCGCCGCCGGCTGTTTGTCGGCCAAGCATCCTTCGCCGGGAGACTGCCCTTGGCAACTACGGCTGGCCAGACCGGCGATGGGTAAATCCAGCAAGGTGTGATCGATACTGGGGGTAAATTCAATATCCTGAAGCACCCGGGAATATTGATATGCGCAAGCGTATGTTTTGACTTGCTGGCCGTTGATGATCGTGGTTGACTCTTTGACATCAGCAGAAACGTCGTATGGTTTTTCGTTTGATTTATCGGTGAATCCGCTTAAATCTCCCGGCGGACAGGAAAACGCTCCCCAACCGTAGGGATCGTCAATGACGTGATGCATTTCCAGATCGCTGGCGCAGGATAAGCGTCCGGCCGGATCGGGTTTATCGACGCAGGGGGCGCCGGGGTTGGGGCGCAATTGGTGAGGTTCGTCGTTTCTGATCTGATCGCAGCTGGGCGGCGGGGGCGGCGGAGTGGGTTGGGGATAGTCGAAAGTCCCGACGCACTGATCGGCCTCGGGGTTTCCGCAAGCGAAAGTATTGGACTGGCAAACGTAAGTTGACCTGGTATCGTATTCTTTGCCGTTGAACCAAAACTTGCCGTCGCCGTCGGGGTCAGGATCAACGGTGCCATCGATGCCCTTAAGGACACTATCAGTTTGGCCGTAACTGTATTGGCTGCCGGAACAGATCCACATTGCGCTGCTGAAACATGAAGCGCAAGTAGGGATAGTTTCATTGGCGCTGCCGCAAATTGGCGATTTAAGGGCGAAAACGCTGTTGGCGTTTTCCTGGGCGCTAAAGTTATAATTATTTCGGGCGACTTCTTCCGGAGTGTCATCGTAACAACACAGATTGTAATTTCCGGCGCTGGCATTTGGGTTGGTACAATCCGAGCGGGGATAAGCCTCTTCCGGAGTCAGGTAATATGAGGTATCAATACCACCAGCTTCGCAACTGGCTTGGACGCGGCAGGAGGCGAACACCGGCGAAGGGGCGAACAAAAGGCTGAAGGACGAAGGTTGAAGGACGAAGGTGAAAATCAATAAGCCAATGAACAATAATAAGCTAAAAATCGATGATAGGCGGAACATTTTTATTATTGGCAATTTGGAGTAATACAGATATTGAATTTTAATAAGTCAAGGCCGGTGAATTCTTTGAGGAAAGTAAATACTAGCCATAAAATTATGACTGCGGCTCCGCCCATCAAGGCAAAAGTAAATACCTGTTGGGATTTTTCCACCGCCTTTTGATCCGCTCCGGAAGTAATATATTGAAAGGCTCCGACCACCAGCATTACAAAAATAGCTAATCCAATCAGACTGGCGGCTGATCCCAATATATTCTTGAAAACCGTTTCAATATCGGCCAAAGTATTCGGAGCATCATCGGTGACTAATCCGACCGCCTGAACTTGCATGAGTTAAAGTATAGCAAAGAAAGAAAATATCTACTAACCTGCCCTCTTGTATTTTCTTACGGTGTTGCTGACGGCAAGGTGAACCCCCCCAGAATTGAAATTCCGAAGAAGAATTCGACTAATTTCATTAAAGCCCAAGCTCCGCCGATAATTCCCAAACCTACCAAAGCGGAAGTTAACCGGTCTTTGGCTTTTTGGGTATTTTCTTTATCTCCGCCGGAAGTAATCCATTGGACGCCGCCCCAGACCAGCATGGCGAATACCAATAAGAAGGCGATTAAGAAAGCCGATCCGATCGCGGCGCCGATTAAGTCGCCAATGTTTTGCACTGTATCCACCCCGGCTTCTTTCGCTTTTGGACCGATGTCAATAGTTCCCCCTTCGGCGTAAACTGTTGATAATAAACTCATCATATTTTATTCACCGCCTTTCTAAAAATAAATGTTATAAACATTATAGTGATTATAACAAGATTATAAAGTAATAAATTACGGCGCCAATCTTTCCAGCGCAAACTGCAAGTTTTCCAAAATGTCTATTCCGAGAACATAGCCGATGGCTTTGATTAACGCCCAAGAACCGGCCAGCAGGGCCAGCCCTAAAATGCCGTTGGAGATTTTATTTTTGGCGTTTGTAACCCGGTCTTCATTGCCTCCGCCCATAATCCATTCCACTCCTCCCCAAATAAAGTACAGCATGAATATCAGGGCGCCACTGGCGTAAGCCAATCCCCAAAAAGTTCCGATGTAACGCCCAAAGACGTCGGCAGGATCTCCACCGCCGACACCCCCCAGATCGTCAGTAAGAGCCGGGTTAGTGATGGCGGCGTAGGCGGGGGTAGCGAATAGCCAAATAGCCAAATAGCCAAATAGACAAATAGACAAATAAAAAATGTGTTTTATCATTAATGTCCAATCCAATCTTCGCGACAATTAAATGGATACGAAAATGTGCTACCGTTGCACAGGGTTCCGGCATCAACACAACAATAAGTATATCCGCCCAACGGCCCGCAATCTCCGATATTTAGCCCACCGCCGCAGTCGGTCCCACCGTTGCCTCCCCCTGGCGAAATTTGTTCAATATACTGGGCCGGGTTTAAGATATCAAATCCAAAAATAGTCCCGATTATTCCGGCCAAAGCCCAAGAAATGACTATCAGGGCCAATCCCACCAAAGCGTTGGTAAACATTTGTTTGGCCTTTGATAGCCTGGCATCTTCTTCCCGGGCGGTAATCCAGGTTAAGGCGGCTAAAACAAGATAAATAATAAATGTTAAGCCGCCAACCACGGTAAAAAAACCGACTGTATTGGAAACTATTTTTTCCAAAGTGGCCGGAGCGTCGGTGGCCGCCATATCCTGATAGCCGCCCGGCAAGCCGCCGATATTTCCAGCCGAAATGTCAGCTAATGTCATGGAGTTGTTCCTCCTCCGGCGTCGCCGGGTCCGTAAATCGTTGGATTAAGGATGGTAGTATAATCGCCAAAAAATACCTTGCTGATAATTGCCGTCAGAGTCAGAGAAGCGACAATGATTAACAGCCCGATTAAAGATTGCCAAATTTTAGCCCAAGCTATGGTGATTTTTTCAGCTTCGCCATTGGAGCCGATATACATAATTCCGGCGGTAACTAAATTTATTAAAAACCAAATCCCGGCGCCGATGGTAGTTAATTTAATCAGATTAGTGATTAACAGCCCCAGTCCGCCCTCAACGGAGCTATATCCTCCAGCCGATCCAAAGGCGGTGCCGAGAGGGTTTTGAATGTTGCCGAAGATGCCCAACAAATAATTCCGAATGTTGAATGTTGAATGTTGAATGCCAATCATCTTTTTGACATTTTTCATTCGTAATTCGTCATTTAACATTTCTTCTCCTTCATTCGTCATTCTACATTCGTCATTCGTCATTTTTATAATCCCGACCCCAAAATCGGTATCCCCGTCAGGACTTGAACTATCTGAATAATCCAATAACTGGCGAATAAAAATACAAAACCCATTATAGCAAAGGTTAGGATCTTTTGGGACTCTTCTATTTTCTTGATATTTCCGGCGTTGGTAATCCACATAAACCCGGAAACGATGATTAGAATCAAGACTAAAATTCCGCCTAAAATATAAATATTTGGCAGCCAAGAAGTAATTAACGCCCCGACGCTCTGGAATTGGGCGACGCTGCCGATTCCAATTGAAGTATTGCCATTACCCTGGAGTAAAAAATCTTCGCCGATGTTGACTGCGAAGAGGGAAAAATGTTGAATGTTGAATGTTGAATGTTGAATGCCAATCATCTTTTTGACATTTTTCATTCGTAATTCGTCATTTAACATTTCTTCTCCTTCATTCGTCATTCTACATTCGTCATTCGTCATTTCTTATTCCCTCCAAATCTTCTTTCTCTTCCGGCGTAATCAGCTAAAGCTTTATCCAACTCTGCCGGGGTAAAGTCAGGCCACAGGGCTGTGGTGAAATACAGTTCCGAATATACGGATTGCCAGGGGAAATAACCGGACAACCGCAGATCTCCGCCGGTTCTGATAATCAAATCCGGGTCCGGCATATTAGCTGTATCAAGAAACTTTGCAAAAGTTTCTTCATTAATTAATTTATCAAGGCCAGGCCTTGCCAAAGGCAAGGCCTGGCCTTTTAATACTTCTGAAACAAGCTTGCGAATCGCCCTCAAGATTTCGTCACGGCCGCCGTAATTCAGGGCAAAACTGACGGTGATTTTAGTATTGCCGCGGCTTAACTCCATATAACGCTTGCTCTTCTCCTGTATGTCTTCCGGGAATTTGCTCATTTCGCCGATAATATTTAATTTAACACCTTTTTGGTTCAGTTTGTGGCCCAATTTATCAAATCCTTCTCTAAATAATCCCATCAGGGCTTTAATTTCACTCTTATCCCGTTTCCAGTTTTCGGTGGAAAAAGCCCAGAATGTCAAAAATTTTATTCCCAATTTGATTGCCCGGTCGATAATTGGTTCAATCACATCGCGGGCCGCCTTATCATGGCCCATGACCGCGGCCAAGCCGCGCTGGCGGGCCCACCTTCTATTACCATCCATTATTATTGCAACGTGCGCCGGCAGGCGCCGGCGAAATTCTGAATTCTGAATACTGAATACCGAATGGGATGACAAGCCGTGCCCCTTTTTCATGTGTTAGAAAGAAATTGTATCACAGGATTATTATTTCGCATGGCGTTTTGAACTTAAAATGATACTACTGATAATATTTAGCAATTCCTTAGCTTCTGAAATTTGAGCAGATACATCAATCTTGGGATATTGTCGTTCAATAATTTTCAACCAATAAATACTCTCTGCAAGCTCTTTTTTGACAATTCCATATTTTGCTTCAAAGTCTAATCGACTTGAAGAATTATTTGCTTCTTGATCGTTTGCTCCGGATGACGTGCAAGACTTTACAAATTGATGTTTTATAACATATCCGAGGGAATCATTTGGGATTTTTCTTGCTACTTCAAGACAGGAAAGTACCCATTGGAAAATTCGATCGTGAATATTAATTCTGTCTTTTTTCATTAATTCTTGTTCTCTATTCAGAATTCAGTATTCAGTATTCAGTATTTTTTATAGTATAGGAATCTTAAACAGCACTTGCGCAATCTGCGCCAGCCAGAACGAGGCAAATAACAATAAAAATCCAATCAAAGCATTCTTGATTTTTTCAGAGCCTTGTTTAAGTTTGTCCTCGCTGCCCATGGAAGTTAAAATGTCAAACCCGCCAATTATCAGCATCCCGCCCATCACGATCCCACCGGTGATGAAAATGAATGGAAGCAGGGCGGAAATAATTGTCCCAGGGTCTTTAAACTGGTCAAATTTCGGATTAGTTGGAATTCCTAAGAGATCTCTAATATATAAATTGCCCGGTAAATTAATTCCTGATATCATTTTATTTTATTACTTAATAAGTAAATAACTTTAGAATATCAACTCCGATTAGGTCTAAAAGGAATACCGCAAAAATGATTAAAAGCAAACCGACGACGGCGCTGGTGATTAATTCTCTTCCGGCCTGCATTTTTTCCGGATCGCCGGCGGAGATGACAATCATCAGCGCCCCGTAAAGCCCCAGAAAAAAGGCAATTCCGGAGCCGATGCCGACGGCCCAAGGAAGAACAGTATTCACAAAAGTTTGCGGGTCTGTCGGTAAACAGCCAAGGCCTGTTTTGATACCGGTGCGGTCCCGGCCGGGGTATCCGGGGATCTCGGCAGCGACACACTTCGGATCGTAAACCGGAATCGTGGGGCCGGGCGGCGCCCAAGTAGGGATTATCCCGTTACAGTCGTTTAGGTTGGGACAACACACATTATAGCCAATGCAATGTGGGTGGCCGCCGCACACACCATTCCAATCCTCAGGTGGAATTGGCGGGGCAACTGTATAACAACCAGGTGGAAGAGTAGAAGCAGGGGTGGGCGTAGGTGTAGGATCGGATGGTAAACCACAAATAAGATTTGTGCCGCAGGCAATGCTTTCAATGTTATTATATGCTTGGCGGCACGCGCCGATCACAAGCGGGGATCTGGTGCATACTTGTCCCAGCGTTGAGCCGCCCGGACAGCATGATACCGCCTGTGCCTGAACTGGAGCGAGGTAAAACAGCATAAAAGAAGTAAGAAAAATAAGTAATGAAAAACGAATGCAGGTTTTTTTCTTTTTCACCCCTCAAGTCTAGCATATTTTTACCAGACTTTTGGCGGAGAAGTTTTTTTAGGATGGCAAGATATCAATTAGGCTGCCGGATCAAGGCGGATAGTGACAGTGCTGTTTAACGCTTTAGCGATGCGCTTTAAAAACGATATCGAAGGAACTTGGTTGCCGGATTCCAGACGAGAAATTGCCGGCTGTTTAGTTGCCGTTTTTTTTGCCAAGTCTTCTTGGCTTAACCCCAGAGACAGCCGTCTTTTGATCAGGCTTCTGGCGATCTGGTATTCCACTTCGGTTTCTTCCCAGACTTTCTTAAAAATCGGACTTTTCAATTGCAGTTTGAGATATTCTTTGCTGTTCATAGATTTCCTCGTTTTATTAAGTTTAGCCGTTCATCGGCTGTTTTAATTTCTTTAGTAGGTGTTTTCTGTGATTTCTTTATAAAACCATGCAAAATAATATATTCATCCTTGAGTTTGGTATAAAACAACCTAATAGCTTTGCCGCCGAAAACGGCTCGTAGCTCTCTCAAGTTTCCGGCAATGGGTTTGCCGTGCGGCATTCCCAACCGCGGGCCGAATTCTTCCAACAGCCGAATTACCCGCAGAGCCTTAGTCCTTTCTTTAACTGATAGAGAATCAAGAAACTCGGCTATCGGTTCTCTACCGCCGGCCGTTCGCAAGAAATCAACTTTCCAACTCATATTAATATAACAAATTTGTTATAAAGTCAATCACCAAATTAATTTTACCAGACTTTTGGCAGAGAAGTTTTTTTTAAGGAGTTATTTATATATTATATATTTCGTGAGGGCCGATGTCATACAAAATGACTTCTGATTTGTCTACTTTGGAAAAACGGAACATAATCCGCAAGTCCGGTAACACGGTAAAGGCATAAAAACCGGTAAATTTTCCTCTTAGAGCATGAGTATTTAAAGATGGATTAAAAGGATCTTCTTTGAAAAATTTTATTTCTTCAACAGCGGTCAATTTCTCTTCTTTGGACAGAATTTTAAATTTTCTGGAAAAACGCGAGGAGATTTTGATATTTTTAATCATCGAGCAGTTCGTGAAGATTATTAGAGATGGTAATAAGTTTCCCGGCCTTGCGCTCTTCCTCTCCGATTTTGATTGCCTCTAAGGCGTCTTTAGTTTCCAGCTCTTCGATTTTGTCCATCAGAAACTGAAGTTTTTTCAGGCTGACGATAGCGGCTTCAGGTTTGTTATTTTTAACCACTATTACCGGGTCGCCGCTGGATTTTGCCAGCCTAATGATCCTAGCGGAATCGCGCTGTAAATCGGAAGCAGAAATCAAAGTCGGAATTATATTCATGCTTACATAATATCTTATGTATGATTTTATGTCAAGCCCTCATTTTTACTCCCCCCAAGCCTAGCACATTTTTTATCAAATTTTCTAAATCCCTCTATTGATATACTGAAATTGTGAGAAAGGTTTTATTTTTTTTATTATTCGTTTATTCGTTTATTCGTTTATTCGTTTATTCTCCAGTCTCGGCGACAGAGCTGGGCGACTTGCAGGACCAGATTAATGACTTGTCCCACTTGCGGCAATTATCCGAATCGGCCACAGCTCCGCTGGAAGCCGAAGTGTCAAAATTAGACGCCAAAATCGCCTCGGCCCAAAAAGGAATTAACGCGGCTGTCACCGAAAATAAACGCCTGGCTAAAGAATTGGATTCAAAACAGACCGATATGGCGGTTCAATATCAACTATTAACTGTCAGGGTCAGAAATTTATACAAGCGCCAGCAGTCAATGAGCCCGTTTTTGATGTTGGCGGGGTCTGCGTCTCTGGCGGATTTAACCCGGGAATTGGGCTACCGCCAAGCCGCCGCCGGCCAAGACCGGGAAATTATTATCCGCATTTCCGAGGAGTCAAGAGGATTGGAAATTGAGCAAAATAAACAACTGGAAAGAAAAACCCAATTAGCCAAACTTCAAACTCAGTTGGATACGGAAGCGGCTTTTTTTAGAAAAGAAATTAAAGGCGCTAAGGATTATCAGGCCCAACTGTCCGGTAAAATTGCCGATCTCTCGGCCAAGCAACAGGAAATATTAAACGCGAGGTCTGGTCAATTTATTGCGAGTATCGGAGATAGCGAACTCGCAGATGATGTAAATGCCTCAATTAAAGGATTTAGAGATAGCGCTCCTTCAGGGTCCTTTGCTGTTTTTTCCTTTGGAGCTTTTACTCATAGAAAAGGCATGAGCCAATATGGGGCAAGAGGTAGGGCTCAATCAGGACAAGATTTTAAAACAATTTTAAAGGCTTACTATGGTAAAGAACCAGTGGGCAAAGATACAGGGGGAGATATTAACGTCTCGGGATATGGCTCGATGAATTTCGAAGAAAAATATTTATATGGTATCGCCGAAATGCCATCAACTTGGCATCCAGAAGCTTTAAAAGCACAAGCAATAGCTGCTAGAACTTATGCCTATAGATATAAAATTCAAAGTAAATCAATTTGTACTACCGAGACTTGTCAAGTTTTCTCAAAGTCTAAATCAGAGAATCCGCCTCAAGCCTGGAAAGACGCTGTTAATGCCACCAGAGGCCAAGTTCTTGAAGATGTTGTGACCTATTACGCTTCGACTCACGGAGGATTTGCAATCCCTATTGGATGGGATACGACTGACGGTTCAGGCGGCGGGAACTTTGTTGATAAAGCGTACGACAAGTTAGGTGGTTCCCCTTGGCTTTATAAAGCTTGGTACACTCAAGGATATAGCCCCAATTCGGATAAATGTGGTAGGTCAAATCCCTGGCTAGATAGCACTGAAATGGCGGATATCGTTAATGCTGCATTGGTTCTTACTAAAGGGAGTAATGAAGAGACATCAAGAATTACACCCGTTTCTTCCTGTTGGGGGGGGAATCCATATTCTCATGACGAGCTAAAGAATATTGCTTCTAAATATGGAGGAATTTCTTCTGCTACCTCGGTTACTGTATCTCAAGGCAATGGCGCTACCAACCAAGTTATAATAAATGGAGTAAGCTTGTCCGGAGCAGATTTCAAAAAAGCTTTCAATCTCAGGGCTCCCGGAAGGTTGTCAATTCCCCAAAAAGGATTTGCCTTCTATAATATTGAGAAGAAGTAGTTATTTCTCAATTCTTATAACTGTTATAATTCTTATAAAGTGTTGAATTCCATCAAACAACTTCTTTCAGACCACGGTTCAGGCGGACTGTTTTCCGCCTTGGCGATTTTCCCCAAAGCCACCAAATTTGAAGCCCAGGACGCGGAAGAAAAAATAATTTTACTCCTTAGGCCGCATTTTGTAACCAACATTTGGTGGATATTGACATCTTTGGCGATGGGATTTGTGCCTTTGGTTTGGCCGTATATACAGGTAATTTCTTTATTGCCGGATAATTACATTTTCGTTTTAACCCTGTTTTGGTACGCCCTGATTTTAACCCTCATTTTCGAGAGGTTTTTAATGTGGTTTTTCTCGGTCAATATTGTCACCGATGAACGCTTTATTGACGTTGATTTCTACGGCCTGCTTTTTAAACACGTCGGCGTCGCCCAATTGGAAAATATCGAAGACGTCAACTATTTTCAGAAAGGCGTCATGGCCTCCTTTTTCAATTTCGGCGACATCCTGATCCAAACCGCGGCCCAAATGCCGGAGTTTATTTTCAATAAAGTCCCCAACCCGGATAAAGTCGTTAAAGTCATTTCCGAATTGATCCAGCAAGAAAAACAAGAAGAAATTGAAGGCAGGGTGAGATAAAATATAGTTGTTGGTTATTAGTTATTAGTTGTTAGATAAATAGATAAAACAGTAGGAGAATATAAAACGGCAATATGAATTATTTAGCGGATTTTGGACTGTTGTCAATTGTCAAAATTTTTTTATGGACCTTACTTTTAATGTTCATAATTTTTTCTCTAGTAGTGGTTAGACAGGTCCAATTGATGAGTCAGGTCTTAACAGTCCCAATATCCGGAGGATTAAAGCTGGTGGCTTTGGGATTATTGGTTTTCGCGGTCGGAATTTTTATAATTTCTGTAGTTGTCTTGTGAGAGAAGGATTTGGATTCGATAATTTATTTAAGCTCAATAAAAAGCCGCCCGCAACCGGCGGACAGGGGGGGAGGTTAGCGGTAGTTTTGGTTTTCCTGATAGGTTTCATTACCACATTTGGGTTTGTCAAAAAACAGGCGTTTGTTAAAGAGCAGCCGGTAATCAAATTGGAAAAAAAGGCGGATTACGTCCTGGCCGAAATCGCCGGATTAGCTAAAGTTGATTCGGCCCGGGCCATGGGGATGGCCCTGGATTTTAAAAGGTCGATTGAGGATTCCCGGGGAAATATTAAAGATAATAATTTGCTTAAACGGTTGGAAAACCTGCATCAAAAATTAGATAATGCCCAATCAGAATTGGGGCTGGTCCATCAGGCCAAATTAACTGAGTTTTTAGATCCGAATTTAGTAAAGGAAGGGATTAAGGCAAAAACTCTGGTCGGTAATAATGACAGTCTGCTGGTTTTTGATGATGAGAAAAATATTTTGGCAACAGTCTCGCCCGTGGACAGAAGCGGACAGGTAGTCGGCGGGGGGATTGAGGGAATAAAAAGCGTGGCCTTGGGCCGCAGTTCGGCGTTTGGGATAAAAGAAAACAGGATTATTGAATTCCCTTTTAATGGCGGAGAACCTGTAGAAGTGGTCAAAGAAGATGAGCCATGGGGCGACAATTCTTTCCTGGCTTGGTTTGGAGGAAATTTATATGTCCTAGATAAATCAGCTTCTGAAATTTTAAAATATCCGGTGGCGGAAAACAGTTCCGGAAAACCGGAATTTGACAGCCGCAGGCGGTGGTTTAAACCGGGGTTAAATTTTGACCTGTCAGATTCGGCGGCTGCGGCCATAGACGGAGATATTTGGGTCCTGCATCAGGGCGGGCAGATCAGCCGGTTTAGGAACGGGAGTAGAATATATTTCAAGCAAATTCTGACAGACTTTATATCTGATCCGATATTATTTTCCGTGCCTGAGGAAGGAGAAAAAATTTGGGTCTTAAGCCAAAAAGATAAAAAGGTGGTGGCCTTTAATCGGGAGACTGGGGAATTTGCCGGGTTGTGGGAGGCGGAAGAATTTGGTAAAGCCCAAGGGTTGGTGGTGAACGAGAAATTAGGGAAGATGTTTGTTTTGGTGGAAGGAAAGATATATACAGCAGAGTTAAAAATTAAAAGTTAAAAGTTAAAAGTCATTAAACTTATAATAGTTAATTGTAATTTTGAACTTTTCATTTTGTACTTTGAACTGATTTTATGCAAATACTTAATAAAAAAGCCAGATTAAACTATCAAATTTTAGACACCGTTGAAGCAGGGATAGAGCTGCTTGGACCGGAGGTCAAAAGCATCCGCAGCGGCCAAATCAGCCTGGATGGGGCGCATATCCAAATCGGCGTCAGTCATAATGGTCCGGAGGCTAGATTGGTGGGGATGCACGCCTCTCCGTATCTTTCAGCCGGAAAACTCCGGATCGATCCGACGAGGGTTAGGCGGTTACTACTCCATAAGCGGCAAATCTTGGGATTATGGGAAAAAACCAGAGGAAAAGGGTTGACAATGATCCCTTTGCGGATTTATGAAAAAAAAGGCTGGATAAAAGTTGAAATAGGTTTGGTTAAAGGCAAGAAAAAATGGGAGAAGAGGGAAGACTTGAAAAGGCGGGATATTGAGAGAGAAGTGGAGAGAAGTTATTAACTAACAACCATTGCCTAATTCACGTTCTCAACAACGATATCCCCCACACCCTTTTTACTCCTGCCAATTTTAGGGTCCGGCAACATTCTTTCATAGTCGCTCCGCTGGTCCAGACGTCGTCAACTAAGATCACCAAATCCGGCAGAGTTTTAATTTTCTTCTTTATTGAAAAGGCTTTTTTGACATTGGTCCGGCGCGAAGTGTCCCCAATTAGTGTTTGGGGTAAGGAATAGACAGACCTTTCAATCAAATCTGTTTTCAGCGCCAGATTTAAAGATTCGGCAATTGGCTTGGCGATAATTTCCGCCTGATTAAATCCCCGTTTCATTTTTCTCCACCAATGGAGGGGAACGGGGACTACCACAAAATTTCGGTTATCAGTTTTCAGTTTTCTGTTTTCAGTTACAGGATTGCCGGTTCTCTGTTTGCCGGTTTCCAAAACCGAAGATCCGATAACCGACCGACCTGAATCCGATAACTGATAATCGATAACTGATAACTGGTCGGCAGAAATCGTTTCTGCCATTTCCTCCGCCAATTCTTTCATCGCCCGCCAGTGGGGATTAAGCCCGAATTTAGCGTCTTTGACGATTTCCTTGGCCCAGTCGGCATAGCGGTAATAACTAATTAGGCCATCCAGCCCGTTTCTCTTTTGGCATTCAGGATGGGCAAGCCCCAGTGAAGACGGTTTTTGGCAATTGGGACAAATCAATGAGTTTAGGGCCTTGGCCACTTTTGGCCGGCAGCTGGGACAGACAAACCAACCTTCCCGGCCGCACCCATAGCAGATTTTGGGAAAAAAATAGGCCGGCAGCCAACGGAGAAAGTCGGATAGGGTTCCCATAGTCTTTATATCCTACATCAATAAAAAAACACCCGTTTCCGGGTGTTTTTTTAATTTGTGGAGATGTCGAGGCGTGACCCCGAGTCCGAACTTTTTCTCAATTAGCCGTTTACACGCTTTCTGGAAAATTAAATTGCGGTAATTGAAGACAATTTTCCAAATCTATATCAATTACCGTTGATTGAATAAAGACTCCAAAAAGAACTCCAATCAGTTTCTTTTCTGACGTCTCGACTGTTTTTTCACCCATATCAATCCATCGAGAAAGATTGATATGAATGCCAAATTACGCTAGGTAAGCTGGAAGCGCCGCATACTGACGCGGAGCAAAAGCTCCGGCAACAGCTGCTAACACTTTATTAACTGTGTTTTTGACAGTTATATTTTGGTTCTGTTTAATCCCGATGAACCAACGGGAGCGTGCGACTTGTCAAGGTACGAGTCCGTCGAATCGAATTCATCCCCATAAATATAGAGTTTGACTCTACAGACTAAGCACGTATTATATCACAACTGGCCGCAATAGCTGTTATAATATTTTCGTTATGAGTGAAGCTGGAATTGAAGACCCAAAAGGTGTTGGCATGGCCGATGGAGACAGATACGAATCCTTTCCTAAGATAATGAGGGTTTTATTATTGGCAGGTGATAAGGTTGGCGCCGAAGCGGAAAGATTAGCCAGAGAATTTCTTACCGGAATTGAGAAGGCGCAGCTTTCAATGATGGCAGATTATCTTTCATGGAAAGGTAGGGAATCGGTTTCTGATAGATCGAGCTTGGATATATTAGGCATCGGTATAGAAGAGGAAAACGTTTTTTTAGAACGAACCGGAGGAAAGGAATTTGATAGGGAGAGGAAGGACTTTTTTCAAAGGATTAGGTCATTGAAAGAAGGCAAAGTGATTCTAGAATTAGGAGGCGATTCTGAAAAACTGGCCATGATTGGAAGAGGCGCTTATGCTAGAGTTACAGAAAGACTGGTAAAAAAATCTGTCGATTTTCCGACAGAGCAAGCATTGAGATTGCGGGGGATGGCCTTATCGCTAATTACCAACGATGCCGAGAAGGCGACGGGAACAGTTTTGCCTTTGGATTGGAAGAATCGGACAAGAAAGTTGATTTATACATCAAAACCAGATCTTCCGGCGATTGACGCCGCGTTGTCAGAATTCGTTAAAGGATTTCCAAAAACAGGATAACTCAAGTCGATTTTCGCATCAGAATTAGACGTTCATTAACGCATCTTCTTTCAGGGCCAGATTCTAGATGTTTTTCAACTTTATAAAAATTAATGCGGAGGCGGTGAGATTCGAACTCACGAGAGCCTTACGGCTCAATGGTTTAGCGAACCATCCGGATGGACCACTACCGCACGCCTCCATAAGATTATTTCCATCTTACTATATTTTTGGGATTTGACGTTCCAATTTCCCTAAAGTATCTGACAGCTTCATTTTGATTATACAAGAATAATCTTTTCCTATCTTGTATTTTTGGATTAAAACCAAGCAAGAGCAATTGTTTTTTAACGTCTGCTATCAATTGGGGAATATAAGAAACAAAAGCTATTTTTTTATATTCATATTGTTTTCCTCCCACTTGATATTTATGCTTAAAAAAGCATCCATCGGTATCTACTAAACCCTTGATACAGGCTTTGGAATAATCTAAATTTTCTACTATCCAGCCAGGAAGGCCGATATTAGCCCTAAGTTTACTTCCGATGCACAAGCCTTTGGTTAATAAAAATTCAATTAATTCTACGCCAGATATATGAATTACAACAACGTTTTCTGCTTTTAGGTATAAGGAGGGCTTAACTCCAAACAGAGAATTCATTAAACTAACTACGTAATTTACATATTCCTTATCAGCCTTGGCGTCCAGTGTAATCATCGCCTGGTATTTTCCTACTCCACCATCACCCAACATTATCCCAATAAATTCCGCTAAGGCGATTGAATTATCTGGAAAATTAAAAGTATTTCTAAGTATAGTATTCGTGCCTATATATTTTTCTGGATGTATCTTTCTGTAAAGTTGAGACATTTTCCCACCCTTGCTCCTCCCTTCCGGCGTCCCCGGCGGGCCGTACATTTTCATCCTAATTACATTTGCTCTTGCTGACCAAGCCTTAGCGCTCCACCATTCCTCTTTTTCTTCGATTACAAGTGGTAAGGGAATTCCAGCTTTTTTACTTAGGCCAACCAACACCTCTTTTTGCCCTAGCAGTGTTTCATTCCTCCAGTCCCGCAATGTTCTTCCCGATAATCCAAAGTCAGAAGCAATATCTTCCCACGAAAATCCTAACTTTTCTTTTACCGAGTTTAAAAACTTTTTTTGGTCACCGGTCTTAAATTTGTATCTCATAAATTTACTTTATCATCATTAGATGAATTAAACAATAAACAACTAACCCACGTCTCCACTAGAAAAGCTGATACAATGAGATTGACATTGCGTCAATTATTTGGAGGAGTCGCATAGCGGCCAATTGCACATGCTTGGAAAGCATGAGCCCGAAAGGGCTCCGCGAGTTCGAATCTCGCCT